>Ga0208459_1000169_pt1 | contig 89433 bp, 61 predicted proteins | sample AD_UKC087_MetaG_FD_184433 | JGI IMG/M metagenome (GOLD analysis project Ga0208459, IMG submission 184433) | Active sludge microbial communities of municipal wastewater-treating anaerobic digesters from USA - AD_UKC087_MetaG (SPAdes) (version 2) | ecosystem: Engineered > Bioreactor > Anaerobic >... | reverse complement strand
CCCCGTCGGCCACGGCGCGAAAGACCTTGACCGTTCCATGGTCAATTCCATCCGGGGCCCCGTGCGGGACTTGAATGCACGAAAATTCGACGCCGCGAACCTGCCCCGGGCCTTCAACCAGCACGGGCGCGCCGAACGACGGGTCGATGTGGTAGTGGTCGAGATGTCCGTGTGAAGAGACGACGGCATCCACATGGCCGCAAAAGGGCGCGAGCGTGATTCGACCACGGAAGGCGCCTGGCTGGAACGGATCGAAGACTACTCGACAGCCGTTGCTGGCTCCAAGAAGCACGCACGCGTGTCCGAAGAACTCCAGTCTCATGGTCACAGCCCCGGCCAGGAGAAGATACGTCCACCAACCTGCCCGGCAGTGTAGATCATCGAGAGGTCGCTTGTCTCGACCCAGAACACGGACAGGTCGGAACCTGCCACGGTCGACGCCGCGAACTTCCCCGCGAAGCTGCTTGACGGTCCCGAGAGGGGAACCACTTCGTCCGCCTGACCGGTAGCGCTGATGCGGACCACGGCAGGACTGACCGACTCCGGCGCGGACAGACTGGGGCTGAGCCAGGGGCACACGAACATGAAGGATCCGTCTTCAAACCAGGCCAGATCCGATGAAAACGGCATCACCTGCGGACCGGTGTCGTCCAGTATTTCCCAAAGCTCGAAGGGGATTCCGGCGTCCCCGGCCGGCCCGACCATGAGGCCCTCCACAACGATGCGCTGAACCGGCGTTCGTTCAAGGCGGCTGTATACGGCAAAAAATCCACCGTCCACGGTCGGGGCGCACGCGGCGTGATAGGACTGATCCCAGTACGAAACCGCGAGATCGACGATATGAACAACCGGGTCCTGGACCCTGAACCAGGCCGCCTTGTGATGCAGCACATCCGGGGCGTTTTTGTGGTCGCGGAACGTGAACAGGACGACCACGCCGTCGTCCACGGGACAAGCGTCTCCGGGTACGATCTCACCTTCCGAGACGGTATCAACCGCCACCGCGGAGCCTGAGACAAGCAGGCGATCAGGGCCGACCGCAAGGTCCGCATACAGAAGTTGCTGGTTACCGCCGGGCTGCGCCACCGACCAGGCGGCGACGCTCCTGAGTTCGGACCGCGCCATCACCATGCGTCCGGTCGGTTCCGAACCATTCCAGGGATTGGCGACGCGCGCGCCGAATCGAACCCGTCCTGTGGCGTCGGTCAGCCAGAACTCCGGGGCCGATGTGGTCAGCGCACCCACCACGAAACCATCGCCAGCGTCGGCAACGACAGGGGACATGTCGCGACCGCTGACGGTTCCCGCGGGCACAGGCATCGTTTCCCCGAACGTCTTTCGCGACGTGATCGTCTTCATTGCGACCCCATGACCGCCTTGTCCGTCCACGACCTCCCAGGTCACCAGCCCGGATGAGGTCACCGGAGACCAGGCAACGACCGGGGACGTTCCATCGACATCGAGCCTGACCGTCGAGTACTGGCATGAAAGGCAGCCTTCCTGCGGCATGCTCAGTCCGTCACAATCCTCGCCGGTCTCCACCACCTGATTGCCGCAGCAGTCGGGAATCGGAAGGAAACGGCACGTGCCGGCGCGCGGAACGCACTCGTCGACGGTGCACTGGTTCATGTCGTCACATCGAATGGCCGGACCCTCAGGCTGGCAGACTCCTCCGTGACACGCATCGTGGCCGTTGCACAAGTCACCGTCGTCACAAGTACCAGCGATCGGTGTGTAGGTGCAGCCATCCGGCTCGACGCAGTGAACCGAGTTGCAGTCCCTGGGGGAACAATCTATCTCGGGCGCCACACAGACACCTGTCTGACACTGTCCAGGGCCTGTGCACGCGAGACCGTCCGAACATGCTCCGCCTTCGTTGACGGCCACCGCCTCGCAGCGTCCGGTCTGTGGAGAACAATAGTTGACCAGGCACTCGGTGTTCAATGCCGCGCAGTCCACCGGCGTCTGGACACAATGCCCGTCGACGCACCCGGCAGACCCGTTGCATGGATTCGCGGGCTGGGTGCAAGGGCGGGACGTGGAGCACTCGCAGGTGTCGGGGCCGGCCACGCAGCGCCCTCCCGAGCACGAATCCGAGGTGCATCTGTCGCCGTCCGCGTCGCATGCGGTCTTGTCGGGCAGAATCGAATACCTGCAAATCCCCGATCGGGCATCGCACCCTTCCGAAGACATGCATGGTTTCTCCGGGCACTCCAGACGAGAGTACACGCACAGGCCGCCTTCACAGAAACCGTCGGACGTGGCGCAGGAATCCTGAACCACGCATGGTTCGCGGTCTGTCCTTTCGGCACAGGCAAGCGCCCGGGGGTCCTGGCAGCCGGAGCCGAGCAGGGACTCCGACATGCAGATACGGCCGTCCGGACACAACTCGTCCGACGCGCGATTGTCACACCTGAAGAAACCATTGACGCTTGGCATGCAGCGATCGAATGTGCAGGCGATCGAGTCATCGCAGTCGCGATCCTGCTCACACTCGTCAAAAGACTGCACCCCCGGATTGCCTTCGGAACAGGCCAGGAAACCGAGCGCGATGATCGGCACCATCCTTCTCATGGCAGTTCCCCGCCCGAGCGGCCACTACCGAGCCCGGTACACGCGACGTTGTTATCCACGAAACCTGCCGGACATGCTGGACTGAACGGTTCAATCCGCAATCCGCCGGGAACTCCCAGATGGTCGGTCCACGCAATCACGAACATCGCCGGACCGAACCTGTCCACCGCGAACGACGTGGACTGGGCCAACACCGGACCGGCCACCGACATCGGATCCGAGACCACTCCTTCCGCGGTCACTGTCCTGGCCACGATCGCGGCGGAGGCTCCGATACCCTGAATCGACAGCACCAACGCGCTGTCGCCATACGGCAGGACCGAAGCGTGTGTGTTCGGCTCCAGAGCAGAACCGAACGTGAACTGACGTTGAACCTCGAGCGTCTCCAGATCCAGAATCGCCCCACCGATTTCACCGGATGCCTGATGCCAGATGCAAAAGATGTGATTACTTGTTGCTGTGCACGCAGGCTGATTCATAACTTGCGCTTTGCTCGTCAAATCAAACTCAGAAGAAATTGGGTTTCCATCCGAAGCGGTCTTTCTCCCAACAATCTTGTATTGGATACTTTCTTCAATGAGTACATGCGCCCATACAACAAATCCTGATTCATTCTGAAAATAGACTGACGGATTGATCTGCGACCCGTTTGGAATCTGGTTGACCTGTACAAACTGAATATTGTCACCGTTGAGCCCCCCGGCAGTATCCAATCTGGCGATGGCAATGTCGAAGTCGTCGGGCTGACCGAAGGCCATGGCAATGACAGGAACACCATCCGGACTCACTGACAACGCAGGCCATGCGTGAATCTCGGAATCGTTCACGATGACGGGCATCGACACCGGTGTGCCCCAGCCGGTCGCGCCAAGGGGTGCGACCTGCACGCGGTCGTCGGCGGCGCCCCACGCGGCCAGGAAACCGTCGGCCGTCTTCACGACCGAAGTACCGAAGCGGCCCGCGACAACCCCGAACGGTGCCTGGACAAGATCAAAGGAGCTGGTGCGGCCATCGCCAAGTATGGAACCCCCGATGGCCGAACCGGAGTTGAAGACCACCGCGGTCTGCCCCATCGTGGCTGCCATCGCGAGGTCGGAAACGACCGAATCATGGAGCCTGACGCCTGAATCAAGACAATCCGAGGCGCTCCACAGAAACACATTCGCATGCGACACGACCGCACCTGACCGGACCTGGACAGACACATCCAGACGTCCTTCATCGTCAACGCCGGCGACTGAATCAAACGCGGCGACGGCCCACCGTCCGTCGTTTTCAAAACAACCCGAGGCGGATGGATTCCTGGAAAACGACACGTCGGCGCACTCGCCGGCAGCCAGGCGCACGAAGGTCATGATCACGCCTTCAGGAATCAACCTTCCGGGGAGCGGAAAGCCAGCCCCTTCCGACCCGGACGCGGTCAGACCGTTTGGGACGATGCGACCCGCCGGCTCACCCCACAGAAAACCTTGATTCGTCGTGCCATCCGTAAAATTCCACGTCGCGATCGGCACCGGCATCCCCGCCTGGACCTGACCGCATCCGCCTGTCTGTGCGTCGCACCACGACAACGCGCAACCGTCCAATCCGACCGGACACGAAGTCGGAGACTGACCGTGCGACACACATCGCGAACCTGAACACGAAGTCACGGTACACGCGTCGCGGTCGTCGCAATCGACATCGAAATTGCAGCAACCCGGGATCGGCACGCCGCCGCCGCAGACTCCGGACAGGCAGTACTCGCCGACAGTGCAATCATTACCGTCGTCGCACGGCCCGTTTATCAAGGAATGTTCGCAGACTCCGGTGAGCGGATCGCAGCTGTCGGAGGTGCAGACGTTCCGGTCATCACAGGCAGGCACGCCCGCATCACAGTTGCCGGCGCCGTCGCACGTCTGACCCGTCAGACAGACATCGCCGGTCTGGCAGGGATGGCCGATGGCAATCGGAGTAAAGATGCAGCCGGACGACGAATCGCAGCGGTCAAGCGTGCAGTCGTTTCCGTCCGAGCACCCGATCGGGTCTGCCACGCAGGATCCGCCCGCGCATGTTCCAGTGCCGGTACATCGATCGCCGTCATCGCATGACGACGTGTTTTGCACGAATGAACACGCGCCGGTCGCCTCGTCGCACAGGTCGTCAGTACAGTCGTTGTCGTCCGAGCACCTCGGCACATCGACGCACACGCCGGCCCGGCAGACGGCGCCGTCGCTGCACATGCCACCATCCCCGCAAACGGTTCCGTCGTCATCAAGCAGCAGTTTGCACGCGCCCGTCTGCGGGTCGCACTCAAAGCGCCTGCACGCCTCGTCGGCAGGACAGATGACGACCGATTCGGGCTCTATGACGCAGCCGGCGGCCACACATTCGAAGCGTCCAAGACACAGATCGTCCAGGGCCGGGCAGTCAGCCACGGTGCCGCATGGACACTCGTTGCCGCCAACCGCACAGGTGCCGGCGCGGCAGGTGTCGACCGTGCAGGGATTGCCATCCGCCTCGCAGGAAGTTCCGTCGGTGGCGGCCCTGTATACACACCGTTTCAGCGCAGTGTCACATTCACCCTGCATACACTCAATCTGAGCGCACGCGACCCTCTCGACACCAACGCATTCACCCCGGTCGCAGACGCCGGCCTTTGACACGCAGGCGTCTTCCCCGCCGCACGGCAATCCGTTGGAGGCATTGTCGGCGACCACCACGCATTCACCGTCCAGGCAGTCCGCACGTTCACATTCCGCGACCACAAGATGGTCGCATTCGTCAGGGGAAACACAGAAATTCGGCAGTTCGGGGATCGGTTCGCCATCACATGAGGCGAGAATCAGGAGCAACGGTATGACGCGCGCCTTCATCGGAAATCCTGCCTGGATGGCGGATCGGACGTGCGGCCTGTCGAGCCTCGACCGGCTGCGCCGCCACCGTACCTTCCAGTCATGTTGGAATCGGGGAACGACCAGGAGACCAGACTCCCGGATTCGGACACATAGGAAAAGACGCCGTTGTGCAGCACGATGCCCGAATCCGGGCGGGACGGAACCCCGAATCGAAGTCCGGGTTCGAGGATGGAACCGCCGTCCCGGGGCGGCAGCAGTGACATGATGACGCCGCCTTCCGATACCGCGACGATTCGACCATCACCGGTAAGAATGGGACTGATATCGTCCAGGGCAGAATCGAACGTCCCACCACCCGAAATCGATCCCAGCGTGTCCATGTCACGGACAACCGTTACCTTCCCGGAAACGCCGCAGACGATAAGCGAGTTGTCATTGTCTACAAGCAGAAATACACGGTCGCCGGGCGTTGAAGCCTGGACTGACCATACCTCTTCGAGCCTGACCGCCGTGGTCTCGCGGTATCGGACAAGACGCCCGTCGAGCAGGGGAACGTAGATTCGACCATCCACGTCCACTGCTGATCCGGCCGGCAGCACGGGCAGTTGCATCGACAGGACGGGACCTAGCGGGTTGGACCCGATCTCAAGCACATCGAGGACGCCGGCCAGCCACGTGACGTACAGTCGCCTTCCTGTCCAGGAAACGGTGGGCTGCATGGCTCCGCCCGCCCCCAGTTCGGGACGCGGTTCGCCATAAACAAAAAGGACGGCCCTGTCCTCGTCCCAGATCCATACCCTGCCATCGGACCCCGGCCACGCCAGGACCTTGCGCGGTGTGTCGGCCCCACGGTTCGAGGCCATCGGCCCAACCGATCCCGCGATATCGAACCTGATCACCGAAGTCAGATTGCCGGTGTGAAAACGCTCAACCGTGCCGGCCGAGGACACAAACACCGTGTCTCCGCTTCCTATTACTGGAGCGGTCGTCGCAGTGCCGGGACCGACGACCAGGGGCACGGACAGCCTTCCATCGACGTCGTAACGCCTGACCGCGACGGATCTGACGCCGTCCCCGGATGTCAAAAGGCAGGACACGAAGATATTGCCGTCGTCGTCAATCGATGGCCCGGCCGGATCTGTGCAGGAAAGGGGCACGTCGCGCAGCAGGCAGTCGATATCTTGCGTGCGATCACCCTCCACCAGGGCGCAGCATCCGTCACCAGACACTGCCGGCCTGTCCTCGCATGCCTCGGAGCCGAAGCACCATCCGTCCAGACACCCGGTGTAACCCTGACCGGCTGGACAGTCGGCCAGCGTTATGCAGGAGGGAACTGACATGTCCGAGAAGCACGCAGACATGAAGATGGTGGACACCGCCAGACAGGACAAAAACGATCGCCGGAATCTGTTAGCCCGAGAAATGACCATCGGGAAACCATGCATAGACAGGATTACACGGGAATGATCTTAGCTGTCCGCGATAGTAATGGTCAACTCGTCATAACGGGAAATTGTCGTTGCGGATTATCGTGTTCAACGACCGCTGGTCATATCGGCGAACTGTTCGACGAAGGCTCTAAGGGGATCCAGCTCGTCGCCGTACAGATACCCCGGGCCAAGTTCGAGTTGTTCGTCGTGCCTGGGGACCTGCGCCGTACCCCCATCGATCAGGCCGCCGGCCTCGGTCTTACGCCACATCTCACGTCGGCGCGCCCGCTGCTGAGCGTCCCACTGAACCTGAAGACGAAGAAGCGAGTCAAGGTCCTGGGGAAGTTCCTTGGACATCGCCAGCAAAAGCCTGACCGTGGCGTCCGCGTCCGCCGTTGCCCGGTGCGCCGTGTCCATCTCGACTCCGAACTTCGCGGCCATGTCCGCCAGACGATGACGACCAGTCTTGACGAGCTGCCTGGCGAACACGAGCACGTCGATCACGTGACACTGCGGCCAGGAACGACCAATCCGTTCAAACTCGGCCGCCAGGATTGGCATGTCGAAGGTCAAAATATTGTATCCGACCACGACGCGGCCACGAATTCTGGACTCGATCCCGTCCGCAAACTCGGCAAAGACCGGCTTCCCGGCAACCTCGGCGGTCGTGACGCCGGTCGTCTCAACGACCTTCTCGTCAAGCTCGACCAGCGGGTCCATCAGCTCGCCCCAGGTCTCAACCAGCCCCCCCTTGTCCCAGGTCACCAGACCGATCTCGAATACACGATCTTTTTTGACTTCAAGACCGCTCGTCTCGGTGTCCAGTCCGACAAGGATTTCATCGCTCCATCCCAAGGCAGCCTCCACAGAAAGACCCGCGATCAGATCCGATCGAACGTCGATGTGAAGTGACGCAGGATCGGCGCCTCGTAACGGAACTTCATGCCGCGTACCGAGTCCCTGCGTGCCAGGACCTCGGCCACTACTTCGACCAGGTAGTCAAGATGGCTCTGGGTATACACACGCCTCGGTATGGCCAGACGCACCAGTTCGCTCGGCGCACCGACGAACGAACCATCGGCAGCCCAGTACCCGAACATGATGGACCCTATCTCGCACGCGCGCACGCCACCCTCGATGTACAGCTCGGCAACAAGCGACTGCCCCGGGAACTGCCACGCCGGCAAATGCGGCAGGAACTTCCTGGCGTTGATGTATATCGCGTGGCCGCCCGGCGGATTGAAAATCGGCACGCCGGCCTTGACCAGGCTGTTGCCGAGGTATTCAACCATCCCGACCCGGTACCGCATGTAGTTCTCGTCCATGACCTCACGCAGCCCCTGGGCCATCGCATCCAGATCGCGTCCCGCCAGACCGCCATAGGTGACGTAACCCTCGGACAGGATCAACAGAGTCTTCAGTTCCTGGCTCAGACGGTCGTCGTTGAGCGCGATGAAGCCACCGATGTTGACCAGGGCGTCCTTCTTCGCGGACATGGCGCAACCGTCGGCGTGCGAGAACATCTCGCGCGAGATTTCCAGCAGTGACTTGTCCGCGTATCCCGGCTCGCGCTGCTTGATGAACCATGCGTTCTCGGCGAACCTGGCAACGTCGAAAAACAGAGGCAGCTTATACTTGTCACAGACAGCGCGCGTGTCCCGGATATTTCGCATCGAGACGGGCTGGCCGCCGGTCGCGTTGTTCGTCAGGGTCAGCATCACGACGGGGATGTTCGCCGCGCTGTTCTCGACGATGCACCGCTCAAGCGCCTCGACATCCATGTTCCCTTTGAAGTCGGCGACCACGTCGGGGTCCTCGCCTCCCGGAACCACGAAATCCAGCGCGCGGGCCTTGCGGAACTCGATATTCGCCCTGGTCGTGTCGAAGTGCGTATTCGATGGAACGACCTTGCCTTCGGCGGCAAGGACTGAAAAAAGCAGTCTTTCCGCGGCCCTGCCCTGATGGGCGGGGATCACATGCTTGAATCCGGTCACTTCCTTGACGGCGGCCTCAAAATTGTACCAGGAGCGCGCGCCGGCGTAGGACTCGTCGCCCTTGATCATCGCGGCCCACTGATCGGTGCTCATCGCGGAGGTCCCGGAGTCGGTCAACAGGTCGATCAGAACCTTGTCAGCGGGAATGAGGAAGGGGTTGTACCCCGCCTTCTCTATGATTTCGACGCGTTCCTCACGCGTGGTCATGGAAACAGGTTCTACCATCTTGATTCTGAACGGTTCGAAAAGGGTTTTCACGATCTCTCCTTTGGTTCGAAAGACGCCGGGAGTGAATTTAGCCCGGTGAACGGACAAAAACAACCGGGAGGGTGAGGAATTCCAGATCGTCCGGATACAAAAAGGGGGCCCGAAGGCCCCCTTTTCAGGTCATCTGGAACCGGGAACTAGCCGCCGCACGTCGCGCCACCGCCGGTGCCCTGGGCCTCTCCGGACAGCGTCTTCGCGCAGCCCTTCAGGTCCTTGTTGTACTGGCAGAACTGAGCCTTAATCTGCTCGGGGGCGATACCCGAGAACTTGTACTTGTTGTTCGCGAGCCAGGTCGGGCTGGCGCCGATCTCGAGGCCGTTCGCGATCTTGATGTTCTCGGAATGCAGGGCCTTGCCCTCGCCTTCCATGAAGCACTTCTCGATGACGACGGGGTCGATGCCGTTCGTGGCGCAGGCCTTCCAGTCGGCATTGCGGATATCCTTGTTACGGCAAAGGATGTAATCCATGTACTTGTGGTTTTCCGCGTAGTACTTAATCGCGCACAGCTCGCGGATGTTCTCGTCGACTTCCGGCTGTCCGTGCAGCGCCTTGAAGGTGCCGTCCGGGTTCTCGTTGGCGATGTAGTTGATGTTGACGGTGATTCCGTCTTCCGCGAACGCCTGGATCACTTCGGGCAGCGCGTTCAGGGCCTTGACGCCGAACGGGCACTGCGACATCACGAACACGTCGAGCTGCTTCGGCTTTTCTTCGCGGCATTCCGCCTGACCGGCACAGTTGTCATCGGCACAGTCCACCAGGGAGTCGCCGTCGTCGTCGATCTGGTTGTCACAGATCTCGGCGGTGGGGTCGAACTTCGCGCCAACCTGGAGCAGCTTGTACTCACCGGCGTCGACGACGAAACGCTTGACCTGTTCGAAGCCCGGATCTTCGGCCACGGACGGAGCAAACAGGAACGCGGGCAGAAGCTTCACGCCCTTGTCCTTCAGGCTGTCGTACAGCGCCTTGCCTTCGGCATCGGCGTAATCCAGGGTCTTGACTTCAAGGCCGGGGAACATGTTCTTGAGCTGACCGACGATCCGATCCGGGGCGCACTTCGCGCAGCGCTTGTCGGAGAGGACGGTCACGGGGATCTTCTTGGGTTCGGGGATGTCCTTGCAGACGTCCGGCTTCGCGGTCTTGAACGCGCCGCAGATAGCGCGCATGAAGTCCATCTCGTTGCGGCCGCCCTGGTACTTTTCGCCGTTCAGGAACATCGACGGGGATCCGCGGGCGCCCTTTTCCTTGGAGGCCTTGTAGGAGGCGGACAGAAGATCGGTACCTTCCTGACCCTCTGCGCAGGCCTTGATCGGGGCGGGATCCACGCCGTTGTCGGTGGCGCACTTGTCAAAGTTGCCCGGGATGTTGCGCATGTCGTTCGCCATGCAGACGATCACGTCCATCGCCTTGGCCGGGTTGTACTTGAACGTGCAGATCTCGAACTTGTTGCCCTTGACTTCGTTGTCGCCATGCATCGAGGTCAGGGTGCCGGGCTGCGGCTCGTCACCGATGAAGTGCATCTGGAAATCGACCGAATTGCCAAGTTTCTTCAGGGCGGGTGCGATGCCCTTCTGAACCTGTGCCCCGAACGGGCACTGCGACATGATGTGCATCGAGAACTGCACCTTTTCCTTCGGCTCGCATCCGATAGTGCCGATGGCCACTACCAGCAGTGCTGCGAAAGTAAAAACAGAAGCTGCCTTTTTCATTATCCCACCTGAGTTTGAGACCACATTTCATACCGCTATTCAGCGGTTTGGGCGATTTTAGCAGCCTGCGGGAGAATTGCAACACCCTTTGACTTGCAGAATCAATCGGTTCGCACACCCGAGGCAACCGCGGTGAAGCACAGACAGAAGATCAGGATCAGGGCCGAATAGAACAGCCAGAGGATCAGCAGGATGGGCGTGGCCAGTGATCCGTATAGAAGGTTGTACTGAGCGAAGGAGCCAACCCAGTAGGAATATGCGAACCGGGCCGCGGTCCACAACACGAAGAACATCCCCGCGCCGAGGAGCGCGTGCTTGAAGGCAGGCCGGGCGATGCCTGGCAGGTACAGAACCGCCAGGAAACCGATCGGAACAGCCAGCCAGTCGAAGATCATACGCAACGGCGCGATCCTGGCGATCACGGTGTCGACCGCCGAGCCGAACTGGCCGACCACGAACGAGTCCACCAGGGTGAGTGCGTTGTAAAACAGAAACGCCAACAGCCCCAGCGCGAACAGAACCACGGTGAAAAGCAGCCGCGAGAACAGGTACTTCCGGCGCTTTCCGTCCCGGAAGATGTCCGATGTCGCGTTCTCAAGCGCCCCGAACACAGCCGACGCGCCGACCACGAGAACAGCCATACCAATGATGCTGAACCGGCCCCTCCGCGAAATCAGGTAGTCCATGATTCCGCGGACGGTATCTCCCTCGACCGGAACAAACGTGTTCGTTGCATGGGTGATCCTGTTAATCAGGATGTCGACTGCGGCCGGATCCGGGTCCAGACCGGCGGCGATATAGCCCATGGCGGAGAAGAAAAGGATGGTCAGCGGGGCCAGTGACAGGATGAAATAAAACGATATGGCCGCGGCGTGGTCGAATCCGCGGGTCTGCAGGAACAGCTTTACCGTATTTATCAGCGGGGCAAAAAAGACCAGAAGCCGGCGCCATCCGGATCGCGCCAGTCCGACCAGTCGCTTTCCCAGGTTACAACACCTTCGTCCCGTCAAGACACCACCTTAGCGCCAGTCCGGGGTGCCGAACCGCCCGGAATCGCCCGTTATGGGGAACTGCCACCTGCCGTCTGCCGTCATTATCCACACTTTCCAGTCCCCTGTCCTGTCCGACAGGAACACGAGATACCTGCCATCCGGAGACCACGCGCCATCCTTGTTGTTGCCCTGGTTCTGGGTCAACCGCGAGATATTTCCTTCCATGTCCACGAAAAACAGGTCCGAACGGAATCCGTCCATACCCGAGAACACGACCTTGTTGCCAGGCCCGAAGCGGGGCTGCGTGTTGTAGTTTCCGGCCATGGTCAGGCGCCTGACGCCCGAACCGTCCGAATTCATTATGAAGATCTGGGGATTGCCGTTCTTCGACGACACGAAGGCGATCATGTTGCCGCCGTTTGACCAGGTCGGAGACACTTCATCCCACTCCGTTTCGGTCAGGTTCTGGACGATCTTGCCTGTCCTGGGGTCGATCAGAACGAGGTCGGACTGTTCCCCCATGTCAACGGACGCGACTATTCGCGACCCGTCCGGGGACATCTCGGCCGAACGGTATTCCCACCCGTCATCGGTCAGCTTCTTTCCGCCAAGATAGATCTGGGGGAGTCCGGATTCGAATGACGTGTAGATCAGCTTTCCGCCCCTGGTCCACTTCGGAAACATGTTGGCCGACCCGTTCGAGACGACCGTGTCGCGGCCGGAGCCGTCCATCTCCATCGTGATGATGTCCCGGGTGTCCTTGTCCTTCTTCAGCGACACCACAATCCTGGATCCGAAAATGCCTGGTTGACCGGTGATCTCGAGTATGACAGCGTTGACGAACTTGTGCGCCGCGGCGCGCAGACCGTTGACGCCGACGCCGGGGAAGGACTGCGCCTTGACCGTCCGTTGCGCCTTGCCGTTGACGTCGTAAAGGCGGAACTCGACGCCAGCCGACGCGCCGGACCCGGTGACCGCGAACTTGACCAGCCACGACGCACCCACGTTCATCCAGTCGGGCCACTGAGTGGCAGTCAGGGTCTCGCGGGACATGTCGGCGATGAACGAATCGGGATCAAGCACCTTGAAGAAACCGGAAAGTTCAAGGTCCCTGCTTACCGTCGAGACGACCCTGGCACACCCGTCACCGGACTGCGGACACGCGACAGACTGAACAGCTATGGCCTGAAGCTCGCTTCCCGACGGTCCAACCACGACATGGATCGAGTCGAACAGACCGCCGGCCGGGGACGGGGCAGGAGCGTCCTGGGCAATGCCGGCCAGAGGCCAGCAGGCACAGACCGCGACGACCGCCAGCAACAGATATCGTTTCATGGTTCTTTCCCTGCAATACCGCAACATCGCGATCCCGGTCGAAGCCGGACACGTCATTTTATTACCTGCGGGGTACGCGCGCCAAACTGAGAGAATGGACAGGTCAGGGCAGTTCGCACTTGCTCGTGCAGTCGGACAGCTCATTCGACTGGCAAATCGAGAGGCAATCGTCCACGCTGACGTTGCAGACATACGAACAGTAACGGGGCTGGTCGCTCTTCAGGCACTTGTCGACGCAGACATCGGTCTCGCCGCCACAGATGTCCATGCAGAACTTGTCGTCGCCGGCCTGATTGAAGAAGCGGTAGCAGCGATCGAAACAGAAATCGCCGAAAGCGGTGTAGACGATCTCGAGCTTGTCCGTGTAGCCGAGCGGTTCCTTGAACTGGATCGCGTTTTCTGGACGCTCGCCCATGGTCGCGTCGAACGTCGGGCACGAGGGAGCATTCTTCACCAGCCTGAAGTCGCCGTTCGGATTCTCTTCGGTGATCATCTTGAGCGGCAGGCACTTGCCGTCCACAAGCGGATGGGCGCACTTGCCGTCACGGTCGTACTGATAGATCTCGATGAACTCCGACGCCCTGCAGACCTCGGCGCAGCCAGGCTTGCCCTGGAAGGTCTGGTCGCACTGATCAAGGCACTCTTCCGCGGCGCAGACCTCGGCACACCTGGCGCTGTCCACGAAGATCGCCTCGCACTGGCCCTGACAGGACCAGTCGAGCGGACGCGGCAGGCAGACCTGGGCCAGCAGCGGCACGACCAGTTCGGCGATACGCTTCAGCGACGGACCCACGCCCTCGTCGGAACAGATGTTCGAGAACTGGCCGTACTGGGTGCCGAACGAATCGGTCACGTCGGAGTAGCGCTTGCCGTACTCGGCCTTTCCGTAGTTGGAGGCGCAGATGTAGTTGTAACCGGACGCCAGGCTCGACGTGTTGCCGCAGCGGCACTCGTAGAACCTGTCATGGATCAAATCCGGGTCGCTGACCGGAGAGGTCTTTGAACCGGGGATCGCATCGCCCGCGATCGAGGCGAACACGACCTGGGCCGGGTCCGGCTTGAGCGAACGAAGCTTGTTGACCATCGAGGAAGGCGAGTAGAGCTGGCACTTGCGCCTGTCGAAATTGCCGTTCGTAAGGCACTTCGAGTAGTCGCACTCGCCGCTTGCCAGACAGCCGTTTTCGTCGCGGGCGCACGAACACGGCTTGTTGAATTGTGCCTCATCGGCGGCCGAACCGTCGAAGCTGTTGTAGTAGGAGGCCCATTTGCCGGTCTGCTCGTTGAAGAACTCGGGGGCGGAGCAGTCGTCCTCGTCGGTGACGACGACGATCAGCAGGTAGGCGTCCTCGCGCAGGAAGTTCCTGGCCTGTTCGGCGTTTTCACCCTCGGTGTCAAGGGCCATCCAAGCGGCCCTGAGGCCCTGTTCCTGGTTTCCGCAGACGGCCTGATCCTGGCCGGTTCCAACCGTCGCCATGCAGGTGAACAGGTGTTCGAACACCTTGTCCGTAAGGATCCGACGCGCCTCGACAGATTCATCCGAGGAATCGGTCGGGAGGGTCTTCCAGTTCTGGTCCCAGCCTGGCGGGGCGATCCAGTTGCCCTTGATCCATTCGATGGCGTAGTAGTCGGCGACCTGACGATCGAGGACTGTCGGGCCGGCCCAGACGGGCTTCTGGTTCTTGTCCAGACCCTTGTAACCCGGGCAGAAACTCGTGATCGGCGGCAGGACGCAGCCCACCTTGCCGCAGTCGCCGCCGGGGCACTGACAGCGGTAAGCGGCATCGCCGAACTGGGCGATGCACTGGTTCTGACAAGAATACGAGGGTTCGCACACGACGGTGCAGAGGAACTCGCCGCCGGCGGTGTCGGTTTCACAGACCGACATGCATTCGGCCACGCTGGTGGCGTTGCACATCTGCGCGCAAGTGGCTTCCTCGGCCTCGCCGAGGTAGGAAATACACATTTCGCCGCAGCCTGCATCCACGTCGCAAACCGCGTCGCACATCGGTTCCTTTTCAACCGAGTTGCAGACCGACAGGCAGTCGGCGCCGCTGGCCGCGCACCTGCTTTCGCAGTCGGCCTGGTAGCCGGTCAGTTCCGCGCAGACCTCGACGCACTCGCGACCACGGCACCTGCCGGGGCAGTCGCTGAAGCCTTCGAACGCATCTTCAGCCATGCAATTCGCAAAGTTGCAGTTGCCCTTGCAGACAGCTCCACCCTCGGCGCACGGCTCGGGCATTCCGAACACCTCGGCGCATTCGGTCGTTTTGTTGTAAGGGTCGCACTCGTAACGGCACCGCGAGCTGTAGGCAAACAGGACGTCGCCTTCGTGCCCGTCGTTGATACCTACCTCGGGAGGAACGTCGCAGACATACGCCGAACCGGTCGGACCGGGTTCACACACCCAGTTTTCCGGGTTCTGGACATCGTTCATCCTGGAACACAGATCGGTCTGGCCCTCGGAAACCGCCACGCACGGGAACTCACGCCGTTCCATGCATTCCGGGGACAGGGTCGTCGCAGGCTGATACAGGAACTTGCCGCGCACGCCGCCGCGCATACCCTGCGGGCAGACGTTCGTCGTCGTGACCGCCAGCCTCATGTCGATCGCGGTGTAGTTCTGGAACACGTCCAGAAACGTCTTGAAGCTGGATGCCAGGTTCTGCTGCTCCTGACACATCGAACTGGAATCGTCGACAACCCACAGAATATCGATCTTCGCCGGCGTTCCCTTGTCACGCAGGGCCTGCATCTGTATCGAATACGAGTTGTTGAGATTCCTGACCGGAACCTCGTTGCAGGCGGCGAAAGCAATCAATATCGCACAGGAGACAATTATTAATCCCGGCCTCATCAGACACTCCCGGAGAATACTCAGGGTGGGATAGTACCATATCAACCGCGAAACACACAACGACATTAGAAGGATAAATAGCTTGAAACCTGGACGGCGCCCGTACGACAAAAAGGTAGAGATCAAAGCACCTTCCACCGGAGCGCACATGCAGACAGTCCTTTCGGAACCTTTCGACATCAGGGACCCGGACGACCCGGAATGCGTGGCGCTCCGCAAGGCGTTCTGCGGCCGCGGTGAAAGACCGGCACGGGACGTCGACGCTTTCATGCGCCGCGAACGAGACGCTATGACAGCCGGCGGCTACCGCTACTGGTTATGCGACCGTGGACCGCTGGCGAGTCGTCTCGGCGAAATGGCTCCGAAGGTTCTTCTGGTTCACGGACACCTGGAACCGGGGACGCCGAAGGTCGCCGTTGTCGGTCCGCGCAGACCTGACGACTACGGTTCAATTGTCGCGGCCGCCGTGTCGTCCCGGCTCGGTCTGGCCGGAGTCACCCTGGTGAGCGGAGGCGCCGCCGGAGTCGACACCATCGCCCACCTGGAGGCGCTTGAGGCCGGAAGCGGCACGATATGCGTGCTGGGCTGCGGCTTCGACCGGCCGTTCCCGCCGGAGAACAAGGAACTGTTTTCGAGGATCGCGGCCACGAAGGGCGGATGCCTGCTCTCGGAATACGCACCCGGGCAGGCAGCCTCCACATGGACATTCCCGGAGCGAAACCGGATTGTCGCCGCCATTTCCGACGCGGTCATCGTGATTCAGGGCGGCTTTGGCTCCGGGGCCCTCATAACGGCACGATGCGCCTTGAATGCCGGAACGCCGACGTTCGCGGTCCCCGCGGACATTCAGTGGAACGCTTCAAGCGGTTCGAACGCCCTGCTGTCCCTAGGTGCCAGGCCGCTGTGCCGACCGTCGGACCTTCGAGTCGTTCCGGCCCTTTCCGGTCTCGACCTGGAAGGCTCATTTCTGGAAACCGTCTTTCGCGTGCCGGGGTGGGCACAGATGCTAAAACCGCCATCACGCCGGGCGGTCAGATACCGGCAGTCACCGCTGGCATCAAAAATCCTGGAATTGATCCATGAAGGAACTGAAACGGCCGGCATGAACGTTTCGGATATCTGCGGGGCAACGTCGGCCACGGCGTCGGCGGTCCAGTCGGCACTGCTGGAACTGGAAATCGCCGGTCTGGTCATCCGCGCGCCGGGAGGTCTGTTTCTGGCGTCGACATGCAGGGAGTGTTAAACCAGCGCCCGCCGTCTTGCCGAAAGCCAGGCCGCCACCATCAAGGCGTGATCCATCGTGCCTTCGTCGACCATCCGATCGACCTCGGCCGGTGTCGCCGCCCAGGTGTCCAGATCCTCTGAATCGTCAAAATTCCTGGTACCTTCCGGACTGCACCCTTTTGCAAGAAACACATGCATCGCGTTTCCAATCAACGCCGGATTGGGGCGCAAGGTCGCGACTTTCATGACCTCGCCCGGTTTGAAACCGGATTCCTCCTCAAGTTCGCGCACCACGGCCGACAGAGGCGGCTCGCCGCTCTCCACGACACCGCCGGGGAACTCCCACGTCACGTCTCCGGTGCCAGGTCTGAACTGCCTTACCAGGACGATCTCGTTGTCGACCGTGACCGGAATCACGGTGACCCAGTCCCGGCTGCGCTGCACGCAGAAGGAGTGCTGGCGGCCGTCACGCGGGTTGCGGCGCTCCTCGTGAACGACTTCGTAGACCCTGAGCTTCGCGAAGGACTCGCTTTTGACCAGTTCCCAGGGAACCAGTTCGGATGAATCGACGCTGACCTTTCTCACGGGACATCCTCGACGAGAACCCGCGGAATCGTCTCCGAAATCCGGCATGTGGCCTCGTAGTTGATCGTGCCGCACCACGCGGCGTACGCCTCGGCCGTGATTTCCTCGGTTCCGGAGCGGCCAATCAGCACGACCTCGGTTCCGGCGTGGACGTCGGGAATTCCCGTTACATCCACCATGGCCATGTTCATACAGATTCTGCCCCTGACCTGGGCGCGGCGCCCGTTGAGAAGGACGTATGCCCCGTTGGACAGACCGCGGTCGAAACCATCGTAGTATCCGACCGGCAGGACGGCCATCCTGAGCGGCGTGGTGGCGCGGAAAGTCCTGCCATATCCGATGTACTCGTCGGCGGGAACGTCCCGAACCTGCACCACCGTCGTCTTCCACGTCAGAGCCGGCCGCAGTTCGATCTGCGCCCTCCTGGTCAGCGCCGCGGTCACGAACGTCTCGTTCGATGGCCACATACCGTAAGCGGCAATCCCGGGACGGACCATCTCCATGTGCGCCTCGGGCCACAGAATGGTGGCAGCCGAGTTGGCGACGTTCCGGATGAACCCGGGGCGTCCCGCGAGGCCGAGCGCGTCCAGAATCTGGCCGAATCTCTCGAGTTGAAGACGCGCGAAGCCGTGATCGGTCGTGTCCTCGACATCGGCGAAGTGCATTGCCGCGCCTGCCGCTCTGACGTTCCGACACCGATCGATCATGTCGACCAGGGCAGAGGCGGCCGGCAATCCCAGCCCCTGACGGTTCGTGCCGGTCTCCAGCTTCAGATGGGCATCGAAAACCACTCCGCGATTTCGGGCAGCCACATCGAGCGCCTCGACCAGCCCGGCGTCGTAAACAACCGCGGAAACACCAAGCTCAACCGCCTCTTCGGCCTGTTCCGGGGTGATCCTGCCGATGACGTGGATCGGCACTTCGATCCCCGCGCCGCGCAGCCGGGCCGCCTCCCAGACGTCATTAACGCAGAGCATGTCGGCGCCGGCCGACACAAAAACCACCGAGGCAAGTTCAAGTCCGTGTCCGTAGGCGTTGGCCTTGACAACCGGCGCCAGCCGCACCGGCCGACTGACGTTGGCCCTGAACGCGCGCAGGTTGTCGGAGAGGGCGCCCCGGGAGATCTCGCACCAGGTAAGTCTGCTGGCCATCGGCCACCTCCAGGAACCCGGACAGACATGCCCGGGATGGACCCGCGACGCACCGGCGCCGCAGTCTGCGCGCGAATATACCACCTTTGAACAACTTTGATTCCGCCTCGTTTGACCGTGCCTGCCGCTCGTGCAATATTTGCGTTTCCGGACACTTCACCGGGCGTGAATTCTTTTAACGTTCTCGTACTGTGCAGGAAGAAACAATGGCGAAGATCACTCTTGCGGGGTTCAACATCGACTCTGAAATCATCGGCGAAATCAAGGCTGGAAAGCCGATTCCCGAAGACCTGACCCCCGAGACGATTTCTGCCGCCTACGCACGAATCTCGAGGGATCCCACCAGTGTCGACGAACTCCGCCGGCGCGCCAGGTCCGAGGTATCCCGTTCCAGGGCGTCGAACGAGACGATCGTGTTCGGAATGGGGCATCACTCCGTCGCGGAGCACGCGGTTTTCAACTTCGACGTGATTGGCGTGTCCCGTCTGGCCATCGAAACGCTTGAAACGCACCGGCTCGCCTCGTACACCGAAAAGTCGCAGCGATACATCAAGCTTGACGAGGAAGTCGTCGTCGCCTCGGAGATCGAACAGCGCGGCCTGTCCGACGCTTTCAGGGCTTACATCCACCGGTCCTTCGAACGTTACCGCAGACTGCTCGACGGTCTGGTCGGTTCCGGCATGGATCCCAGGCTGGCCGGCGAGGATGCCCGCTACGTGCTGCCTCTTGCCGTGCCGGGCCAGCTTGGCATGACCGTCAACGCCCGGTCACTCGAACACCTGATCAAGCGCCTCGCGTCACATCCGCTTCGAGAGGTCGCCGACCTCTCGGCCGAGTTCTACCGGGTTGCATCGCCGGTGACACCGTCCCTGCTCAGGTACGTCGAGCCTGGACACTACGACATGCACCGCTACCAGCGCGCGATCGAGGTTGGACGCCGGCTTCCGGGACGGCCGCAGTCCAGCGGCCCGACCGAAACGGGCCCGGACGTGACGGTGCGCATGATCGGGTGCGACCCGGAAGGTGACACCTTCATTCTGGCGACGCTGCTTCAAGGCGTCATGAACCGTGGTCTGGGACCGGCCATCGAGTGGGTCCGCGAGTTGCCCACGGCGGAAAGGATGCAGGTCTTCGAAGCGGTGACCGAAGGCATGACCATCCACGACCCGCTTCCCAGGGAATTCGAGCACGCCGGAATGACCTTCGAACTGATCATGTCCGCCGCCGCCTTCGGTCAGTTCAAAAGGCACAGGATGGCCAGCCTAACGACTCAGCCCTACGACCCGGCCCTGGGCATCACCACTCCGCCATCGATCGCGCGGGCCGGGCTGGAATCCGTCATGGTCTCGGCGGCCGAGGACGCGCAGCGCATGACTGAGGTTCTTGGCGGTCACGAGGACCCCGTGTCGGGGTACGCCCTGATCAACGCGAACCGCCGACGCTGCGTCATGACGGTGAACCTCCGTGAGTTCTACCACCTCAGCAGACTGCGCGAGGACGCGCACGCGCAGTGGGATATCCGGCAGTTGACCGGCCTGATGTCGGGCTTCGTGCGCCGGGCCTTCCCGGTGTGCGGCTCGCTGGTCGGCGGAAAGGACATGGTGGCGACCACCATCCAGGAAAGAAACCACAGACTCGGTCTTTGCGACCAGGACTGACACCGCGGCTACGGCCAGCGGATCGCCGGCCCTCAGGAATGAGATGTACCCCTGGATTATCGAGGACCCCTTCAGGATTGGCACGTACGGACTGATGGCATTCGTCGGCTTCCTGGCCGCATACCTGCTGTTCCTGCACGAACTGAAACGCCGGGAAGACCTTCTGGGCGGAATGCAGCCGGCGGTTGTGGCCGACGTAACGCTCGTTCTGGCGGTCGTGTTCGGCGTGATTGGCGCGAAGCTGTTCTTCCTGTTCTTCGAGGCGCCCGAGATCAAGCTGGAATATCTGCTCTGGAACTCGGGTCTCACCTGGTACGGCGGTCTGATCGTAGGTTGTACCGCGGTGATCGTATGGTTTGGAACGCGACGTCTGAGCATTCCGTCGATGGCCGATCTGCTCGCTCCGATGCTCGCCCAGGGATATGCGTTCGGGCGTATCGGATGCCATCTTTCGGGTGACGGGTGTTACGGCACGCCGTGCGTTCCGGAAAACATCGACAACGCCATCTGCGTTACCTATCCGCATGGCATCGTGCCATCGCCCTGCTACTGGGATGGCGTTCAGTTCCCGGTATGCCCGGGCGACGCGGTGGACCCTCTGTGGTTCCCGGTACACCCCACTCCGATCTACGAGGCGCTGACCGGTTTCATCCTGTTCGCCGCTCTGTGGGCGTTACGTACCCGCCTGAAACGGCCCGGCTCGCTGTTCGCGGTCTACTGCGCCGCCTCGGGCGTGCTCAGATTCTTTATCGAGTTTATCCGGATGGACGAGATGCGGCCCGAAAGGTTCCTTGGACTGCGGGACGCACAGCTCATAGGGGTGGCGCAGGTTCTCTTCGGAGCCGCAATTCTGCTGCTGCCGCTGATACGGGGCAGGCGGACTCCAGACCTGACGCATCCTCCCTCGGGGTCGGACGCTCGGCCGACCTGACATCGATCCAGGGTCCCGTCCTGTCCGGGGCCGACAAATCAATCCTCAGGGGCAGCCCGTTGCCATACAGATAGCGGTATCCGGCGACGTACCCGGTCACGCGCTTGACATAGTCCCGGGTTCTGCCGAAAGGAAGCGCCTCGACGAAAAGGTCGGTCGGCAGATATCCGAGTGTCCGCAGGAAGCGGCGGCCCGAGCCCGATCCGGCGTGATACGAGGCAAGCACCAGTGGAAGGTATCCGTCGAAATGTCCTATCAGACTGTCGAGCAGAGCGGACCCAATCATCACGTTGCCGGAAGGCGTCGACCTTGAGGCATTGATACCCTTCGGTTTCAGAACCTTGGAGGATATCGAGGAAGCGGTGCCCTTCATCAACTGCATCAGTCCAAACGCTCCGGCCGGCGACCTCGCCCGGGGTTGATAATGGCTCTCGACGCGCATCAGCCCGTAGATCAGCGCGGGATCCACATCGAAAGCCTCAGAGCCGGCCGCAACCGCTTTTGACCATGGACGCGGATAGGCCGCCTCGAAAACCGGGGCGTGCGCGGAGTCGAAATCTCCGCGAATCCAGGCGGCGGCCCCGGTGGCCTTCAGGGAATCCGGTGATGACGCGCGAATCAGTGCCGGAATCATCAGGTCATCTTCGGACAGATAGCCCCTGGCGGCGCGAACAGAAAGTTCCTCGAGTGCCGCGGCCCGGTCGCCCATTCTCAACAGCAGCACCGGAGCGACTCCCCGTTCACTCACACTCAGTCCCTTGATGGCGTTCAACTCGACCGGGTTCCTCGATCTGGCAAGCGCGCCGTCGAAAGCCGCGGTTCCCGGTTCCAGGACGGCGGTGGGCGATGGCTGACAGCCAAACCAGTAGTCCAGGCGGGAAGCGGCAAGCACCCCGAACCATGAGAATGCGGACGAACGCGCGACCCTCTCCAGATCAAGCCGGGCCTCGTCCTTCCGCCCGAGTTCAAACAACAGGACGCCCCGGAAATATCGGGCCCGTTCACCGTCGCCGAACAGTACGCCCTCGCCGTGATCGACCACGGACAGAATCGCCTCGAGGTCCTCGAGCGCCTCCGCTTTTCGGCCTTCGATCATCGCGGCAAGGGCCCTTTCCCATCGCAGTTCGAGTGACGAACCGGCATCAGGCGCAAGCTCCTCAAGCATACCGAGGATCGATATAGCCGCAGCGTGATCGCCGGATCTGACGAATGCACGGAAGGCCGCGTGACCAGCCCTGATCGCGAACGGACTGGCGGGATACAGACGGACCACTTCGGACCACGCGGCGGCGGCACCGGAGTCATCTCCCGCTTCCAGCAGTGCGTTGGCCTTCAGAACCAGGATGCACGCACGGACATCCCGATGCGCCGCCTTTTCCTCGGCCCTGGCGAGCAACGGCAGGGCAGCCTCCTCGCGACCCGACTCGATCAGGAAAGTGGCGCGTGTCACAAGCGGCAGGGCCGCATCAGTCCGGGCGAGCGCGGTCGGACGCTTTCTGGCCGCCAGATCCAGCTTCTTCAGCTCACGCAGATTGGCGCGATCCAGGCGTCGCAGGTATTCGAGGGCGGGATCCGGCCATCTGCCGAGGGAGGCCAGGAACGAGGAGGCACGACGCGTGCAGGCGCCATCAGAACAATCGAAATAGGCTCTTCGCGCAGCGTCCGCGGCGTTTACCGGATCTCCCGAAGACAATGTCGCCCTGGCGAACGCCATCAACACGTCGTGGAGCGGCCGGCCCGACAAACCGGTCTGAAGAACCGCACGAAGGACCGATACCGCCGCGGACGGACGTCCCTCGCGGACGAGGCTTTCGGCAAGAGCAAGCCGGGATGGAATCCACATGGAAGAGGCCGTGGAGACGCTGCCGTAGGCCGTTCGGGCTCCAGCAATTTTGCCCGTCTTCTCGAGCAACCGCCCGATCTTCCATGAGGCGAGGTCGCCAAGGGGAGAAGTCGCGGCCGCCTTGTACCTTTCCAGCGCGGGTTCAATGCGTCCGGCGCGCTCGTACATCCCGGCCAGCACGAAATCGACCACGCCGCCTGGGACACGTCCGTCGGGAACGTCCGGGTCCTTCTGTCTCAGGGAGTCGAGCAGGCGGGCCGCCTCGTCGACGTTGCCAGACCGCCCGATCTGCAGAGCCCTGGAAAAACCAGGAACAGTGCCGGCGTAGGTGGCAAGTTCGACCGTCTCGGACGATGCGGTGGAAGGCTGGACCCAGAGAACGGCCGCAAACAGGAAAGTCGCGGGGGCTATCCAGCCAGTTCGCCGATCCATCCAACTGTCTCCGCGGTCGCGTCCCCCGGAACGCGGGCCTGTTTCACTCAACGCAGGCGGGGCAGCTTGTCGAAGACATCGACCGCAGCGGCCTTGATATCGGGCTGACGTCCGACCGAGACCTCGTCGACCAGCAGCCGCCATGCGTTCTTGAAGATGATCGGCGAAACCGATTCGATTTTGTCGACCTCGCCGATCTCCCACGCCTTGCGTCCAACCTTCATCGCTTCGGCGATGATCGTCTCGCGATCGCCGGAGGACGGCGACTTGACCACTACGGACGACAACACCCTGTAGGAATCGACGAATGGACGCATGATGCTGACGTACCAGTTCATCTCGTCGATCATCTCGTAGGTGATCCTGAGGCGATTCCCGTCACGGACCAGAAGGCCCTGTTCAACCAGGCGATCGACCGTCATCGTCCTCGTTCCGACCATCGAAACCCACTTGTCGTAAACAAACTCGAACCTGAATATCTGAAGGAACTCCATCGAACGACGATGGAGATCCGCCTCTTCCAGATAACCGCGCTCCGAGAGCGACGACGCCGCTGTCGCGACCACCGCCTCGGGGAAAAAGAAATGAATGATGGCGTTCTTGTAGTACTCGAGCCACACGCGGTTCTTCTCGACGATCGAGATCACCGACTCGAAGCCCTCCCCGCTGATCCTGACGGCCTTCTCGCGCACATACAGACCGAGCACTTCCTCGACCAGGGCATCCATCGCCGTGATCCTGCCCGCATCGCGTTCGTCCGGCGTTGGTCTTTCGAACTCCCCTGTCTCGCGCCAGTCCAGGAACACGTTTTTCCAGGCGCCGGTCGTGCGCCCGCCATCGAACGGGGTGATGGCCGCGCGCAACCTCTCTGACAGAAGGCCTCCCCTTGCAGAGATCCTTGACGCCACCTGGGCCACCTGCTCCACCAGCGCGTGACGGGGCATGCCGCGGCCGCAACTGGTCATCAGCACGAAAGCCACCAGGTTCTGGGGGGTCACCACAAGCCCGGCGTTGATGTCCGACATCAACATGTAGGCCAGGCGCCTGATCAGGATCTGTGGAACTGTCTGGCGGTCCTGAAGGGGGATCGCCACCTCGTGCCTGTCCAGGTATGTCCGGATGCTGACAGGTTCGCCGAACTGCATGTACATCTTGCCGAACCTGGAACCGAGGTCGCGCGCACGTTTGAGAATGTGCGCGAGCGAAACCCGCTGAACACCCTTGTCGTGCCCCATGCGCTCGCGGTCAAACGTCGTTCCTTCGACGATCCGCTCGTAGGTCACTGAACATGGCACCAGCCAGGCGTCCGGCGCCGCACCGGAGGCGACCGCCGACACCACCATCGACAGGATTTCACTCTGGGGGATCTGCAGTTTGCCGGAGCGGGTGCGACTGCCCTCAAGGAAGAATTCGAGCCAGTATCCTTCCTTTATCAGCTTGCGCACGTACTGCCGCAGAGTCCTTTCGTACATCGGATTGTCGCCGATTCTGGGGCGTACGAAGAACGCGCCGCTGCGCCTGATGAATGGCTTGACCAGGTTCAGTTTCCGCTGTTCCCGGACCGCCACGTGCGGCGGGATGAGTCCATTCGTATAAAACACAAACGAATAGATGAAATAGTCGAAGATGCTGCGGCGTGAAGGAACGAGAACGACCGGCGCCGACCTGCCGACCTCCCTGATCTTCGCCAGGCCCGAAGGATCGACCGAGATGCCGGTGAATCTGCGCTGAAAAATGAGCCCGAGCACAAGCCCGAACGCCTCGAGCCAGCCGAGGCTGAAGTCGGCGGCCATCTTCTTGAGCCACACGCGGGATTTTCTGACCGACGCTTCCCTTCCGAATCCCGACAGGGCGCCGGTTTCAGCGATGGAATCGACGAAATCCCTGTTGCGCAGGATCTCGTCCACCATGACGCGCCTGCCCTTCAGAACCGGGCCGCGAATCGCCCTGGACTCGCGCAGGTACTCCTCGGAGATGGCGAACTTCAGTCTGGCGGCGACCGCATCCGGGTTGGACGCATCCTCGCCCGACATGAATTCGGCGATGTTGATCGGCTTGCCGACCTGGGCCCGCGCGCGCCTGAAGTTCAAGATGAACGATACGACCTTCCTGATGGCGCCTGGCGCTTGCGGGTCGCCGAAAACGAAATCGAGTATCTTGCGCCGGTAGGACTCCGGTTGCTGCTCCCAGACCAGCAGCAGCGGGATCAGCATGATCGGCCTTGCCAGACGGGATTGAATCTCGGCCAGATCGCGCAGATAGGTGATCCGGTATTCCGCGCCCCACTGCGTCAACGCCCTGGGACGTTTCAGGAACACGAGCGCGGGACGGCCCGACCTGAGGGTCGACTCCATCATCTCGATGTCCGGCAGACGGCGCGTGCGACCGCGGCGGATGGCAGCCCAGACCCGCCGGAAGAATCTGCCGACCGGCTGGAACAGGATCATCGAGATCTCGTTGGCGAAGAACACCAGAGGAAGTCCGAAACGGACAAAAGCGTAGTTGAAGTAGAGGTAATCCAGCCTGCTGTGCGCGTTAATCACATAGACCGGGGTGCCGGTCTCGCACGCCTCGCGGATGGCCTTGACACCTGACTCGTCGAAGCTGACCGGCGCGAAGAAGGCCCTCTGGAACCACCTGGTCAGACGGCCGTGCCGCCTGACCATCGCGGAGTCCGAACTGATGCGGCGGCCCGTTACCGGGTCGACCACGTGGAACTCATCGCCCCTGTCGATATTCGAGCCCGAATTCATCCGCCACCATGCCGCAGGAACACGAAAGGAATCAGATCATACACCAAACCGGGTATGATCAAGTGCCATGGGCTGGACCAGACAGGAAATCCAGGGATTCACGACGGACATCCCGCCAAGGCCCGGGGTCTATGTAATGCGTGACCGGCGCGGCCGCGTTGTGTACGTAGGCAAGGCCGTGAACCTGCATTCCCGTGTGAGCCAGTACTTCCGCGAGTCGGGAGATCCGAGACCCTTCGTCAAACTCCTCAAGGGCGTTCTGGGCAGGATCGAGACGATCGTCACCGCAAACGAACGCGAGGCGCTGATCCTCGAAAACGAGCTGATCAAGAAGCATAAGCCGCCGTTCAACGTGCTCCTGAAGGATGACAAGGCGTACCTGTACCTGAAGGTCGCAACCGACACCGACTTTCCCAGGGTCGAATTGTCCCGCAGGCGAACCGACGACGGGGCGCAGTACTTCGGACCATCCCACTCGGCGGCATCGATCAGGGAAACCCTGTCGCTGGTGAACCGGAATTTTGGGCTTCGCACATGCAGGGATCAGCAGTTCAGAAGCAGGCGCAGGCCATGTCTGGAATGGCAGATGAAGCGATGCGCCGGTCCCTGCTGCAACATGGTGACTCGCGAGCAGTACCGGGAAAGGGTGGATGCCGCCCTTGTGTTCCTGAAAGGTCACTATCAGGAATTCACGAAGAGGCTGACGGCATCGATGAAGGCCGCGGCCGAGGCCGAGAATTTCGAGGAGGCCGCAAGGCTCAGGGACCAGATGCGCGCGGTCGATGCGGCTCTCGCGCGTCAGGCCGTGGTGCTGCCCGGAACCGCGGACGTCGACGCGATCGGTTTCGCCCGCGATGGAGATGTCGCCGTTTTTCAGGTGCTGCGATTCGAATCGGGAGTATTGAAGGACTGCCTCGGACTGGTTCTTGAAAACGTGGTGGCGCCCGAGGACGACCTGGTCGAAAGCGTCCTGGCCCAGCACTACTCACGATCACCGGTTCCCGCATCGATCCTGGTTCCGGACGGGATGGCGCCGGCCTCGGGCGAGCAGTCGGCCCTCACGGAACTCCTGTCCACGCGCTCAGGCAAGCAGGTGCGGATAAGGACTCCACGACGCGGGCCTGAAGCCGACGCTCTAAGGCTGGCCATCGAAAACGCGGTCGAGACTTTGAAAAAGGCGCTTCAGGGCGCCGGTTCCAGGACCAGGGCTCTTGAATCGATTCGTGCAATGCTCGGACTGGACACGCCCCTGCACAGGATCGAAGGCTTCGACATGAGCCAGTTTCAGGGAAGCGAACCTGTCGGTTCCATGGTCGTGATGACGGCAGGCCGGCTCGACCGGCATGCATACCGGACCTATTCGGTGAAATGGGTCGAAAGTCGCGGCGACACCGGTTTCATGAGGGAGGTTCTTACCAGAAGGCTCTCACGGCTGGACGAGGAGCAACCGGGACCGGACCTTATCATGCTCGACGGCGGCGCGTCGCAGGTGGCGACCGCATGCGCCATCCTGAACGAACTCGGTCTGGAGATACCGGTGGTCGGGATCGCCAAGTCACGCGTGCTTGATCGGCTTCCAGGCCAGGCGACCCACTCCCCCGAAAGACTGTTCGTTCCCGAATCGAACCGTCTGCCGGTTGCCGCCGGAACGGATCCGGCAACCGACGGAAACGGTTTCTTCGGCGAGGCTCCGCACGACGAAACGCACGGAATCAGGATGATCGTGCCCGATCAGAACGACCCCGGGCTGCACCTCCTGATGAGGCTTCGTGACGAGGCCCACCGTTTCGCGATTCAATACCATCGGAAGCTGCGGGACAAAAAGGGGCTCGGTTCCGCGCTGGACGGCATTGACGGGCTGGGCAAAGCCAGAAGGACGGCGCTTCTGAGACACTTCAGAACGGTCGCCGCCATACGTGCCGCGACCCTGGAAGAACTGAACTTGGTTCCCGGTCTCCCGGCGAACGTCGCCCAAAGAGTTTTCGAGAGGATGCATGAGGAATTCTGATATTGAATCCGACGTCCGGACCGACGCCACCGTGCCCGACAACGCCGCGTTGGAACGATTCGACGCCCTTCGACGGCTCCTGGCCCCGCTTGGCCGGGTCGCGGTCGCGCTTTCAGGCGGAGTGGACTCGTCATTTCTGTGTGCGACATGCGCCACGGTTCCCGGGCTGAGTGTGGCGGCCTTCACCACCGACCCGGACCTGATGCCGACCGGGGATGTCGAACGGGCCTCCGCCCTGGCCAGAACCCTGGGGATTCACCACGAGGTCATCGACACGCTGCCTTTCGCCGACCCGGTCTTCGTGTCGAACCCGATCGACCGCTGTTTCTTCTGCAGGGAAAGAACATTCAAGGCGATCATTGAACGCGCTGCCGAACTCGGTTTCGATCGGGTCGTGGATGGAACGGTCGTGGACGATGCGTCGGACTACCGACCGGGCCGGCTGGCCGCGCGCAAGCTGGGAGTGATGACTCCTCTTGCGGACTCCGGCCTGACCAAGGCGGATCTGCGGTCTCTGTCGGGCATGGTTCCGGGAATCACCGACGCGGAACGGCCTTCCGGCCCATGTCTTGCCAGCAGGTTCAGACCCGGATCTCCCATCACCGCCCGGGGCGTCTCGCAGGTCCGGCTTGTTGAGGACGCGGCCGCCGCGGTCGGGATTCGCAACGTCAGGGCCAGGCATTTCGACGAGCTCGTCAAGCTCGAGTTGGGACTTGAAGACATGCCCACCGTGGTTGGCGACGTCAGGGAGGCTCTGATCCTGGCGGCACGAAAGGCGGGTTTCAACACGGTCGCCATCGACCTTGAACCGTACCGGACCGGCAGGATGAACGAACTCGTCGGGGAGAAATGATGAAGGCATCGGAACTGCCGCGTCATCTGAAGCGATCCGAGGTCCAGTGGACGCTTGTTCCCATCCTGGCGGCCATCGGCCTTTCCTTCGTTCCCGGTTTCAATGTCCTGTCCTTCTACTTCTGTCTGCCGATGGCACTGCTGCTGGCCATGGCCGCGGGCTCTGTGGTCATAACCGCAACCACCGAAGCGCGACGCCGGGGAGGGTCCACCGGCGCGGGAATGCTTCGCGGCATGATCCACGCGGTGCTGCTGCCGCTCGGCCCCCTGACGGTGATCTCTTTCGCCCATTTCCTCAACGGCCCGTGCGACTACCTCTTCGGGCTGGGCCACTACGTGGCGGGCCCATGGGCATCGGCCGTCACGGGTGGCGCCACGGCGGCCGCGTGTTCCCTGGCGCTGAGGCGTGAACGCAACGCGTCGGCGGCCTTCATGGTCATATTCGTGCTTTCATTCGTGCCCAACGCGTTGACCTTGTACCTGGAGCCGTCGGTACGCTTCTTCAATCCGTTTCTGGGCCTCTATCCGGGACCAATCTATGACGAACTGATCGAGGTCGCCCCGGACTACATCGCGTTCAGGCTCTGGTGCCTGGCCGCCGCGGCGGCCGTTATCCAGGTCGTCATCACGGTGCGGGACATGATTGATCGCGGACTGGGGCCGCGCGGAATCAGACCGATCGACGCGATCGCGGCCCTGCTGCTGCTGGCGGCTTCCGGAATTCTCTGGAACGGTTCAGGCCGGTTCGATTTCACCACTGGGCGAAAGTCCATTAAAGCGGAGCTGTCTGTCACCAGAACCAGCTCCTGGTGCGTCATACACGCCGATGCGCGATTCAACGACAGACAGGCCGAACTGGACCGCCTGATGGACGACTGCGGATTCAGACACCGCCAGATGGCGGACTTCTTCGGGGTCGACTCCACGGTTCCGATCGAAGTCTTCCTGTACCGGGACGCCGACCAGAAGGGACGGTTGATCGGGGCCAGATGGGTCGAGATAAGCAAACCCTGGCTGAACGAGGTTCACGTCACGGACGTGAAGCCGGGAGACATGATCCTCGCTCACGAGATCGCTCACGTGGCGGCCGGGCGTCTGGCCGGAAACTGGCTTGCGATGCCATTGACCGCGGGACTCCTTCCGGACATGGGACGGGTGGAGGGACTGGCGGTGGCGGCCGCGTTTGCCGACGAGGGCCCGTCCCCGCACGAATGGGCCGCCGGAATGCTTGCCGCCGACATCGACCCGGATGTCGAGTCGCTGTTCTCACCACTTTCGTTCATTACCGGTGGGGCCGCCGCCTCCTACAACACGGCCGGCTCGTTCCTGCGCTTCATACGCGACGAGAAAGGCTCCGAAGCCATCAGAAGGATCGCGGCGGGGAATTCTTTCACCGAGGCGGCGGGCGCGGATCTGGAAACGCTTGTCGATGAATGGCTGGGATACCTCGAGGCCAACTACTCCACGGCCGGCCGGGAAGCGCTGAAGGCCAGGGCGGCCGCGCGTTTCAGCGATCCCGGGGTACTGAACCGCAGGTGTCCTCTGGACGTGTCCAGAAAGCTGCGCGACGCGATCGTCGCTCTGGACGGACTTGACGGGGCGGCGGCGGCCAGATACCTGTACGAGGCATCCTGCATCGACCCGGGCGACCGCGAACTGGCGATACTGGCGCTGCGCGCCGCAATCCTGGCCGGAACCGCGGACGAATCCAGTGTGATCGATCTGGTGCACGACCTGCTCGAATCACGGTCCGGCCCTCCCGGGACTGGCGAGCTGGCCGCTGCGGCCGACCTTCTGGCCTTGAAGTCGCTCAGCGCCCCGAACGCTCCGGGTTCATCAGCCATGCGGGACCGGGCGGCCACGCTGCAGTTGAAACTTCTGGGACGGCTGAGCGACGGCGATTCCAGAAGAGCGACATGCATCAGGGTGCTTGCGCTTCAAGCGCCTTCCGAGGTCGGGCTTGCGGTATTCGAGACCCTCGCCGACCCACGCCCGTTTGGCGAAAGGGACGTGTCGCGCCTGGCCGACCTGGCAAAGCGCATGCCCGACGTCGCGGTAATCCAGTATTTCTGCGCTCGCGCCGCCATGCTGAACGGATCGTGGGATCAGGCGTTGACCTGCCTGGACCGCTTCGCGGCAAATCATCCGTCCGATGCATGCACCAGCGAACTCGCCTCGGCGTCGGTCAGGATGACCGCTATCGCGACATTCTGGACCGGGGACCTTGCCCGCGCGGCCGAGGCCCTCGATGGCGCGATTTCCATTGCCGGATTCGAAGGCGACCGACTCAGGCTTGAAGAGTATCGGGAAAGGATCGCGGACGCAGCACGCCACCCGCGATGACACTGCTCCAAATCAAGAATATCGCGATGGAATCGGATCAGCTCCTGCGGCGCCTGTCCAGGATGCCGTGCACGATCATCCCGACCTGAGCCGCGGCGTAGATGCCCACGGGAATCCACAGCGTGGCCACGTCCGGACGCATCCTTAAAGAACCAAGCACCACCGGCCGCCCCGGAATCTGATCAATCAGAATGTAGATCCAGAATCCGGTCAGAAGGACATTGACGATCGCCGATCTGGTCGCGGCTGCGTATTTCCGGACGCCGAGCGCGCGAAACCGCATCGAGAACACGCCCCAGAGCAGCAATCCCATCGCCAGATACATGTACGGGTATGGAAACGATTCCGAAAACACTATCGCGGTCAGGATGGCCGTTGCGCCGAGGTGGAGCGCAAGCAGAATGGCGACACTGCCCTGACGGAAAAGGCCTATCAGCCTGCCAAAACGACTGGCGTCCTGTCTGACCCTGTCCCGGATCGCGTGACCCGTGTCATCGACCGCGTCGCTGATCTCCTCGAACATCCCGGTCAGATCGGGCTGTTCGACCGCGGGCGGTTCTTCCTGTCGACCCTCGTGATCCTTCATCGGTCTTTTGTACCCCCGACAGTCTCAATCACACGTCCCGGTGACCTTCACGTCATCGACGAAGACACCGTAGCTGTCGACATAAACCTTGGAAATCGAATCGTATTCAAAGACGAGCTGGATGTTCTGCGAAGCCCACCGGCTCAGGGAGATCGTGCCGGTCGAGGGTATGGTCACGAACACCGTGTTCTCCCGGTTCGTTCCGGTTACGAACGGAGTCTGGCTGGCGGTCGAGAACACCTCGGTCAAAGTGCCCGTCCCGGACTTGACCAGCACCCGGAATACATCCTTGCCGCGATCGATGTCGTCGGTCCACTTCCACAGGCGGAAGCTGAGACCGGGATTGTTGGTTGTCATCAGCGCGATGGAGGGAGACACCGCGCGGGCGCCGGCCCTGAGATCGTCGACACGCGACGAGCATGTCGCCGGATCCAGGAAACCGATTGAATTCTGAACGTTGCACGCCGGCCCGACCTGGGCCCACGTCAGATCGGCCCACCCGGTCGCGTCGGTCATGTAGTCTGACGGTTTCTGGAATTCCCAGCCGTCGACGCTGGCGAAATCAGCCGAAAACACCGTCGTGTCGCAGCAGTCCGTTTCGTTCTTCAGGATACATGCGCCGGTCGGATTGGATCCATTGTTGCACATCAGACATCCACGACTGTGGGGACATTCCAGATCGGACGTGCAGCACCCCGGGATCCACTCCCGCTGGCACTTGTTGCCGCTGCACGACGAGGACTCGCAGTCGTATTCCTGGCAATCAGCCGCTTCCATGCAGCAGTCGGGGATCCAGCGATACGCGCACTCCTTTCCCAATCCGCCTTCAGGCACCTCGCAGACGCCCTCAAGGCAGGTGGTCTCGCCGTCAGTGCATTCCGAATCGTCGTCACAACAGATTGTCTCGTAGTCGCAGCGTCCATGCTGTCCTTCATAGAGGACGCAGTGGTCACGCGTGCAGGAGTCGCTGTCGCTGCAGTCGCGATCCTCGCCGCAGCACACGCCGGCCTTCTTCTCCCAGATGTGATTGCACAGCAGATTGATCTGGCAGACGTCCCTGGTGCACGGGTCGCTGTCAACACAGTCGGCGTCCGATCGGCAGCAGTTTGAGATCGGCGGCTTTATCACGCAGCGTTTCATCATGCTGCACGAGTCGTCCTTCGTACACGGATCGCCGTCGTCGCAGTCTGCGTCGATCTCGCAGCAACCCGGAATCTTGAGGTTCCGGCACTTGCCTTCGCTGCACGAGTCCTCGGTGCAATCGTCGCCGTCATCGCAGTCCATGGGCACGTTCGAGCACCAGCCGCGGTTGCAGCGATCGGTGGTGCAGGGCTGACCGTCATCGCATTGGGATGAACTGACGCATTCGGTTCCAACGGAAGTGTCCGTGCCGGGCAGGTCGCTCGACTGGACCGGCCCGCCGCAGGACACACATGACAATATCAATCCTGAAAGCATAACGGCGGGAGCGAAACGCCGTGGAGCCATGGTCCACCTCCGAAGCGGGGCTTTTCCAATATCATTGCCGATGTAATAATACCATCTTCATGCTTCCAGACCGACCTGAACATGAATGAGTCGACTACATTGCCCGGGACGGCCTGATCAACGGATTACGGGGATACACAACCATGATCGTTACACATTTCCGGATTACGGAAAGGGTCGGCGAGGCTGGCGACGGGCTGATCGCCCGGATCAACGAGGCTGGGAGGGTCGGGCGGGCGCTTATCGACTTTCAAGGCGGCATACCCGAGGACGACCGGGAGTTGATAAACTGGCTGCGGGCGCTTTGTCGCGACGTCATCGTGACGGTTCGGGCCGACATAACGACGCCAGACCCGGTCGAACGCCTGCTGAGGGCCGGCGTCTCCACCGTCGTGGTCGAGGACTCCACGCTTCCCGAGGCGCTGTCCAGGATGCCGCGCGATCGAACCGTTCTGGCGCTCGATCCGCTGCAGTACCCGGCCGACGAGGACCTCGAGGTGACGACAAGGCGCATCATCGACCGGATGAACCTGCTGTCGCCATGGGTACACGGCTTCATGATCGAGCCACTCTGGACCGGGGATCAAATCGATCTGATTCCCATGGGCACGGTAAGGGCGATCAGACAGGCTGCCGGGGTTCTCTGGGCGCGACACCCGAACCTGACCGCGGACGACGCTCCGGTGTTCGATGAACTCGGTATCGACGCCATCGTCGACGGCCCCGACCTGAATCTGTATGCGGAATCGTTCGTCAGGCTGCTTCATTTCACGCGTGGCGTGGTTCCGACGGTCGTTACCGACACGTTCGGACAGGTTCTGCGGGTCGCGTGGTCGTCTCCCGAGACCGTGTTTCAGACGATAAGGGACGGATCCGCATACTTCTGCGACCAGTCCGGCGTGCCCGACCGGCGCAGGACCGGCACCGGCAGGCTGATCCGCGCGACCCCCGACGAGCCGCGTTCATCGCTGCTGTACGTTGTCGTACCGGAAAAGAACATGGCGGCGCCTTATTCCGACTTCACCGCACGCGGCATCGAATTCGGCCTTCCACGCCTGTTCGAGATCATCAGGGGCCTGAAGGAACGTCCACGACCCGGCTCCTACACGTCATTCCTGTTCGAACGCGAGGACCGCATCCCAAGGAAGTTGAACGAGGAAGTACGCGAACTGCTCGAGGCGAACACACGCGATGAAATCGCCTGGGAGGCAGCGGACGTGCTTTTCTTCCTGTTCGCATACCTGGCCGGCAGCGAGGTTCCGCTGGACGACGTCGTATCCGAACTTCTAGGCAGGAAACAATAGGAAATCAGTCCGTTATCGGCAGCGGCGTTCCGTCGACGGTCGAACCGACACCGAAAATGGCGGCCACGGTAGCGCCGACGTCGGCGAAAGTGGGTCTGGTACCCAGGTTTCGTCCGGCGCCCGGTTCTATTCCGGCGTGCCACGCGACGAGGGGCACATATTCGCGGGTGTGATCGGTCGACCAGGACGCCGTCGGATCGCATCCGTGGTCGGCGGTGACAATGAGCAGCCCGTCCCTGCCGAGCAGTTCGATGTACCGGGGGATCCAGCGGTCGACTTCCTGAAGGGCCATGGCGTATCCCGGCGCGTTGCGCCGATGCCCGTACACCATGTCGAAATCGACAAGATTGGTGAAGACCAGACCGCGCTCAAGCTTTTCCAGCTCGCGGGCGCTTTGTTCCAGACCGTCCGTGTTTCCTTCCGTATGGACGGAGCGTGCCACCCCGCGTCCCGCGAAGATGTCATGGATCTTGCCGACTCCGACCACGGGAACACCGGCGGCGGTGAGCATGTCGAGCACGGTCGGTCCAGGCGGAACCATCGAGAAGTCGCGCCGGTTGTAGGTTCTGCTGTAGGCGCCCGGACTGCCGACGAACGGTCTGGCGATGACACGCGCCACGCTGTACTCGTCGAGCATCTCGCGGGCGACCTGGCATGCGTCGTACAGGCGTTGAAGCCCGAAAGTCTCTTCGTGGGCCGCGACCTGGAACACCGAATCGGCTGACGTGTAGACGATCAGGCTGCCTGTCCGCTGATGTTCGGGACCGAGTTCCTCGATGATTGCGGTGCCACTTGCCGCATAGTTGCCGATCGCGCGCTCACCGCTGCGGCGCTCAAATTCCCGTATAAAATCAACGGGGAAGCCATGTTCGGTGAACGTTCTGAAAGGTTCCTTCATCGCAAGCCCGGCCATCTCCCAGTGTCCGGTCGTGGTGTCTTTTCCGGGGGATTTTTCCGCAAGACGCGCGTGGTGCCCGTCCGGCCCCGGGGACGCCGGAACGCCAGGCGCCGAGGTCAGCCGTCCGAGACCAAGCCGCGCAAGATTTGGCAGGGAAAATTCAGGAACGGACATGGCGGCGTGAAGCAACGTGTCCGCGCCGACGTCGCCGTAGGCAGCCGCATCGGGCATCGCACCGATACCGACGCTGTCGAGCACCAACCAGAACACCTTACTGAAATGCAGGGTTGTCAGACTGTTCATGCTCAATATAATCGTTCCATGTTCAAAAGGGGTCAAGCGACGAGGGTCGCGGCTCCATTCCAGCCGAAGGAGGCATCCATGAAAGGTTCGGGGAAGATTGGATTTCGTTCTGGGAGTATGTTTCTGGCGATGGTCCTGCTGGTGACGGTCGCGGCGTGCGGTCAGAAGTCCGCGCAGAAGGCGGAACAGGCGGAACCGCAGGCGGCGGCGCCCGCGGCACAGCCGGCACCCGAACCGGAAAAGAAGGCGCCGGAACCTGTCTGGCCGAACCCCGTTCCGGAAGGCTGGGTGGTCGTGAACGACTACGAGACGCCCGCGGACCTCAGCGAACCCGCCATCGATCCGAAGACGAAGAAGCCGATTCCGAAGGAAAACAAACCGACCAACCTTCTGGGCGGCGAGTGGGGTTCCATCGGCTTTAACGACGGCAAGTGCGCCCTGGCGCAGGTGAAGGACGGCGAAAACACCGTTCTGCAGGTCACGTACGCGATGCCGGCCGAGACCTCCGAATGCGGCACCTTCGAGTACTTCATGCCCACCATCGAAAAGAAGGTCGGCAAGAAACTGGTCAAGAACTACCCGCAGTTCTACGACCTCAGGCCGTTCGACAAGATCACCGCCATGGTGAAGTCCGGCGACGACAAGACCCACTACCTGAAGCTCCACGTCACCGAACTGGATCCTTACGGCAGTCAGCTCCAGGGCTACGTCAGTCCTACCGAGATGATCGTCGCGGGGCCGGAATGGAAGCGCGTCGAGTTCAAACTGGACAAGACCCTGCATGAGTTCTTCGACCGGTCGCACGGCAAACTGACCGGGTTCAGGATCCGTTTCCAGGAACAGCCGAACCGGAACGATGCCGGCGTAGTGCTGTTCGACAACATCACGTTTATCAAGAAGGGCGGCAACTGACGCCCCGCACAGCTCTCTCAATCATACCCACAAAAGGGGAATCCATATGAAACGCGCCGTAATCAGTGTTTCGGACAAAACGGGTGTTGAGGAATTTGCCAGGGGACTCGTGGATCTCGGCTTTCAGATCATCTCCACGGGCGGAACGGCGAAGTCGCTGCGCGAAGCAGGTCTTCAGGTCACGGACGTTTCAGAGGTCACCGGCTTCCCCGAGTGTCTCGAAGGTCGCGTCAAGACGCTCCATCCAAACGTGATGGCCGGTATCCTGGCCAGGAACACACCTGAACACGTCAAGACGATCTCCGAACTGGGGATCGACATGATCGACCTGGTGGCCGTGAACCTGTACCCCTTCCAGCAGACCATCGCCAGGGCCGGTGTAACCGAGGCCGAGGCAATCGAAAAGATCGACATCGGCGGTCCTTCCATGATCCGCGCCGCGGCCAAGAACTCGGATCGCGTGACGGTGCTTGTCGACCCGGCCGACTACGGCCCCGTCCTTGAGGAACTGCGGACGACAGGCGCCACTTCCGACGCGACGCGGCGACGTCTGATGGTGAAGGTTTTCGCCATGACGGCCGCTTACGACATGGCTGTCGCCTCGCACTTCGGCGCCGTGGAAGGCGCGCTGCCGGACGTTGCTTTCGCGGGTGGCGTCAAGTACGCCCAGCTCAGGTACGGCGAGAACGGTCACCAGCGCGCGGCCGTGTATGTCCCGGCCGGGACGGTCCCGAAGGGGATGATCGGCGCGCGCCAGCTTCAGGGCAAGGAGTTGTCCTACAACAACTACGTGGACATGGAGGCCGCCTGGGCCCTGGTTCGCGAGTTCGATGATCGGCCCGCTGTCAGCATAATAAAGCACACCAACCCGGCCGGTTTCGCCTGGGATCCCGACCATCTGCGCGATGCATACGAAAAGGCCCTCGCCACCGATCCCGTATCGGCATTCGGCGGCATCGTCGCCTTGAACCGCGAGGTCGACGAGGCCCTTGCCGAGCGCCTGAACGAACACTTCTATGAAGTCATCATCTGCCCGACGCTGACCGAAGGGGCGCGTCAGTTCTTCGCGAAGAAGAAGAACCTGCGGGTCATGGAGATGGGCGCCGACTTCTTCCAGCCGATGCCAACCCTGGTGTTCAAACAGGTCAGCGGCGGCATGCTCGTGCAGGACAACGATCCACCCGCGGACGAGGTAAAGGGCGCCAGGGTCGTGACGAAGCGCGCGCCCACAAAGGAAGAATGGGACGCGCTCGAGTGCGCGTGGAAGGTCGCCAAGCACGTCAAATCGAACGCGATCGTCTTCTGCTTTAACGACCGGACCGGCGCGGTCGGAGCCGGCCAGATGAGCCGGGTCGACTCCGCGAGGCTCGCGGTCATGAAGGCTGTTGATCGCAAGATCGACATCAGGGGCACAGTTGTCGGGTCCGACGCGTTCTTCCCGTTTGCCGATGGCGTCGAGGAAATCGCCGCCGCCGGCGCCACCGCCATAGCCCAGCCCGGCGGATCGATCCGCGACCAGGAGGTCATCGACGCGGCCGACCGTCTCGGACTGGCAATGGTGTTCACCGGAACCAGACACTTCAGGCACTGACAGGAGCCGCATCGCGGCCAGGGCGGAGACATCGATGAAAATTCTCGTTGTTGGAAACGGCGGCCGCGAGCACGCAATGGCTGCGAAGCTGGCGGCTACTCCCGACGCCAGGGTGTTCATCACGCTCGGCAACGGCGGAACAGGGGCTGTTGCCGAGTCGGTGCCGATCAAACCCTCGGACATCGGCGGGATCGTGGACTTCGCAACCGGAAACGGCATTGACCTGGTCGCTGTCGGACCCGAGGTTCCGCTGGCCGCCGGTCTGGCCGACCGGCTGAACGAAGCCGGCGTGACGGTGTTCGGCCCTTGCGCGGCCGGAGCAATGATCGAGGCCTCGAAGGCGTTCGCCCACGAGGTGATGGAAGCGGCGGGGGTGCCTGCCGCCTTCACTCGGACGTTCGACGACCCTGATCAGGCGCTGGCGTACCTCGCGGACTGTCCGATTCCGATCGTGATCAAGGCCGACGGCCTGGCGGCCGGCAAGGGCGTGGTGATCGCCCAGACCCGTGACCAGGCGATCGACGCCGCGAAAGAAATCATGCTGGACCGAACCCTTGGCGACGCCGGCCGCAGACTGGTCGTTGAGGAATTTCTGGTCGGCGAGGAAGCCTCGTTCATGGTCGTTACCGACGGCAGGACGATTCGTCCGCTCGCGTCGGCGCGCGACCACAAAAGGATCTTCGACGGCGATCGCGGCCCGAACACCGGTGGGATGGGAGCGTTTTCGCCAACACCTCTTGTTTCAGATGACAACAGCGAATTTCTGATCGCCAGGGTAATTCGGCCCGTGATCGACGAACTCGCGCGGCGCGGAGTCACCTATCGTGGAGTGCTGTACGCCGGTCTGATGATCACACCGGATGGCGTCAAGGTTCTGGAATTCAACTGCCGTTTCGGCGACCCGGAAACCCAGCCGGTTCTTACCCGTTTCAAGGGTGACCTGGCAGCCGTGATGGCCGCCGCGGCCACCGGTCGTCTGGATCAGGTGACCTTCGATTTCGACCCGCGCCCTGCCGTCTGTGTCGTCATGGCCGCTCCGGGCTATCCGGGCGCGGTCCGGACGGGACAGCCGATCTCCGGCCTGACCGACGCCGGGTCCGTGCCGGACGTTACGGTCTATCACGCTGGAACCAGGCTCGATCCGGATGGCCGGGTGGTGGTGTCGGGCGGACGGGTTCTGGGCGTGACGGCTCTCGGGAAAACCTGTGAGGACGCCAGGCGGCTGGCCTACGATGCGGTGAACAGGATCTCGTTCGACGGGATGCAGTTCAGGCGTGACATCGCTGTTTCCAAAAACTGATCCGCAGCCATAACAACAAGTATTTGCACAACAAAGCACTATTCTTACCCGGGTGGATTTGCAGGGTGCCTCCCAAGGACATATACTGAGACCTGGGTGCCCTGCTGAATGCGTCGGGGGCAATCATTTTCATGGTTGATTCCCTTGGCATTGAAATCCGGGCGTTGCCTCTGGCCGCGGTGTGCAAGCCGGCCCTTTACGGGCGGGAAGCCTGATGCGGTTACCGCGACCACCCACCTGTTTACGATGGGTTTCAATTCGTTGTCTCCGATCGGTTCAGGCGGGGCACCCACCACACTCTTCCTCGTTCGATTCCGCTTCATGCTATCCTTGGTTTTCGAGACGTGATCCTGTCACGAACATTCGTGGCGCAAGGCCGGAGGGGGGCGTGGAACTGCGCGAGTACCAGATGATGGCCGCGGCCGAGGATGTTCATCCCTGGTTCATATCCACCCGCGGCATCATCTCGGATTGTTTTCACGAGGTCGGCATCACCCCGGACAACCGTGTTCTCGACGTCGGATGCGCGACTGGCGGGACCATGAAGACGCTGTCGGGAATGGCCCGATTCACCGGTCTTGACTCCAGCCCGGTGGCGGCCGGACTCGCCCGCGAACTCTCAGGTGCCGAGGTAGTCATGGCGGACGCGACGGCGATGCCATTTGACGACGCATCCTTCGACGGCGTGGTCGCCTGTCATATCCTGGAACACATCCTCGACCACGACGCGGCGGTGGCCGAGATTCGCCGCGTGCTCAAGCCTGGCGGGCCGCTGATCGCCCTGGTGCCGTGCCATCAGTTCATGTTCAACGGCCACGACCTCGCGCTCCACCACGTCAGAAGGTATTCGCGACGCGGCTTCATCGATCTGCTGACAAGAAACGGCTTCTCACCGATGCGGGTGGCCTGGACCAATCCGATCGTTTTTCCGGCGACGGCCATGCTCAGGATGGTCTCGAGGCTGTCCGCGTCCGGATCGTCCGTCCGTGCGGGCAGCGACACCACGCACGGACTCGGTCCCTTTCTTCCCTTCATGAATCTGGTAACCGGTGTTGAACGCAGCCTGACTCGAAGCGTTCCGCTTCCGTTCGGCGTCGGACTGCTCATCCTCGCACATTGATACAGCGCCGCGCCTGAATTATGCTAGTTCCATCACTTCCTGTGCCGATGGAACGGAGGACGGCCGATGAAAGACGAAAAGCGAAGGCTCACCCGTTACCAGACCCGTGTATTCTGTGTCTTCAAGAACGACCTGAACCTTGATGAAACCGAAGTCCTGATGCTGAACATGAACAGCGGCGGAGCCTATGTAAAAACCGACAATCCTGCGCCCCCGGGCACTCCGATCACCCTTCGGATTTACCTGGAGCCTGACGCCGAGCCCATGTCGGTCGGAGCCGAGGTGGTCTGGTGGAAGGCCGTCGGAACTGGCGGCGAAGCGGGGATGGGGGTCAAGTTCGAACGCGTGGACGACCGTGATCTGCAGGCGATCAAAAGCTACCTGGCCGGTCTGATCTCGGACGACCTGTTCGCCGACGACTAGCGGCCGGTTCTACTTGCCGATGCAGAACCGGGAGAAGATGCGATCCAGCACCTCCTCGGTTATCGCGGCCCCGGTGATCCCGCCGATCGCTCCAACCGCGTCGCGGATGCACGCGGCGACGATCTCCTGCGGCGCGCCGTCGCGCAGGTGACCGACGCCGGCTGCCAGCCTGTCGCGGGCCAGCGTGAGGGTCGCCACCTGTCTGTCGCCGGCGACAACCGCGCTGACTCCGGCAGCCCGGCGCAGGGAATCGACCGCGCGCGCCGCGATGAAATCCCGCAGTTGCGAGACCCCGGCACCGGTCAGTCCACTGACGACGAAAACCGGATCCACCGTGTCGGCCAGCTGGCAGCTTCGGGAACCGGGCAGGTCTGATTTTGTGATCACCAGAGCATGGTCCCTGAAGGCTCGAGGCTCGATGCCCGGCATGCCCGCACTCAATGGTTCAAGCCCGTTGAAAGGCTGTGTCGAGTCGAACACGGATAGCACCAGGTCTGCCTGGGACGCGGCCCTAATCGCCCGTCTGACGCCTTCGGCCTCGATCTCGCCGGCATCCGGCCTGATTCCGGCGGTGTCCGAAAGGATGCATGGAACCCCGGCCAGAATGACCCGTTCCGACACCACGTCCCGCGTGGTTCCGGGCGTGTCGTGCACGATTGCCACGTCACGGCCGGCCAGCGCGTTCATCAACGTCGACTTGCCCGCGTTCGGAGCGCCGGAGAGCACCACCTTGAAGCCTGAGACCGCCGTGTCCACCGCCCGGGCATCCCGGATCCAGGTATCCATCAGGGACACGCATGAAAGAAGCTCGTCCGAGAGGCCGCGAAGATCGACGTAGATCTCGTCGGACTCATCGAAATCAAGGGAAGCCTCGCATTCCGCAAGATAGTCGAGCAACCTTCCCGACAACACCTGCAGTTCACCGGACGGATGCCCCGCAAGTGCATGGAGCGCGATGTCGATGGACGACTCGTTCGTGCTTGAGGAAAGGAGCGCGACCGCCTCGGCCTGCACCAGATCGATGCGGCCCGCGGCCACGGCGCGTCTGGTAAAATCGCCGGGACCCGCGCGAACCGCGCCGAGATCGACGGCGGCCGAAACGATCGAATCAATTACCGCCGGTCCACCGTGACAGAAGATCTCCGCCGCTTCCTCGCCCGTGTATGACGAGCCGTCCGGATAGACCACGACCATCGCCTGATCCAGCACGCGCCCGGTCGCCGGGTGTCTGAGCCAACACAGACGCATGCACCTGTCGGCTGATGCCGCGGCCCCCATGCCGGCGACAATGGCGGAGCTTCCACGACCTGAAAGCCTGACCACCGCGACCGCGCATTGACCGGCTCCGGAGGCCGGAGCAACTATGACATCGTGTGAGTCGACCACCCGCGAACCCCCCGCGGCAATAACCGCGAAGCATCAGCCCGGGCGCCCCCGCGCCACCGGCCTGTGGAGAATACCAGAACATGATGGATTGATGGAGATTCGTTGAACCGGCTCAATTCTGATAGAATTGTCCGACGTGTTCACTCGCGCACAGGACATTCGCATGCATTTCAGACCGACAATACTGGTGCTGGCCCTTGCCTCCATGGTCGCGGGCTGCACGCAGTTCACTCCCGGAACCGACCAGGGTGCGGGGCCTTGCCCTGAAGGGTGCCCGGACGGGTGGATCTGCGGGGATTCGGGTTGCCAGCAAGTCGCTGACACAATCGTGACGGATACGACCCACGATGCCATCGATGTCGCCGAGGTCACGGACACGGTCACGGATACGGACGCGGCCGGAGATTCCGGACGCGATGCAGCAGATGTCGTCGCCGACGACGGACCCGGCGACGTCGTGGATGCCATCCAGGACATCGACGATGTGGTCGACGCGTTCGTCGGGCCGCCCACCGGAAAGCCCTGCCTGTCGGATGAAGACTGCGACGGCGCCGAGTGCGTCCTGCTTGTCTCTGACGGAGAATCGGTAAAGAAGGTCTGCACCGGCGACTGCGGCAACACCTGTCCGGTCGGAACCAGGTGCGTGAACTTCGCCGCTGGCGACAAGGGCGCCCTTTCGCGTTGCGAACCTTTCGTCAACGGTCTCTGCTATCCGTGCCTGGCGAACGCCGACTGCCTTGTGACCGGCGCGCAGTGTCTTCAGATGCCGGGCGGAGGTCGCTTCTGCACGATACCGTGCGAGGGGATCGACAACACGTGCCCATACGGATTCGAGTGCAAGGTCATAGACGACGACACGATCCTGCCCGAATACAGGGCGCAGTGCCAGCCGGTCTCCGGCGGCTGCGACTGCGTCGTCGAACTCGCGCAACAGATACTTCCCTGCAGCGTGTCGAACGATTCCGGCACATGCGTCGGCTCGATGACCTGCTACCCGGAGGTTGGATGGATGGCATGCACGGCCGGGCTGCCTCAACCGGACGTGTGCGACCAGTTGGACAACGACTGTGATGGCAGAACGGACGAGGATTTCTCGTTCACCGACTTCGACGGACAGGTTCGCGAGGTCGGCCAGGCATGCGGAACGGGCGTCTGCGGCGGCGGTACGGTCATCTGTCTTGGGGACTCCGCCACGTCGTGCAGCACTTCCTACCTGGCTACACAGGAGAATTGCGGCATCGGCTCCGGAAACGGCCGGGACGACGACTGCGACGGCACCACCGACGAGGACTGCTCCGTGGCCGACATGGACGGTGACGGAGTAAAACCCGAGGACGGCGACTGCGACGACTTCGACGCTGCTTTCCACCCGGGCGCGCCCGAGCCATGCTGCCCGCTGTCGATAACCGATCCGGTCGAGGCCTTGAAACGGTGCGACCGCAACTGCAACGGGTCTTACACGCAGTGCTCCCCGGACGACCTGGACGGCGACGGGTACTCGAACCCGTCCGCAGTCCCCGCGATGAGGGACTGCGACGACACGAACCCGCTGGTGCACCCCGGCGCGCCGGAGATATGCGACGACGGCGTCGACAACGACTGCCTGGGTGATGGCGACCTGCACTGCTGCTATGCCGACTCCGAGCCCGGATGCGTCGGCCCGTTCGACAACGATGGCGACCACTACGTCGGAGCCATGGACTGCAACGACAGCTTCGCCGGCGTCAATCCGGGTGCCGTCGAAATCTGCGACTTCGTCGACAACGACTGCGACGGGATTACCGACAACGGGAACCCGGGCGGCTGGGTGAGCAACCCGGCCGATCCCGGCGAGGTCATCCAGGTGACCGGCGGATCGGTCTGCGGCAACAACACGGGCGAGTGCCACTCCGGGATCTGGGTCTGCGTCCACTACGAATCGACCGTCAAGATTGAATGTGTCGGCGGCCGGGTAGCCACCGAGGAGATCTGCGACGACCTCGACAACGACTGCGACGGCGAAACGGATGAGGATTTCGCCGGGAAGGGACAGCCCTGCGACGGCGACGATCTGGACCAGTGCGCCAACGGCGTCTACACCTGCAACATCTCGGGAACCGGAGTGGAGTGCGTCGAGGACTTCGAACAGGCCGACAAGGTTGATATATGCGGCGACGGAATCGATCAGGACTGCGACGGGTTGACGGACGATCTTTGCTTCCCGCAGGACCTGGACGGGGACGGATATCTCCCGCCGGATGACTGCGACGACACCAGAGCCGAGGTCAGGCCCTGGGCGATCGAACCCTGCTGCGACTTCTACATGAGCAAGGAAGAAGCGCTGGCCATGTGCGACTGGGACTGCAACGGGATGACCCACAGGTGCAACCCGGTCGATCGCGATTTCGACGGCGAGTTCGACTTGGCCGAGGGCGGCGGCGACTGTGATGACACCAATCCACAGATATACCCCGGCGCACCGGAAAAATGCGGCGACGGAATCGACCAGGACTGCTTCGACGGTGACCTGGCGTGCGACGAGGTCGTGGACCGGGACAACGACGGAGTGCCTTCATACGCGGACTGCAACGACAACAACGGCTTCGTGTACCCGTGGGCGGATGAACTCTGCAACGGAGTCGACGACAACTGCGATGGCCGGACGGACGAGGGCAACCCCGGGGCCGACCCGACCGTGACCTGTGGCAACGACATCGGGATCTGCCGTACAGGCGGAGAGGTCTGTGTCCATCCGGACAGCGGCGAACCGCAGATTCTCTGCGTTCCTCTGGTAAGTCCCCAGAAAGAAATGTGCGACGGGCTGGACAACAACTGCAACGGCCGCACGGACGAGACCTTCCGCGATCTCGGAATGCCTTGCGACGGTCCCGACTCCGACATGTGCACGAACGGACGCTTCATTTGCACGGCCGACGGAACGGCAACCGAGTGTGGACCGGAGTTGATCGAGAACCTGATCGAGGTCTGCGACGGCCTGGACAACGACTGCGACGGCGAAACCGACGAGGACTTCACGCACGAAGGCCTGGCCATCGGCGCCGAGTGCGAGGGCTGGGGGCTCTGCGGCGCGGGCATCGTCACATGCAGTATCGACGGTGTCAGGGCAACCTGTTCGACCAACTGGGACGGGCCTTCCAGTCAGTCGGCGCCCGAGGAATGCGATGGGCTGGACAACGATTGCGACAATTCAATCGACAACGGCATGACTTGGTACAACCTGCCGCTCGGCAGCCTCTGCCGTGGTATCGGCGAGTGCGGAGTCGGACATGTCGAATGCAACCCGCAGACCCTGAAGGCGGTGTGTTCGACCAATCCCGACGGCTCGAACCCGCGCCCGACGCGTGAATGGTGCAACGGACTCGACGATGACTGCGACGGTCACACCGACAATAGTCTGGTCGCGACCGAGTGGGATTGCCTGCGCGTCGGCGTGTGCCAGGGGGTGATCATCCCCGCGAACTGCGTGGCTGCCTCGTGGAACTGCGACTATTCGATCGTTCCCGATTTCGAACTGGCCGAGACGTCCTGCGATAACCTGGACAACGACTGCGACGGCATCACCGATGAAGGATTCGGCAAGGGTGAGGCCTGCGACGGCCCGGACTACGACAAGTGCCCGAATGGACGCCTCGTGTGCAAGGCTGATGGAACCGGTGTCGAATGCGGTCCCGAGACCATCGAGAACATCACGGAGTCGTGCAACCGCAAGGATGACGACTGTGACGGGCGCACCGACGAGGACTTCCCGGTCGGAGAGCTATGCGACGGGCCGGATGACGATCAGTGCAAGAACGGATCGGCCACCTGCGCGCCTGACGGACTTGGAACGGTCTGCAACAACGAATGGCTGACCAATATCCCCGAGATCTGCAACGGCGTCGACGACGACTGCGACGGCACAACCGACGAGGGTTTTGCCACTGGCGAACCTTGCGATGGTCCGGACGAGGACCTGTGCGAGTTCGGTCACATGGTCTGTAACGCGACGCACGACGGTGTCGAGTGTTACGAGGACCCCGAAATGCAGGCCACCGACGAACTGTGCAACAACTTCGACGACGACTGCGACGGGACGACCGACGAGGGTTTCGACTACCTGGGGGTGACTGTCGACGGGGACTGTGACGGAATCGGAGAGTGCGGCCCGGGCAAGGTCGTCTGCAATCCGACCGGACTGGCCGCCACATGTTCGACTAACCCTGATGGAACCGGATCCCAGGCAGTCCCGGAACTGTGCGACGCGCTGGACAATGACTGTGACGGCAGCACCGACGAGGAACTGACGTGGCGCGGACTGGCAATGGGAGCGCCCTGCGTGGCGGACGGCAACTGCGCGGGCGGAACGGTCGTCTGTTCTCCGACGGACCTGGTCGCAACCTGCTCCACGATGCCCAACGGGACAGAACCTGGCGCGACCACCGAGAAGTGCGACGGTGTCGACAACGACTGCGACGGCTTCACGGACGAAGATATCGTCGCGGACATCTCCGGGTGCAGGACTCAGGGCATCTGCCTGCCGCAACTGGTCAACGCGACCTGCGGCGGCACGTCTGGATGGATCTGCGACTACTCGGGAGTTTCAGGGTATCAGTCCGGGACCGAGACCTCGTGCGACGGACTGGACAACAACTGCGACGGCAACATCGACGAGGCATGGTCCATCGGCAGCGCGTGCGACGGCAGCGATCTGGACATGTGCGCCAACGGGACAAGGATCTGCGACCAGGCAAAGACGGGCTGGGTCTGCAACGAGACCGGGCCGGATATCGCCGAGACCTGCGGCGACGCGGTGGACAACGACTGCGACGGCAGCACCGACGAGGAAGGCGCCAGCGGCTGCACGACCTATTACTACAGCGCCGATGGTGACGCGTTCGGTGTCGGGACCGGCAGGTGCCTGTGCGTTGCCGGACAGGTCGCGGGCTTCGTCGCCACGGCCCCGGGCGACTGCAACGACAACGTGAACACGATCTATCCGGGCGCGACCGAGCTGTGCAACATGAAGGACGACGACTGCGACGGCTCCACCGACGAAGACCCGGCATTCTCGGATCTCGGCGGTCCATGCGATTCCTCGGATCCAGACACCTGCGCTAACGGTTTCTGGGTCTGTTCGGCCGACAAAATGAGTCTGGAGTGTTCCGGCGACTACAACAGCGCCGAACTCTGCAACGGCCGCGACGACGACTGCGACGGCGGCACCGACGAAGAGTGGCAGATCGGCCAGCCATGTGACGGCGCCGACGCGGACCTGTGCCAGAACAGCACCTGGATCTGCAAGGGAGACGGCAGCGGGGCGGTCTGTCTGGAAACGATCAACGTGTCCGAGAAGTGCAATGGCCGCGACGACGACTGCGACGGCTTCACGGACGAAAACTACCCGCTGCTGGGTCAGGCGTGCGACAGCGGCGACGCGGACGTCTGCGCCAACGGCGTGTACACCTGCAAGGCAAACGGAACCGGAGTCGAATGCGTCACCGAGTCAACGTCGTGGCCCAGCGGGTCCGAGGTCTGCGACGGTTTTGACAACAACTGCAACGGTTCCGCGGACGAGAACTGGGCTACCAGGCTGAAGCGGTGCGATTCGAGCGACACCGACACGTGCCGGACCGGCATAACCCAGTGCACCGTAAGCAAGATCAGCGTGGAGTGCGTCGGCGATGTCGTGTGCGCGCCTGGCGCGACCTGCGCCGCCGATCCGTCGGAGTTCGTGGCTGACAAGTGTCTGTGCGGTGTATTGCCCGCGCAGTGCTCACGGACCCAGGGTTCGACCTGCACGAACGGGGTCTGCCTGTGCGGAACCGGTCCGGCCTGCGCGACGGGAAAGCAGTGCCTGTCGGACGGTCTGGGCGGCTATTCCTGCCAGTGAAACACGATCGTCCTTTTTAGGTGAGACCATGTCGTCAATCCCCGCATGGAAGAAAGTGCTGAAGGAACATGTCCGTGTCCACGGGGGCCGCATGACTCCGCGACGCATGCAGATCGCCGAGGTGTTCTTCTCGATGCACGGACATCCCGGGATCGAGGCGCTGCTGGCCGAGGTCAGAACAAGGTTTCCGGGAATCGGCGAGGCCACGGTCTACCGGACGATGAAACTGCTTTGTGAAGCCGGCCTGGCCGAGGCGCTTGAGTTCGGCGAGGGATACTCCCGCTTTGAGGCGACGTTTACACCCGGCGGACCAAGCGATCATCACGACCATCTGATCTGTCTGGAATGCGGCGGGATCGTCGAATTCGGCGATCCCGAGATCGAGCTTCTTCAGGATCGCGCCGCAACGAACCACGGATTTGAAATCAGGAGCCACCGCCTCGAGATATTCGGTGTCTGCCCCGCCTGCCGAAAGGCCGCATCCCCTTCCCGCGCTTGATCGAGCGAATCAATAAACGTATCATGGGGCGCACTCAAAGCGGAGTTCGATTCCAATGAAAAAGATTCTATTTGTTACGGTGGCGGTGCTGGCATTCGCGGTTGCGTGCGACAACGACAACGACGCGATGGATCGTGGCGTGGGCGAGGCGTGCGTGGTCACTTCGGACTGCAGGAACGACGACCTCAACTACGAGGATGATGTCGTCGAGCCCCTGGAGCTTCTCGAGTGTCTAACCGAGTTCAAGGGCGGATACTGCGGCCTGAAGGGATGCCAGGACCACGCGGACTGTCCCGAAGGGTCCAAGTGCGTTGTCGGAGAGACCGACAACTACTGCTTCCTGGTGTGCGTCGATAAGCCCGACTGCAACAAGTACCGCTCGGTGGACAACGAGGCCAACTGTTCCGGCAGCGCCGAATTGATCGACGGCGCAAAAGAGATCAAGGTCTGCGTCCCGCCGTCCGGCGACACCGCCGTCTGATCACCTTCCCTGTCCCAGAAGGGCGAATGTGATTCGCCCCTACGTATGAACGGCCAGCCCTGCGGCCCTGATCCCGTCCCTGACCCTGTCCCCGACCCTGTCCCTGATCCTGATCCCGACCCTGTCCCCGACCCTGTCCCCGACCCTGTCCCTGACCCCGACCCTGTCCCTGTCCCCGACCCTGTCCCTGTCCCCGACCCTGTCCCTGTCGCAGAAGGGCGAATGTAATTCGCCCCTACGTCCGAACCCGACCCTGATCCCGACCCCGACCCCGCCCCTTGACACAAAACGCCCGGCCGTGGAGAATCGCCGTGTTCTTTGGCATGCGGGATTAACTCAGTGGTAGAGTGACAGCTTCCCAAGCTGTAGGTCGCGGGTTCGAATCCCGTATCCCGCTCAAATCGACAGATTCGTTTCTTTCAACAACATGCGACGGGTTTGTCCAGGGCGATTGACTTGACGGCTGGATGCCTGTTGAATATCTGCGGGTTGTGCTCGTTTCCGTCACCTCGCCGGTAGCCCCGGTTCGATGCCCTCGGAGGTTTCATGCTTTATTACCGATCGGCCGCACTGATGGCGGCCCTGCTGCTCGCTTTCGTTTCATGCGGTGAGTCCACGGTGCCTCAAGACACGCTCGGTGATGAAGGCACCGCCGAGGATCTCGTCACGCCTTCGGAGACTGTTGATGACTCGACAGACGACATCCGCGCGTCCGAGTGCGGGCAGGCATCAACTGAATGGCAAGGTCTTATTCCGGGACCGTGTCAGGATGGTTACGACGAGGAGCTCGAGGCGAAGGCAAACAGGATCGAGCGCGCTCACCAGATCTTCGTGGCCGCCGGACTGGACGTGAACAAGGACATCTCCGTCGCGCTGGAAAACGAGGCCGACCGCCAGGCAATCGAGGACTTTCTGATCAATTCCGATTCATGGGACTTCAAGGCGCATTCCGGCAAGGATCCGCTGGATGTGATCACCACCAATCACAAGGTCGCCGGACTGTACGCCGGTGTGGGAATCGCCGCGAACGCCTACCGTTACGGCGTGCTGCGCAACCAGGATTATCCGTCCGAAGAAATCGAGCGCGCCAGACAGATTCTGTTGAAGTCGCTGGACGCCCTGCACCTTGCGCAGGAGATCACCGGCACCGACGGCGTCATCGCGCGCGGATTCCAGCGCAACGATATCCCCCACAACGACGTCGTCACCGTCCCACTGTTCGACGAGTTCGGAAACCCGCTTCCGGAGGGAGACAAGAACAATGGCACATGGCGCGACGACCAGTCCGGCAAATACCCGAACTACTCCTGGGAGGACTCGGTAAGCCGGGACATGTACGTCGGCTGGGTCACGGCACAGGCGGCAACGTGGGAAGTGATCAAGGACGACGACACGATTCCGGAACAGTACAGGACTCGACTTAAGGCCGACGCACTCTCGCTGGTCAAGGAATTGATGAAGGTTCGCTGCCACGCCGAGTTCGCGCCCGACTGCTACGATCTCGAAATTCCGGATGCGGATGGCAGGATCACGCTTCACGGGTGGCTGAATCCGCAGAATCTTGACGGCCAGATCTACCTGCCCGGCTTGGAAAACGGTTTCCACGCGGTAATGGCGCTCGGGATAGTGGCGGCCTTCGCTTACATCACCGAGGACCCGGATGTGATCGCTTATCTGAACGACGACCTGATCGCCACGCGCGAGTTTCCACGCATCATCAAGGAACACGGCGGTGAAGTCGTCGACATGGGCATCAAATCGAACTACTCGAACTACAACATGGCCTACGCCGGACTCTGGCTGTGCATGCGCTATCTGAATAACCAGGGCGCCCGCGACGTGATTCAGGAATCCATCGGACCGGTGTTCTACAACACGCCGGGCAAGGATCGGCAGGCCGCCGAGATCGGTTACAGCTACTACGACTTCATCTATGCGGCCGGTGCTGCGGGCCTTCGGGCGGAAGGGCAGAGTACGGCCGCGATCGACGAAACCGCGGTGGCGAGCGGTCTGAACACATTGCGCGACTACCACGATGCGCCCTACTGGGACTACGGCGTGATCCTTTGTCCGGAAGCGATCTGCACCGAGGACGAGCCGAACGTGGCCGTATCGGACTGCGAGCCCGAGGAAGGCTTTCACCTGACCGTGCTCGGCTGCAAGGGCAGGAACGGCGATCTGATTACCGAAGAGCCGATCCCGTTCCGCCTTCTCGGACCCTCGAACTACCACTGGCGCTCGAATCCGTACAGACCGAACCGCGAAGGCAGCGGTTCCGCCCTGCTTCCGTCTGTCGACTTCCGGATAGCCTACTGGACGGGCCGATGGGCAAGACGCTGACCTGTCCACAATATTGATTCCGAACCCGCAAAAACCCCGCATTCTCAATTTGTTTCGCCAGCGCCTTTCTGATAACCTCATCACGTTCGAATAGGTACGCCTCATCAATGTCTGGAGAGAAGGATGGAAGCTAATACCAATCTTCCCGGAATCGGGGACAGGCTTGCGAATCGTTACAGGATCATGTTCGGCCGTGGTGCCGGACCTTCCGGCGCGGTGTTCAAGGCGCTCGATCTCGAGAACGACCTTTCGGTCGCTTTGAAGGTGATAAATGCGACCTTCTTCGACGGCCCGTTCGCGTCGATGAACATCGCCAGGCTGTCAAGGGCCCCCGAGGTCGAGGACCCGAACGTAGTCAAGGTCTACGATTTCGTGGCCTCCGAAGGCAGACACTTCGTGACCAGCCAGCTTGTCGAGGGACTCTCCCTCAGGGCTGTTCTGGATTTGCACGATGAGGGTGGCGAACACTTCCCCGTACCAAAGCTGAAGAGCTTCGGCGAGAGGATGCTGAACGGTGTCCGCGCGTTCCATCGGAAGGGGCTGGTTCACGGAAACATCAAACCGGAAAACTTCTTCGTGCTTCCCGACAGGCTCGCGCTGTCCGATCCGTGGCATCTGGTTGACCGAAGGCTTCGCGAAGGCGAACACATCCCGGTATCAGATTACTACCGTGCGCCGGAACAACTCACAGACCCGACGATCGAGATTCCACAGAGCGATCTTTACGCGGTCGGGCTGATCCTTGGCGAGTTGATTGCGATCAGCCCGGTGAAACCGGGACTGGCGCTGTCCACGCAGGTTCCGCGCCTGACCAAGCGTTTCGACGAAATGTTCACCACCGCCACCGCACTCGACCCGAAGGACAGGTTCGATTCGGTCGATGCCTTCGCGACCTGCATGCGTGAGGCTTTCTCCAACGTTCAGAAGGAAGGGCTTTGGGTACGCCGGATGCACGAAACCGGCTCCTTCCGCGCCATCCGCCTGCCAGGCGCGGCCGGTCCCGAGGTCACGCCCATTCCCGAAATGCCGGTGGAATCGATACTTCCCGAGACCGAAGCCACGAAGGTCGGCCCCGGCGATCTGATGGACATCCCCGATGAACCTCCTGTGACGGTGGAACCAGATGACGACTTCGGGTTCGACGAACTGATTGATGATGAGGTTCAGTCCGAGCCGACCCCAGGACCGGCCCAGATGCCTCTTCCCGAGCCGCCGGAACCGGTTCTGCCCGAGGCAGACGAAGAAGGCGTGGTGACATTCGAGTCGATGGGGAACCGCAGCGGCCTGCCGATCACGACCGACAACCGCAAGTCCCGCGACTCCCAGAAGGGACGCAAGGGACGCAGAGCCGCCGCGGCGGCCCCCGCTCCCGCACCGGCGGCGCAGCCGGTCAGGCCTGCTCCCAGGGCCGTCACCCAACCGCAGCACCGGGTAGAAACACCGCCCGCGATGCCGGCGCAGTCCTTCCGCGCGGCCCCGATCGTCAAGACACACCAGAAAAAGCCCAGTGGAATCCTGCTGCTTCTGGGTGTCGTCATAGTCGTCCTGATCGCGGTGATCGGATTCATGATCGTTCGCAGCAACGATTCAAAACAGCCAGAAGTGGCCGGGCAGCAGACGGTGGCTGCAGCCGCGCCGGCACAGGGACAGGCACCCGCTGCCGCACCGGCTCAAGCACAGGCGCCGGCACCCGCTGCCGCACCCGAACCGGCTCAGGCTCCGGTACAGGCACAGGCGCCGGCACCCGCTGCCGCACCGGCTCAGGCACCGGCACCGACGCCGGCTCCCGAACCGGAACCCAAGCCCGAACCGGCGAAGGCCCCGACGCTCGCCAGCATGCTGACGTGTGCACAGGGCTCGGTTCTTGTCGTCACGGACAGCAAGTCGCTCAGCGGCTCCGGTAAGAAACCTGGCGACGTTGCCTACTGCATCGACAAACAGGAATATGCGGAAGGCGGCAAGACCAGGGGCGGAATGACACTCAGCTCGGCGAAGGCAGCGTGCCGCAAGGTCGGTAAATCCGTCTGCTCGGCCAGACAGTGGCAGACCGCATGTGAAAACCAGGCATCCAACGGCGTGGTTTCGATCACTGGCGGATACGCGGAGTGGACATCCGACGGAAGAATCCGCGGCGGCGACTCCAGCACCGAGAATGCGAACTGCTCCAGCAGCGACAAGCGATTCTCCCCGAAGTCCACCGACGGCACCAGGTGCTGCGACGACCCCGAATACAAACTCTGAAAATCATCTGCCCGGAAATCTGGCAGAATACCGGCTGAACCGGCGGCAACGCCACTTCGCATGACGGAGAAGCAACCGTGATCGACAGATACTCAACTTCGCGCATGCGCCAGGTCTGGTCCTCGGGCTGGCGCTGGAACAAATTTCTGGAAGTGGAACTGGCCTATCTGGAGGCACTTGAGGCTGAAGGTATCGCCCCGGTCGGCAACGCCGCGCACATCCGCGCGTCCGTCACGATGAACCCTGAGCGGATCGACGAGCTTGAGGCATCCCTCCGGCATGACGTGATCGCGTTTCTGACGCACATCGAGGAGCAGGCGGGCGACGTGACGCGCTTCGTTCACTTCGGTCTTACATCATCGGACATGCTTGACACGGTGTCGGCAATCCAGATGGCGCAGGCGTGCGACTATGTGCGCGAGGAACTGGCGGCGCTGGAGGCGGCGCTGATGAAACAGGCCACGACCCACCGGAACACGCCGATGGTTGGCAGAACCCACGGCATGCACGCCGAGGCCACCTCCTTCGGCTTGATCCTGCTGAGCTGGCGCGAGATGGTGGTCCGGGCGATACGCCGTTTTGATGATGCGGTGGAAGGAATCAAAGTCGGCAAGCTCGCCGGCGCAGTTGGAAACCTGGCGTTCGGAGATCCTGCACGCGAGGCGGCCGTGCTGGCCAGGTTCGGGCTGAAACCGGAACCGGCCGCCACGCAAATCGTGGCGCGCGACAGATACGCCGCACTGTTCACGTCAATGGCGGTGGCAGGCAGCGTTATCGACCACATCGCCCTGAACATCAGACACCTTCAGCGCACCGAGGTCGGCGAGGCCCAGGAACCGTTCGGCGGAAAGCAGCGTGGCAGTTCCGCGATGCCCCACAAAAAGAACCCCATCGGGTGTGAAAACGTATGCGGTCAGGCCAGGCTGCTGCGTGGATACGCGATCGCGGCCCTTGAGGACGTCGCGCTGTGGCACGAACGCGACATCAGTCATTCCAGCGTGGAACGCGTGATCGGTCCTGACGCGACCGCGACACTGGAATACATCGCGAAAAGACTGGCGGGAATCGTCGACGGACTGGTCGTGCATCAGGATCGCATGCTGGCGAACCTGAACGCGTCGGGCGGCGTGGTGAACTCCGAGGGCGTGCTGCTGGAACTGGTCAAGGCCGGCCTTAAAAGACAGGAAGCCTACGGACTTGTCCAGCGCGCGGCGATGAAGTACTTCAACGGTCAGGGCACTTTCCGTGACAACCTGGCTTCCGACCCCGAGGTGGCCGCCCTGCTGACTCCGGCTCAGATCGATTCCTGTTTTTCCATCGAACACCACCTGCGTTGGGTGGATGCAATCTTCGCCCGCAAATCCTGAAGCGCCATCCAAATAGTGCGCGACCGGCAGGCCGTTTTCGGCTAGAATCCGCGCAGCGGGAAGCGGGAGCCTTACGGCGATCACGCTTCCCGTCGAAATAGGTTGTTATTCCCATTAGTTGTGTCAAAGCAGGGGAACGCAATGGCAGAAAATCTGTACAACGTGTCGGTGATCGTCATGCCCAAGGCCGAAATCCTTGACCCCCAGGGCAAGGCAATCATCGGCGCTCTGAAAAGCCTCGAATTCTGTGAAGTTCAGGATGCACGCATCGGCAAAATGGTTCATCTGAAGATGACCGGCGCGAGCCGCGAGGAAGTGACGGCCCGGGCGACGTCGATGGCGAAATCGCTTCTGTCGAACCCGGTCATGGAAGACTTCAGGGTCATCGTCGAGTAGGCGTGACGGACAGATGCCCCGTCGGTATTCGAAGGCGCGGTTTCTGTTCTGGCTGGACTCGCAGGAGACGTCCAAATGAGATTCGCAATTCCGGTTTTCCCTGGTTCCAACTGTGACAAGGATTGCCTTCACGTTCTGAAGGACGTGCTGGGTCAGGACGCGTTCTTCGTTTTCCACAAAGAGAAAATGCTGCCGGCGACCGACGCGGTCGTGCTCCCCGGCGGATTCTCCTACGGCGACTACCTGCGATCGGGCGCCATCGCCCGTTTTTCGCCGATCATGGACGACGTGATCCGGTTCGCTGAGAAGGGCGGCATCGTGATCGGCATCTGCAACGGCTTCCAGATAATGCTTGAAGCAGGCCTGCTGCCGGGCGCCATGCGTCCCAACACCTGCGGACACTTCATCTGTCACGATGTCTTCCTGCGGGTCGAGAATGGCGACACGATGTTCACATGCAACGCCGGCAAGGGCGCGATCCTCCAGATGCCTGTCGCCCACGCCGATGGCAACTACTACGCGCCGCCCGAAATGCTCAAGGAGATCGAGGACAACGGCCAGGTGCTTTTCAGATACTGCGATATCGACGGAAACGTGACGGACGCGGTCAATCCGAACGGCACGGCGAACAACATCGCCGGAATAATGAACCGCCAGGGCAACTGCTTCGGCATGATGCCCCATCCGGAGCGCGCCAGTGAGTGCATCCTTGGCGGCGACCAGGGTCGAGTCCTTTTCGAGTCGCTGATCAAGTCGTTCGGCGGCAGGACTCCCGTTTGCGGATGCAGGGGGTAAACCAGATGAATCAGCAGCTTTTGGATTTCGCCAGGGCCGGCGGACTGAACGACGAGGAGATCGCGAAGATCCTTGGCTTCATCGGGCGCGACCCGACCATCGCAGAGATGGCGGCGTTCTCGGCAATGTGGAACGAGCACGTCTCGTACAAGTCATCAAGGAAGTACCTGAAGACCTTCCCGACCCGCGGACCGCGCGTCCTGGTAGGACCCGGCGAAAACGCAGGCGTGGTCGACGTCGGCGACGGATGGGCGATCTCGTTCAAGATGGAGTCGCACAACCATCCTTCCTACATCGAACCTTTCCAGGGCGCGGCGACCGGCGTGGGCGGGATTCTGCGCGACATTTTCACGATGGGCGCGCGACCGATCGCGAACATGGACTCGTTGCGTTTCGGCTCGCTGTCACATCCGCGCACCCGTTACCTGGTGGACGGCGTCGTGGCCGGCATCAGCTACTACGGAAACTGCATGGGTGTCCCGACCGTGGGCGGAGAGTTGACGTTCGACCCGACCTACGACGGAAACTGCCTGGTCAACGTGTTCACGCTTGGCGTGGTTCGCGCAGACGGCGTTTTCTACGGCAAGGCTGCGGGCGTCGGCAACCCCGTGATCTACATGGGTGCGGCCACTGGTCGCGACGGCATTCACGGCGCTTCCATGGCGTCGGCCGCGTTCGATGAGAACGCCGCTGAAAAACGTCCGACGGTTCAGGTCGGCGACGCGTTCACCGAGAAGGTCGTGCTGGAATGCACGCTCGAGTTGATGAAGTCCGGCCTGGTACTGGGAATCCAGGACATGGGCGCAGCGGGACTGACCTGCTCGACCTTCGAGATGGCAGATCGCGCGAAGATGGGCATGAAGGTCGACCTGTCGAAGGTTCCTCAGCGCGCCGCGAACATGACCCCGCAGGAAATCCTGCTGTCCGAGTCCCAGGAACGCATGTTGCTGGTGTGCGAGCGCGGCAACGAGGAAGGCGTCCTGGAGATCTGTCGCAAGTGGGACATCCCCGGCGCGGTCATCGGCGAGGTGACCGACACGCGCCGCATGGAGATGTGGTTCGGCGGCGAAAAGGTCGTGGATCTGCCGATCAACCTGCTGACCGACGAGGCTCCCCTTTACGACAGGCCGTGGGCCCAGCCCCCGGATCTGCGGGAACGATGCCTGGTTCCAACGTTCAAGATCGGCGATGACCTGAAGGCGGAGTTCCTGGATCTGATCGACGACCCGGCCTTCCGTTCGAAGGCGCCGGTTTTCAAGAAATACGACCACATGGTCCAGGTTCGTACGGTCGTGCGTCCCGGTGACGGCGACGCGGCCGTGATGCGTCTGCTCGAGGCACCATCGAATCGCGGCGTGGCGATGACTTCCGATGGAAACAGCCCGGCGTGCTGGCTGAATCCGTACAACGGCGCCTTCAACATCGTCGCCGAGGCCTGCCTGAACCTGGCCTGCGTCGGATCCCGCGCTATCGCGCTGACCGACTGCCTGAACTTCGGAAATCCTGAACGGCCCGAGGTAATGTGGGAATTCAAGGAGACCGTCGCCGGTCTGTCCGAGGCATGCATCGCCTTCGACACCCCGGTCACTGGCGGCAACGTCAGCCTGTACAACGAGACCGCTGGCGAGTCGATCCAGCCGACCCCGGTGGTCGGTGTGGTGGGCCTTGTCGAGGACGTGGCGCACACGGCGGGCAGTTTCTTCATGAACCAGGGCGAGGCGATCGTCCTGCTGGGCGACGAACACTTCCAGTTCGACGCGTCGCTGTACCTGCGGCGTAAGGTCGGCAAGCCGGCCGGCCGCGTGATCAAGGCCGATGCAAAACGTCATCTGGCCCTGTGCGAACTGATCGTTTCGGGAATCGAGCAGGGAATCGTCACCACCGCCCACGATATCGGCGAGGGCGGCCTTCTGTGGGCGGTCGCCGAAAGCGTAGCCGGCCACGGCATCGGCGCGACCCTCGACAATATCGGCCATGAAGCGGTCGACCTGTTCGGCGAGGCGCCATCCATGGCGTTCGTCACGGTCAAAGAGGTGGACATCCCCTGCCTGACCCTGGCGGCGGAAAAAGCGGGAGTGAGCGCGATCCGTATCGGAACCACGGGCGGGCCCGCCCTGTCGGTAAAGGGTCTGTTCGACATCCCGGTCGCCGATGTCATCGCGGCCACCACGAAGTCTTTGTAGCCCGAAACGGTACGACACCCGCGAACACTGACACGACAATCCCGGCCCCGGGTTACGTCCACCCGCGGCCCTGCACGTCCTGACGTTCATCATCGCGCTGCAGGTGCGGAAACAACGCCTCGTTCAGACTGACCTGTCCGCCCGTCAACTCGACGATTCTCATCGCGAGTTCGGGTGACGGCCGTCTTCCCCTGATCCGGCTGCTCTGGCGCTCGGTCGCCAGTATCTCGCTGAGATAGCTCTGCGATACCCCCAGGCGTCTCGCCACCTCCGTCTGGGTCGCCCCTGTTGTCATCATGTATTCATGCAGCTTCATGACCGATCCAATCGGGAGACGGTTTTATCTTCGCCTACAGCGAATAATTTGGCAACGCGGCACCGCTCCGGCGTCTTCACCGAAACAAGACAAGACACGAACCTGATTCAAAAACCGCCGGTCAACCGCGAGCCAGACGACCGTTTCCGACATAAACCAACCATTCAGCTTCTTCGTTCTTAGCGAAGTCTCAGCGAGTAGCCTTGCCACATCCGCGCCGGCAATTGACAATCACGTCGATATAATCGCAGAATGCGATAATCCGCCGGAGACCGGTATGAAGCCCCCCGCCAACAGAATCCGCGAGCTGCGAAAGGCACGTGGATGGAGCCAGGCTGATCTGGCAAGGATGGCCGGACTCAGGTCGGTGGGACACCTCTCGAACCTCGAAACGGGAAAGAAGGCAAGCGCCGCGGCGTGCATGCAGATCGCCAGGGCACTGGATGTACCGGTCGAGGAACTCGGCGTCGATTTTTCGCAGAACGCGCCGGATAACAACGCGGCTGTCTGCAGGTCAAAACCGCACTACAGGCTGCCGGTACGCGCCAGGGTGGTCGGCGGCCAGGCAGACGAGGCGATCGAGTACCAGGATTCACCGTTCGACTGGGAATGGAGCGACGAAGGCCCGCGGGACCGATGCGAGATCATCGAGATCTTCGGTGATTCGATGGAACCGCTGTTCATGGCCGGCGATCGTCTGGTCGTCAGGTTCGACGAGCCGCCGATCAACGGTGACGTTGTGGTCGCGGAGTACGTCCAGGATATGGACACCCCGCGGCAGATGACCGTCAAGGTCTACCGCCGCAAGGGCGAAGTCGTCTCGCTTGAGCCTTTGAACCGGAAGAAGTACCGCACCGTGGTCATGGACGACCACTGGCGCGTCGTCGCCGTCATGATCAAACACATCCGTCGCAACGTCCGTGGTTATCACGACCGACGCCAGACCTGACAAACCCGGGCCGGCGTATGAACGTACGAATCGTCATCAGCCCTGCTGGCTCGAGCGAATGTGATGCGGCATGTCGGGCGGAAGCTCCAGGGACATCTCGACCAGGCCGGCAGGCACACCGTCCTGGAACCACGGAGTCTGATAGATCAGCTTCCTGACACCATTCTTTTCGATCGTGTAGGCGTTCGTCCGCGGGCGAGCGAGCAGATCCAGAAGCTTTGATCGCGCTGGTTCCGGATGGCAGTCAAGGAGACTGGCGCCAATCAGGTCGATTCCACCGTATTTTTCGAAAGTCCTCGCCGACTTATCGTTCATATCAACGATCCTGCCTTCAAGGTCGCAAACCGTTAACGCCACGTCGATTCCGGCTGGCCAGCCGTCCATTCTCACACCTCCGATTCGGTTCCTTGTCCGGCCTGCTAATGTCATTCCCAACGAAAGCCGTGTCAACAGGATTACCCGGTATCGCAGCGAGTCACAAGCACAATCCCTGTCCCTGTCACTTCTGGTTGACTCAAGGCGCCTGATCGGTTTAGCTCAACAGTCCGCGTCCGCACGGCCTGTCCGACGGACGCACCTCGAACACACGGAGGTTTTCGATGTCCCGCCTGGTAACGCTGACAACCCTGGCGATCGCCGCGACCACTCTATCGGCCTGCGCGCCGGCCAGTATCAAGGAGGCTCCGTTGGTACAGAAGGCAGATGACAGCGTCGTCGCGACGAAGTCCGATTCGAATCCGCTGCTGGAGGAGTGGGGCGGCCGGTTTGGGCTGCCGCCGTTTTCACGGATAAAGACATGTCACTTCCTGCCGGCGGTGAAGGCGGGAATAGAGGCGCAGCGGGCCGAGATCGCTGCCATCGCGGGAAACACCGAGGCGCCGACGTTTCAAAACACCATCAAGGCGCTGGACATGTCGGGCCGTCTGCTCGAAAAGGTCGAGCTGGTTCTTTACAACCTGTCGTCCGCGGAAACCACCCCCGAACTCCAGGCCGTCATGCGCGATGTCGCCCCGCTGACGACCGCTCTGGAGGACGACATCTTTTTGAACCGCGACCTGTTCAAGCGCGTGGAATCGATCTTCAACGACAGGGAGCGGCTGGGGCTCGACCCGGTGTCGATTCGCCTTGTCGAGGAGATCCGCAAGGCATTCATCCGTTCCGGCGCCGCGCTCGATGACGCTTCACAGGCCCGACTGCGCGAGATCAATCAGGAGCTGTCCGTTCTGGGGCTGAAGTTCGGGGACAACCTGCTGGCCGAAACGAACGCGTTCACACTGATTCTGGAAGGCCCCGGGGACCTGGCGGGTCTGGCGCCCTCAACGATCGAGGCAGCGGCTGCGGCGGCCGAGAAGGCGGGCATGCCGGGGAAATGGCTGGTGAACCTGTCGTACCCGAGCATGTGGCCGTTCGTCCAGCAGTCCACCAGAAGGGATCTGAGACAGAAGGTGATCGAGGCATACGCCAGCCGCTGCGACCGCGGCAACGAATACGACAACAACGACATAATCGCCAGGATCGCGACGCTGAGACTCGAAAAGGCGAAGCTGCTGGGATACGCGTCCTGGGCCGATTTCGTCCTTGAGGAAAGGATGGCGAAGACGCCCGCCGAGGTCGATGGACTTCTCGATCGGCTCTGGAAACCGGCTCTCGATGTCGCCAGGGTCGAGGCGGAGGAATACACCGCCGAGGCAGTAAAGGCAGGCCACAAGGGACCATTCATGCCGTGGGACTGGCACTACTGGGCCGAACAGGTAAGGGCGCGGAAGTACGGTCTGGACTCCGGCACCCTGCGGCAGTATTTCACGCTGGACAACGCGCTTGCCGGGGCATTCGAACTGGCCCGCAGGCTTTACGGTATCCAGTTCACGCCGGTTTCCGGTCTTGATCTGTACCATCCCGACGTCCTGGCATGGGAAGTCCGCGATGCGGATGGTTCGTTCCTGGGCCTGTTCCTTGGAGACTACCACCCGAGACCCGGCAAGAGGGTCGGCGCATGGTCCAGCCGCTACCGTTCGCAGGAGATCATCGACGGCGTGGATGTCAGACCGATCGTCGTCAACGTGGGCAATTTCACCCGCCCGTCGGGCGACACGCCGGCGCTTCTGTCGCCTGACGAGGTCGAGACCCTTTTCCACGAGCTCGGACACGGGATTCACTCGCTGCTTTCCCGGGTGCCTCACCGCTTTCTGGGTGGCGTGCCTCGCGATTTCGTGGAACTGCCTTCCCAGGTGATGGAAAACTGGGTGTTCGAACCGGAGATGCTGGCCCTGTACGCGCGCCACTACAAGACGGGCGAGATCATCCCGGCAGACCTGGTTGAGCGCATCCAGGCAGCGGGGCGCCACAACCAGGGTTTCGCCACCGTGGAGTACCTCGCCGCGTCGAAGCTGGACATGGAATGGCACCGCGCGACGACCGCGGACTTCGGCGACGCGGCCGACTTCGAGGCAGATGTCCTGGAAAAGATGGGCATGCCGGCGCAGATCATCCCCAGATACCGCAGCACCTACTTCAACCACATCTTTGGCGGCGGCGGCAGTTACTCGGCCGGTTACTACAGCTACATCTGGTCCGAGGTTCTCGACGCGGACGCGTTCGAGGCCTTCAAGGAGACCGGTGATCTGTTCAACCGCCAGGTCGCCACGTCTTTCAGGAAGAACATCCTTGAGCGCGGCGGCACGCTCGAGGCAGGCCAGATGTACAGAAACTTCCGTGGCCGCGATCCTGTTGTGGAACCGCTGCTTGAAAACCGCGGACTGAAGCCGTCCGGCAAGTGACGGCTGGATGACCGATACATTCGCCGACGCGTTGAATTGCCCGAGTGGACTGAACAATCCTGACCCGCACTTGTCGCCGTGGTTGATTCGTGCGGAAATATGCGTACTCTACTGCGATTTGTTTTGAAGCAAGACCAGCTATACACAAACTGGGTGTCACCGTGAAAACGCGGACTGACGAACCGATGCGGCATGCGGTCAAAAAGGGCCTCGATCTGCCATTGACCGGTGGTGGCGGCGCTTTGACGGACGGCCCGGAGGTCAGGAGTGTCGCCCTGATGCCCGACGACTGGATCGGCGTGGCCGCGAGGCCGCTGGTCGAGGTGGGGGCAGGGGTCAGGGCTGGCGAACCGATCTTCGAGGATCGCCGCAATCCTGGGGTGATATTCACATCGCCCGGAACCGGCGAGGTGAGCGCCATCCACCGCGGTGACCGCAGGGCCGTGCAATCCGTTGTCGTAAAGCTGGATGGATCCGATGAGTGCGCCGATTTTCCGGCATGGCGAGGCGAACCGGTCGCGAAATGGTCCGGCGACGACGTTCGTCGGCTGATGCTCCAGGCCGGGGCGTGGCCCGCCCTGCGCGAGCGTCCCTTCGGCACCGTGCCGCCTGCGGGTGCCCCGGCATGCCCGATCTTCGTGACCGCCATCGACACCAATCCGCTGGCGCCCGACCCGGCGATCGCGATATCGCGGCATGTGGATGCGTTCAAGACCGGCCTGACGGCCCTGGTGCTTCTGGCCGGTGGACATCCCGTTTACGCCTGCGTCTCATCAGGTTCCAGCCTGACCGGGGCGACCGACGTGCCCGGTGTCCGGACGCACAGCTTTTCCGGCCCGCACCCGGCCGGCCTTCCCGGCACTCACATTCATATGGTCAGTCCGGCGTCGGTCGAAGCCCCCAGGTGGCACATCGGTTACCAGGATGTCATCGCGCTTGGAGCGCTTCTGCAGACCGGCAAACCCTGCCTTGAGCGGGTGATCGGAGTCGGCGGTCCTTCCGTCGCCGAGCCGATCGTCTGGGCCACCAGGGTTGGGGCCGAACTGGGCCCGCTGCTGACGGGCCGCCTCAGACATGGAGAGAACCGCGTTATCTCGGGTTCGGTCCTCTTTGGTCGCAGCATCTCCGATCTTCCGCAGACGTTCGTAGGGTTCTTTCACAACCAGGTCTGCGCAATACCCGAGGAGACCGGGCGCGACTTCCTGGGCTGGCTCAGTCCCGGTCTGAAACGCTTCAGTATCCTGCCCATATTTCTTTCAAAGCTGGCCGGGGAACGAAGTCTGCGCTTTGACACATCGACCAACGGCAGTCCACGCGCGGTGATGCCGTTCGGCGTCTATGAGCGCGTGATGCCTCTGGACATGATGGCCACCGAGCTCTGCCGGGCGCTGATGGCCGGAAACGCCGAATGGGCGGCGGAACTGGGCGCTCTCGAACTGATCGAGGAAGACCTCGCGCTGTGCACCCTCGTCTGTCCCGGCAAGAACGACTATGGCCCAGCCCTAAGGTCGGTGCTCGAAACCATACGGAAGGAAGGCTGATGAAAGCTTTGCGAAGGCTGCTGGACAGGATGGAAGGCCCCTTTGCGAAGGGAGGACCTCTTCACAGGCTCTATCCCGTTTTCGAGGCGCTCGACACGTTCACATTCACGCCTGGCAAGGTCACGAAAGGAATGACCCACGTTCGTGACGGGATGGATCTGAAAAGACTGATGATCACCGTCGTCGTGGCCCTTGTCCCGGCCATCGCGTGGGGAATCTTCAATACAGGCTTCCAGGCCAACCTCGCCATATCACGGCTGGCCGAGAATGGCGCGGCCACCCAGTTCGCGCTGGAGAACTGGCGAACATCCCTGTACGCGGCGATGGGCCTGGGTTTCGATCCCGATAATATCGGCGCGTGTTTTGTGCATGGACTGCTTTACTACCTGCCCGTCCTGCTGGTCACCTTCGTGGCCGGCGGTTTCTGGGAGGTGTTGTTCGCCACTGTCAGGCGACACGAGATCAACGAAGGCTTCCTGGTGACCGGTTTCCTGTTTCCGATGATCCTTCCGCCCGCGATCCCTCTGTGGCAGGTGGCGCTCGGTATCAGTTTCGGCGTGGTGTTCGGCAAGGAGGTATTCGGAGGCGTCGGAAAGAACATTTTCAACCCGGCGCTTGTCGGACGCGCGTTCCTGTTCTTTGCCTACCCGGCGCAGATATCGGGCGACGCGGTCTGGATCGCGGCGCGCGGCCTCGGGACACACGGTGTCAGCGGCGCCACGGCGCTTGCGGTGGTCAAGCAGGACGGCATGGCCGCCCTGGCCAGGTCTGGGTACAACTGGATTGACGCGTTCATCGGCCTGGTTCCAGGTTCCATGGGCGAGACTTCCACGATCGCCATAATCATCGGCGCGGCGATCCTGCTGATCACGCGGGTCGCGTCGGGTCGGACCATGCTCGGGGTAGCGGTTGGCACCATCGCCTTCTCATACCTTTTCAACCTGATCGGCTCGGACACGAACCCGGCGTTTGCCATGCCGTTCTGGTGGCACATGGTCCTGGGTGGCTGGGCGTTCGGCACCGTATTCATGGCGACCGACCCCGTCAGCGGAGCCTTCGATCCGCGTGGACAGTACGTCTACGGTTTCCTAATCGGCGTGATGGTGGTGACCATCAGGGTGATCAACCCGGCGTATCCGGAAGGGATGATGCTGTCGATCCTGTTCATGAACATGTTCGCGCCGCTGATCGACTGGGGCTTCACAAGGGCAAACATCAGGCGCAGGAAGAAAAGGCTCGCCACCGCCGGGTCCGGTGATGGCATACGGGACGAAGGAGGTGGTCCGCATGCGATACAGTAAGCGGTACACAATCCTGTTCTCGGCTGCCGTCTGCGGATTCTTCGCGATACTCGTCACCGGTTCGGCCGTGCTTTTGAAGGATCGCCAGGAGCAGAACCAGCGCCTGGATCGCATCAGAAACATCCTGCAGGTCGCCGGGTACGTCGATGCCGACCGGAAGCTGTCCAGGGAACAGATATTCAAGGTCTACGAACAGAACATCGAACCGCTTCTGGTCGATCTGAAGACGGGTGAAGTGGTCACCGGTCTGGATCCGGATTCCTGGGATCCCCGGGCTGCGGTAAATGACAAGGCTCTCAGCGTTTCCGCCCCGCCCAACAGGGCCGGAATCGTCAGGGTCCCAAAAACGGCGCTGGTCTTCGTGCTCAAATCCCGCGACGAACAGTCTGCTGGCGGCACCGATCAACCTGGAAAAAGCAGGGCCGGCATCTCGGGCCTGCTGCTGCCCATCGAGGGCAAGGGACTATGGTCGACCCTTTACGGATACATCGCGCTCGAAGCCGACCTGAACACCATTCGCGGCATCACCTATTATCAGCACGGCGAGACTCCCGGGCTGGGCGGCGAGGTGGAAAACCCGCGATGGAAAAACGGCTTCCATGGGAAGAAGCTGTTCAACCGTGCTGGCAGGATGGTCTTCAAGGTGGTCAAGGGGCAGGCCGGTAACGACCCGTTCAAGGTGGACGGCATCTCAGGCGCCACAATCACATCGAACGGCGTCACGCACATGATCGATTTCTGGATGGGCAAAAACGGTTTCGGCCCTTTCCTGAAGCGCATCGGGAAGCGGACGGGCCGCGCGGCGGACGGAGAATAAGGCATGGCAGGCAACACCACGAAGGTCCTGTTGACGCCGATATTCGCGAACAACCCGATATCGGTGCAGATACTGGGCATCTGCAGCGCGCTGGCCGTGACAACAAAGCTCGACACGGCGGTGGTCATGTCGCTGGCGGTCACACTGGTGACCGCGTTTTCGAGCATGTCGGTTTCGTTGATCCGCCGCTGGATTCCGCCGCAGGTCCGAATCATCATCCAGCTCGTGGTCATTGCGTCGCTGGTAATAGTGACCGACCAGATCATGAAGGCGTTCGTCTTTGACATCAGCAGGCAGCTTTCGGTCTTCGTGGGCCTGATCATCACCAACTGCATCGTCATGGGACGCGCCGAGGCGTTTGCCATGCAGAACGGCCCGATCGCCAGTTTCATCGACGGAATTGGCAACGGCGTGGGATACAGTCTGATTCTGATAATCGTCGCTTTCATCCGCGAACTGACCGGTTCCGGTCGGATCTTCGGTTTCCAGGTGCTTCCACTCGCCTCGGAAGGCGGCTGGTACGTTCCGAACGGCCTGATGGTCCTTTCCCCGGCCGCGTTCTTCATCATCGGGCTGCTGGTCTGGGCGCACAGGACCTGGAAGCCGGAACTGAGGGAGGACGACTGAACATGGAACACCTGCTGAGCATTCTGTTCAAGTCGATCTTCATCGAGAACATGGCGCTGGCCTTCTTCCTGGGGATGTGCAGCTTCCTGGCGGTTTCCCGCAAGGTCGAGACGGCCCTGGGGCTGGGCGCGGCCGTGATCATGGTGATGGCGGTGGCCACCCCGCTGAACGCGTTGCTTTACAGGGCGGTAATTGCACCGGGCGCCCTGGGATGGGCCCACAAGTCGCTTGAAACGGTCAACCTGAGTTTCCTGGCCTTCCTTACCTTCATAGCGACAATCGCCGCCCTCACCCAGATCACCGAGATGGTGATCGAAAAATATTCCCCTGCCCTCTACAACAGGCTGGGCGTGTTTCTGCCGCTGATCGCGGTCAACTGCGCGATCCTCGGGGCGTCGCTTTTCCTGGTCGAACGCAACCTGACGGTCGGCGAGAGCGCGGTGTTCGGAGCGGGTTCTGGAGTCGGATGGGCGCTGGCGATAGTGGCGCTGGCCGCCATCCGCGAAAAGATGCGTTACAGCGATGTTCCGAAAGGCCTGCGAGGTCTCGGAATCGCCTTCATCATCGCGGGTTTGATGGCTATCGGGTTCATGTCATTCTCGGGAGTTTCGCTGTAGGTTCGGCAAGTCCCTCCTTAATGGGGGCTGCCTGCCGGGGGCTGACTGATGGCGCAGGTAATCGTGCTAGGGGTCGCAGTCTTCGTGATCGTCATAGGGTCACTGGTCCTGGCCCTGTCCCTTATCCGCACCCGGCTCGTGCCGCAGCGCAAGGTGAACATCGACATCAACGGCGACCCCGAAAACCGGATCCAGGTCGATGCCGGTGGGACTCTTCTTTCCACCCTTGTACAGAACGGCATCTTTCTACCCTCGGCGTGCGGCGGCAAGGGGACATGTGGAACATGCAGATGCAGGGTCGTGTCGGGCGGCGGTTCGCTTCTGCCGACCGAGGCCAGCCTGATATCCAGAAAAGAGGCCCGTGAAGGAATGCGCCTCGGATGCCAGGTGAAAGTGCGCGACGACATCGCCATCGAGCTGCCGGCCGAGGTATTCGCTGTCAGACAATGGAAGTGCCGGGTCAGGTCGAACCGTAACGTCGCGACATTCATCAAGGAACTGGTGCTGGAACTGCCGGAAGGAGAGGACGTGCCGTTCAAAGCCGGCGGCTACATCCAGATCGAGTGCCCCCCGCATCAGGTCAGATATTCCGACTTCTCAATCGAGCCCGAGTTCAGGGCCGACTGGGACAGGCTCAACATGTGGCGGCATGTATCAAAGGTCACCGAGACGGTCACGCGCGGCTACTCGATGGCGAACTATCCGGGCGAGCGCGGCGTCATCATGCTCAACGTCAGGATCGCGACCCCGCCCCCGAACAAGCCCAAGGCGCCTCCCGGCATGATGTCGTCCTACATCTTCAGTCTGAAGCCGGGCGACGAGGTGGTCATCTCCGGACCCTACGGCGAGTTCTTCGCAAAAGAGACCGGCGCCGAGATGTGTTTCGTGGGCGGTGGCGCTGGGATGGCGCCGATGCGGTCGCACATTTTCGACCAGTTCCTTAGGATCGGCACCGGCCGGAAGGTGACCTTCTGGTACGGGGCGCGAAGTCTTCGCGAGGCTTTCTACATGGAAGACTTCGATCGGATCCAGTCCGAATTCCCGAACTTCTCCTGGCATCTGGCCCTGTCCGAACCGATGCCCGAGGACAACTGGACCGGCTACCGGGGATTCATCCACAAGGTGCTGCTGGACGAATACCTTTCCAGGCACCCTGCCCCGGAGGACATCGAATACTATCTTTGCGGGCCGCCCCAGATGCTTGCCGCCTGCACGAAGATGCTGGATTCCCTGGGCGTCGAGCCGGAAAACATCATGTTCGACGACTTCGGCTGACCGTGAACGGGTATGCGACATGACGATCGCGCTGACCATCATCCTTGCGCTTGTTCTGTTCGGTGTCGCGGCTCTGGCGCTGGCCTTGAAGCCGATCGCCGGCAACCGCACTCCGTTGAAGCGGCATGCCTGTGAAGTGATGTGCCGCCACGGACACGATCACCCCTGCACATGTTCGAACGACGGCACCTGTTCGGATCATCCCGGGCAACTGAATCCCGTCCTGGAGACCTCCGGCACTGCAGATCAACAAGATCCGTTTTGATGAATACCGACAAGGTGTTATCTTTGACCGGCATGGTCACTGCCGACCGGTCTCTTGCGACAGGAGGTCCCGTGTTTACTCGTAATCGTCCAGTTCTTCTGCTTGTCCTGGCGCTCGCGCTGGCATTCATCCCCGGCTGTACCAGAAAGTGCGACACCGACAGGGACTGTTCGACCACAAGGCGCTGCAATCATGGACACGAAAGGGCAATCTGTCAGGAGCCCTTTTCCGGCAGACCGGGCACGCCATGCTCGGACAACGCGTTCTGCGAAAGCCGCTTCTGCGATAACAGACAGTGTGCCGCGAAGTGTGACGGCGTGATGTGGCTCGACGGGACGGAATGCCTTCCCAGGGGCGAGGGCGGTGCGAAGTGCAAGACCGGCGAGGCCTGCAAAAACGGCAGATGCGAAGGCGGATACTGCTGGATGGAATGCAAGGAAGGATGGGATTTCGAGGACGGACGGTGCGTTGATCCGCGCTATGTCGACTGGGTACGTATCGTTGGCGGGCACTTCAGCATGGGTGCGAACGGCCTTGAGGCTTACCCGGACGAAAAGCCGGTTCATGACGTCATGGTGCCCTCATTCGAGATCGCGCGGGCCGAGGTCACTGTCGGCCAGTACAGAAAATGCGTCAGGGCCGGCGTCTGCACCGAGCCGGCGACGGATCCGCAGTGCAACTGGGGCGAGTCCGGACGTGACGACCACCCCGTCAATTGCGTTGACTTCGACCAGGCCAGCGCCTATGCGAAGTGGGTGGGCGGGCGGCTTCCCACCGAGGCCGAATGGGAGTTCGCGGCGCGGGGCGGGGCAAGCCAGAAATGGCCATGGGGAGACAAACCCGCGACCTGCAAGGAAGCGGTCATCTCGGATGGTGGCGACGGCTGCGGCAAGGCCAGAACCTGGCCGATCTGCTCGAAAAAGGACGGCAACACCCCCAGCGGCCTCTGCGACATGAGCGGCAACGTGATCGAATGGGTCCAGGACAACTACCACGACAGCTACGAGAAGGCCCCGTCCGACGGCTCCGCGTGGCTGGGCAAGGAGACCCACAGGATGAGTCGCGGCGGTTCCTGGTACTCGGAGTCACGCCTGACCAGGGCCACGGTCCGCTTCCACTATGATCCCCGCAGGCGCCTGAGCACCGTCGGTTTCCGGGTCGCGAAATCCGTCGACTGAATTGCACGCCTGTAGTTCCGGTGTGTTCGTTCAACCACGCATTCGCTTGACAAAGACATACTTGAAACCACAGTATTTGCGCCAGGAATTTCCGAGGCCCTTGAATGGCAGCGACCACTCCACCCCAGAAGAAGAAGGCCGTTGGTAAATCGATAGCGTTGGTGACTATTCTCCTTGCCGTCGCGATGGCCGTGGCGGCGTCCGGCTGGGTGGCGTACGTCTTGAAGCCGTGCAGGAAAGTCGGCGTGGTCGAGACCAGGGACACATCACGCGAGCTGATCAGTCCGCTGCTTGAGTGTGGCCTGGATGATCAGTTCGAGGGAAAAAAGCTGACAGAGCTGAAGAGTACTCTGAACCGGCTGGTTCAGACCAGGTCATCTTCAGGCCCGATAGACCGTGTGTCGGTATACTTCCGCGACTTGAACAACGGCCCATGGATCGGGATCGGCGAAAGCGAGACTTTCTCGCCTGCAAGTCTTCTCAAAGTGCCCGTGATGATGGGGATTCTTAGAAAGGCTGAGTTGGAGCCCGGGTTCCTGGAACAACGCGAGGTGTACCAGATATTTTCACCCGGTGCCGGCGAAGTCTTGCAGGATGTATACAAGCCTTTGCTGCTTGTCGAGGGAATGGAATATTCGATCCTGGAACTGGTGGAACAGATGATCGCGGAATCGGACAACAACGCCACTCGTATCCTTGCGACGATTCTCGGAGACGACGGAATGAAGGCGACCTATGCCGAACTCGGGCTGCCTGTGCCTGATTTCGACGGCGCCACTCCCTACGAGATGACAGCCAAGCAGTACGCGTCGTTCTTCAGAATCCTCTTCAACGCTTCCTGGCTCAACCGCGAGCACTCGGAACTGGCGCTTAATCTTCTTACCAGGACCAGATGGAGCCAGGGTCTGCGGGCAGGTGTGCCGTTGCCTACGAAGGTCGCGCACAAGTTCGGCCATCGCGCTTCCATGACCTCTACATCGATTCAGCTTCACGACTGCGGAATCGTGTACGCTCCGGAAAAGCCGTACCTTATCTGCGTGATGATCTCCGGCCGAAGCCTGAATGCCGAGGCCGATCTGCTGGCCGAGATATCCAGGGAGACGTGGCGGGTCGTCACCACTCCTGACTGATCCGTCTTGAGGCGTTCTTCAGGTCCGCGCTCCCCGCCCGAACGAAAGCACCATCCTGTCCATGGCACTTCTGGTTGATGGATTGTAGGCACGGGCAGAATCCCAGTCCAGCCAGGCGTCCGCGATGGCCACGGCGCCTTCGGGGCCGACCCGCGCTGCAAAAGCCGCGATCTCGGCGGCCAGGTCGACATTGCACAGCGAGCTGACCGGGGCTCCAGAAACGACAAGAAGCACGTCCTTCGCCACCGACTCAAGCAGCAGCCTGTACAGGTCCCCATCGTCACGCTCGGAAGGGACACTGTCTGAAAACTGCAGTCTTACCCTGGCCGGCTCCGTGGCCAGCGACAAAAATGTCGTTATGAAATCGCGGCGTTCCTGAAGAACGTCACTGTCGAGCAGACGCAGGGCCGCACCTGGGCACCCTGACGACAGGGCGGCGGCCGAAGCCGCCACATCGGGCGAGGTCCCCCGGGATGCAAGCCAGTCCGATATGGCGGCCACAGGAACCGGCCCGAACGGAATCTGCAGACAGCGGGACAGTACGGTGACGGGCAGAGTATCCGGGCTGGACGTGATCAGGATGAATATCGTCGACGATGGCGGTTCCTCAAGGGTCTTGAGCGCGGCATTCGCGGCCTCGATATTCATCGCGTGCGCGTCATCGATCACGAGGCATTTCACGGGGCCAATCACCGGCTGATAAAGCAGGCGCGGCATCGCATCGCGGATGGCGTCAATCTTGATGATGCCCTTCTCGGGACCGATGGTGACCAGATCGACGTAACCGCCGTCCGCCATCCTGCGACAGTTCGGACAGATCCCGCACGAATCCCCTTCCCGGCGGTCCCGGCAGATGAGGTATGTGATGAAGGCCAGGGCCATCTGCCGCTTGCCCACACCGTCCCTTCCGGCAAAAAGGAGGGTCGGCGGGACCGTGCCCGAATCAACTGCCCGCCGCAGGATCCCGGCTACATGCGCGTTACCGATAATCTCGGAAAACTTCATTCGCGAACCTAAATGAGGCCGAGGAAACGGTAATCCGTCAGGCTGGATCAGTCAACCGGTGCAAGAACGTGGACAGGCCCCTGAACGCGGTCACTTGTCGGTCTTTTTCCTGGGGGGCGACGACATGAACGTGAACAGAATCAGAAGGATGACACCGCCAGTGATTCCGATATCGGCGATGTTGTACCTGGGCCAGTGGTAGTCCTTCCAGTACATGTGAATGAAATCGACGACATACGTCAGTGTCGCGCGATCCAGGAAATTGCCGAGCGCGCCTCCAAGAACGACGCCGAGGGTGACGGTAAGGAACCAGCTGTCCGAAGGCGGCCGCCACAGCATGTAACCGAGCGCCAGCAGCGCGATCGCCCCGAACGTCAGGAAGATGCCGAGTCTCAGCTTTCCGTCTATCCAGTGGAGCATTGAGAACGCCCCTGCCGGATTCTCGACATAGGAATAATCCCAGAAGCCTTCCACAACGACGACGCGGCGCTCGGCAAGAAGATAGGTGGCGCCAACAGTGGCTGAAGCGCGCGGATCCAGCGGCTTCAAACCATCGTTCGGAACGACGAACAACCCGGATGTAATGGTTGAATCAACGGTTGACCTGGATTCGGAGGGAATTCTTTCGAGCAGAAAGTCCCGGACCGTGACATTGGCCAGCATTCCCGTGACTTTTTCCGCCACCTGGCCAGGATCGGTACCCGGCGCCGCCCTGCCGACCATCCGCTTCACGCTGGCCGCGTCGTCACGCTCCACGTTACGCAGGAACCTGCGATCCTTATCGTAGACAAGGAAGCTTCTAACGCCGGTCCCGATGGTCGATTCAAGCGAATGAACCTTGTCGGTCGGCTTGATCTCCCGCTTTTCGGGAAGCTGGAATACCACTCCGTCCAGATCGGAGTCGCTCATCTCGGCAAACCGGGATCTTACGACTTCTCCGACCGTCATGCCGTCAGCGGCGGCCGTAATCGGAAGCAGGTGGTTCCAGTTGGCCAGGTTGGTCTCGGCCCAGCGCTTCGTGATTATGTCCGGCACGAAGAATGCCGCAGACACGGCCAGGATCACTACCGCCCGCAGGAGCTTGTTCGAATCGAACTTCATCAAACCGCTCCTTCGCCACCGGTGGCTGACAGAACTTCGGCGCAGCGGCTGCACAGATCCGGATGTTCGGGCACGGTCCCGACCGATTCGAAGTAATTCCAGCAGCGACCACACCTGGTCGCGTCGATCGGCGTCACCGTGACCACGGCCGGAACGTCGGAGCCCACGGATTCGGTGCGCTTGACGACGACCCGCGACACAACGAACAGCTCCGGCAGGATTGGCTCGAACCGGGTGACCACCCTGTCGAACTCCGAACCCTGCCTGACTTCGAGGGCGACCGAGGCTTGAAGAGGATGCCCGATCTCACGCGAGGTCCTGGACTGTTCGAGGGTCTTCAGGACGACCTCCCTGACCTGCCTGAACAACGACATGTCGTCAAGCAGCGCCTGATCGGTCGGGAAATCCTCCGGGTCCGGAAGACGTGTCAGCATGATGCTTTCCGGTGCGCCGGCCATCCTGTGATGATGAGACCAGGCTTCCTCCATGGTGAAGGAAAGCACGGGCGCCAGCAGGCGAAGGGTCGCGTCCAGAATCCGGTATACCGCGGTTTGAGCGGATCGTCTTTCAAGGCCGGCAGGAAGTCCGCAGTAAAGCCTGTCCTTCGTGATGTCCAGATAGAACTGCGACAGGTCCGAGACCATGTAGCCCAGGATCGTTCTGACAACCACATGGTACTCGTACGCGGCATAGGCCTCGCGCACCCGGGCGACAACCTCGCGGAAGCGGGCCAGCGCCCACCGATCCTGGACCAGAAGCTGCTCGTCCGGAACCATGTCAGTCGCGGGATCGAAATCCGAAACGACCCCGAGCTCGAATCTGACGGTATTGCGGATCTTCCTGTAGGCCTCGACCAGTCTGGTCAGGATCTCCTGTGAAAGCCTGATGTCGTCGCGGTAGTCCTCGGCCGCGGTCCACAGACGCAGGATGTCGGCGCCGTCACGGTCGATGATCTTACCGGGGTCGATGTAATTCCCTTCGGATTTCGAAAGCTTGCGGCCATTTCCGTCAACCACGAACCCGTGCGTCAGAACCGCTTTGAAAGGCGCCTGCTTCCTGGTGCCAACCGACGCCAGCAGCGAAGACTGGAACCATCCGCGGTGCTGATCGCTGCCTTCGATGTAGAGGTCGGTCCTGACACCCTCGCCGTATCGCTTTTCCATGACGGCGGCATATGAGGTGCCGGAGTCGAACCAGACGTCGAGGATGTCCCGAACCTTGCCGAGGTCGGTTGAGCCGCACGCAGAGCAGTGCCAGCCATCCGGGATCAGGTCCTTCAGTTCGCGATCGAACCAGGCGTCGGCGCCCTCGACCTCGAAGATATCCGCCACGTGATTGATGAACTCCTGTGTGGTGTCCACCTGGCCGCAACTGTTGCAGACGGTGCCGGCGATCGGCACGCCCCAGTGGCGCTGGCGCGAAACACACCAGTCCGGCCGGGACTTCAGCATGCCGGTAATGCGGTCACGCCCCCAGGAAGGGATGAACTCGACGGTTTCGAGAGATGCCAGCGCATCCTGCCGCAGACCGGAACGATCAACCGTGATAAACCACTGCGGGGTCGCCCGGAAGATAACGGGATTCTTCGAACGCCAGCAATGGGGATACTGGTGCGCGAACTTCGACTTGCCCAGCAGCATGCCCTTTTCATCGAGCAGTTTTATGATGTCGTCGTCGCATGTGAACACCATGCGGCCTTCGAACTCGGGTACTTCGGAAGTGAACTGGCCACGGGCATTCACCGGCGCATACGGTTCCAGACCGTACCGCGCGCCGACCACATAGTCGTCCTCGCCAAAACCGGGGGCGGTGTGGACGCAACCGGTACCGCTGTCCATGGTGACGTGTTCGCCGCAGATCAACAGGGATTCCCTGTCGATGAACGGATGCCTGCATGCAGCCCTTTCCAGCGCCGAGCCCTCGAACGTGGCGATGATCTCGCCCATCGGGTGTCCGGTCTTGGCATGGAAGTCCTCGCGCAGAGCCTCGGCGATTACCCAGACGTCTCCATTGACCTTCTCGGCAATGTAGGTGGCCGTCGGGTCAAGCGCGATGGCCAGGTTCGAGGGAAGCGTCCACGGGGTGGTCGTCCAGATCACGACGCCGCCCGCAACACCCTTGAGCGCCGGAATCCGCTCGCCCACATCGGGACCGAACGGAAACTTCACATAAATCGACATCGACGTCGATTCGCGATACTCGACCTCGGCGTCCGCAAGCGCGGTCTCGCACTCGTGACACCAGAAGACCGGCTTGTGACCCAGCACCACCGAACCCGAACCCACGAACTTGCCGAACTCGCGGAGCGTCCTGGCCTCGTAGTCGTGCGTCATCGTCAGGTAGGGGTTATCCCACTCGGCGAGCACTCCGAGGCGCTTGAACTCGTCCCTCTGGGTCGCTACCCATTCGCGCGCGTAGTCGCGGCAACGGTGGCGCAGCTCCGACGGGTTGGCGCGGGCCTTCTCCCGACCGACGACCTTCTCGACGGCATGCTCGATCGGCAGACCGTGACAGTCCCATCCAGGCCGGTTTTCGCAGCGGTGACCGGTCATGTTTTCGACCTTGACCACCATGTCCTTGAGAACCTTGTTAAGGATGTGACCATGATGAATATGACCGTTCGCGTATGGCGGTCCGTCGTGAAAAAGGAAGGCATCGCCCGTGGTCGCGCCTTCCATCATCTTTTCGTATATCCGGCTTTCTTCCCAGAACCTGATGAACTCCGGCTCCTTCTCGCGAAGATTCGCCTTCATCGGAAACGAGGTTCCCGGCAGACAAAGCGTGTTTTTGTAATCCTTTTCTTGGGACATCATGCCTCCGGCAAACGCTTGTGGGCGCGCCTGAAAAAACCGCGCAAAACTGTAGCAATATCGCAGGAAAAGTCAATTACGCGATCAGGAACGGGTAATTATCCCGGGGGCTGGAAACGCCGCGCAGAAGTCCCTGACCTCGACCGCGAGGGCGTCGAGTCCATCCGGGTCTTCCACCATCTCGGCCACCCGGTTGAAACAATCGGCCACGAACTTCATTTCGCCTTCCTTCATTCCGCGGGAGGTGATCGAGGCGGTGCCGAGCCTGAGTCCAGAAGGATCGAACGGCTTTCGCGGGTCGTCCGGAACCGTGTTGTAGTTGCACTCCAGTCCGGCCCTGTCCAGTGCGCGGGCGTAAGCCTTGCCCGTCATGCCGCGCGGAGTGACATCCATCAGAATCAGATGGTTGTCCGTGCCGCCGGTGATCAGCTTGAACCCGCTGGCTGACAGATGCCCGGCAAGCGCCCTGGCGTTTGCGACAACCTGGTGGGCGTAAGCCTTGAACTCGTCAGTGGCCGCCTCGCGCAGCGCGACGGCGATGCCTGCGGTGGTGTGGTTGTGCGGCCCACCCTGCAGACCGGGGAAAACCGCCTTGTCTATCGCCTTGGCCATGGCCTCGCGACACAGGATCATCGCGCCGCGCGGGCCGCGCAGCGTCTTGTGCGTCGTGGTCGTAACCACATCGGCGTAAGGAACCGGACTGGGATGCGCCCCGCCCGCGACCAGGCCGGCGATGTGCGCCATGTCCGCCAGAAGAATCGCTCCGACCTCGTCGGCTATCGAACGGAAGGCCGCGAAATCCAGAATCCTGGGATAGGCGGTGGCACCGCAAATCAGGAGCCGGGGCCGCTCCGCCCTGGCCAGCTCACGAACCTTGTCGTAATCGATCAGGCCCGTTTCTCCATCGACCGAGTACTGAACCGACCGGAAGAACGAACCGGTGATGGACACCTTCCAGCCGTGGGTAAGGTGACCGCCGGATGGAAGCGCCATCCCCATCACCGTGTCGCCCGGCTTGAGCGTCGCGAAATACACGGCCAGGTTGGCCGGAGATCCCGAGTAGGGCTGGACGTTTGCGTGATCCGCCGCGAAAAGGGAACACGCCCTTTCACAGGCAAGGGTTTCGAGAGGATCTACGCACTGCTGCCCTTCGTAATAGCGTTTTCCCGCATAACCCTCGGAGTATTTGTTCGTGAATACGCTGCCCGTGGCTTCCAGAACGGCACGCGACGTGTAGTTCTCGGAGGCGATGAGGCGAATCTTCTCGAACTGCCTCTTTTCCTCGGCGGCCACAAGGCCGGCTACTTCGGGATCTGCCTGAAGAAGTGTCCTGTTTTCCATGTCCGGGTTTTCCTCCATAGAAATCTATCCGCCCGCTAACGGTTCCGTCCCGTCGCGATCGCGGAGTTACGCATCGCACAGTACTTCTCGCCGCACATCGAACAGTACTCCGACTTCAGATGTTCGGGATCCGGCAGTGTGGCCGCGTGATATTCACGAGCCCGATCCGGATCCAGCGCCAGCGAGAACTGCTTTTCCCAGTTGAACGAACACCTGGCTCGCGACATCTCGTCGTCCCTGTCGCGCGCGCCCGGGTGCCCCTTCGCGATATCGGCGGCGTGCGCCGCAATCTTGAAGGCGATGAGGCCAACGCGGACGTCCTCGAGATCGGGAAGACCCAGGTGCTCTTTCGGAGTGACGTAGCAAAGGAAATCGGCGCCCGACACGGCGGCCATCGTGGCACCGATCGCGCCCGTTATGTGGTCGTAGCCCGGAGCGATATCGGTGACGAGGGGACCGAGCACATAGAATGGGGCGCCGGAACAAACCGATTTCTGTCTGGCCATGTTGTAAGCGATCTGGTCGAACGGCATGTGGCCGGGACCCTCGATCATCACCTGGACGCCACGTTCGCGCGCGCGCGCCGTGAGTTCTCCAAGCGTGTCCAGTTCCATGAACTGGGCATCGTCGGAAGCGTCGGCGAGACAACCAGGCCTGAGACCGTCGCCGAGTGACAGCGTCACATCGTGTTCCGCGGCAATTTCAAGGATCTCGTCGAAACGCTCGTAGTACGGATTCTGGGCCTTGTGGCAGGTCATCCACCTGGCCAGCAGAGCCCCTCCACGACTGACGATTCCAACCAGCCGGCGCGCCGCCAGCGGCACATGCGCGGACAGGATGCCCGCATGTATCGTCATGAAATCCACGCCCTGCACCGCCTGGTGCCGCACCACGTCGATGAGCTGATCCGATGTCAGATCCTCGAACCGATCGACCATCTCGGCGGCCTGATAAACCGGAACGGTACCGACCGGCGCCGAGCAGGAGTTGATTACCGCCTCGCGAACCACGTCGATGTCCGATCCGGTCGAAAGGTCCATCACGGCATCCGCGCCATACTTCAAAGCCGTCTGCACCTTTTCGACTTCGTCCGACAGGCAGGAGCTTGTCGGAGACCGTCCCAGGTTGACGTTGACCTTCACCGACATCCCGAGACCGATTCCGACAGGATCCAGGCCCTTGTGACCGGGATTGGCCGGTATGACAACCGTGCCCGCCGCGACGCGGTTCGATAGAAGAACGGGGTCGAGGCCCTCGCGCTGCGCGACCCTTTCGACCTGTACGGTTATTTCACCATTTCGCGCCGATTGAACCTGAGTGTGAAAGGACGAACTTGAACCCATCTTGATTCCTGCCTTTAAGAACCAGCACAGGTGACCAAACTAACCCGGATTGCCATTAACGGCAAGGATTACGCCACAAATTCAACCCTGCCACCACGCTTTACGCTACAATCCGCGGCATGAAGGTCCTGGGCATAGAAAGTTCCTGTGACGAAACATCGGCCGCCGTCGTCGAGGACGGAAGGCGCGTCCTGTCAAACGTGGTCTGGTCACAGATCAAGGTGCATGAGCCGTACGGCGGCGTGGTGCCTGAACTGGCCTCCCGCAACCATCTCAGATACATCACGCCGGTCGTCGATTCCGCGCTGGAACAGGCGGGTATTCAAGCCTCGGAGCTGGATGGAATCGCCGTCACGATCGGACCGGGGCTGATGGGCTCGCTGCTTGTGGGCGTCCAGTTCGCCAAGGCTATGGCGCTTGCGACCGGCAAGCCACTGGTCGGGGTGAATCATCTTGAGGGACACCTGTCGGCATCCTTCATGATCGACGGGATCACTCCGCCTTCGTTTCCGTTCATCGGGCTGGCCGTGTCCGGCGGACACACCAGTATTTACCGCGTCAACGGCTGGGGCGACCTCACGCTTCTGGGTCGGACGCTGGACGACGCGGCCGGCGAGGCGTTCGACAAGGCCGCCGCCATGCTCGGCCTCTCCTATCCGGGTGGCGTCGTTATCGACCGGATCTCCCGGGGACGGGCCGTCGATGTCGTGACTCTGCCCAGGCCCATGCTGCGCGACGAGTCCCTGAATATGAGCTTCTCGGGTCTCAAGACCGCCCTGAAACGCCACATCGAGGGTCTCGATCATACTCCGGGGCCGGACGAGACCGCGGACATCGCTTCGTCGTTCCAGGAGGCGGTGGTGGATATTCTGGTGCACAAGGTCATGAGAGCCGCGAGAGTACCGGGAATCGGAGAGGTGGTCATCGCTGGTGGAGTGGCCGCGAACAGCCGCCTGCGGGCCAGGATGGAATCCGCCTGTAAAGGTGCGGGGAAGCGCCTGGTCGCGGTGCCTCTGTCGCTGTGCACCGACAACGCCGCGATGATTGCGGGGCTCGGATATCAGTATCTGTTCGGCGTGCTCAGGGACGCTCCCTGCCCACGCGGTCTTGACATGGATCCGTTCATGCGGCACGTCGGCGTCGGCTGACATATTCCCGTGGATGACAACCGATGAAACTGAACATTATCGCGCCGTTCACAGTTGTCCTGCTTGCGTGCGGACAGTCCGGACCAGTATTGAACCTGGACGCGAGCCAGGACACCACCGTTGACCCCGAAGACGTGGTCATGCTCACCGAGCTTCCCGACACTACCTCGGAATCTGACATCGAGACCGGCTCCGACGTCGCGTCGGACATCGTCGCCGACGTTCTGTCCGACTCCGGCGCAAACGAATGCAGGGCATCGCTGAAATCATGGATGTGCGAATCAGACGGGTGCGCCGCCGGCTCACGCTGTCTCGGTTACATCCCTTCATGCCAGACTCCGCCTTGCTGGGGCGCCTGGTGCGACTTCTTTCCGGGTTCCTGCGTGCCCGAGATCACCAACGACGTCTGTCGCAAAAACGACGAGTGTTCTCCCGGTTATGCCTGTTACCGCGGGCTGTTCTCGCTTTACGGACTCTGTGCCTGGATCGGAACTGACGGACGATGTCTGTCAAACTTCGACTGCTCGCATTCACAAGTCTGCGCGGGCGAGGTGATCTCGGACGTGGGCGAGCCGGGTCACAGTCCGCTCCTGCCCGGCATCTGTCTGCCCGCCTTGACCGTCGAGGGCGAGTGCTGGGAAGACGACGCGTGCGTTGCTGGCTGGTGCGACAACGCGGTCCTGTGCGATCCCGCGGACGAGACATGCGCGCCAACCCCGGGAATATGCGTGTCCGGTCCGATTCCAGAGTGCGAACCAGCCGATTCCAGCTCCGATGTCGAGTGCCAGGATTCCCCGTGGGGCAACTGGTGCGTGGGGTCTGAAGGAACGATCAACCGATGGTGCGCTCCGCCGCCGGCCGGAAAGGAGGCAGATGGTGAATGCTGGGAGGATCGCGACTGCGGGCCGGAAACTACAGGTCGGCTCTGCAGGTCTTCCGTGGCGTGTCCTCCCCGCGCCTGGTGCAGGCACGAAGGTTTTCACTCGGGGATATGCGGGCCGGCGCCAGCGGACGGAGAGGGTCTGACCCTGATGTTCGAGGACCAGACGACTTCGGGTGAGGTAGCCCTTTCAACGGCGTCGAGGGTTGTTCTGGTCAATCGCGGCCCGGTCTCGGTCTTTTTCCCGGCATGCCAGACGGTCATGGCCCAGATTCAAATCGACGGAGAGTGGCCGACACACGTGCTCGACTGGGGATTCGAGGCTCCTGAATGCTCGGCGGGCGTGGGCGGCAAAGTGTTGCTCCGCTTGCCTCCCGGGGCCGGCATGGTTCTGGGCATACCGATCGGAAGCGGCTTCAATCCGCGTGTGGATCGCAGAATCAGACTGATTCTGGATTACCGCCTTGGATGCGAGCCAGGCAAAGACCTGGACAGCAACATGACCTGCCTGCAGGAAGCGTCTGGCCTGTGGCGCAGGATGTACAGCCCCGATGTGTTGTGGGTCGACTGAAATCGGTCAAGATGAGAAACGAAACGGAACAGCGTATGTCGAGCGTTCCCGCCAGAAAGAAGTCGCTGGGCCAGCACTTCCTGAACAGCGGCAGAACGGTAATCCGTATGATCGACGCGCTCTGCCCGGAACCGGACATGACCGTAGTCGAGATAGGTCCTGGACGTGGGGCGCTGACGCGGGAACTGGCCTCCGTTTCCAACGATCTGGTGCTGGTCGAAATGGATTCCGACCTGATCCCGCTCCTTCGCCAGAACTTCCCCACCGCACGCATCGTGGAGGGAGACGCAGGCGCGCTGGACACCGGCGCCCTGGCGCCGCCCGACCGTCGTGTCGTCTGCGCCGGGAACCTGCCCTACAACGCCGGGGGACGCATCCTTTTCAACTTCCTGACAGGCCCTCTGTTCCCGGTCCGGATGGTGTTCATGTTCCAGAAGGAAGTTGCGATTCGGCTGTGCGCCTCTCCGGGCGACAGGGAATTCGGCGCGGTGTCCCTTCTGGTTAACCTCATGGCGCGGACGAAATACCTGTTCGACGTGCCTCCATCGCGCTTTATCCCTCCACCGGCCGTGATGTCCGGAGTGGTCCTCTTCGATATGCTGCCGCGCCTGCCGGACACCGACTTTCTGCGAGGCGCGCCGTTCGCCACGTTCGCTCACGCGATTTTCGCGCAGCCCAGGAAGACCATCGTGAACTCGATGATGAAGGGCCTGTCAATGGAGCGGACGGGTGTCCTGGCCCTGCTCGAAGCGGGCGGGGTCGATCCGGCCGTGCGCCCGTGCCTTGTCAATGGTACTCAGGCGGTTGCGATGTTCGATGCGTGGTCGATGGGAAATCAGTCTTCGTCGACAGGCGTCTGATCCGAACGGTCTGAACCTTCGAAATCACCGCTGTCATCCTCGGGAACCGGCAGGGAATCGAACAGGGAAGGAGTAACCGGAGCCTTCCTTTCCGCAACGACCGGGACATCGTCCAGATCGCCGTCCTCCTCGTCATCATCGCTCTCCATCACCACGTCAATCGCGACCAGCTTGTCGTTCGGGCCGAGATCCATGATCTTGACGCCCTGCGTGACGCGGCCGATCAGCCTGATCGAATCGACCTTGGTGCGGATGATGGTGCCGGTATCCGTGGTCAGCAGGATTTCCTGATCGGGGCTGACGGCGCGCATGCCGATGACGAAACCGACCTTGTTGCTGGCGCGCATCGCGAGAACGCCCGCTCCACCGCGCCGCTGAAGTCTGTATTCCTCGACAGGAGTGCGCTTTCCGTAACCGCGTTCCGTGACCGCGAGGATCTCGCTGCCAGGCTGCAGGACCTCCATGCCGATCACCCTGTCCGGGGCCTTCACGGTCATTCCCCGCACGCCGCGGGTCGAACGCCCGATGCTTCGCAGGTCATCGATCTTGAAAAGGATCGATTTCCCCTCGCTGGAGAACAGGAGAACCTGATCTGTATCCCTGGCGAGCCTGACCTGGATCAGGTCATCGTCTTCGTCGAGCTTTATGGCGATCAGGCCAGTTTTGCGAATGTTGCGGAACAACGGAAGGTCGGTCCGCTTCACGAGGCCCTTCCTGGTTGCGAAAACGAACGATGACGGCGTCTCGAAGTCGTCGACCGGCAGGATCGCCGCAACGTGCTCGTCAGCCGCCAGATTCAGTAGATTGACCAGCGCCCGTCCCTTGGCCGACCTGGTTCCCGACGGGATCTGGAATACCCGGATCCTGAAAGCCCGGCCCTTGTCGGTGAAGAAGAACACCCACGTGTGGGTCGAAGCGACGAACATATCCTTGACGAAGTCCTCGTCACGCGTACCCATCCCGCGGCTGCCCTTGCCGCCGCGCCGCTGGCTGCGATACTGGACCACCGGTGTACGCTTGATGAAGCCCTGGGCGGACACGGTCACAACCATGTCCTCCTCGGCGATCAGATCCTCGATGTTGATCTCGCCGAAGTCCTCGGTGATCTCGCTGCGCCTGGGATCCGAGTACAGTTCACGAATCTCCTGAAGTTCCTCGACTATCACGTCCATCAGGACCGACTCGGAGCCGAGGATCTCACGCAGTCTTTCGATACGCTTGCGGATGTCCTCGAGCTCAAGCAGAATCTTGTCCCGCTCCATCCTGGTCAGACGTTCGAGCCTGAGGTCGAGCACCGCCCTGGCCTGGATCTCGGACAGGCCAAACTTGTCCATCAGGCTTGTGCGTGCCTCGTCGGGGTTCGATGACCGCCTGATCGTCTCGATCACAGCGTCCAGATTGTCGATGGCGATCTTATATCCAAGCAGGATGTGCTCGCGTTCCTGCGCCTTGCGCAGTTCGAACAGGCAGCGCCGCGTAACGACGTCCTTGCGGTGGTCGATGAACTCGTTGAGCGCGTCCTTGAGCGTGAGAAGCCGGGGCCGGCCATTCGAGATCGCGAGCATGATCACGCCGAACGTGCTCTGCATCGGAGTCATCGCGTAGAGCTGGTTGAGCACGACCTGGGGATCCGCATCCCTTTTCAGTTCAATGACGATTCGCATGCCCTCGCGGTCAGACTCGTCACGCAGATCGGAGATGCCATCGACCCGCTTCTCCTTGTGGAGTTCGGCGATCCTTTCGATCAGTCGAGCCTTGTTGACCAGGTACGGGATCTCGGTGACAAGGATCATCGGCTTCTCGCCCTTCTTGTCGCCCTTGATCTCGACCCTCGCCTGCATCTTTACGGTGCCGCGGCCGGTCTCGTAAGCCTCGCGAACACCCCGCGTCCCAAGGATGAATCCACCTGTCGGGAAGTCCGGGGCGGGAATGTATTCCATCAGATCGGCGACCGTCATGTCCGGGTCGCGAATCAACGCAATCGTTCCGTCCACGACCTCGGTCAGATTGTGCGGCGGGATATTGGTCGACATGCCAACAGCGATACCCGAGGAACCGTTGATCAACAGGTTCGGGATCCTGGTCGGAAGTACGGCAGGCTCCTTGAGGGAACCGTCGTAGTTCGGGATCATGTCGACGGTTTCCTTCTCGATGTCGGAAAGCATCTCCTCGGCGATCCGCTGCATGCGGACCTCGGTGTACCTCATCGCGGCAGCCGAGTCGCCGTCAACGGAACCGAAGTTGCCCTGGCCGTCGACAAGCATGTAGCGCATCGAGAAGTCCTGGGCCATTCGGACCATCGTGTCGTAAATCGCCGCGTCGCCGTGCGGGTGGTACTTACCCATGACGTCGCCGACGATGCGCGCGCTTTTCTTGTAGGGTGCGTTGTGAAAGTTCTTCGTCTCATGCATCGTGAAAAGCACGCGACGATGAACCGGTTTGAAGCCGTCACGGGCATCTGGAAGCGCGCGTCCGATGATTACGCTCATGGCGTAATCGACGTAGGACGAACACATCTGATCTTCAATATTTACGGGAACTACGTTGGTTCCGACGTCTTCAGACATGGGGACCTCCTGAAAAGTCGCGCGATTGTACTACGGAAACGGTCGTTTTGCAACGATCCGCGGAGACGATCCGACAGATATTGTTATAATAAATACGGAAAGTTACAGACTCACTCGCCCTGGGTCGCGCACTTCTTCAGGACCTCGGCATCGAGGCTGTTCGACTGGCCAAGTTCCTTGACCTTGTTCAGCAGGCTGACTGCGGTCTTGCAGTCACCGCTTTTGTACGCCGTGCGGGCCTTGGCGCGCAGTGAGTTGGCCTCGACCTTCGGGTCCACGGGAGCCGGAGCGGGTTCCGGAGCGGGCGCCGGAGCCGGTTTGGTCACCGTGGGCTTGACCCTGGTCGGCGGCGTTGTCACAACCCTCTTCGGCCTGATCGGTTCGACGGCCACCGGTGATGCCGGCTTGATGGCGGGAACCGGAGAAAGATCCGCGCGCGGTTGTCTTTCCAGCTTCGTCATATCCACGGCCGGAGCAGCCTCGGGCGCGGGAGCCGGAGCGGGGGCGGGGGCCGGTTTGGCCATCTCGGCCTGTTTTGCCTCGACATCGGCCTGCAATCTGATAGCGGCCGGCAAACCGGCGTCCAGCAGAAGGGCCTGTTTCACGGCCGCGGCCGCGCCATCGACATCGCCGCGCGACAGCATCTCCCTGCCGCTTGTGACCAGATCAAAAGCCTTGGCACGCGCGACCTCGGCTGGATTCGGAGCGGGAGGAGTCTGCTCGGTCGCAACCGTTCCACTGCCTGGCGTGCCGGGTCCGGCAGCCCTGTTCTTCCACCAGAAGGCCACCCCGATCGCAAGCAGGACCGCCAGCGCGAGAATCACCACGACCACGACCACCGAGCCTTTCTTTCCCTTGCCGGCCGGCTGGCGACGAACGGATTCGACCTGCTTTGCCGGTTTCTTGGCCGGAACCGGAGCCGGAGCCTGAACCGGAACCTGCTTTGTCTTCTTTTCCTTGCGTGGTTTCTCCGGCTTCGGCTGACGGGCCGGCTTCGCGGGTTCCGGGGCCGCCGCTTCGGCCACTGGAGCCTGGGCCGGCTGTTCGGCGACAGGAGCTTCCGGCTCAGCGGCCGCGACCTCGGAGACCTGCTCGGCTCCAGCCTTCAAATCGGCGATCGCCTGGCCGATATCGCCACCGGCGGCGGCCTGTTCAACCACGGACGCAATGAAAGAGGCGTCGAACGCCTCGGTTTTGGCGCCTTCGACTGCCGATTCATCAGAGGACTCGGCAGGAGCAGCGACTGACGCACCAGCCGGGGCCTCGGTCGAGACATCGGCCGACGCGGGCGCCTGGCTCTCGATCATCCTGGCCACTGCCTCGGAGAGTCCCTCGAAGGCCATCGTCTCGCCGGGCGCACCCGACACCTGAACCGGCTGCGGCAGGGCCTCGACAAAAGTGGAAACGATTCCTGGATAGTCCGGCCTTTCAGACTCGACCGCCAGGGATATGTCGAAGAACACCTCGTTCTGCAGCGCCTTGATCGCGTCGACCACATCAGAGGCGGAGGCGGGGCGTCCGGTCGGATCCTTGGCGAGGAGACTCATCACAAGTCCCTCGAAACGGTCCAGTTGCTGCAGACCCGGCTTCACCAGGTGCAGCGGAAGTGGTTTTTCGTATACCTGCCGCTTGATGGTGGTGGACGCGCCGGCCGACACGAACGGCGGCTTTCCGCTGACCATCTCGTACAGCAGGATGCCGAGCGAGTACAGATCGGACGACGGGGTGCCGGGGCGTCCCGAGCAGACCTCTGGCGCCATGTATTCCGCGTTCCCGAAATAAGGAGCGGTCTTTCTTGCGGGGTTGTACGACGGCAGAATGCCGGCAAGGCCGAAGCCCTCGATCTGGACTCGAAGCGGCCCGCCGTCCAGCACGTTCGTATAAATGGTCGAAGAAGACAAATCCTGATGATGAATGCTTGCCGAGGACGTCCTGGCCAGGGTTGCCGCGACCGCGTGAAGCACGTCGAGGGCCTGAGCCGGAGCGAGACCGCCCCTTTCACGGATGGCTGACTTCAGCGATGGCAGCGAGGGAGCCTCGAAGACCATGTAGACGTGGCCGTCGTCATCACGCCCGGCCTCGATGCACGGCAGAACCGACGCCAGCTTGAGCGACTTAAGCGCCCCGGCGGTCTGAACCGCCTTCTCTCCCTGCGCCTGCCCGACGCCGGCGGCTTCCTCAAAAACGAAGAGAATCACGTCGCGGCCATCGTCCAGTCGACGCCCCGAAATACGCCGCACAAGCGCATCGCTCGACGTTTCCCCGCTGAAATCATACCGTGTCGTCAGTCCTTCCCCGAGCATAACGAATCTCCGTGAATCAGGCGGATCGAACCGCCTTCAGCCTTGAATCGGAACGGATATTATCCGCGCGAGCATCGTAACCCTTAAGGGCAGGAAGGTGCAAGAGATTAGGCACTTAAAACAGGATTATGTTAGGCAGGCATCAGGCGGGCGTTGCGGTGGCGGGAACGAACCCGGAAATGCCGCGCGTGCCTGAATAGTCATATGTCCGATGGTGCGCCCGGAGAGATTCGAACCCCCAACCGGCAGATCCGTAGTCTGCTGCTCTATCCAATTGAGCCACGGGCGCAAAAAAAGCGGTGCCAATAATAAGGCACCCGGTGCGGAATTACAATATCAATTCCGCATGGCGGAGAGAGTGGGATTTGAACCCACGGTAGGCTTTTGACCTACACTCGCTTAGCAGGCGAGCGCCTTCGGCCACTCGGCCATCTCTCCAGTGTTCAAAGCGCAGGGCCGGCAATACCGAACCGGCGGCGGAGGTAGGATTCGAACCCACGGAGGTTTCCCTCGACGGTTTTCAAAACCGCTGCCTTAGACCACTCGGCCACTCCGCCATTCAAAGAACCAGAAGGCGATCGAGTCTAGCATCCACCATGCACGAAATCAACCCTCGACCGGACCTCAGGGAGTGCATCCGCAATCGGATTCCCTGATGACCGAAGCCCCGAGTTGGCGCAGCGTCTCATCTATGCGTTCGTAACCGCGGTCGATCTGTCGAATGTTGTGGATCACCGAGCGCCCGCGCGCGCAAAGACTGGCGATCAACAGTGCCATGCCCGCCCTCACGTCCGGACTTTCGAGCGAGCCCCCGTAAAGCACCGAGGGACCCACGACGACCACCCTGTGCGGATCGCAAAGGATGATGGAGGCGCCCATCGCGATCAGGGAATCAACGAAGAACATCCTGCCCTCGAACATCTTCTCGAAGAACAGAAGCGTCCCCTTGCACTGGGTGGCGGTCACGATCGCGATACTCATCAAGTCCGTGGGAAAGGCGGGCCACGGCGCGTCGTCGATCTGCGGGATGGCGCCGTTGAGGTCCTTCGTGATCTCGGGTTCCTGACCGCCCGGCACGAAGACGGAACCTTCACCGAACTCCATCCGAATGCCCATCTTCTCGTAGACGCGCCGAATCATGCGCATATCGGGCATGTTTACGCCGTTGATCGTCAGACCGTCGCCCATTATCGCCCCAAGCCCGATCATGGAACCGACTACCAGGTAATCGGTGCCGATCCTGTGGCTGGTGCCATGAAGACGGTCGACCCCGTCGATGACCAGATGGTTCGTGCCAATCCCGGATATCCGCGCGCCCATCGAGTTCAGCATTCGACAGAGGCCTTGGACATGAGGCTCGCAGGCCGCATTCATTATCTCGGTATGTCCCGGAGCCAGACAGGCCGCCATGACCACGTTCTCGGTTCCCGTGACCGAAGCCTCGTCCAGGAACATCTCAG
>Ga0208459_1000168_pt1 | contig 90151 bp, 81 predicted proteins | sample AD_UKC087_MetaG_FD_184433 | JGI IMG/M metagenome (GOLD analysis project Ga0208459, IMG submission 184433) | Active sludge microbial communities of municipal wastewater-treating anaerobic digesters from USA - AD_UKC087_MetaG (SPAdes) (version 2) | ecosystem: Engineered > Bioreactor > Anaerobic >... | reverse complement strand
CGACAAGGTAACAGTCCCTCAAATAAAGGTTTAATTTTTCAATTAATTTATTATCACTTGAAACCAAAAGTATCCTCATTTTTATTCCAACACACTTTTAATATTTTTTACATTGAACATTAAAAGAAAATTAAAATTATATTATTGTGTGTGTGAAAAAATTATTTATATAAGACTGTGGGAGGAGTCTCTTTCTTTCTTGCGTTCAAACTGATATTCAAAATTATAAGGCCGAAAGCAACCACACCCATTATCAGAAATGTGAGTTTTAAGACTATTTTTTCAGGCGAAAACAAACCTACCAGACCAAACAAAGCTGTAGCCAACCAATAAAAAACGGCAACTCTGCTTACACTCCAACCCCTATCTAACAGCAAGTGATGCAGATGCCCTCTATCACCTTTAAATGGATTTTTACCGTGAAGAACTCTTCTGCCAACAGTAAATAGGGCGTCCAAGAAAGGTATTAATAATATTAGTACAGACACGGCAATTTTAGCCTGCGCCAATATTGCTAAGCTTGCAATAACCAGACCAGCCGACATAGCCCCAAAACCCCACATAATTTTTGATGGGTGCCAGTTGTACTTTACCGAACCAAAAGCCGCACCCGCACTAATTGCAGAAAAAACAGCGATTTTATGATGAAAATCTGTCAGCTCATCAAATCGAAGCGCAAGTAAGGAAATTAACAGAGAGGCTATTCCAACTATCCCCGGAAACTGCCCATCAACTCCGTTGGACCAGGATAAAACGTTCATTAACCAGACTATCCAAAGAGAAGTAACAAGTAAAGGTATGAGGGGTACGGAATTGTTTAAAATATTTATCTCAAAAACATTTAATTTAACAAAACCCCCAAAAGGGTTGCTGACTGTATGAATCATAACACCTGACAAAACAACCGGTATTACACTCACAAATAACAAGAACAATCTGAGAACCGGATTTTCAAGAAATCTGTAACTGGATTTAGGATGTGTGTTCTGATAATCATCCACAAAACTTAAAACAGAAGTCATTATCAAAGATATATACAAACCCGAGAAATGTTTATCAAACCCTATAAATATAATGCCTGAGATCATTAAAATCACGGAGTAAAGAAGACCGCCCCCTCTTGCAGAAGGAGCTCTCAATATCATACCCGGATGGGAATGTACTTGCGGATTTGTTATAAGTTTTTTCTTTTTAGCAAAATCTATGAAATACGGCATTGTTATGAGCATAAAAATTAATGAAAATGACATAGGGCCCAGCAACTTTACATACAAAGGATTAATAAAAGGGCTAAAAGGAACTGACGAAATTCTTATTATTCTTAACACTGAGCCGGCGAGAAACATATTTAAGAACAATACACAATACCAAAGGATATCCTCCAGATACCTAAGATAGTATTTATTTAGAAGTGTGAATAAAAGAGCAACAACATTTATTGCCATAGCGACCAGAGGAATTAGATATAGATTGAATTTTGAAGCCAGCTGGGCGTCTCCCCATGTCTTTGTATACCAAAAAGGTATTTCAGTATTTATATATTTAAATCTAGATAAGATATACAGAAACATCATTACAGATAGGGTTACACTTAAAAGGAAGTTCGAGAGATTTTTATCCCTCAATCTAACTACTACCTGTTCTGTTATTTTCTCTATTCTTTTACTTATCCTCATTACCTAACCTTTTGAGTGTGGTAAAGATCCTTAAATCTTTTACCAAATATAAGCATCGTTTGGGCATGAAGTGTAGGTAAGAAAGAGTAAGTTAACAGGTTAATTGTTATTAACGGAGTTTCAAAAAAAGTAAGAGATCTCCTAAACCATCCCCAATTTTTTGGAAAAGGTGGGGAAAACTTTCTTCTAAAATAAACTCCAGGAACCATAAACGCCATTGTTAAAGTTAGTACGAGACTCATAATTTTTGGTAAGCTGTAAGCAAAGTTAGATTGTTTAACGTACGGATTTACCATCGTAACTATTGCAAAACCAAAGGTAATTAGAAATACAATGTTAGTTAAAATAACTCTTTCTTTTATGTGCCTAGTAAACCAACTAACCTTCTTAGATAATTGTATATCACCCTTTTTCAAAAAATTCTTAACGGAAAGGGGGAAATCAACTGCACCCCAACCCCATCTTAGAAGCTGTTTATACAAACTTTTATGTGAATCAATAAAGTTTTTTCCTTCAACAGCATCTGCAGAATAAGGTATGTAATATGGAATACCATCGAAATCACCGCTTCTTGCGAAAAAAGCTCTCCAATAAAATACTGTGTCATCGGCACCCAAGGCCACATCAAAATAATTTGCATCTATCAAAGTCTGTAGGGACACGGAAAAAGCAGAAAATGATTTTCTTACCCTACCCTTATTAACAGCCCAATCTGAAATAACACCCAATGTCACAGAATTGGCCTCTAATCTCATAAGTAATGGGACCCGCCACAAGTTATTATTAAAAAGTGGAATAGCCGAAGAATAAAAGTGATTATCCCTCTTATCAGATGATAGATATAAATGTGTTAACCTTGCAATATATTGCCTATCTAAAACATGGTCCGAATCTATATTACTAAAAATATAATTCCTAATTACCTCTCCCCTTTTTCTCAACTCCTCAACTGCATGAGAAGACCCCCAAGCACGGTTGGCACCACCATCTCCTTTTGCTTCTCCAGGTATACCAGCAGGGTGAACAAAAAACATTAAGCTACTTAAATCTTTTTCTCTATCAGCAATGATACCCTTTATACGATTTATGGCCTCTTCAGAATATTTTTGCTCAACTGTAAACACAAGAGATATCTGTCTTGAAGGAAAAGTTTGGTTAATTATGCTATCTATAGAGTCTCTCAGAACTTCCTCTGGTTCATTGACAACCGGAACAATAATAATATGTCTTACTGATTCTAAATCCGCAGGCAAAGTATCCTTATCAGGAAGCTTTGAAAAATCCAGCTTCTGACATTCTAAATACCAATTGGTTGCCATTTCTTCTCTATATCTCCTATACCCTGTAAACAACCCCATAGCGTGCTTAAAAGCCATGTAACTCCAATAAACTGTTAAAAATGTTAGGACGTAAACAACAACATTTGGAAATGTTAATCCTAACCATATAGGAGATAAAAGCAAACTCCACGTGAGAACTCCGAGCAATATTTCCAGAAATCTATTTACTAACTTATCATTTTTTTCTACAAATTCTTTTAACATAATTTAAAAAGAGAGCAGGTATTACGGTAAGAAAGTTCACATACATTTTCAAATGTTTTTTCCTTTACCTGTGCGACTTTTTCAGCCACCATTTTAACATATTTGGGATAATTTATCTTCCCACGCATACTCTGAGGAGGAAGATAAGGGGCGTCTGTTTCAACAAGAAATCTATCATCTGGGACATTTTTCACCACTTCAAGTAAAGCGTCTTTTTTTGGATACGATATTAAATTTGTAAAAGATATATAAAACCCCAAATCCAAGACTTTTTTAGCAAATTCCCAATTTGAATCAAAACAATGGATAACACCTTTTAAACCGCTTCCGAGACTGTTATTTAACACTTTTAGTACAATATCATCCCCCTTTCTATTGTGAATTATCAAAGGCAATCCTGTTCTTTTTGCTAATTCAACGTGAATATCAAAAAGCTTTTCTTGATCCTCAACAGAACGTGGATCCTCCCAATTAGAAACATCTATACCACACTCACCTATAGCAACTATCTTATCTGATTTTTCCAAAACCTTTTCAAGAGATTCTTCCAAATATTTTAAATCTAGATCTCTATCTTCTTGGGGGTGTATACCTACAGAACAAAATACACTTTTATAATTTTTTGAAACCTCTATCACTTTTTCATTTTCTTTTACAGATGTTCCTATATTAATTATTTTTTCCACATCCCATTCTTTTGCTTCTTTGATAATAGTTTCAGTATCTTTCTCATAAAGTTCGTGAGGTAAATGACAGTGAGAGTCAATAAGCATAGATAAAGTATATTCCAAAACACTACCTTAATACATTACGGTCCTATTCTACGGCACTATCCTTGGAAACAAGCTTTTTAAATTCTTCACCATATATTGTTTCTACTTCAAGAAGTCTGTTTGCAACTCTATCCATTGCATCTCTGTTTTCAATAAGTATTTTCTTTGCTTCATCATAAGCCCCATCAATTAGCTTTTTTATTTCAGCATCTATTTTGGAATTCATGTCCTCACTTAAAGATGCCGCTTCTCCAAATTCTTGTGCAAGCCACGAAAACTCTGTTCTTGCTTCGTAAAATATTGGCCCCAAAGAGCTCATCCCATATTCTGTCACCATCTTTCTAGCTAGCTCAGTACACCTCTTTATATCTTCTGCTGCTCCAGCTGTAAGTTCATTAAAAACTATTTCTTCAGCAGCTCTACCACCAAGCATTGTTGTCATGAGAGAAACTATTCTTGTTCTTGTGAGTTGATATCTATCTCTTTCAGGAGGTAGGTCTGTGTGGCCCAGTGTCTGCCCTCTTGCCACTATAGAAACTCTTTGAACAGCATCCATGTCCCTAACATTTTCCGCAACAACTGCATGTCCAGCTTCATGATAGGCAGTCATTTTTTTCTCCTCATCAGATTGTAAAGTTCTTCTTTCAGATCCTATTGTTACCTTTAAAGATGCCTCATCTAAATCTTCTTCCAATATAGCTTCTCTTGATTCTCTGGCAGCTAAAATGGCCGCCTCATTTAACATATTTTCTATATCCGCCCCACTAAAGCCAACTGTCTTTTTAGCTAATTTAGAAACATCAACACCAGAATCTATTGGTTTTCCATTCATGTGTATTTTTATTATTTCTTCCCTATCTTTAAGGTCGGGAAGTGGGATTGATATTCTTCTATCAAATCTTCCAGGTCTTATTAAAGCCGAATCTAACATATCAGGTCTGTTTGTAGCAGCCAAAACTATAACGTTTGTCCTAACATCAAAACCATCCATTTCAGTAAGTATCTGATTCAACGTCTGCTCTCTTTCATCATGACCACCGCCTATTCCCATACCTCTTTGCCTACCAATAGCGTCTATTTCATCTATAAAAATTAAACTAGGTTGCTTTTCTCTTGCCATAGCAAATAAATCTCTAACTCTAGAAGATCCAACACCAACTAACATTTCCATGAATTCACTACCAGCAACACTAAAAAATGGAACCCCAGCTTCACCAGCTATAGCACGGGCTAATAAAGTTTTTCCAACGCCAGAGGGCCCTACTAATAAGACACCTCTTGGAATCCTAGCCCCCAATTTTCTATACTTTGCTGGGTATTTCAAAAAGTCTACTATTTCAGACATCTCTCTCTTTGCCTCCTCACACCCCGCAACATCTTTAAAAGTCACTTTTTGCTGACCTTTCGTAAAAACTTTCGCACGGGATTTTCCAAACGACATTATGTCTCCACCTTGGCCTCTCATCTGCCTGAAAAGAAAAAATAAAATAATTAGAGGTGCAAAAATCATAAGTAATGGAGATATTATTTCCCAAATATTGACTTCTTGTTTTACTTCGAAATTACCTCCTATCTGGGATCTGTCTACATCATTGTTACTTAATATCTGATCAAAACTTATTGAGCTTTCTTTTTTCGCATACATGCGTGTCCCACTCTTTTCCAAAATTTCTATCTTATCTCCCGTAACGGTAATATCTTGAACTTTACCTTCTTTTATAAGCTTTATTACATTACCTAAAGCAACTTCACTTTGAGTAAACGCAGAATCTTGAAATGTTCCAAAAACTAAATAAAATGCGAAAATTAAAAATAGATAAAAGAAGATATTTCCAAATAAATTTGGTTTTCTCATCTCTATTATTACTTTTTTAGGCAACTGATTCTTGCCATTTTTTTGCGTTGAGTTATTTTTTGTATTTTTCTGTTTTTGTTCTGCCATAACCATAAGAGTATACAATAAATAAAGCTTTTTTGCTTAACTAAATGAGATAACACATAAAAAATACCCCATCTCCAACCCTAAGAAACTACACTAATACATTATTTAGATTTCATAAAATATGTTAAAGTAAAACCAAGATGAAAGTGAAGATAGTAACATTCGTCCCAGTGGAAAACGCAGATGAGGTGCGCGACGCCTTAGGAAAAGCTGGTGCAGGTCAAATTGGCGAATATAGTTTTTGTAGCTATTCTGTAGTTGGTAAGGGTCGTTTCACACCGTCTGATAATGCGGATCCGCATATTGGGGTTAGTGGTGTTGCCGAAGTTGTTGAAGAAGAACGTATTGAAGTTGTATGTGAAAGATCAAAAGCAAAATCCGTTATAGAAGCTATGAAAAAGGTGCATCCATATGAAGAAGTTGCTTGTGATGTTTATCCTTTAATAGAAGAGGATGATTTGTAAATTATACGTACCCAATCGAACACGAATTTAGGTTTCCTCTTTGGAATAGCATCAGTTGGTAGGATTGATCTTTGAGTATTACATCCCAACTAGTTCTTCGATCCAAAGCTCGGTACTACCACCATCCTACCGGAGAAAATCAAAAATAAAAACTAAAAATTTGATATAACTAAGTCATGAATAGTGATAATGATTTAATACAAAAAGCAATCTTAAAACGGCACGCGGTTAGGCATTATACAAAGAAGAAACTGGATGAAAATATCGTTTTAACGCTTCAAAATGAGATAAAGCAACTAAACGCTAAATCTGGTCTAAATTTTAAGTTAGTATTAAATGAACCAAGAGCTTTTCGCAGAAGTATTTTGGGTTTAGCTCAGTTTTCTAATGTTAGAAATTACATTATGCTAATAGGTCCGGATGATCACGCTACTTATGAAAAAGTTGGATATTATGGCGAACAGATAGTGTTGAGGGCTCAAACGGAGGGTCTAAATACTTGTTGGGTTGGTGGCTCGTTCGCACATGTTCCGGACATTATGGTAACCGAAAAAGACGAAAAATTGTATTGCATAATAGCTATTGGTTATGGGAAAAACAACGGCAAACAACACAAAAGCAAGCCGTATAAAGCCGTAGTTGTTGGCTCTAACCATCCGGAGTGGTTTAAAGATGGTGTTAAAGCAGCTTTGCTCGCTCCTACGGCTTTTAATAGTCAAAACTTTACCTTTGAATTAAAGGGTAACTCGGTCTTAGCATGCGCACCAGATAAAGAATATGACCAAATCAGTTTAGGAATAGTAAAATATCATTTTGAAATTGGCTCTGGTCGTAAAATTTAAAAACAAATTACTCTGAAATTCCACCAATAATATCTATAACTTCTGATAATTTTAAATAAATTAAGTTTAGCTTGGTGCCAATGGGTGGACTTGATCTGCGGGTCTCGCCTGCTGGCTCGCCCTTCGATCCAGAGCTCGGCGCCGTCGCGCCTCCGCTATTCAAGTCCACTAATTAGTTTTTGAAAATCTACCTTAAACTTAAGTAGTTTTAAATAAATTAAGTTTAGCTTGGTGCCAATGGGTGGACTTGAACCACCGACCTAGCGCTTATGAAACGCCCGCTCTGACCCCTGAGCTACATTGGCACGTGTGGAAAAATTATACATTAAAATTGGTTACAAGAGCCATGTTTTGGTTGCGGGACCTGGACTCGAACCAGGACCCCCGGATTATGAGCCCGGTGAGGTGCCATTCCTCCATCCCGCGTCGTTTCAATACTGAGTTAATCTAACAAATAAAACTTAGGGTGTCAAAAGACCCGTTTTTCTAAAAAACCTTATTTTCCGAAGAAAAGGAGGTACCACGAATACCAATTTGAGACCACTTTTGTATCTACACCTCCAGCGTCAGTGGTAGAAAGAACATCCTCTTTCTGTAACTCCGTAGATTTATCCCACTTAACTACATATATTTTTTCACCTTCTTTTATCAAATTTAACTCGTTCCTTGCTTTTTCTTCAACATATTCATTTGTTTTTTTGAAATTCACTTCTTGTTCTAATCGTGCTTTTTTCTCTTCTAGTTTCTGGACATCTGCAGTAACATTTTCCAATCTATCTTTACTTTTTAAAACATCGTGGGAAGACCTAATAAAGCTAGCAGACGCTGCAAGTAACAAAACAACCCCTATAAAATATTTTGACCTACTGCTTTTGGACATTAAACCCATGATAATGAATAAATTGACACGTTTCAAGCTGTCTGATAGCATAGGCCCATAGAGTTTACTTTTCACGAATTTTTTGCTAGACTATGCCCCCTGCAAATAAAATAACTGCTTAGATGAGGAAAATATGAAATTAGAATTAGCTCATAAAAAATTTATAGAAGAATTAAGATCGGAAGGAAAATCCGGTGCAACGGTTATTGCCTATAACAAGGACATAGAGCAACTGCTTAGTTATTTGTTAGAAAAGAAAGTGGTTGAAACCGAGGATGTGGATGTAGAAGGGTTATCTAGTTTTATGAAATCCCTTGAGGATTTAAATTACACACCAAAATCTATATCTAGAAAAACAAATGCTACCAGAACATTTGTAAAATACTTGGCAAAAAATGGGTATATGAAAGACGACATTTCTACCCAACTAAAACATCCTAAATTTGAATCTGGTAAACCAAGAATATTATCTAAAATGGAATATAGAGCCCTTAGAGATTCCGCTAAAAATGATATTAGAAGCTATGCAATGATAGAAATGTTGTTACAAACAGGCATAACCATATCAGAGCTTGCAGGGATAAAATTAAAAGATATAGATATAAAAAATGATACTGGAACATTATTTATTCCAAAAAGAAACAACAAAATTGAAAGAACGATCCCTCTAAATAAATCTGCTGTTGAGGCATTGAGTAAATACCTAGAATCAAGTAGACCTAAGACAACCCCTCCTGCAGAAGATCTTTTCATTACAAAAACAGGCAAACCAATGCTTATTAGAAATATAAGATCTACTATAGATAGATTTTTCAGGATTGCTGGTGTGGAGAAAGCAAAGGTTAATGATTTAAGACACACTTTTGTAGCTTTTCATCTAGAAAACGGTGTGAACATATCCTATCTTGCAAAGATAGCTGGACATAAAAGAGAGTCTACAACAGAAAAATACCTTGAATATATAAATAAACCCGAAAGAATGGACAAGACAGAGTTAGGGATACTCTAAACACGTCTTACAACTAATGGGGAGACGGAAACGGCCTGTTAACAGGCCGTTTTTTATGCAATGAGTTTGTGTAAAACAAAAGAAATAATTGTCAAAACAATAGCAAATACAATAGCCGTTAAGAAACTATCAACAGAAAATCCGGGCACTATTTTAGACGCTAAAAAGATTATTAAAGCATCTATTATAAAAGTGAATAAACCTAGTGTCAGTATAGTTACAGGAAAAGCTAGGAATGATAATATTGGCTTCACCAAAATGTTTAGAGCAGATATAACCAAAGCAACAATTAATGCCACCTGAAATGATTCTACACTGACACCTGATAATAAATATGCTGTTGCATAGACTGACGCACCATTAACTAGAAATCTAACAATGTTTTTCAGCACCTTGATCACCTCCTCAATAAGGCGAGTTTAAATTGAAACTTGAATACATTTTACCGCAAAAAGAGATAATGAAAAATGTATAATAACCGTAGAATCTTTTTTAAAAATCATTAAGTTTAAATGGAGTAAAAATTATGGAAAAATATGAATGTTTAGTCTGTGGGTATATTTACGACCCAAAGATTGGCGATAAAAAGGGTAAAATTCCTTCTAATACATCTTTTAAAAATCTTCCTGAGACTTGGACATGTCCAGATTGCGGTGCAGAAAAAGCGTTGTTTGAAAAATTAGAGGAAGAGGAGCCACAACAAGACGAGAACGAATTAGAAGATGAATAAATTTTTTGTTTTATGGTGGGTGATCCAGGGATCGAACCTGGAACCTAGCGTGTATAAGACGCTCGCTCTGCCAATTGAGCTAATCACCCATGTTTTTACCTTACCTATCTTCTTTAATCTCTTTCGCTTACGCTCAAATCATCTAATTTAATTAACTTCTATTTAGATTATCTCCGGTTGTCGCTACGCTCCAACAGGAGCTAATCACCCATGTTTTTACCTTACCTATCTTCTTTAATCTCTTTCGCTTACGCTCAAATCATCTAATTTAATTAACTTCTATTTAGATTATCTCCGGTTGTCGCTACGCTCCAACAGGAGCACCAACCAACAACATCATTAAGACATGATAGAAAGATGCTTCTTTTTAATTTCCCGTTTCCAAGACTAGCATTATACAATTTTTAAGCTTCTTCTGCGAGAAACCTCTCAACATCGTCTTCTACCTGCATATCTTTTCTTCTCTGAACAATACTGTCTTTCTCTATCATTTGCAATAATTCTTCAACAACTTCTACAAGTGCGTTCTCTAAAGTGTAAGCAGTTTCATCTGAAAAATACTCTTTTCCACTTAGATCTAAACTGGCCTTAACCTCAAACTGACCATCTGGAACGGAATTTAAGACAACTCTTGCAAAACAAGAACCCTCTGGCAAGTGTTTAAATCTTCCTTCTATCCTTTCAAATTTTTCCTTAGTAAGTACCTCCATGCTTGGAGAGAGATCTATATTGTCGGAAGTTATTTGATATTGCATAAGTTTATTTTATAACAATTTATATTTAATTACATTTGTGAATCATGGTAAAATTAAAATATGAACAAATTAAAAACTTTCTTTTATTCACTAAAAAACAGTATTTCCTCACCAAAATATTACGCGGATGTTGTTAAAACAAAGACAAAGTTTTCTGTTAAGTATTATTTAATGTTGTCATTGCTACTTTCTGTTATCTCAACAGTAGCAATAAGCACAGTTGTAATACCTACAATCAAAATCTTTCTAACTGATTTTTCAGAAGATCTCAAAAATTCCTACCCCGAAGACTTGGTTATGACCTTTAAGGAGAGTGGGTGGGATGTAAACAAAGAGGAACCTGTTTTAATACCTATGCCTGAAAAGATTACTTCCCAATTTCCCGATGACGACGATATTAAAATACCATCAAATCTTATTGTTATGTACAAAGAAGGAACAATAAACGACCTTGATGAGCTAGACACGTTTTTTCTGATGAATAAAGAAAATATTATCTACAAAGAACAAGACGGTAAAATAGTAGCCCAACCCCTTGATCAACTGCCCGATGCGGAAATAACCAAAAGTGATGTAAATTCCCTTGTGGACACCTTGTTTCAATACACAAAAAATCTTCCCTATTTTCTACCAATACTTGTCCTTCTTACTTTGTTTACCTTTAAATATGTTGTAGGCGGATTTTTCACAATATTGTGGATGGGAGCTATGGTTCTCATAGCATCTTTTATTGTTAAAAAGAAACTTAGTTATGAGGCATCCTGTAGAATTGTTATGCACGCAATAACTATTCCATTTATTATCCAACTTTTAGTTTCTGGGATTAACTTTGCTTTTGGACTTAAAATACCAAATAACTGGTTTGGGTTTTTAACTTTGGGCATATCTTTGTTTTTCTTTGCAAAAATGGGAGATGTGAGTTTGGAAAAAGAGGAAGAAGTTAGGAAGTCAGAATAATCTTATTCTTGCGACTCACTGTAATAAGTGGTATTTCTATACGGGCTGGGGCTGTTTGAAAATGTAGTTTAACAAGAAAATTTTTGCAATTAATCCTTATAAGTGCTATATCTGTAAGGAATATTTGTTTTGATTGAGCCACAATCAAAAGCGTATTTATTAGTTATAATTAAATACGATAAGATTTAGTGGTTATTTAAATAGAGCGGTCCCCTGTAAGGTTACATGCTTACAGCATCTAACCTTGCATTTGAGCTATAGCACTTCGTACTATAGCTTCAAAAGTAGCTCAATGGCTTATTTAGCTACTTATTTACTATATAATAGTATAATTTAAAAGATAATAGTCCCCTGTAGCTCAATGGGAAGAACCTGCTCGCTTCGCTCGAGAACCTTGCGATTGAGCTACGATCAAAAACGTGTTGTTGATTGTAGTTTGGTAAGATAAAATTTTGACATATTTAAATAGAGCGGTCCCCTGTAGCTCAATGGTAGAGCGTCCGGCTGTTAACCGGCAGGTTCGTGGTTCGAATCCACGCGGGGGAGCCAAACTAACCTTAATGTAACTGACTCAGCCTCTTTCAAAACATTAATTACTGAGTGAGAAAAATTACAGCAGTATATAAATACATAATTCAGGTGAAATATTAAAGTAATAACGAATACTTTTCTGATGTTAATTTCAATACTAAAGTACTAAAAATTCTGTGAAAATTGTGTAAAGTTTTGAAATTTTTATAACTTACAGGTGTTAATTGTAGTATAACAACACACCCATGATTAGGATAAAAAACAAGTTAAAAACCAACATTCCAATCAACACAAACAGGATGATTTTCTTAAATACTTTCTTTTCATAGTCATTTTTTCTATTTGCTAGTAAAAAGAGGGTTCCCCCGCTTATTACGATCATTAATGGCACTATTATTTCACGAAGTGTCGTAGGGGCCATCATTTTGAATAATCGCATCATCACATCAATTAGACTTCCATCTGCTAACGTATATTTATAATTCATATATAGATATTATTGCTCCAATAAATCAAAGTCAAATAAAAAATCGTAAAAAAGTAATAAACCAAAAGTAAAAGAGAAAACCTTTAAACAAAATTCTACGAACACCAAATTTTCAAAAACACTCACTTTGATAATTAATTAGCAAACTCGGTCATTTTCACCACATTATTGAGCTTATCAATTTCCCACCTCATATCAGCCACTTAACTTAAAATCTTCAGATTCCCTAAGAAGGTTGTATTATAGTTACGGTCGAAAAACCATAAAACGACCACCATTTTGCTAAAATTAATCTATGAAAGAAGAATTACCAAAAATCGACATTCTTGTTAGAGACACTTTTGAATTAAACCCACCAACGAGACAAGAAAAAAATGAAGGGTACGAAGAATTAAAATCTATACTTGAAGATTACGATATCGGGAATATGGTTTCCGACACACTTCATTTAGAATGGAAAGAAAAAGTATTAATAAATGATACTGATAACAAACATGGAGCATATTACAAATTACCAAACGAGATATATGTGAATTACTCTCGTGGGGCTTGGGGAGCAATGGGAATAGCCCATGAAATGGTGCATCTAATAATGCATCAAAATACTTGGACAGAAATACCAAAAATTAAAAATTACATAAATGAGCACGAGGGCCTGCAAGATCCAACAAGAATGAGAACAGCTGGTTATCCAATTGAACAAATGATTGCATATTTACTAATGAAAGATGCGGCTCTAAAAATTTCAGAAAACGATGACCGAATAGACAAAGGTAGAGTTTTTTCCCAATATAATGAAAACTGGTTTACAAAAATACTTGATACAGAATATCCAACGGAACATTTGAAATCACTTGGAAACAAAATTATTGAAGAATGGAAAAATAAACCAGACAATATACCCATCACTAATTGGATTGAAGGTATTTTGAATTAGGGATAACAAAGCCCTCCGTAGTTTGTACACAACCTGTCGGGGCGATGACTCTATCTTAACAGAAATCACAATTTCTACACTTTTTATAAATAACATGGACAAGTTATAATTTATCCATGAATATTAATAAATATAAAATGGTGGGGGTGATAAATATAGCTTTTTCTTTATTATTTATACCTATAATTTCTATACTAAACACCATGATTCCTAGAGTGAATAAAATGTACAAAGATCTCGAAATGACTCCAGGACCAAACTACACACCGGCTTTTGTGGCGTTTTTTATCTTAATAGTAATATCGGTCTTTAACATCGTTACAGGTATTAAATGCTTTAAAGAATCACCAGAAAAAGATAAAAATTTTGAACGTGGGGTGAATTTTGCAATCTTTACTTTAATTTTTGATGTTATTTTAATTGTAATTATATCTTCCACCACAATAGCGCCTATCTACCAAGTTGCAGGTCAGATATAAAACGGTAGAAATAAAATGGTCGGAAACTCAAAAACCACCTTATAACCCCACAACCTACGGAAAATCAAATAACCTATAATGTTTGACATGTGATATTTTCGGTGTTAAAATTCCCGCAAATACAATATAAAGGAGAAAAAATGTTCCCACTGATCCCTCTGCCGCAAAACCTTGTCCCAATGCTTGGAGGACTACACGGAAGAACCGCTATAGGCGGCGCTTTCCTAAGCGCATTCATCGGCGTGACCCTTCTAGTAGCACTCGTTCCTTCCTACAATAATATCTACGGAGGTACGGTGAAGGGAAAACAAAGGTCCCTTATCCGATTCGGAGTAGGCCTAATAATATTTTCCCTCGCTTCTCTCTCCACGGGTCTATATATCTGGATATTGATGTTCCTTGGCTTCATCATATTTGTGATATGGGTCCTTATTCGTGGAGTGGGTATAGCGTTCTCCAAGGACTAGCGCTGAACGCCGTGGGCTTTTACAAAAACCTCACGGCGTTTAATTTTTTCTGCATTTTACCAATAAAAGGTATTTACATACTTTCTATATCCGAAAACACACATTAAAATTTTTATTACAATTCTGAAATAAATCAATGAAGGAAAGAACCAACCTGACCTTAAAATTAAAAACAAGTGGACGTGATATCATTGAAATATGAAAGCTAATCTTCAGACCCCAAATGAACAGATTCAAAATCCACAAACACCTTACAAAAAACCAGTAGATACAAAGAGATCTTTTTCTGACGCTAATATATTAGTCTTTATTCTGTTGGGCATAATTCTAATTGGCAGTATTTTGAGCTACTATTCAGTAACACACAAAACATCAAAGAAAGACGCAACAACCCCACAAAACCAAAAGACAGAAACCATAAGTTCAACCCCAACAGAAATAGATGAGACAGAAAAATTGCTGGTTGTTAATTCCCACGGCTCAGCTATAGGCAAATCAAGTTATTATCTTACTTTTCAACTCAAATATCCATCAAAGTACTTTGTAACCTCAGATGATATGGTTACTTTCTACGGCACACAAGGAGGTATGGCTCCACCAAGATTAATTTTCACTAGGGATACCCAACCACTCGGAGAAAAAACCTATTGGGATGTTTGGAACAGTGGTGAAGACTGCATCATCGTCTGGTCAACCACAGGCTTTGATTCAATAGAAGATTTTCAGAACACTAAAAATCCTAAAAATGGAAGTGCCAAACCCCCAAAAATAATAAGTAAGGAAGAAATAACAATTCTAGGCGGCTACCAAGCAGATAAAAGAGTTGTTAAATATTCTCATAAGCAATCAAATAATATAGATGTTTTTGTTCGGTTTCCAGAAGACGTTGCCTATTTCTTTCAAACCTGCAATATGAATTCAGAAAAAGATTTAGAAATCTTACTTAATAATTTAAAAATCAGAGCTGATTTTTTCACAAAAGATTTAATTCCACAAGAAAATGTTATTTATTTAGGTACCTACTTAGATCAAAAAGCTTTGTTTTTTACAAACAAGAAAGAGAAAGTGGTTAATCAGCACGTCGGTAATCTAATGTTAAATGATGGTCATGGTAGGAGTGGGTTTGATTATCGAGAACTGGAAAATCCTCAACGAATTCTAGTTGATTCCGCTAGATCTATTAACAGCTTTAATAACTTCACTCTTAATACTAACCAGGATATTGCCTATGTTTCACTGAATTATGAAAAAGAGGGGGAAGGGCCGTGGCCAAATTTACTAAATAGGATATTGCAAATTAATACAGACGGTAGTTCTGCTCAAGAGATTTGGTCTAATGATATCGGTAGTGAAAAGTACAATAACAGTAAGGGACCTGCATATTTGTATCAGGTTATAAATGATAGATACATTGTACTTAAAATTGCAGATTGCTATGGGTGTGAGCCCGAAACCTTTGGCACCATAATATTAAATATTTCAACCAAGGCGGAGAAATACTACCAAATGATAGGTGATGTGAAAATAGACGTTGATAATAATACAATCAGTTATAGAAAGTTAGAAACCTTTCAAGAACCCTGTCCTGATATACAAAACCCCCACTGTTATGACGGAAAGATAAAAGAGGTAAGACCTACAGGTCAAGTATTTACAGATAATCTACCTTAAATATAAACTTTCTACTATCTCTCACTTCATTTTAATTCTTTCTCCAAACTTAAATTTTAGGAGTACCCCTGTAATATAAGATAGATAATTTCTTCACTGTACTAGAATTACACCCATCAAACCAACCCAGCCATAAAATAACCAAAATCTTTTACTTACCCTCAATAATTGATAGAATTTAGTATATGCAAGAATATTTATCACCAGCTCTAATATATGCTCTCGTAGTAGTTCTTTTCATCTTACTTTATCTTTGGTCTACCTATAATAGTTTTGTCAAGAAAAGAAACCAGGTTAAAACAGACCTTTCTGATATTAATGTACAAATTAAAAAGAAAGCAGATCTTGTACAAAATCTTATAGATTTAACAAAAGATTATGCAACGCATGAAAAAGACACCTTCAAAGGTGTTGCGGAAATGAGATCCTCCGTCAACGTACCAGGAACTGCCGCCGAAGCAGCTAAAACAGAGAATATGCTTACCAATACTTTAAGATCCTTAATGATGGTTGTCGAAAGCAACCCAGAATTAAAAGCTAATCAAAACTTCCTAGCACTTACCCAAGATCTAAAAAACATTGAAAACCTTATTGCAGAATATAGAGAGGAGTACAATAAGACTGTATTGAATTACAACAACTCAGTGCAAACATTCCCAGGACTTGTAGCTGCAAAAGTATTTGGTTTTGAATCAGAAGATCTCTTTGACCCTGCCACATAAAAATGGAAGAAAATAAATTAAAAGAGAAGAAAATATTTAACAGAGGGCTTGTCGTTATTGCTTCTACATATGTTGTTTTCCTAATATTATTTGGGTTAACTATTAATGAAGTTTCAAGAAGTAGTTTAATCCAAAATAGATTAATTGATCCTTTAAAAGAATACAATCTGCTACAAAAGAGAAACATTGAAAACGAAAGACTAATGGAAAAATTGCTTTCTATCAATAGAAATAAGAAAGTTACTTCAAAGAGTGAACCTGCAAAACAACCAACACCTCAACAACCAAGCAATAATCAAAACTTAAATACACAGCACACTACTAATCAGACCACTCCTAAGAAAGAGAAGGAATGCTATAGAGTAGAGATTGATGAAAAAGAGTTTAAGAGTAATAAATGTTATTCATGGGACGACAGTATAAAACTAGAGGGTTACCTGTTTGAATTAAATAAATATAGAAGCATCCGTGATTCTGCAGAAAGAAGAATAGAAATGACTTGTGAAGCTGATACAGAATCAGCAAGAGAATTTTTTAAAGATTCCTGTGAAGATGCTAAAGATGATAAAAAGGAGGCTGAAAACAAAATTGGTGATTACAAGAACAAGATCAGAGATATGATCTCAAAAGGATGGGATTAAAATTATATAAGGAGTTATTTGTATATGCCAATTAATATAAGTGGATTAGAAAAAAAGGTTAAAGTTGAATGGGTCAATGAATACCCCCTATGCCCTTATTGTGAAAAAGAGTTGGATAAAATTGAAGCAACATTCAAATTAACGCTTCTTCACTTTCGCTCACATGTTCTTTACAGATGTCCTTATTGTAAAAAACTTATAGGCGCCGGTTCTGATTAGGTAATTACGATAGATAAATATACAAAAGAGGGCATATGAAGTAATGTTTAATCAATTACTGTCACACGCCCCCTTCTTATCTTAGTGAGGCCCTGTTCCTCCAAAATCTCTAACTAACTTTGACATTTTACTCTCCTTTCATTTCATATTTGCAAGTTCTTCTTTACGAATCCATGGATATATCGCTGGAACCGCAGTAGAACCTGTACACCTAAGCATCTGGGTTCTCTCAAGCCAAACCCCAGGCCCTTCTGTTTGAAGAAGCACTCCTCCTAATTCTTCCAGGAATTTTCCCTGACTTCCGTACAATCTGTACTTTAATCGGACCATCTCATCAATTATTTCAGACGAAAAGGTAAGGTTACCCTTGTAGGGTCCTTCTGGTGAAAACAATCGATCAAAGAACTTACGCTCTTTAACCATCTGCATTTTTGAAATAATGGGATCTTTCTCATCTGGAATAACATTCATATCTGCTAAACTCCAAACTATACAATCCTTTCCAAATGTCTTTAATACCCTTCTTTCAAAATTTGCAAGGTAAACTAACTGTCGTTTTCTCAAATTTTCAAGAGATATATTAAGGCCTTCACAAAACGGAAAGATATATGCCTCAGCATCGTTGTCTCCAATGAGGACATTAAGTTCCGTTATTACCCCAACTTTTTGCAGATCTTTAAGTAATTGTTTTATTCTAGATATTCTTGGTTCAAACAGGTCAGTTATATCAATCTTCTCAGGCATATACTCCGTAGGATTATCTGTCTGCAATGCCTGAGTGTTGAACTTAGGACACACAAACACATTCAACCTAAGAAGGCCTTCCTCACTAACTTGCCTTATAACCTCATTCTCTAGAAAAGTATCATCTGGATTATTAAGCATCCAATCACACCCACGCAAAATATCTACCGCTTTGTTTAAACGTTCCATAGTTACACCTCCTTTCAGGTTTTCAAATTTATTAATTTTTTGTTTTATTAATTCTTTGTTCATATATCTCTTTTTGGGGAGGTCGACGGGACTCGGTCACAAGTCCACGTATCTCTACGTCACTTCCGTTCCAGAGCTTCGTGGCTCGCGACCCCCTCTCGCTCTAACCAATTGAGCTACGACCTCCATAAATTTTGTTGGGAATAAAAAAGCTCTCATTCCCGACTGACATAAATAAATATGTTAATCAAGGAACGAGAGCTCTTAAGTAGTTTTTCTATAACTAAAAAGAGACCTCGCGGTCCCATCCTTGTTCCACTAAGGCGTTACCTTAATGGCACTTATTCCCGGCTCCGCATAACGACATCGGGCGCTATATTTTACGGCTTAGCTTCCGTTCAGGATTATGTCTTAAGACTTTCTTTCCTGACAGTGCTCTATCTTGAAGATAGATTTGAGGACGTGTTCACTTGCGGATTGATGAAGGCTTCCACCGTCCCTTCTCGCTAGTATCAATCTGGTGCAACTTACTAATCCCTCTTTAACACTTTATAAAGTATTAAATTGTAAGTGTCATTCTAATGATGGTTCCTAAATTTGTCAATAGGAGTTGGAAGAAATAACAAGACTAAACCCCTTTACAATTGTTTTCATGGTAATAAATCGAGTTACAAAGACACTTAATCAGGAACTAATACAACTTCAAAAAAATTGTAAATGAATTGCTAGGCGTTACGGCTAAAGAAGAACCTCAGAGATAACTTCAAGGGGTTCTTTTTCATTTTATTATCTTAAATCATAACTTATAGTTTGACAGACGTAGTCTTTTTGTTTAAAATACGCACACATCAAAATAAACCATATAAATCAGATATGAGGAAAATAGAAAAGGAGAAGGATGGAAAAGATTATATCTCTCTACGGAATGAGAATCGTAGCTATCCACAATAATCAAGTTATAGGTCTACCGATTGATAAGACTCAGAAAAAACTACAGGACAACCCCGTTTACAATGTGAAAGGGATTCCTGTCAGATCAAGACTTTTAATAGAGTGTGCAGAAGAAGCGGAATACGACCCCTCTTTAAATAATTGGGTTACTTCTTGTACCGTCGTTTGCGGGCTTGCTGGTAATAAGTTACATCCCCACAATGTACCAAACACACCTGAGTTGTCAGACAGGTCAGTTGTTTACGCACGCTTTAGAATTCCAGAAGCTGTAGTTACAGTAACAGTTTGGGATAAAACACATTTTATTATCTATGAGCATCATATTTGTCTAGTAGACTGTACAGCTTATATTGAAACCAAAAAATTATGTGGGGGTAACGCTAAAATTATCGAAAGATTATGTACTCATTGTGGAACTATCTTAAGCAATGAGGATCGTATCCATTTCAACAAACACGGCGGGATTTGCCCTGGCCCTACTACAATAACAAAAATGGGGTTTGATTTACCCAATCAGTTGAAAAGATTTCGAGGAGCTGTTGAGGCAGCCATAGAAAAATTTGGCTGTCACAAGTGTACTCATGTACACTATACCCGCTAAAATAGCGGAGTTGAAAACGAATCACATAAAGAGAGCTTTTGCCTAAAAACAAAAGCTCTTTTCTTTTTTCATAATTTTTAATATTTCCCATTTATCAAAATACCTAACATTTAACATATAAAAATTCTCAAATGATTATTAGTTCGACAAATAAAGTTTCTTCATTTAAAATACGCGCAGATTAAAAATAAATCATCAAAATTAGATGGAAAATAGAAAGGAGAAAAATGGAAATAACGGCAATTATTAAGGGGGGAAATTACAGTACCATGAAAAACCTTAAGGCCAGGGGTATATCAGCAAATTTTATTGTAGGAGGAATATTGATTAAGCTCCCAACTTCTAAAGAAGTGGTGGGAGGATATGAAATACCAAAGGAAGTAGTATTTAATGGCAATACTACATTCCTTATTGATTGCGCTGAGCATGGTGGGAGGATGAACAACGCTGGGTCAGGTACTATAGTGTGTGGGTTGTCTGGAAAATCACTGCGCCCCTATCGTCTATCACACGAAAAAAACTTAGCATGTAAAACACACGCACACTTCAACATCCCAGAAAGTGTGGTAACAATAACTGGCTTCTGCGGTAGTACAAGGGTTAGGATTCAAGAACATACAATTGTCAGGGACGGTAATATAGCTAAGATCCAAACCAAAGAATTGTGGGACGGAGAGGCCAAAACCATTGAATGGGTGTGCCATCACTGCAATAGAACATTCATGGAAAATCCTGGAGAACACACGGCTGAAGATGGTGAAAAATGCTATGGCACCCCAGTTCGTTTGAGAATAGGTATCCCACACATACTTGAAAGGTTTCAGAATGCTGCAATGGCAGCTCAGGAAAAAGCGGACTGCGACCACTGTCAACACGTACATTACGCTGACGGAAGTAAGTGGTTTGACTGAAAATATGGGCGACACAGTATGGTTTAATAAACCCGTGTGTCGCCTTTTTCTTTACCTTAAAATAACAACAAAGATAAATATGAGATACTACTAATTATCATGGGTGTAAATAAAATAAAGAGTGAAATTGCTTGGGGAGTTGGAACTCTATTATTTTTATTAGGTATTACTGCAAACAATTTCTTGAGTGGGATACTAATTATTATCTCAAGTATTCTCACAATACCTCAAACGTTTAGTTTTATTAACAATAAACTCAACGGAAAAATTAACCCGTCTATAAGGCGTCTCATAATTGTTTTAGTCCTTTTTATTGGTATAGCTATAGACTTTAACCCAAAAGTAATCAAAAACGATATTATTGTAAGAAAACACAGCACCTCCAATGTAGAAGAATATGTATCAACAGGGCCTGCCACAAACACAATAGTAGATGAAGAAATTCAACAAGAGAAAGTAATTATCACATCAGTTACCGATGGAGACACATTAAGAGCAGATATTAATGGGGTGAATAAACCAATACGACTCATTGGGATAGATACTCCGGAGCTAAGCCACCCCTCGGAACCAGTGCAGTGTTATTCACAAGAAGCAAAAAAAGCACTTGAGGATTTAGTGTTAGACAAAGAAGTTATTTTGGAGCCCGATATATCGGACACAGATAAATATAACAGGTTACTTAGATATATCTGGATAGATGAGGTTTTAGTTAATGAGTATATGACTCAAAATGGATATGCCTTTTCTTCAGCATATCCTCCCGATACAAAATATCAAAACAGAATAAATGCAGGAGAGGAATATGCAAAATCTAATTCTTTGGGCTTGTGGGCCAAAGACACTTGCAATGGAAATGTTTACACAGAAACTTATGAGGATCCTAACAAAATACTAACAACTCCTATTGTTCCCGTAACATCTGTAGATAAAGACACTAAAACAGCTACATACATTTGTAATTGTAAAAAGACATGCTCTCAAATGAGCTCATGTGACGAAGCCCAGTATCAATTAAATGTTTGCGGTTGTACTGCCAGGGACGGGGATAAAGACGGAATTGCTTGTGATACAAACTGTCAATAAATAATAATAAAGTTACCCACACCCGTGCTGTGTATAAAAATATTTGACTTCCAATTTTTATATAGTATTATGAATACATATTCATTTAATACTAACGGGGGGTGGTAAATTATGCCAAAATTTGATCAAACAGGTCCGCTCGGAGAGGGGCCATTAACAGGTAGGGGTTTCGGCCCATGTAAAAGTGGTTCAAGAATAGGATTTGGCAGGGGTGTGGGCTTTGGTAGAGGTAGAAGATTCGGGAGAGGTTTCCATCAAGAAACTCCACGAACAAAGCAAGAAACAATAGAAGACATGCAAGCGTACAAAAAATCTCTACAAGATGAAATAGAAGATATAGACAAAGAAATTGGGGATTTACAAAAGTCAGACTAAGTGAATCCCCACCTTGTCGAAAGTTAATTCGTATGACAAGGTGGGGATTTAAAGTTATTATAATAGAAATATATGCCAAGACCAAGAATACCTCGTTGCACGCGATTTAAACCAAATGTATATTACTTTAAACCTCAAAATGTTCCAATGAGAATGCTTGAGGAAGTTGTCCTGTTGCCTGACGAATTGGAAGCACTAAAATTATATGAAATAAATGATTTAGAACAAAAAGAAGCCGCCAGAGAAATGGGCATATCTCAACCAACTTTCGCTAGAATCTTAAGTAGGGCTAATAAAAAAATTGCAGAGGCCATTATTAAAGGAAAAGCAATTAAGATAGAGAGAAATGAAATTTAATACCTTTTCTCTGCAAGTACTATCAAATCAAGTGCATTGCTTTTTTTGCTCTTTCAACGCTATCTTTGGCTAACAATCTGTATTTCTCAGTACCACTTACCAAATATTCATTGATATCTTCTTTTTCAAACTTTTCTCTCTTTTCTCTAATTGGAGCTATAAGTTCTTGTAAGACAGCATTAAGTTTCTCTTTAACCTCGACATCTCCAACTGTACCCTTTCTATACCTATCTTTAAGATCCTCAACTTCCTCTTTATTTTCATTAAAAGCGTCATGGTAAACAAAGACCGGATTTCCCTCTACGGTACCTGGGTCTGTAGATCTTATTCTATTTGGATCTGTATACATGCTCATAACTTTTTCCTTAATATTTTTTTCGCTATCTTTTAAGAAAATTGTATTTCCTAAGGATTTAGACATTTTTGATTTTCCATCTGTACCCACTAATCTACCAACCTTACCAACAAGGGCATCACATTTTACAAAAGTTTTTCCATAAGTATTATTAAAAGCCCTAGCTATACTATTTGTGTCCCTAAGGTGGGGTAATTGATCTTCTCCAACGGGAACAAGAATAGGTTTGTTAGATTCCCCAGGATCTGGAGAAACAGAAAGTATATCTGCAGCTTGACTAACGGGATAAAACATAAACCCTGTTGTAACAGTCTTTAAATTTTTCATTTCAGTCTGAATTGTTGGGTTTGCCTGCATCCAAGAAAATGGAGCAACCATACTAAAAAGCACCGTAAGATCCGAAATTTCTGGAACAGCACTTTGAAGAACAAAATGAACATTTTCCTTTTCTGGATCTAAGCCAACTGCAAGATAATCTAAGAAAACCTGTCTGACAGAATCATTTATAAGATCAGGGTCTTTTGAGTGTGTTGTTAAAGCTTGAATATCATTTAACATAAAAAAACACTCGTATTTGTCTTGTAAATCAACCCACTGCTTCAAGGCCCCTATATAGTGGCCTAAATGTAACGCTCCTGTAGGTCTTGTTCCAGTTAAAAGTCTATCCATAATTATTTTATTAATTTTTTGGCACCGGCGGCGGGAGTCGAACCCACGACCCACGGTTTTGGAGACCGTTGCTCTACCAACTGAGCTACGCCGGTATATCAGCTTTTTTATTTTACCATAAACAATAAGTGTAAATAACTCAAAACAAGTTCGTTTTTACATTAACCTGTAGTATTTGACTCCTCGGGTCTTTTAGGCTATAATCCAACAAATAATTCAACCTTAGCTAATAATATATAGCGAAATAACTAAAAAAGAATAGGAGATTAAAAAATGAAGAGAGGTTTGATATTTGTTTTACTAAGTATAATGGTTTTGCTTGGCAACTTCTTGCCACAAACCGTCGTCAAAGCCAACACAATCCCCATAATTGAGGTTACCAATTTTCAGGGAACACCACAAGCACTTCTACCAGAAGTAAGAAACAGTGGCACTATTATGATAACTGTTAATCTCGGGGATTATGATTTAAGTTCTCTGAATGAGGGAAAGGTAACTATCAGAGATTATGATGGTACTGAAACCACTTTATCAAACTTATGGCAATGTCAAAACGATAAGATTTGTACTTGGGAGCAATACCTACCCTTTGAAGTAGAATACGTCTACATTCAAACCCAAACTCCAACTCTATGGGTAGGATTAGGACCTTGGGAAAGTTCTTATAGTCCTTTTGGGTTACACAAAAAGGAACAAATAACTCAAATAAATTTTTCTATAAGTGATCCTTTATACCGAGACTGGGAAGGTCTTTATGATCCTACTTGGGAATGGTCTGTGGTGGGAAGTCCAAATTGGGCGGCTACTCAATGGTTCGGACACAACAAAGTTAATATTGAGATCAATACCAACTGCAACGGTCACGGCACCAACCACGATGGAATTTTTTACTGGGAAAACGTTCCCACACTACCAAGCATGTTCGGAAATGGAGTATTCCGACAATGGGTAAAAGAACCGCTGTCACCAGTTCAGTGGAAGATAAAGGGAACTATTGGAAACTGGTGGGTACAGAATGGAGAGACGTTGGGTCCGGTTTGCTGGAACAACCTGACTTTTCTACCATTGATAAATAATTAAATAAAATTTAAACAGGGACACTTTAGGTTCATGTAACCATGAATACGGGTGTCCTTAATTTTTTAATAACTTCTTACCTCACCCACACCGTCATCAACTACTCCATATTTATTACAGTTTTAAACCCCGCTCAATTCAAAAACTTCTAGAGAAAATCAAATGTACTTCTTGAACAAATCTGTAAGACTGTCTAATTTAGGTTCCTGATCAATAAGAGGGATTTGTGCTATCTGTGGAAACGCAGATTCAACTGTAGGTCTTTCTTCTTTATAAAAAATCCCTAGTGGAATCTTCTTCTCACCAAACTCTTGAGCTTTTAGTAAAGCTGCTTGTTTGTCTGTAGGATCGTAGCTTTCATCCAGATAGTAAGTATTTTCTTTATAAAAACTACTTGTACAAATCTTGTTAAAAGTAACACATGGTTGAAGTACATCTATAAACGCAAACCCCTTATGTTTATTGGCCTTAATAATTAATTGGGTGAGCTGCTCCACATCTCCTGAATAAGCTCTAGCTACAAAAGTAGCTCCAGATGTTATTGCCAGAGCCATAGGAAAAACAGGATCATCAGTACTTCCCTTAGGAGAAGATTTTGTTTTCATTCCTTTTGGTGTTGCTGGGGATGTCTGCCCCGCTGTTAAAGCGTACAAAGAGTTATCGTGCAAAATCACAGTTAGATCGTGATTTCTTCTACACGCATGTATAAAATGATTGCCGCCCTCACCAAAACAATCACCATCTCCAACGTGCACAAGAACATTCAATCTGTTATTTGCAAACTTAATACCTGAAGCAACTGGAATAGCTCTACCATGTAAACCCTCAAAAGAAGTCAACTTTATGAAATTAACAATATGCCCATGACATCCTATTCCGGCAACTGTAGTAGTATTTGTATTATCCCAACCTTCTTTTACAGCAGCGTTTTTTTCTGCCGTCCAAATACCAAAGTTACCACATCCCGGACACCAATTTGGATCGTATGGGGTTTTCAGTTCTTCTAAAGTCATTTTTTAACTCCTTTCACCGTATTCAATTTTTCCACTATCTCCTCAGGATAGATAACTCTGCCATCAACTTTAAGGTATTTATCTTCTATGTTTATTCCTGTTTTTTCTCTAATAAGATCTGCTAATTGACCAGTATAGTTACACTCTATATCTATTACGTGTTTAGCTTTGGATAATATAGTTGTTAAAAACCCTACAGGTAGTGGATTCATCCAAGTTACGTGAACATAATTCACATTAGAAAAACTCTTTAAAGCTTCTACTATACTTCCCTTATTACTTCCCCAAGAAACAATTGTTATATCAGCATTTTCAGGACCATAAATAACAGGGTCTTTCATATCTTCTTTTTCACAAGTTATTAACTTTTGCATTCTTTTACCCATCATTTTATTTCTCTCTTCAATCTCTTCTGTAGAATATCCTAGCTCACCATGCTCGTCTGAATTTGCAATAAAGAAATTACCTGACCCCGGAATACTTCTTAACGATACTCCATCATCCTCATATTTATATCTAAAGTAATCATCAATCTTTTCTTTTGTAAACTTCCCTCTATTTATTTCAATTTTCGATAAATCTGGAAACGCCATTGTTCTGTCATTTTCGCAAAGGTTTTTGTCCATAAGAACCATAACGGTGGTCTGATACTTATCTGCAATATGAAAAGCGTCTTTAACCATATAATAAGTTTCCTCAACATCTCCTGGAGCAAGAACTATTCTAGGAAAATCATCTTGGTGAGCGTGTAAAACCATTTGTAAATCTCCTTGACCACTCCACGTAGGTAACCCTGTTGCAGGACCACCTCTCATACCGTCAATTATTACTAACGGAACTTCGGTTATTCCCGCAAGTCCGTAGGCCTCTGTCATTAAACAAAAACCACCACCAGAAGTTGCAGTCATTGATCTAACCCCCGCATGAGATGCTCCTATAGCCATGTTAATTGCAGATATCTCATCTTCTGGTTGTTTATATACAAAACCAAATTTTTCCTGATTAGCCGCTAAAACATGAAGAACGTTATTTATTGGAGACATTGGATAAATTGCAGCAAACTGCATACCTGCCGATATAGCTCCTAAAGCAGCGGCCTCATTACCACTAAGAATCATGTATGAGATTGGGGAACTAAAAGAATCTATTACTTTCATGTAATCTCTTAAGTCATCTTTATAGTTTTCCACAGCGTAAGAATAACCAAGATCTGCTGCTTTTTTATCTGCATTAACAATCTCTTCTCCCTTATCACCATATTCCTCTTCAATTAATTTTTTAAATGTTTCTAAGTTCCCACCTAATAATCCCGTTGCTGCAGATAAAGCCACGATGTTAACAAAAATATTTTTTTCTCCCGCTTCCAAAGCTAGCTTTTTTAAAGGGATACCGTAACGGGAAACACCATCTCCTATTTTAGATAAATCAAGATTAGCATCAATATCGTACACAATCCCTGACCCAGAATGTAACTCATCACTATGAAGATCAATAGTCAGTTGATCAAAAGCAATTAATAAATCTGATTTTAAACTTGGTGCCGTTACAACTTCTGTAGAAAAATTTACCTGCATAATATTGTGACCACCTCTTATAAGAGACGGGTATTCTGTATTATCACAAATATGATAACCGGATCTTGCAGCTATTTTTGCAAGCATCAAACCTACAGATTTCACTCCTGTCCCGGCAGGGCCACCTATTTTGATTGATACTATATTATTATCATTTTCCATATTTTTCGGTATATATCCTTTCTAAAGGACATCCCCTTTCTTCCAAAATTTTAGATACACTATCTACCATAAGTGGATTTCCGCAAAGGTATGCAGAACATTTGGATGTGTCTGAAAAATCTTTCTTCAATGGTTCTGTAACAAAGCCGGTTTCACCACTCCAGCTGGGGTGCGGATTTGCCAGTAAAACTTTATAAGAAAAGTTTACATATCTCTTTGCTAAATTTTCCAAATAATCTAAAAATATTAAATCTTCAAAATCGTTCATACCAAGGTAAAGTTTAACATTTCTATTTTCTTTACCTTCAGATAAAACTTCTTCTATCATATATTTCAACGGGGCAAATCCGCACCCCGTACCAAAAAACAACATATCCTCAACATCCTCATTTGGTTTTAAAATAAAATTACCAAAAGGCCCCATGAATTTTACTTCATCTCCAACCTTTAGATTTTCAAAGAACTGAGACCCAGGACCTCCTGGAGATATATCTATTAGGAAGTTGAATTTATTAGGTGCCTGAAACCCAGCTACTGAATAGCAGTTTATTCTTTTGTCAGAAACTTTAACGCTTAGATATTGCCCCGGCAAAATGTTAAAAGGATCGGACAATTCTAGATCAAAGTAATACATGTTATTTGTCATTTTATTTACATTGGTAACATGGGCGGTTTTAAACTCCAACCGAGTGTCCTTTTTTACACTTTCTTTTATTTTTATTTTTGTATCCACTGCCCAAACACTGTCATCAAGAATAATTGCTGGGTTAATCTCCACCTCATCAATCCCTTCACAATCAACAAGCCCACTAACTTTTAGTATAAGATCATAAACATCATCAAGAGATTTTCTATTTTCTAATAATTTAAATACTTTTGATTTGGAAACAATATTTTTAACTCTTTCTTTATCTAAGGGTAATAAAGATAAGTTACGATCAGATATTAACTCGGCTAAAGAACCACCTGCCCCAAACAAAAGAAAGTGCCCAAAAGTTTCATCGTTTTTAACCCCAACTATAACCTCAGCTCCCGCCGGAACTTGTTTTTGCACCTGAAAAACCAAATTATTTTTTACAGTCTGATCTAAACCTTCTTTACTGCTTTCCATCTCATTCCACGCTAAAACAAGTTCATTTTCATTTAATATATTTGAAATGACACCTCCAAACTTCTTTTTGTGCAACAAAAAAGGCGAGGACATTTTAAGAACAATTGGGTATCCGTTTATCTCTGAAAAGTTTTTGGCTTCATCCAAGGAGTAAGCATTTATTGTTGGTGGGGTGGGTATCCCGATACTTGATATAACCTTATCTGCGTCTAAGTTATCTAATGCCTTCTGTTTTGATTCCTGAGCTTTTCCTACAACATTATTTATTTCTTCAGGTAATATATCAAAATTTAAGACTTGGTATATATCTAGTTCTTTTTCATCTTCTAACTGCCTACGCCTAAATTCCCACATTGATTTTATTGCGTATACAGCCCTTTCAGGAAAATCAAAAGAAGGGATATTGTGTTCATCCAATATTTTTTCTCCTTTTTCAACTTCCTCACCACCTATAAAAGAACATAGAACAGGTTTATTATATTTTTTAGAAATCTCTGATATACCCTTAGCTGTTTCTTTTACCTGAGTCATCATTTGAGGAGTTAGTAAGACAAGCACAGAATCACAATCATTAGATTTTAAAAGTATTTCTAAAGAAGATATAAATCTATCTGCCAAAGCATCTCCCAAAACATCAACAGGATTGGAAATATTCGAAGATGGTGGAAGTATTTTTGATAAATTACTTTTTGTTTCCTCACTCAGGACAGCCATTTCAAGTCCACTTTCTACTATATTGTCAGAGCTTATAACTGCCGGACCCCCGGCGTTTGATACTACGACAACTCTTGGTCCTTCTGGAATTACTGACCAAGAGAAAACTTTTGATAAGTCAAAAAACTCTTCCAAAGTCCCGCACCTTATAACACCAGCTTCTTTTAAAACTTCATCTAGAACATCATCAGCCCCGGCTATTGCGCCAGTATGTGATTTCATAGCACTGGCTGCAGCAGCAGTTTTACCTGGCTTTATTACAAAAATTGGATCGTGTCTTGTTATTTTTTTTGAAATTTCTAAAAATCTAGAACCCTCTACAATAGATTCAAGATATAAACCTATTGGATATATACCATCATCACTTATTTCTGATACTAAAGATGTAACACTACCGTGGTTTTTTTCGAAAAAATATTCAAGAAAATCGGATTCATTTAGAACTGCCTTGTTACCAAGAGTTATAAAATCTGAAAATCCGACCCCCGTGGAATTAAACCAATCAAATATACTTGCGGCTATTGCCCCAGATTGGGTTATAAAAGAACATTTCCCATCACGGGAAATTACATTACCAAAGGTTGCATTAATTTTGTTTTCGTTGCTAAAAAATCCTAAACAGTTTGGGCCAAGTAAATTAATTCCATATTTGGTAGATATATCTTGTATCTGTTTTTCAAGTGTAGCTCCATTTTCCCCAGACTCTTTAAACCCAGCTGATATGACAACAGCATTTTTACTTCCCTTTTCTCCAACCTTCTTCAAAACTTCGGGAACAAATGCCGCTGGAATTGAAATAATAACCAAATCAGGCGTCTCTGGAACTTCTGATATATCTTTAAAACATTTGTTTTTTAATATGGTTTTAGCCGTTGGGTTTATAGGATATATCTTCCCAACAAAGCCCAAACTCATAATATTTCTTATAAGGATATTTCCAATCTTCTTTGGAGACCTAGAAGCTCCTATAACAGCTATTGATTTTGGTGAAAAAAAGGCAGTTAAATTGTTGGGCATTACTTTTAGTTTATAAGTTTTTAACCGTTGCGTCCAGCACTAAGACCCAACCTTAGCATTAAAAGATAAGAGGTACATGTAAATGAAAAATAATATTAAAAGGGCTATACCTACCCACTTGGGTATATCCTTACCTTTATAAAATTTTATTATTAGGAAAAAAAGTCCCACACAGGACATTAAGAAGATTGCTTCAAGATTATTTATTCCTGGATTACCTCCAACTATCTCAACAATACCTCCTATAAATAATAAGTTGTATAAACTACCACCTATGATATGTCCTAACGTAAGCTTATCTTCATCATTCCTTTGACTTGTTACAGATGTGAAAACATCAGGAAGAGAGGTGGCTATTCCTGTAATAGTAAGCCCTAAAACTGTAGTTGAATATCCAGATACACTTGCAAAACCCTCTATTCCGTTAACCACCAGTAACCCACCCACCGTAACACCAACGAGAGAAAATAAGAGACCTAATATAAGATCTGGGGTAACTTTTTCTTTCTTAAAAATATCAATAAGTTTCTTATCCTCCTGAACTCGTCCTAGCACCCCCCATGTATACTCAAGATAATTTGCACCCACTAAACCCAATATTAAAATAACCCCTTTGATAAATGATGGGATATTTATTTTTTGCATTATTATAAAAAGAAGAGTGCCGAGAATAAGAACAAGACCGTTTCTCTGAGTTTTTGTTGTCCCAACGCGTATATTTTCACCAAGCAATATCGCCGAGGGAAATACCAAAATAAAGTTTATTATAGTAGACCCTATCAAGGTACCAGAAGCCAAACCTAAATTACCAGAACTAGATGACATTATAGCAACGGAAAGCTCGGGCAATGTGGTACCAAAGGAGACAACTATCATTCCAACCACAAGTGGTGATATTCTAAAAATACTAGATAGTTTAACCGACAGTTTAACAAATAACTGAGTGGCCAAAAGGAGTATAGCTACTCCAAACAGAAATTTAGCTATAGGGGCAAGCATATAAAACAATTATATGTTATTGGAAGATATATCTCCAGAGTATCAGCTATACTCCAGTTTTCTTTTCTTTAATAAAGTTTCTCCAACTTTCTATGCTAGCAACGAAGCTGGAAAACGGAAAGTCCACTAAAGCGGTGAAAAATACACTTACAAAATTGTATTCTCTCCATTTGTCAGAAAACCATGTTCCTATCTTAGATAAAGGAATTGAAAAGAAGTCTAGAAAAAATTCCAGAATATTTGGTTTCTCAATTATGGTCAATTCTTTAGATTTTTGTCTTATAGCCATAGCAGAAGCAACTATCATAGCAACATTTACAGTATTAATGTAAAGAGATGTCCAAGGAACATTTGCGATTTTGAATATCCAATATATTCCGTAGAGGGAAACTAACCCACCAAGAACATAAATTGTAAAGAATATTGCTCTTAGTATTTTTCTAACTTTCTTATGAAGTCTAATCTCATAAACATCTAGCTCCTTTACCTTGTAAACAATTTTAGAAACTTCTTCTATTACAGCATCTAGGTTATTGTTTGAAGGGGGCTTTATCATCCAAACTAAAATAAACATCAACGCTGTCGGTATAGCCAGATCAGCCACTATTGCCCAAATACTAAAATATCCACGAACCATTTTAGCTATTGGTATTTCAAATATTAGTAAACTGGCAAGGCCTGCGACTAATATGGACAGTGTGGAGAATATAGCTATTTTGGATAATCTCTTCTTTAAGGTTTTAAGCCTTTCCTCATAAGATTGCTTAACTGCGGATAAGAAAATGTCCTTATTCTCAACCTTAGAATCTATTTCAGATATATCGTGTTCTAATTTATTCATGGCGTCTCCTATCAAAAGATAGGGGGCATCGTATTTATCTGCAACACTATAAAACTCTGCTCTTTTGGGATGCTCAAAATAACTTCCTATTTCCTCGTATATTTTAAGCATTTCTTGTGAAAAGTCCTTAGTATGACCAATAAAATCTGGGTACTTAAGTTTTAAAAGCCCGAACTCTATCAAAGGTCTATCCAGATTATACAAAGTCCTATGAACAGCTATATAAACTTGGATAAATTTATCTTCCTCTGATATCTCATTCCCTGGAACTATACATATTCTATCCATAAGACAATCTGTCATAAAATCCATTAAAGCGTATTCTCTTAAAGCTGGATCTAATATTTCCTCTATTTCACAAGCAGCTGTTTCTATAATCCATGTATGAAAACCTAATCTTTTCTTTGCTTTAGCTCGTCTTTCTTTTTTTGTCCCAGATGCATCATCAACTTCCTCTAACGGGATGTTATTAAGAATACGTAAATACTTTTCTAGTAATTTTTGAACGTCAAATATTCTGCTTCTATCTATTTTCCCATTAGGGAAATACCCACTTCTGATCAACTCCATGACAAACGGTTCGGCTAATTCCTCGGGTTTTACTTCGGGAGCTATTTTAAAACCATAAACTTTTGAAACAAATATTCTTTTCAATATTCTTTCAATGACAGCCCTTCTCATTAAATGCTCTTCTTTCCAATCAATGATTCTTCTCACACCCTCATATAGTTTTGCTACACCAGACGCTATCTCATCTACAAAAACTGGATTTGACGCTTTTTTATTTTCCTCAATAGACGCTTTTCTGAATTTCTCCAAATATTTTGTGAATGATTCAGACATGTCTGTATCCTTTTTTCCATCACCTACAGCAAGGTACAAATCATCAAAGTTTTCATGCTCTTCATCTTTTACACCATCATCAATTACATCTCCTGATAGGTTCTTTGATAAAACTTCGGCTTCGTGCTGAAGAACATCTTCCGATTTCATAAAACCAGGTACCCAAGCACCGTTTGCAGAATCAACAATATCACCAGAGACAACTTCTTCTGGTTCTTTTGAAACATAGGTTTGATTATTACCACCAGCAACACCGTCAAATTGGTCTGTACTATCAGATGTGTCTGGTTTGTTTTTTCTGTCTCTTTTTAAATATATAGTTCCTTCCATATTTACACGGGATTATACCTTTTTTATAGGATATTTTCCAATCGTCATTGCACGATTAATAAAAACTATAAGTAATCTCTGAGTCTTTTACTTCTTGATGGATGTCTCAACTTTCTCAAAGCTTTGGCCTCTATCTGTCTTATACGTTCTCTCGTAACACCAAACTCTTTTCCAACTTCTTCAAGGGTCCTTGTTCTACCATCTTTTAGACCAAATCTAAGTTCCAAGACTCTTTTTTCTCTAGCATTAAGAGTATGTAAAACATCATTTATGTGATCTTTTAATAACTCTCTGCTTGCGGATTCAAAAGGTGACAAAGTGGCCTCATCTTCAATAAATTCTTTTAATCGGGTGTCCTCTTCTTTTCCAACAGGCGTTTCTAATGATGCTGTATTTTGTGATATTTTCACTATCTCGTAGGCCTTTTCTGGCTCTATTCCCATAACTTTGGCTATTTCTTCAGGTGTGGGTGCCCTCTCATACTTCTGCTCAAGTTGTCGCTGAATCTTTTTATATTTATTAATACTTTCTACCATGTGCACAGGTATTCTTATGACTTTTGCTTGGTCCGCTATAGCTCTGGTTATGGCCTGTCTTATCCACCATGTAGCGTAGGTAGAAAACTTGAAACCCCTTCTCCAATCAAACTTATCAACAGCTTTTGTTAAACCTATATTTCCTTCTTGAATTAAATCTAGAAACTGTAACCCCCTTCCCATGTATTTTTTTGCTATAGAAACAACTAATCTTAAATTGGCCTTTGTTAGAACTTCTTTAGCACGTTCTCCCTCTTCAATAGTGAATTTTTTGGAATTTTTCTCTATATCCTCAAGTATTTTTAAGCTAACACCGAGTTCTGTGGCCAACTCTTTATCTGTGGCCTTCCTGCCCTTTTCCTTTTGTAGCCCTTCCTTCACGTTTCTAAGTCTTAAAGTTTCTGTTTTTTGTGCTAAATCTACCTCCTCATCCTTTGTTAGAAGGGAATAAGTTCCTATCTCTTTTAAATACATCCTAACAGGATCGGCAGTGGTTGTTTTATCTAATTTTATCTTTGAAAGATCTATCTCCTCTAGTTTTGCTACCTTCTCAGCTTCTTTTTCAGAATCCATATCAAAGACATCTACACCAGCTTCAAGCAATTTCTCATAAAGGAAATCTAAAGTTTCAATGTCTTCCTCAGCATTCGGAAAAAGTGCTAATAAATCATCTAGAGTTAAGTAACCCTGCTTCTTACCTTTCTTCACCAATTTCTTTATACCCAACTCCTGAGCGTTTATTTTTAATCTGCTCTCTTTACGAGAATCTTTTTTCTCATCTTCGGAAATAACTTTGTCTACAACATCCTTAAGCTTTTTCTCTTTAACTGGCTTTTCTTTTTCTGCACCTATTTGTTTTTTCTCCTTAACAACTTTTTTGGGCTTTTCTACTTTTACTTTTTTTACTTTTGTGCCCTCCGCTTTACTCTTTACCACAACTTCTTTCTTCTTTTTTTTAATCTTTTCTTCTTTCTTTTTAACAGGTTTCTTTTTTAAAACTTCTTTTTTTGTTTTATTTTTTGGCATATTATTTGAATAGAAAAATAAGAGACGGTTTGATTTGAATTTGGTACAGGAATTTTATACTCTACAAAAGGTTTTTTGACAACCTTTCGAATTTTTTAGTTAGTTTTTTAAGTTCCTCTTCCTCCTTTCTGGTTTCGGCTATTTTAATCTCGTTAGAAAGATTATGCAACTGTCTTTTAACTGACTCTTTCAACACTCTTTCGGCAATATCATCAAGCTCTTTTTCTAAACCCTTTTCATTATCCTCAAACCCAGCATCAACATCTCTTAGGTACATTTCAGAAACTACATCCTTAACCTCACCTTCAAATTTGCTACTTAGAGTTTTAATATTAATATCTGTTTTTCTATCTTTTAAATAATCCTTTAAGATGCCGAATATTTCAGATATGCTGGGATTTAAGAAATCTTCTTTTTTAAGCTTTTCCACTATTTCCTGGGCTTTACTTAATGAAACTTTAAATAATAGAGAAATAAGGTAACCCTCAGTATTTATTCTTTGTGCAGAGGGTTTTTTATCAAAAGCATTTTCTAATAACTCCTTTCCTCCCGATTCTGTTGCAGAACCACTTTTTAAAAGTGAAAACACAGTTTCCTCTGATAAATCAAGCTCGGAAGATATCTTTTTTGTGTAATGATCGAATAGTACTTGGTTTGATATTTTTGAAAATAACGGGATTAACTCTTCCATAATTGCTTTTTTTCCTAGAGCCGTTTCCTTGTTATTTCTTTTTAAAGCAGTTGATACGAAGAAATCATACACCGGTACAGGGTCTTTAAGAATCTTTTTTGCCTTACCCTTATCAGCTTTTATCAACTCGTCTATATCTTTATATGGCTCAGGGATTACAGCCACCTTAATATTAAAATTCTTTTTTTCAGCCATTTCTATAGCTCTATAAGACGCTTCTATACCAGCAAAATCAGAATCAAAACAAAAGGTAATATCATTTGTATATCTTGAAAGTACATCTAATTGACTATCAGTTAGAGATGTTCCCGATATACAAATTACGTTCTTGAACCCAGCTTGATATGAACTTATAACATCCATCTGTCCTTCAACAAAAACGGCTCCTTCTTTTTTCACATCTACTTTACTTAAATTCAAACCAAAAATGAAGTGGGATTTGTGAAAAACAGGAGTCTCAGAAGTGTTTAGGTATTTAGGATCTTTGTTTAAAACAGTACGCCCTGTAAAACCTACTACTTTATTATCCAAACCGATGAGAGGAAAAACAACACGTCCTCTGAATTTATCTATTACCCCATCTCCAGAATTTCTCTTTACGGCAACTCCTGATAAAACCAATTCTTCCTCTGTATAACCTTTGGATTTCAAAAATTTACTTAAAATATCCCACGCATTTGGAGCATAACCTATTCTAAAATCCATTATGGATGGAACACTTATACCACGATCCTTTACAAGATAATTTAATGCAGAAACACCTACTTTATTTTTTAATAAAATGTGCTGATAAAACTTAGTTGTGAGATCGTTTATTGCGTATATTTTCTTCTTAATATTATTTTTCTCGTCAAGGGAATTTATCTTTGGTAAAGCTACACCTGCTTTGTCTGCAAGTATTTCTAAAGATCTATAAAAATCTACACCTTCTATGGCTTGAACAAAGTTAAAAATATCACCAGAAGCCCCACATCCAAAACATTTATAAATCTGCAGTTCCTGTGAAACCATGAAAGATGGTGTTTTTTCATTGTGAAAGGGACAAACCGCTTTGTAGTTTCTCCCGGATTTCTTCAAATTAACATAACTGCCTATTACATCAACCACATCTAATTTTTGTTTTATTTTATCTACACTGTCTTCCATCTTTTATCTAATATTACAACAAAAATCTACATAAGTTGAGCACTGTATAACACATATTGCCTAGTTTTACAAAACCTAATTCCTATATAAGTATGGAAATAAAAAAACGGTTAAGATATTCTATATATAGTATGTCAAAAAGCAAAACCTACCCAGAAAAACACATCTTTCTCTTTTTATCTGTTATACTCGCATTTTTTATAATTATTAAGGTAGTTTACGCCGAAACGCCAAACCCCGGACACTCTTTTAGCCAAATAGGCACTGGTCTGTTTCAAGGAGATTTATTATATGGGTCAGCTACAGATAAGGTGTCAAGGCTACCAAAGGACACGAATCCTACGAGATACCTTTCAAATACAGGTGAGGATAACAACCCAACATGGGCCCAAGTTCGTCTTGAAGACGGGGTTTCAGGTAATTTATCAACTAGCAACCTTGATTCAGGATCGAACGCAGACTCCTCAACTTTCTGGAGAGGCGATGGGAAATGGGAAAGACCAACATACAAAACATTGGTTGGTGGTGGTAGTTCTACATCACTAACTGCTAGTGCTATATGTAATCCATTCGGACACTCTGTGTGTAATACAACTTTAACTACAATGGTAGGTTTTGCAGTTCCTTATGACGCATCTATTTCAAATTTGTACGGGGTAACACAAGGAGCCCCTTCATCAGGATCATCGTGTAAATTCACCGTAAGAAGATCAACATCGTGTACAGATCCTTATCAAAATACACCTCTTTCTTGCACTGTCGTTGGAGACGGCACTAAAAAGACCTGTTCTGACACGTTAAGCAAATATGAAATAAATGCAGGGGATTGTTTACAAATATATTACGAGGAAAACGGTACTTGCAGTGGTTTGATAAACTGGGGATTCGAAATAGATTTAAGGTAGATATGAATAAAAGAAATTATTTTATCAGCTCTTTATTATCTTTCTTTTTTTTAATTTTGTTTTCATTTAACACTTCCAAAGCTTTCAATCTGCCAGAAAAAATCATTCAAGTTGGGTCCCCTGTATTTATAGAGGATGTAAACAGCTCATTGTATTACGCCGTTTTTTTGCCGTCAGAAACTCCTACAAACAATGAAGTTTGTGCCACAATGTCCGGAGACGAGCTAGTTGAAAATAATAACTTAAGAGATTACGGAACTTGTTTTATTAATGATGCTGGTACTTTTAAAATAGTAGAAATGTATACACCCCTATCATCAAGTTACGATGAGATAAAAGAAAGTGATCAAATAATTCAAGAGGAGGAAGTAGTTCTTTTTAAAGATGTTGGGAAAAACTTTCTTGGAATACAACTTCTAGGAGAATTGTTCGAAACAACATCTTCAACCCAAGAATCAAGTCTATCCTTAAATTCAATACTAGGTGCGGCAACTTCAAGGATTTTTTATATTATGGCTGAAAATAATCTTATTGTCATAACTATATCTTTGATCGTAGTCACCGTTTTCTTCATTACGAAAGCAATTCTTATAAAAAATAGAAAAGAATAAAAATGTATGAAAAGAATAAACCGCCCCAAAATCCTATTTTTTACTTTTACAGTAATACTATCAATAATATCGATTGTTAAGATTGTAACTAATATCTCCACTTTAGACAGAATAAATATATCTCACGCAGCAAGCCAAACATTTGACTCTTCTGGAACTTGGACAGCTCCAGCAGGAATCTACTCAATAACGGTCGAGTGTTGGGGAGGTGGTGGGGGTGGTGGAGGTAGCACCAGAAGACAATCAAATGGTGGTGGGGGTGGTGGAGGTGGTGGTTATGCAAAAAGTACAAATATTAGTGTAACTCCTGGACAATCATATCAAGTAACAATAGGTGCAGGTGGTACAGGAGGAGGACAAGGAGCAAATGGAAGGGATGGTGGTTCATCTTCTTTTAATAATAATACTGTAGTAGCTTCAGGCGGAAGTGGTGGTGGTGTAGGAAACGCAACACCGGGTACTGCAGGTGCAGGAGGTACAAACAACACAGGTGATACAACATACAATGGTGGTAACGGAGCTGCGGGTACTAACCCCACTGGAGGTGGTGGTGGAGAAGGTTCTGGAAGTACATCTAATGGTAACGATGCTAGTGGATCAACAGGTGGTTCAGGAACAGACGGTGGTGATGGTGGTAACGGAGGAGCATCTAGCACAAATGGAAGCGCAGGGACTATTCCAGGTGGTGGTGGTGGAGGTGCTGGTAGAGGTAGAACTTTTAGAGGGTATTCTGGGGGAGCTGGGGGAGCTGGAAGATGCATAATATCCTATACAGATATATGGGCACCGTCAACTGAACTAGCAACATATAACCCAACATGGTCTTTTTCTTCTAACCCCACAGGTGTCAGTTCCGATCAAATAGATATGACTGCAACTACTGGGTATGACTTTACAACACCTATAATGTACCTTTTTACAAATGATAACTCTACATGCCCAACAAACCACGCAGGAAATGGTGGTACAAGCAGTAGTTGGCAAACAGGAGCAACTTTTTCGAACACAGATCTTGAACCCAACAGTTGTTATGGATATAAAGTTATGGCCAAAGATTCTGTCATACCCAGTAATACTGGATCAGAATCATCAATATTTTATGCGTATACAGCAGCAAATACCCCAGGAACACCTACTCTAGACAACCCTACAATCTCAACACTAGTTTTAATGAATAATGCAAATGACAACCCCGTTTTAAACCCAACTACCTTATTTTCTGCCAAGGTTGTGTACACAAGCCCGGGGGACACTAAGTGGGAAAATAAATGGATAGATTCTGACGGCAACCCATCAAATACAGAGGTGTGGCTCAGTGATAGTTTAATGGATGGTATAGTTCTGCAAAATCTAAATGAAAATACGGAATACGGAGTTTCTGTAAAGGCAAAAAACAATGATGGTGATGAAACTCCCTTAGGTCCGGAAGGGAGAGGTAATACTTTAGGAACTGGTACCCCACATGAACAAACATATGTGTCTTCTGGAACATGGATAGCCCCCGATAACATAAACATGGCAGATGTAGAATGTTGGGGAGGTGGTGGGGGTGGTGGAGGTAGCACCAGAAGACAATCAAATGGTGGTGGGGGTGGTGGAGGTGGTGGCTATGCAAAAAGTACAAATATTAGTGTAACTCCTGGACAATCATATCAAGTAACAATAGGTGCAGGTGGTACAGGAGGAGGACAAGGAGCAAATGGAAGGGATGGTGGTTCATCTTCTTTTAATAATAATACTGTAGTAGCTTCAGGCGGAAGTGGTGGTGGTGTAGGAAACGCAACACCGGGTACTGCAGGTGCAGGAGGTACAAACAACACAGGTGATACAACATACAATGGTGGTAACGGAGCTGCGGGTACTAACCCCACTGGAGGTGGTGGTGGAGAAGGTTCTGGAAGTACATCTAATGGTAACGATGCTAGTGGATCAACAGGTGGTTCAGGAACAGACGGTGGTGATGGTGGTAACGGAGGAGCATCTAGCACAAATGGAAGCGCAGGGACTATTCCAGGTGGTGGTGGAGGAGGTGCTGGTAGAGGTGCAACTTTCAGAGGATACTCAGGAGGAAACGGCTCCTCGGGAAGATGTAGAATTTCCTATAAAGAAAGAATATCTGGAACGTTGTCCTGTAAAATAACTAATTCTTGCCCATCTGGGGTGGTAGTTTATAGAATATCTGACCTTGTAAATGCCCACGCAGAGCTACCAAGTCAAAATAACTATCCAAATCTTGTATGTTGCACAGGCGTTCCCGGTCTATCAAACTCATGTAGTGGGAACTATCAAACTGTTCTTAAACTTTCCGCGACAACAAACGCACATGTGGAACAAAATACCCAAAATAATTATCCAAATAATGTATGTTTACAGATCCCTGCTAACGGGGTAATGGAGATAGGTTATCAACAGAACAACTGTAACGGATATGACACTACAATAGGATCTATGTCAGGAGTAACAGACGCACATGTTGGAGATGCATCGGCATATCCAACAAAAATATGTGCAACAGCGTTTGTAACAGGAACAATCACATTTAATATTTCAAATAACAATATTGGTTTTGGTCAATTAAATGTAAGTAATAGTAGGTTTGCTACTGCTGATGGGCTTGGATCAAACAACGAAACGTATGCGCATACAATAGAAGCATCTACTAACGGTTTAAACGGCTACTCTATTTATGTTCAAGGTAAAACACTGACCGGCTCTCCAGACACATCTATTTACATAAACCCGATTGGTAATGTGAACCAACCTCCGATGGCAGGTACAGAACAATTTGGTATCAGGGCAACTTATTCAGGAGGAGACGGTGCTGTGCTGGCTCCTTACAATGATAATGTTAAATACGCATACTCTGCATCAGAAAACACATCAGCAGTGCTTGCTGTAGATCCAAATGGAAACGATGTTTCAACCATATACTCTATATATTACTTAGCTAACATATCAGGGAACACGGAACAAAGCGAATATTCCACATATATAACTTTTACAATAACAGGTAATTTTTAAATATTTGACAACATGCTGTAATAATGTTGTATTATTATCATAATGAAAACAATAAAAAACACATTTAAAATATTATCTTTAACTGCCGTTCTAGTATGTATTTTTCATGCTGGCAAAGCATTAGCCGCACCATTAACAAGTAAATCTGACAGCATGAGTAGATTAGGAAACTCTACTACTGAGGATGTCTATTCAGATCACACAATACAATTTGTAACTCCAACAGGTATAACAAGTGGACAAACTATAGTAATAACATTCCCAAGCGGGTTTAATGGGACAACACACCCAAACGGTGCTTTAGATTTTTCAGATGTTAATATATTTGTAAACGCGGTTCCTGATGGAACATGCGGTGGGACACAGCAAACCGTAGTTTCTACATCACCAACAGCATCACAATGGTCTGCTGTTTTTAGTGGTGCAGACAATACTGTACTAACCCTAACTTCTGGTGGTGCTACCGCTGTAGCAGGAGCTAACAATGAGGTTTGTATAAAAATTGGTCAAAACACAACAACCGGTACAACAGCTTCACAATATTTAAACCCAGCTGCCAGCGGTTCATACACAATATCAATAGCGGCAGGTGATGATTCTGGAGATATTGTAACTAGGATTATAGACAACGATAGAGTAACGATCACAGCACACGTTACAGAGACAATAACCTTTTCTTTAAGTGATTATGAAGTTGGTTTTGGAAACCTAAATCCAACAGGTGCGAGATTTGCTACAGGAACTGAGCCATATGGTGCAAATGGCCCTACACCAGTTGTGGCACATACAATGTCAGTTTCTACAAACGGTAGTTCTGGTTATGAGATAACTTATATTGGTAACACCTTAACTTCTGGGGCTGGAGATACTATAGATGCAGCAACTATAACAGGAGATGAGGACGGAACACCAGGAACAGAACAGTTTGCAATAGGTTTTGTAGCTGGAACAGACGCAACAGTCGTCACTGCTTACGATCAAGCCGATCCAACATTTAACTACAGCTTTGTTCCTAATGTAGAAACGCCGTTTGTGTATGAAACGGCTCCTTCAGATACAGAAATAGTCTCAGCGTATTATTTGGCAAATATTTCGGGGGTCACTCCTGCCGGACTCTACAGCACCTCTCTGACGTATGTAGCAACGGCGAACTTTTAAAAACACATGCCCAAAACAACAAAAAAACAAAATAAGTTATTAATTTCTCTTGTCGTTGTCACGATATCTATATTAGCTCTTTCTAAAAGCAAATCTTATGCTTTAACCCTTTCTCCACCAAGACTTGAGGTAGAGGGAGAACCAGGACAAGTTCTTCAAGGAGAGCTTGAGTTGTATAACGAACAAGAAACAGAGGTTACCTTTTACCTTTCATATCAAAATTTTGAGTCAAGAGGTGAGACGGGCTCTCCTTATTTTTTACCTAATACAGATGAGGGGTTGGCATCATGGATTAAGACCGGTAACAGCATAGTCATAGGACCGAGAGAAAGAATTAAGTTCCCATTTGAGATACATATCCCACAAGATACTGAGGCCGGTGGTTATTTTGCAGCCATATTTTTTGGCACAGCTCCCGCAACACCAGAAGAAGGTGGACAAGTTACAATTGGCGGTAAAGTTGGAACACTTATTTTCTTAAATATTCCTGGAGATGTTCCGGAAGGAGCGGGAATAATTGAGTTTGGTACAAAAAGTGGAAAAATACTACCCTACCTTCCCGTTGAGTTATATTACAGATTTTCAAACGATGGCGGAAGAAAAGTAATGCCTTTGGGTAATATAGAAATAAAATGCATGATTGGAAAAGTTGTAGGATTGCTTGACGCAAATGCTCCAAAAGGCAATGTATTACCAGGTAGCGTAAGAAGATTTGAGGTTGTTTGGGACAAGATTGGTCAGAATGATTTGGAAAATAATACTAGAGGAAAAGCAGAAGAGTTGGCGAAAGGAAAGATTGGGTTTTTTGATGCTGTAAAAATGCAAATAGCCAACTTTGCAATAGGTAAATATACGGCTAACTTAAGTCTAAAATACGGAGAAGCACAAACAACATCTACAAAACAAACAGTGTTTTATGTAATTCCGTGGCAATTATTGGTCTTGGTGTTTGGAACCTTAATAATATTGATAATTATTATTAAGATGTCTTCCAAGAGGCATAATAAAAAGTTAACCGAAAAAATAAAAAAGGAGATTATGGACGAGCAAAAGAAAAATGCTCCCAAAACTCCTAAAGAAGATAAAACTGTTGAAAAAGATGGAAGCGAAGAGGTTGCTCCTCAAAAGGACGGGCCTCAACCCTTGAATCCTACACAGTAAATAATCTTCTGAAATTAGAACATCTTTTAAATTGATGTGGTGGTCGTTTATCCTGATGGTAGTACCTCGATCACTTTTTTCATTTTTAGTGTAAAATCCAGATACAATAGGAACTTTGTAAATTTAAAAGCTAGAAGTACATAGGATAGGAGAAATGTATACATGAAGAGAGTGTTAATACTAGGATCAGATGGCATGTTAGGACAGGAGTTGGTAAAAACCTTTAGTGGCCACGATGATTATAAGGTTTGTGCTTGGAACAGAACAATCTTAGACTTAACAAACGAAGTAGATGCCAAAAGGAAAATATTAACTGCTTCTCCCGACATCATAATAAACACAGTTTCTTATAATAAGGTTGATAAATGTGAGGAAGTGCTTGATGAGTATGAACATGCTGTAAGAGTAAATACACTTGTTCCTGCAAACCTCGCACAAATTTCAAACGAGATTGGATCTATTATTGTCCATTACTCTACTGATTATGTATTTGGTGGTAACCCATCAAAAGAGAACGGTTATACTGAAGGGTCTTTACCCTACCCTGTCAACAAATACGGCACGACCAAACTCAACGGGGAAAACAAAATTAGAAAAGTTTTGGGTAAACATTACATAATTAGACTATCAAGAATGTTTGGGTATCCTGGATCATCGGAGAACTCCAAAAAAAGCTTTTTCGAGATAATGATAGGTCTCGGAAAAACAACTGATACTGTAAAAGTTGTTAATGAGGAGATAAGCTGTTTTACCTACTCCCTAGACCTTGCTACAGAAACCAAAAGAATTCTGGACTCTAACGAACCGTTCGGTACTTACCACATAACTAATGGTGATCCGTGCACATGGTATGATGCTACATGCTTTTTATATAAGATGTTGGGCATAGGAGCAAAAATAGTGCCTATATCTTCGGAGGGTCTGAAAAGACCGGCTAAAAGACCGTGTAACTCTACACTTATAAATACCAAGACCAAGATGTTAAGGTCGTGGAAAAAAGCTCTGGCGGATTACTTAGAATCTAAATGAAAGAGAGAGAAGTGAAGAATAATAAACACAATATTTTTACGAGAAGAAAGTCGAGTTCTAATGGACCTTCACACGGGTTTGACGAGGAACAAAACCCAGAGATCGGTTCTCTAGCAACTGCGATGGTAATGGTAATTTTTTTCTTACCTATAATGTTTCTTGATTATCTACAATACATAATAACAAAGGGTTGTAGGAAGGATAGAAACACGTGATTAAAATTATATGGCCACAGGGATGTATTATAGTGCAACCTAGTGGCCTATTTTTATCTTTCTTGAATACGTACCTAACACCTCTTGTCGTGGTAAAATATCTTAGCTTTGGAGGGATCGCATAGTGGACTAGTGCGCAGTCCTGGAAAGACTGTATAGGAGAAATCCTATCGGGGGTTCGAATCCCCCTCCCTCCGCCAGTGAGAACCACAACTGCTGTTTGGAAAACACCACAAATCTTGAAAGAAGGTTAACGGGATTCGAATAAGAGCTTGCTCGTTCCTCATACTTCGGAACTGCGCTTCCTCTTACGTCACTAACATGACGGAATCGCTTGCTCGTTCCTCATACTTCGGAACTGCGCTTCCTCTTACATCGCTTTGCGATGAGACGAAATCCTGCAAAATGCAGGATGAGGCGGGGTCGCGTGCATTAGAGACTCTTACGAACGAAGTGAGTTTAGAGTGTCTTATGACAGGTGACCGACTATTACGTAGCGAAGCGAAGTAATTGCTTTGCGAAGCAAAAATCCCCCTCCCTCCGCCATGATTCGGCAGGATCCCGCAGAATGTGGGATACTGACGAAACATTACGAAGTAAGCGGGTTCGAACGCGAGTAGCGAGTTTACGAGCGTTAAACGAGCATCAGAATGTCCCGCAAAATGCGGGAGAAGGTATATTCAAGCAAAATAGTCGTTAGACTATGCTTGAATTGAGGAACACGAAGTGTTCCGGTATCCCCCTCCTCACACACTAATATCTTTACTTTTTAAAAAGTTGGTACATTTTATTAAACTTCTGATATATAATCACTATATGAATAATAAATGGGAATATAAAATCATAAGTATGGAGGTAATGGGGCTTATTTTCAGAACTGCCCCACTTAAAGAGCTTAATGATCATTTTAATCAATTAAGTGATCAAGGTTGGGAATTTATCGAAAGTCAAAGAATTGATACACGAGAACATACTGACAAGATATTGTTTATTTTTAAACGCTTAAAAGCGTAATTTATTACTTTCACAGGCATATTGTCTGTTTTAAGGATATGTGTGTTTAGTTAATCACAAACGCATTCACAGAATTCTTTATTATTTTAACAACATCTTCAGGGGTGCTATCAAAATAATTTGCGTTAGAAGCGTAAACTGTGTTATCTCTATTATCTTTATACCAAATCATCTTTACTTCAGAGGTGGTCAGAATATCTGCAAACACAAAAGAATTAATTATTTTACAACCTTGGTAAGTTTGGTTGGTATCTAGTACAGAAACGCTTATCACTTTACCTTGTAGGGTTGGGTCAATAGAAACCATACCCTGTGCCAAATTGTTACAAAGATCCTCACTTGCTGGAGTTAGTTCTGAAGACGAGCTAGAGGTGTCTAAGGTTATACCTTCTCCAGATTGTTCGCCCTTCTCATTAACTGCAAAAAAGGCTAAATCTGCACCTTCTTCTGTACCCTTAACCCATCCTTTTGGGTAATAAAATTTATAGTTACTCCCAGAAACCATATCCATACTTAACTCTTCCTGCATTTCATCTTTTGTAAAATTTATAACCCTTTGACCCACTCTAAAAACCATTAAGGAAACAAACAAGAGAACGATTATAAGTAGAATTTTTTTAACCATATATAGCAAGTATATATATATATCACAAATTTATCAATCAAAGGGCTTTGCGAAGCAAAAATCCCCCTCCCTCCGCCAATCATTACAAACCCAGTCCTTTTAAACCTTTTACCCATGTGTTATGATTTGCTCCAAATAAAATGAAAGGAGTGTGAAAGATGGGTATTCCATTACGATCTTTTTTGGTTATCCATAATCCTAACAACGACATTCGTTGGTTGTGTGCTGGACGAGACATTAAAACAAATTTTTTTGTAGGAGAAATTTGGCTGTACCATGACGGTCGACCCCACGAGCTTCTAATTACTACGAAGCCAATTTTTCTCTCGGCTGAACATGCCGAATCTGGTATGAAAAACCTTGTAAAAGAAATCCGTGAGAAAGATCTGGCCGAGGTAATCGGGTAAAGACGACAAATTTAAAATTAAGATCTATAAAAGATTACTATTATGAAGCCCTCGTTTGGCCAATCCGTAAGGAAACCATCGAGGGATCTTTTTTGCAAGTATTTACCTTAACTCGAGATCTTTTGCGTTGTACCAAATAAAGCCGTTTTCTAAACAATACGCATCGATTTTCTTTGAAAGATTTTGATCTGCTCCGTATTCCAATAAATACACTGATAAACCATAGTTTTTTACTCTTGAAAGATACTCTTTAAAATAATCTGTTTCTTCTTTTTCCTGAGCTCCGTAGCTTTCATCGTCAAAGTCTATAGCTGTAAACACTGTTTCCTGATTTACCCCATCAAAAAGAGATAGTGGTGCTATGCCTTTTTCTATACACTTTGAAACAAAGGTATCACCACCATTTATAATAAGTTTTAAGTTATATTTTCTTAGTCCTTGTAAAATTGTGCGAAGTCCTTGAAATATATCTTCTTTTGGATATTCATAATAGACATCAGCATTATCTAAAAATAACCCATCAAATCCCATACCCGCATATTGTTTACCTAACTCATCAACAATAAATTTTTGCCATTCAGAAGATGCAACGTTTACCCACCTTTCATCGGGCCAATCTTCGTAAACACCAAGTGTAACCTTTTTGAATCTATCGTAATAAGGACGATATTTTTCGACAGATCCTATATTTAGATAACCGTACACTGTTTTTCCATTAGCATGTAACGTTTCAATCTGTTTTGTAGAAAATTCCGACGGCTCTATTACAACAATGTCGTATTGGTTCAATTTACTAAACTCATCCCCATTAATACCTAAAAACACGCCATATTTTTGTCCCCGTACTTGCACTTGTTGTATTTGTTCTTGGAGCTGTTCTTGTTCTAATCCTTGCTCCTCTTCTTTTAATTCTTGCCCTTGTTTTTGTTCCTCCTGTTTCTGTTCTTGCGTCTGTTGCTGTGGCTGATCCATATGTTCTTTTGGATGTTTTCCTGCATAACCGACGATTAATATAAAGGTGTAAAAAATAACAGAGATTATTAGCTTTTTCATATTTTAATACCTTTTTGAGAAATTATTCCTCCAACATTTATTATATGCCTTTCATATGCTTGGGCATATTTTATGGAACGAAAACTTAATGAGGTAACGATTTAGGAATCTTAACATGTAATACCTTGGTGTTTTCTTTGTGATTCATTACAATGAGATATATGAGTAAAATATCAATAAAGATAAATGGAAAAGAATTTATAACTGAAACAGGTAAGAGAATAATTGATGTGGTTAGAGAAAATGGAATTGAAATCCCCTCCCTTTGCTTTCACCCAGATATTGAAGACCAAGGTCATTGTGGGATTTGTATAGTAAAAATATCAGGTGAAGATGGTTTTAAAAATGCTTGCTCAACTTTTGTAAAAGAAAACATAGAAATCACAACAGAATCAGAGGATATTCAGGAAGAAAGAAAGAGAAATTTAGAGAAGATTTTAGACAACCATGTGCTTGAATGTGGAGATTGTGTCCTGTTTCAACGTTGTAAACTTTTAGAACTGGCACGAGCTTTTAACCTTAAACCCACTGGAACAAAGAAAGAAGATGATAAAGTTTTTGAAGTTGGGGAAATGGTATTTGATCAAACTAAGTGTATAGGGTGTGGAAATTGTGTTTCTGTGTGCCCCGTAGATTTTTTACATCTAAACGAAAAAAATAAAGTAACCCCATCTTCAGATGAAAAGAAAGATTGTATAAACTGTGGCCAATGCATTTTGCACTGTCCCGTAGGAGCAATAGAGGGTGTTGGGGAGTTTGAATCTTTAGAAAAAAACTTCTTAGATAATGGTAAAACTGTTGTTGTTCAATTTGCTCCGTCTATTAGAACTAGTATCGGGGAAGAATTTGGCTTAAGTGCGGGAGAGATAGTTACAGAGAAATTAGTAGCTGGGTTGAAAAAGGTAGGTTTTGATTATGTTTTTGATACTGCTGTGGGAGCTGACTTTACCACCATGGAGGAGTCAGATGAGTTAATAGAAAGATTAACTAAAAATGAAAAATTGCCTGGGTTTACTTCTTGTTGCCCGGCTTGGGTAAAGTTCTTGGAGTTTAATTATCCAGAATTTACACCAAACCTCTGTACTTCTCGTTCTCCACAAGTTATGTTGGGAAGCATAGTGAAAAGCTATTGGAGTAGCAAGAAAAACATTGATCCAAAAGATATCTTTGTTGTTTCTGTAATGCCTTGTGTTGCTAAAAAACATGAAATTAAAAGGGAGAAGTTGGGTGATAGTGGTTTATTTGCAGTTGATATGGTTTTGACAACAAGAGAGTTAGCTAGACTCTTTAAGAAAAAGGGAATAGATCTTAAAAATATTGATGGAGAAAAGATTGACGACCCTTTATGTAGTCCTTCCGGTGCTGGAGTGATATATGGTTCAAGCGGAGGTGTTTTTGAATCAGCGTTTAGAACTGCTTATTTTAAAATGATGGGAGAAGAATTACCAGAAGACGCCATTAAAGAAATTAGAGGTCAGGAAAGTATTAAAGTTAAAGAAATATCGTTTGGAGATAGAAAAATAAAACTTTGTGTTGTTTCCGGTATAAAAAATGCCGAAAAAATTATAAAGGAAATAAAGAGTAATCCTGGAATTTATGATGTGGTTGAAGTTATGGCTTGCCCAGGAGGTTGTGTAGGTGGTGGTGGTCAGCCAATACCTACAACATCGGAAATTGTAAAGAAAAGAGCGGACTCATTGTATTCAATAGATAATGCTGGTACTACAAAAAGAGCACATGAAAACCCAATTGTTAAGAAAATATATGAGGAGTTTTTTAACAATATGGAAATAAGAAAAGAGTTGTTACATACGGAGTTTTCAAAGAGGGAGAAGTCCAAGATAGATGTGATAAATGATTCAAAAGAAACAGTGTAGTTTTGGGTTGTTTTTGTCTGTTTATTCTTCCATTAAAAAACGCCCGAATAGGTTTGTTTATTCAGGCGTCAAGATATCCTCCTTAACATCGATCAAAATTATGTATCGATAATAAGTAGTTTGTTTGTTAGGTCCCCAACCACAGAAATTAATCATTAATCTGTGTTCGGACTTTGCCTTTTCAAAAGGCCCTGTATCTCCCAGAGCAATATACTGATCATCAACGGTTTTAGTAACTATGTCCAAAACCGTTTCAGGACTGAGGTTTACTTCTTCCGACTCTTCGTGCCGAAGTCTTACTGCTCCAATAATTTCAATTTGAAACTCGTGCTCGTTAAAAGTAAGCGTTCCATTGCTTCCAATTATTTCGGAAAGTTTGTCTTCAACATATTCAACACCCTTTCCCCATTCTTCTAAAGAATATCTCAGGAACTCTACTTCTAACGGACGCTCTGATTTGGTGTACCCAGAATGCAGTCCTAACAGCAAGTTTCCGTAATTATCTTTTCTAATAACTCCGGTCTTAGACTCTAAGTTTAACGCATCTTTTGTCGTTTCAAATGGTCCTAAATTATTGGGACTCACAACGCTAAAATTAGAAGATTTACCCGCTAGTAAACCCTCATGAAATACGATCTCCACGTACCCTATTGAAAAATCTACATCGTCATTACCCAGAGTGAAGATATACGGATTAACTTCCTCCACTGCTTCAGTGGTTGGTATTTCCTCTAAGATATAGTCGTTTTTTTGACCATACTGTTGAATAGGACCAAAAATGATGTGTTTTTCCTCAAAAGCATTGAGTCCATCAAGTTTGGGTGGTGTGCTTTCCTGTGTTGCTGTTAAAGCAGGTGCTTTAACATTCTCTATCAGGGTAAACATAAAAATAAGCACCCCAACAAAGATAATCGTCCGCAAAAGTACATTAACTCTTTTCATTGTGTCACCTCTTAATACCATTAGAGGTGCCATAACTCATAAATAAATCATGGCACCTCTTTTGTTTGTGGCTCTTACCTCTTATATCTCAATTTCTTATAGAGGCATGTTGCCACCAGAGCAACGGCTGCTGCGAGCACTACAGCAACCCCGTATGTTGACTTAGATGGGACATACCCACCTAGAGGAGGATCGGTTGGAGTCGGTTTTGGCGGTTCTGTAGGATCCGGCGTGGGCTCTTCTGTAGGTCCAGGAGTTTCAGTCGGTCCTGGGGTCTCTGTTGGTCCCGGAGTTTCAGTCGGTCCTGGGGTCTCCGTTGGTCCAGGAGTTTCAGTCGGTTCCGGAGTTTCAGTCGGTCCTGGGGTCTCCGTTGGTCCCGGTGTTTCAGTCGGTCCCGGAGTTTCAGTCGGTCCAGGAGTTTCGGTCGGCTCTGGCGGGAAAGAACATGGCCCGTGGGACAGATTAAACTGACCGCCCCACTCACTATATATCTCTGCTGAAGCCGAAACTACAGGAGAGTTCAAATTAGATGTTGTTGAGTAATGAGCTGTCTTACCGGTTACTTTATCTAACGGTACAACCTCAGATGCCCCATTTGCCCAAGTTACTGTTATGCTTGTAGGGGCAAGGGATGGGTCAGAGATTTGCGTAATGACAAAATGCCACTCGGTATCATCACAACCGTGATCCTCGATGGCTTTTGCCCAGATTGTCTTGGTGCCTTGTGCAAACACTGGGTCTGAAAAACCAAGTGTCGCCAACAGCATGCCCACAACCAGGACTATGCTAAAAATCTTTGAAATTTTACCTTCCATTTTATACTTTCTCCTTTATTTTTATTTTTTTGATTGACAAGGTGCTCTTTCATTGCTCGGATTCGCATTATACCATTAAATACGATGCTATAGAAATTAGATTCCATTTAATTAGGTATTTTGTACAAGTACTGCACTACCCTTGTTAAGAACAGAAGAATTACGTAATTTAGATTTTTGGTGATAATATTATAGATATGGTGAAAATAAAAAATATATTAAAAATCTTCTTTTTAGATTGGATCGTTACTGCTGTGATGTACATTACAGGATATATCTTTTCTGGTTTAGATAAAGAAGGAATTGCTGACATAACAACTTATCTTTCAAATTTAGAGTCTTCTCCTCTGAAGCCACCTTCTCATACTAATGTCTTGGTGTATCTCTTTGCCAGTCTTTCTTTTGTTATCCTCATAAGCTACTTAATAAACAAAGGGTATATGAAAATAAGCTTAAAAGAATTTTTGATTTCTCAAATTGCCTATATTGTTTCTATTGTACTTGTTATTTTTGTAGCATATCTAGTGATAGCGTAGTTGATGGTTGTTTTGGCCACTAATATCGTATTTATTCTAGTTTCTGTTTTAATAATTTCTTCCTTAATAATTTTTCTCATAACGGGAAATACTCCAACTATTACCACTCCGAGCAAAAGTACAGAAGAGATAGTTAACAATTTACACCTGAAAAAAGGGGAAATTTTTGTAGATTTTGGATGTGGTTTTGGTGGGTTTTTATGCAAAATATCAAAAAGATTTCCTGAAACAAATTTTGTTGGATTAGAGAACTCGTTGTTAGCTTTTCTAATTTCTAAAGTTAGGTTCCTTTTTGGAGTAAAAAACGTTGATATAAAGTTTATGAACTTTTTTGATTACGATCTATCAAATGTGGATCATGTTTATCTTTGGATATTTGTGAAGGATTTAGATAAATTAAAAGAAAAATTTGAAAAGGAACTAAAAAAGGGTTCTAAGGTTTATTTGCTTGATTTTCCCTTTGCAGGAAAAGAGCCAAAAAATACATTAAAAATAAACCAATCAAAAAGTTTTGGTCACACTTTATTTACTTATGAATTCTAAACTTACAAATATTTCCTGTATTTACTGTCTTTCCCAAAATCTGCTAAAAGCTCTGAAATATCTTTAACCTTTTCCTTAGGTATAACCAATGCAACATCATTAGTGTTTACTACGGCCATTCCTTTTATACCCATTGCAACAAGAAGTTTAGATTTTTCTTCATTTATAACAACGGAATCTTCCACATCTTTCACTACAATATTTCCTTTTGTATAGTTATCCTTCTCTTTTTCTACAATGGCTTCCTTTAGAGCATACAATGTTCCCGGATCAGACCACTCCATTTTTGTTTCAATAACTAAAGCTTCGTTGGACTTAACACTCATGGCTATAGCATTATCAAAATGTATCTTCTCCATTGTTGGATATAATTTTTCAACTGTGTTTTTTTCATTTTTAGTTCCAAGGGATTTTTCTATCTTACACAGAGTTTTATACATTTCAGGTTGATATTTTTCGTACAGGTGAATACCAAAACCCAAGTCCATTATGAAATAGCCCGTATTCCAAAACCAATCTCCGGATTTAAATATTTTTTCACATAAAGATGTTTCTGGCTTGTACACCCAATCTTTATACTCATATACATTTTTTGATATTTTTTTGCCAAAATTTATCCACCCAACATTATTATTTGCAAACCGTGCTTTCTTACCAACAAAAATAATTTTATCTGGGTTTTCAATGGCCATTTTTTCAGCTTCTTTTAATGTGTCCATGAAAACTTTCTCATCTTTTATTAAATGGTCGGCCCAAAGTATTGCAACAGGCCCTCTGTAACCAGTTGATCTAAGTTTTACTAAGTTATAACCAACAGCAGGTGCTAAATTTCTTAGAGCTGGTTCGCCAACAATATTTTTTGGAGGTATTTTAGGTAGATATTTTTTTGTTAAAGGAACATATTCTTGGAGAGTTCCTATAGATATATTTTCATATCCAAAATTTTTAACTCTATTTACAGCTAGCTCAATAGTTGATTTTCCATTGAACATTTTTATAAATTGTTTTGGGAGAGCTTTTCTTGATAAGGGCCAAAGTCTTGTGCCTGACCCACCGGCAAATATTATTAATTTCATAACTTATTTTACCATTAATAATCGGGTATAAATCAATCAAGATAGTTATTAATCAGTAGTAAGAGATGTAAATTTATAAAACTTTCGTGAGCACCAATTTAGCCATTGGTGTAAAATGGGCAAGTATGGAAAATTATGATAAAGAGCTTAAAACTAAACTTTCTAATATTGAAAATGTGCTAAATGTAAACGATCTTTTAGCAAGGAATGGGTGTACTGACAGCATACGTAAATATTATAAATTAAATAAACTTGCTTATAGTATTTTTCATAGTAAAAAAGGATTTGTACACGCTGGTTTAAGTGAATCTGATTCTTTCAAGGACGAAGATTTATTAGCACAACCAAAAATTATTGGAAAATATATTGAGGAAAATAATGCAAAGGAGGTTTTAGAACTTGCTATGGGAAAAGGTGCGAACAGCAAGTACTTGGCAGAGAAATATCCGGACGTTAATTTTTATGGCCTAGATTTAGAGAACGGGCAGTTGGATATAAATAATTTCAAAAATATTCAAAACTTGCGAGTGAGTTATGGGGATTATCATAAGCTAGACTCTTTTCCTGATGAAAAATTTGACATTATTTATGTAATAGATGCTCTTTGTCATAGCAATAACAAAGACGTTGTGGCAAAAGAAGTGTACAGAGTGTTGAAAAATGGTGGGTTGTTTATTGTTATAGATGGTTACTCAGGCAAAAAAACCAACGAGCTCAATGAGGATGAGGTGTTGGCAAAACAATTAAATGAGAAAGGTATGATGTTAAGTAGTTTTGAATATATTGATAATGCTGTAGATAAAATAAAATCAGCAGGACTTATTTTGGTTGAGGATAAGGATTATTCCAAGAATATCATCCCTAGCTTTGGAAGGCTTGAAAAAATAGCGAGTAAGACTATTTTTGAACCTAGGATTTTAGGAAAAATTGTGGATAAAGTTTTGCCAAACGAGATTACTTTTAACGCTGTTTCAGCATACTTAACGCCTGTATTAATTAGAAAAGGCATTTTTTGTTATAAGCTGTTGATTTTTAAGAAATAGGTACCAAATGTTTCAAAAGTAATAAATCTTGATTTGTGGTGGTCTCCGAACAACGGTGGTAGATCTCACTGATAATGGTTTTGGACGAATTTAACACACCATCTAATTTGTAATCGTCCTAATAATTTGCAGAACATCGTGTTTATGATTTTTTGACAGGATGCCAAACATTTTCAACATTTCCAAAAACACTTTAATATTGCTCTTTGAAACTTCAAAATAGGCGATCTCTTTTGTTTCTGCACAACGCCCAATTAAATTACTTTTTGCTTTTAGCTCTGTAATCGGAAAACATAAATATAACATTGGTTGTATTCCAACCGCATATTGCTTTTCTGTGATTTTTATTTCTGTGACTATCTCACACCCATCAAATTTATAAATCAAAAGTGGGTATTTGACTTGGGTATATTCAAAACCGAATCCGTTTATATCTTTTTTGATTGGGTGGCTACGATCAATCTGCAATTCAGAATTATTATCAATCAAATCTTGGTCTTGCACTAAATTAAGATAAACAACAATATCTTCTAATTCTTTTCTGGTAATGACATTCCATTTATAAAAATACCAAATGTATTCCGATAATTCATAAAGTGCTTTGGGTTTTCCGTTTGCTCCAATAAATTCAGTTTCTGGTAATGATGATCCTGCGAGCTTTTCCGTTTCCTTTTTAACCACGTCATAACCAATTTGCCATTCAACATAGTTGCTTATCGAAAACCCATCTTTTTTAGCCGCAACCGGAGTCCCATACTCATTTAACATTGATCTATTTTTGATGCGTATTTTTCCGCTAACCGCAGTCAATGAAATTGGTATTTCTATAGTTTGTTTGTCTTCCTTAATCAAAATTTGAGGCATATTTTTTTCCAAATTTACTTTCTAAGAATTCCTTAAAGTAGTTATCTATTTTTATCTTGGCGTCGGGAATTTTTTTAAACTTAAATTTGTTTTTTAATATCGGGTTTGTGTGAACACTCTGGGAGACAAAACATTCCTTTATTTCCCCAAATTTTTTATTGTCAATTATCACATCACAATTTCCAATGAAATATGGCATTTTGTCCGTATATTGTTTAAAGATATCGATGTAACAATAATACGGTAGTTTTTCCATTAACACATAAACGGTGTTGTAAGTGTCTTCATCAATAAAGGTTCTGTTTCGTTTAAGAGCGTTTATATCTCTTAGTGCCCAAAACTTTGCCACTGGCTTATCATTCTTATTTAAAAGTTTCTTATTTGGGTACTTCTGAACATAGTTGACTATCGTATCAAAATCTTTTAAACGAAAAACCCCGTCGTCTTTTACCTTAAACTGATAATTCCGAATGTAATCATAATTCATTCCTACTTCATCCCTTTTATAAAGTGCGATCAAAATCGGGAACGCCATTCCACGGGAAGTATCAGGAAATTCATGACTGCTTATTATTATCCCATCAACTAATTTATAGTTTTTAGCAAATTTTGAAAGCAGAGAAAAATTTGCTTTTTTGATCAGATAAGACAGGGGGTGTAAGACGCAAACATAGTCCGCTCCAAGTTTTTCATAAGACAACAAAAATGACATACCTAAATCCCTAGTTTTTATATCTATATCAATTTTGTCCTTAATAGAAGCATCTTTAATGGAATTGCGAATTATGGATGTGGTGTCGTTATATGGTGGATTACCTATAATTATAATTTTTTCACCATTTTTAATCTTTAAATTTGAGCGTTTGACATTCGAAAGAGAGTTTTGACAGATGAAATCAACTTTGCTAGCTATTTTTTTTGCTTCAGAAATAGCTTTTTTATCAATATCAGCTCCAATTAATCTTTTCGCAATGTTGGTTTTTGTTAAAAAAGAACCGTAGCCGCAAGAAGAATCTACTATTGAAAAATCTTTAATATCATTGATATTTTTCTGCAAAATGGAATAAGCCAAATCAACAATAACCTCTGGAGTATAATAAGACCCAAGATTAATGGCGTCTGTATGATTTAGGTGTTTTTGGTTTCCATTCATACATCCTCACTATATCAATTTTTCCTAGTTTTGAATAATCTTTTTATAGCTATATAATCTTTATCCCAATTTAGCAACTGCTTGAGGTTTGTGGTGTTTTCCAAACAGCGATAGTGACCACTCTGCTGGTAGAGGGGAGACCTTTGTTTCGCAAGGTCCTACATTCTGCAAAGTACTTCCGAACCACAGTGGTATGTGTTTGAAAAAAATCCGAATTGATTCTGAACGCGATTAGCTCAGAGAACCTTTCCATTCCACCCACTTCGCTTTGAAGCAAAAACGAAAAAGCAAACTACCAAAGAATCTGAAAAATCAACCCGAACTTTATTTTGGCCAAAAGTGGGCTTTTCGAATTTTTATTGATTAAACTCATTTTGTTTAATGGTATTGCAATAGAGATAAAATTTTCATACATTAAAATAAACTCATGTTTAAAAAGGTTATTATTGCAATAAGTGTATTAGGCATCGTTTTCATAATTGGCAGGGCAATTTTTATTAGGTATGAAAAAGAGAGATTTCGCACAGAAAACAGGTCTGATATCAAAGTTGTTAATCTGTCTAAACCATTAGATTCTAAAATGGTTGTATTTGAAACAGAGCGAGTTGTTATCAGTTTCGGATTAAATGATTTTGAAACAAATTTAAGACAATGGGTAAAAAAACATCCTCATATAAACTCAGATCAGGAGTTGCTGTCGTTTATTGAAGACGAATCAAAGAGTAAAGATAAGATAGAAATTAGCGACGCAACAAATGAACTACGGTCGCGAATAGAATATCGAGTAGCTGATTTATTAGAAACTGGTAAATATACTTTATACGATAAAAGTAAAGGCGTTTATCTCAATAAAATTAAAGTTGAAACTTACAGCTATACCTGTGGGCCACTTTGTGGGAGTGGGGGTAGAAAATATATTTTGCCAGATGACAATACAGTATTTTTTCAAGTAATGGATTGGGTATCTTAAATTTGTAAAAAGAGTTTGCTACCAAAGAAAAAACTTGGCGGGGGGGGACACTTGGAACTTATTTTCAAAAAAAATCCCTCGATGGTTTCCTTATGGAGTAACCAACCGAGGGCTTTATAACAATAATCTTTTATAAATCTTAATTTGTTAAGTTTTAAAGTTGTCGTTTTTACCCGATTATATCAGCTATATCTTCTTCACGGATTTCTCTTACAAGGGCTGCCATGGCAGCTTTGGCGTCTTCCTCCGAGTCATAAATTGGCTTCGTAGAAACTAAACAACAATGTAGCTTATCGTTACGATACAACCAAATAAAGCCTGCAAATTTTCCTGTTTCATCAGGCCCCCCAGCTCCACAACGAATGTCATTTCCAGGGCTGTGAATGGTTAAAGCGGTTATTCTTGAGATACCCATCTTTCATACTCCTTTCAGTTTATTTGAGGCACATTGTAACACACGAGTACAAGATTAAAAAATCATGGATTATAATAGCTGGCAGAGAGAAACGTACTTAGGGTTTTAGCATTGAATCACGCCAACTCTCTTAGCACTTCAAGTAAATTTCTGATTCTATAATGTGCCGTACAATCTTTAAATTCCCTATTATAATAAGCATAGAGATATGTCTTGCCACCAACAATTTCTGAGAGTGCCATATCTCCAGGACTATCACCAATTATTACAAAATCTTCAAAGATCTTGTCCTTAACATAATCCTTAAGAATATCCTTTTTGGTTTTATGTGCATCTAATCTATGTGCATCAACTGTTAATGCGGTAGAGTCGCCAAAAAATTTGTCCAAATCAGTAACTTTTAAAAACATTTTTAAAGCATGCGCCTGTGTGTTAGAAATTAAAATTTGGGTGTGTCCCTTATCTTTAACAGCTTGTAGCACTTGATGGGCGTTGTCATTTGGCTTTATATACTTTGCTATCAACTCAGGCGTGCTATCAGATATTTCAAAACATCTCTCTTGCAGAGCAACATGTCTCTCCATTGGCTCGTTTGGTAAAAGATATTGAAAATATTCCCACCATTTTAGTCCGTATAATTTATTGCAATCGCCCTGTGTAAAATTTACAGAATAACCAAATTCTCTTAATGCTTTATTAGTAATATCTATAACAGCTAGTTCATTTCCTTTTTCAAGTACCCCATGAAAATCCCAAATAAATAATTTCATATATGAAATTTACCACAATATTTAACAGGCCGTGAGCTACATTCTGCGGGATCCTGCCGAAATCATGGCGGGGGGGGGACACTTGGAACTTATTTTCAAAAAAATCCCTCGATGGTTACCTTATAGATTGACCAATCGAGGGTTTTGTAATTGATAGTGTCTTTAGATTAGTGTGTAAATAACCACGGTTTTATTTGAATGAGCCATCCCTTTTTTAATGGCTTCCACATCTGCACCACTCATTCTACCAACATATCCCGAACCCATTAACACAGTTGCAATAGGTTCGGTCTCAGGAACATCAAGTTTGTTGAGACATTCTTGGACAATCTTGGGGGTATTGGACCAACCTCCAATTTTTAGGCTGTGACAAACCAAGGCGTGGTAAGTTTTCCCACCAATAGTTTTGGACATTGTATCTCCAAGGTTTTTTGGCCCAGTGTTAGCTAACTCCGGCCAGATGCGAGATACTTTTCCTGCAAACCCACTGTCGTTGTACCCCTCTGTGTTAACTGCGAATGCAATATGGGTTAGGGTGGTTTCAAATACATCACCCTTGATACACTTCTTTATCATATTATTCTCCTTTTCTATAGTTTGGGTTATACGTGCACAACTACTTGTTTATCGGGTGTATAATACTATGAGTTGTAATAATAATCAAATCGTTCAACCATAATTCTAAATGTAGTGATGAGACTATTTAGATGAGAATTGATCTTCACATTCTGTGGGACATTCTGTTGCTCGCTACTCGCGGTTCGAATCTCTCATAACCTTCTTTCAAGAGTTGGGGTGTCTTCCAAACAGCGATAGTGGTTCTAACTGGCGGAGGGAGGGGGATTCGGTCACCTGTCATAAGACACTCTAAACTCACTTCGTTCGTAAGAGTCTCTAATGCACGCGACCCCGCCTCACTCACTTCGTTCGCTCCGGCATTCGAATCCATTTCAACCTTCTTTCAAGAGTTGGGGTGGTTTCCAAACAGCAACTGTGGTTCTCACTGGCGGAGGGAGGGGGATTCGAACCCCCGGGTGGTTTTCACCACGCTTAGTTTTCGAGACTAGCCCGTTATGACCGCTTCGGTATCCCTCCGAATTAAATATGGTGGACCGTAGCGGATTCGAACCGCTGATCTCTGCAATGCGAATGCAGCGCTCTACCAGCTGAGCTAACGGCCCTTACTGTATATACCACTTAATCTTCAAACACCCTCGTTCGCCTGTGGCGCACCCGGAGGGACTTGAACCCCCGACCTCAGCGTCCGCAACGCTGCGTTCTATCCTCTGAACTACGGGTGCAGAACGATACAAACAACGCTTTGCGGATATTATAACTCAAAGGATTAATCTTTTTTGCTAGATTACTTATCTTGGGGGACGTCTTCTACACCAAACATACCTATCACCTTATTGTAAGCTTTATCAAAAACAGTCTTTGGCTCTTCCTCTAGGTAATTTAGATACCTATCAAATATCTCCATAATTTTGGTCCTATCTCCCTTATTGAACGGCAAGTATATTTTTCCGGGTATTCCAAGAACGGTGTCTACAACAATAACCTCATCCGAAACCCCTCTGGGAGAAAAATAATATCTTCTCAAAACATCCCAAAAATACAAATCGTCTCCTATTGAAATACCGTGATTACTAACTTCATACCTAACCTTGCTAAAAGACATTTTATCCAATGAACTAAGAAAAAGGATTATACTACCAACCACCAAAATGAGGGCAAATTCTTTCATAAATAAAAACAATATGCCCAGCAATATCCCTATTATGGTAGCTGCTCTCACAAAACCACTATTGAAGACTTTCTTGGAATCTGCAGGCATTTCTTTTTCCCAAACAAGAAGTATTTCCTTTGTGGGAAGGTTGTTTCTATCTATCTCACCGGTTTTTGAAGGCCCTAATTGGTCTCTGGGATCTTTCATATCCATGAATTTAGCAATGCTAGGAAGTTTCATACAAAAATTATACAACATTTTAAACACACCCACTACAAACTACGGGAACCCTTTAATTCGTGCCTGTTTAGGTTTGTAGAGAAACCAAAATACTGTTGCTGATGATATTTACTGGCGGAGGGTACAGGATTTGAACCTGTGGACGGCAATTAACCGTCACGGCTTAGCAAGCCGCTGCATTACCACTCTGCCAACCCTCCATAAGAATAAACAGAGCACGGTGATATTATACCAACTTAAACATTTTTTAAAGCCTCTTGCTTAAAGCAAAACATTTTATATCTTTTGCACCTTTTTCAAACAGAACCTTGGACGCTTCTAAAAAAGTTGCCCCAGTAGTACAAATATCATCTATTAAAACAATGTTTTTACCCAAAACATCACCATCAACACGAAAAGCCCCCTCAACATTTTTAAACCTTTCAAACCTCGTTAAACCATGCTGAGCTTTTTTATCTCTAGTTCTTTTTAAAAAACTTTTTATCTCTAAACCAAATCTTTTAGCAAAAACCTTTGAAATAACATCAACCTGGTTAAAACCTCTTGTCTTTTCTCTCTGCTTACTAATTGGTATAGATACAACACAAAAATCTTCAAAAGAATATCCCCACTCATAAGCTATATTAACACCCTCAAAAGCCAGTCTTTTTAAACACATAAATAATTTTTGAGAATATTTAGATTTTCTTATGCATTCTCTAACATTTCCCTCATAAACAAATGGACAAACAAGTTGAGAAGGGTATTTTGAGACATGTAACTTATCTGGCTCCGAAAGCACGGGAGATAAAAGACCGTTACCACAAGATAAATATTTTAAATCAAACATGTGATTATAATGAGTTTCACCAGAAAAAGAGTTTTTATCGCAAACCAGACATCTCTGGTCTTGCAACACAGAGCAGTTAGACATGCAATTATCACAAAACACATTACCAACAGATCCGCAAAAGACACATTTTGGTGGAAAAATAATATTAAATGCGTTTTCCATAAGTTATCCACACAGGTATTTATGTTGTATATACAATGTATTTAATATATGCACCCTGTAGTATAAACAACATTAAACCCTGTAGTGTTTATTAGGTTACCCCAAGATAGACGTCTTTGAAAGGTAGGAGATTCTAGTAAAAATAGAAAGGCCCTGATAATTTAGTGCATCAGGACCTGTTTGCTTCCATCTAAAACTGTAACTATCTCCTTTGTAGAACTACTATACAACACCAAAATATCAGGATGTCCGGGAACAACTTTTTTCCAAACAGTTCTGGTGTTGCTAAGTTTTTTAACAAAAGTACCTTTTTGCTCCCTTATATTCCTAAGTATAAGATTTCTCAACTCACCAGTATAGTTAATCCCAAATCTTTCCATGAATCTTCTTGTGCAATGAGATCTGTCCGCCACTTTCTTTTCACCATATGGGGACCGTCCTTTCCTTTTCCTTCTACCCACAAATATCTAATACCTTCCTTTCTTTTTTATTTTTACACTCTATTTATCATATTTTTAGGAAAAATGCATTTTGTGTCATAATTAGTACATGCCCACTACGAATTCAGAAAAAATAGATTTAATAGATAGAAGATATCTACAATTTAAAATTAGAATGGCAGAATTAAAAAAACAGCGTTTTGAAGCCATCGTTGAGTATAGAAAAAAGATAGATGAGGAAAAGATTAACCGCATATTAGCGGGGACATATTATTAAATATGGCAGATGACACAGAAATAAATCCAGCTGAATCTGTTGAAGAAAATTTAGAAACGCCTGAAATTGATGCGGATAATGAGGTGTTGGACTCCCCTGAAGAGATAGAAAATGATTTTGAGGGTGGCGGACCAAGTGATGCTGAAGTTAGTGATGTGGCAGAAAAAACAATAACAAATGTTGAACAAGATACAGATGAGACTCTCAACGGTCCTGGAATAAACGACCACTTAAGAGATTTAATGGGAGACCCGTCTTATAGCACGGTTGGGGAGGGTGAGTTAAAAAATATTGTAGGTATAGAAGAGGACATCATAAGAGAAGAAAAGGCAGCAAAAGATTATATAAGAAAAATAGCAGGGCTGAAAAACCTAGAAAATGATGAGGGTGTTGTTGAAGCAGGGCAGGAAAATGTAACACCGGAGAAAACCGTGGAAAGTGAGGTTGTAGAAGATACTGGGGGAAACATGGAAGAAGAGGTTCCACAAAGTGATGAGGTTATTGACGGAGAATGGAGATTTTTAGATGAAGACATACCTCCCGAAACAAAAGAGTTTCTAGAAAGTAATGGCCTTGAAGATATATCTAGGGACCTGTCACCTGAAGAATTAGAAAAATTTGAAGAGATTAAACAACTTATTGCAGATAACTTCAGACAATTAAGTGTGAGTCAAAATCTTGCGGCTTTAGGTGTTAATAATATATTAACAAGTGGAGAGAAAGAAGATAGCAATTTAAAAGAAGCCATAAAAGTTTTGTTAAGAATAGCCGTAAGAACGGGTACTAGAACAATAGCGTTTATAGCGGACGAGATAGTCAAAAGTGCAGATAAAGAGGATAAAGCAACTAAATTCCTTTTTGGCTCTATTAGAGACAGTGCAAGAGGAATAGAGAGCATGTCTGATACCTTGATAACAGGAGAAAACAAACCAGAAAGAGCTACAAAAGCTGTCTCTGATATCTTAAGGGGAAAACACAAAAAGTAAGAAGATGGCAGGGATGGCGGGAGTTGAACCCACGTTCTGATACATTTCTTCACAACGCCTACATGTTTATCTGAGCATTACTTAAGAAAGAAAGGGGCCAGAAAACCTTAAACCTTTCTGCAAACCTTTTCTTTGAGATTACTCCCTTGGCGGCTTAAAACGGTCAAATTTAAACAACCTCATCCGAGCTTTATTAGACTACGACAGAAATCTTCTCGGAAAGATCTCTGGTGTCAGTTGGTACTTAACTTTAGTTAAGCAGCAACACATGCCATTGCAGGCACGAATGCTTTTTCTTCAGCATTTATTTTTTCTCCAAATTAAGGCCTTGGAAAACCTACATGCAGTTGAGAAAAATAAGCATCAGTCAAATCCAATGCATCCCCTTGTTAAAGTGCTAAAGTATGGGAATTTTACATTAAATACCCTATTCAATCAAACCTGTCCGTAGTCACTTTTTCTAAATTCTTTTGCTTCAATTCTCATATCTTTTCTTATTTGCTTTTCTTTTGCGGTGTGCTTTTTTTCAAATTCTTTTTTACCTTTTACTACGGCGAACTCCAACTTTATAATATTGTTGGAAAGCACCAAAGCCAACGGAACTGCAGTTTTTCCCTTTTCTGCCAACTCTCGTTTTAAATCCAGTATCTCTTTTTTATTTAATAAAAGTTTTCTACTACGTGTCTCATCAAGGGTCCCAGATTCTTTTGATTGTCTGGAATACCTGCCTATTTTCAAATTAACAACATAAACCTCGTTATTTATAATTTTTACATAGGATCCCTCAAAATCTGTTTTTCCCTCTTTTATAGCCTTTACCTCGTAACCTTTTAAAACTATACCCGCATCGTATTTATCAACAATAGTGTGGTTAAAAGTTGCTTTTCTATTTTTTGCTAATAACTTACCTCTTACCATAAATTTTAGTTATTTTACCACTACATTGACATTGGGGTCTTTGTTATAATTGTAATGAAAAATATGAAAAAAATGTGGAAGATATTTTTTATTGTCGTTCTGCTGTTTGTGGTGTTTGGGATTGTGCCAAAAACCTATGCCGATGACAGTGGAAGTAGCCAACAATTACCAGAGGAAGAAATAGTAGAAATGGAACGTCCTGAGGATGTAGAAGATATAGCAATAGGATGTCCAGATTCAGGAGACCCTAGATTAATATCAATATGCGGCAGTGTCCGACAAGCCGTTGCCTCACCAATAGAGTTTTTAGATGGATCTACAGCCCCAATGGTTTCACAGGTTCCTGTAAAAGGAGTATCTGTTTACTTATATGAGTGTGATAATTCCTCCCCCACATGTAAACAAGAAGGGTATCTTGTGCATCCTTTTTCATCAACATCTACAAACGAGGAGGGAAGGTTTCATCTTGTTGCAAGAAAAGTGGACAACAGTTGGAACCGTACCTACGAGTACTGTAAATCGTGCGTGGGAGAGGAGGGGTGGAAACCTGAGGATTATATAGAAAAGATTGAAGTTGACATGTTGGCGCAATCTAAAAGGAGGTATCTTGTCTTTAAATGTAACAACAACTTTCAAGGAATACACGTTATACCGTCTTACATGGATTTAACTGAAGTAATACATGAGGTTAATTGTCCTACTGAGTATGACGACAATGGTGAGGAGATACCTTTAGAATACATGCCTCCTTTTAAACAGTTTGATTTTATAGGAATGAATAAATTAGCTAATCATATGGGAATTGACCCCAAGGAGTACAAAGTACCACAAATTACTGGGAACAATGTTGACGACGGCTACAGTATAGCTGCACAAGCATATTTTGAAAATTATAAAGATGAAAAAACTAGAAGTATTACAGCTAACTTAAGGGGGGCTGACCCAAGATTTACAGAGGCAAAAGAAGGAAGCCCTAAGAGAAAAGCTTTAGATACGGCTCTAAACACGTGGATTGGTAACCTATTTAATATAGAAAATTTTCCAGACAAGGGGGCTTGGAACCATATAGATTGTGCAGAAATTTATAAAGACACAAAATGGACAGCATTATGTGCAAGTGGTTTTGGTAAAGATGCAGCAGATGCCTATGAAGAAGACCTTTATACAAATCCTTTATTCACAACCCAACATTTATTGCCCAACATACCCCCCAAATACTCATTACTATATTACAGACCGTTGGAACTTAGGATTGATATGACTGGTTATTATCAAGATCATGACGATATAGCAAAATACTTGGGTTTACAGTTTTCCAACTGTGTTGGAGAGGTATATAAAAGAAAATGGAATCTAGAAGAAGATAGCGATGATGAAGAAAATAAGCCTGAATACCCAACATGCGAATCATTAAAAGCATGTAACATGTCTATATCCTTTGGCACAGAAAACAACAGTTACATGGTAAGTGGTCCTGCACAGGCACTGGCAACGCTTAATCAATTTAAAGAAATTGAGTACGAAAACCTAGATAGTGTGCCTGTATGTATAACTGATGACAGAGACGAAAAAAACCCTATAACCATTGGGGAAATACAAAAACCTGGAGAATACTGTAGTGATGAAAAAGTACTATGTGATGACGGTATGTATTGGAATAATTATTACTTGACTAATCTTGGAGTGAATAATAAGGCCCTAAAATGGGGTTTTATAGAAGAAGCTAAAGACGACTCTGTGTCATCTCCAGAAACAAACCCCTGCAACCAAGTAATTTTTGAGGGGGGCAAGGAGGGGGAAGGTTTACCTCAATCAGGATGCAACTCTGCTACCGCAGGATCGGGAGATAGGTCCGGTAATAATAGTTTTGGTGCTATGGCTCAAATAACAGGGCTAAATGAATCGTCAGCCATGGAAAACCTTACAGATTTTATAGCCCAACCTTTTGAAACAGATGAGGACAAGAAAAAAGACTTAATGTCGGGCACACAGTATTTAATATCCTCTAAGCCCGTGGCTTGGGGACAATATTCAGAAGCCAATGAAAATGACCAACAGTTAATACTAGACTCTGAAGACGATAAAGATGTTTATGATAATTATTTTAATAATCCCGATGATGAATGTTACTCGTGTAACCAAAACCACTACCCAGGGGAGGACCTAAAAAGAAGTGGGTCTCCGCCAATGGGTGGAAAAGAAAGCGGTACTAGAACCCAATCATCTGGAATATATATGACAAGCGCAGCTTACAATAGAGTGGAAAATCTTAGGGGCGGATTCCTCGGCATAGATGGGTTTTTAAAAGACAGATTAGATAGCTCTATATCTATATCTTCTGGACATGGTTATATAGATTGGGAAATGGTTAAGATTAAAGGAAAACCAACTTTAGAGGAAGCTTTTTCCCGTATAGCAGCATTTCTTGAAAAAATTATTAGTGGGGTATCTAAGCGTAAAACATTTTCAGATAGAACACCTAATGAGTCAATAAAAACCGACATAGGTGCTAAAGACGCTTTATTAGTTACAGGGTTTGAAGTAAATGAATGTAATTTTGCAAATTTATTTCCATGTGGCGGTGTATCAAGACAGATATACCCCAGCGGTCAGTGGGGGGACGGTGGTAAGTGCTACCCATGGCATTCCGTAACCGAATGTAAGGTAGACATGGACAGTTGTGACACATATTCTAGAACATGCAGGGTAGATATATGCGAACAAGGATATGCTAACGTCATGTTTCGTTGCAACCCTGACGGTAGCTACGAGATACTTGATAAAGAAATTGTGCAAACGGATGCGTGCAGTGTAGGAAATTGGGATACCTGTGTTGCTGGAAAGAGCGCAGGAATAAAACCATTAGAGGAATTTAACGCATCAGATTGCATACAAAAATATGGTATGGGAGGTGTTCATAACCCTGGGCCAATTGCTTTTGATTACTGCACAATATCACAAGCAGGGCCTTATGCTTGTGATGGTGATTTGGAAACAACAACTATAATAAATAACACCCAACAAAATATAGAAAATGAAAACATGGATAGTATAAACATAGATAAAGTAGCAGAAGCAGGCCAAAAAATGTACAAAGCTTTTAGAGATCCTTTTAAACCTGACTTAACAGTTCAACCCGCAGCTTGGATAAGTCTCTCATCATCAATCACGGATACATCTAAACCAAGCATCACCAAAAGAAAAGATGTTGCCGGTATTGGAACAGGAGTAGGTTTCCTGTCTAGAGCACAAGTAGGGCAACCGATGCAATCAACTAATTATAAAGAATTGGAACCTCTTTATATACATTGCCAAAACGATGAAATTGAGGGAAGTTCAGGCACGTGGTCATCAGGATCAGGGTGTAATTATGAACCAATACCTACCCCCGAAGTTTTAACGATAGATGACTTAAAACAAGCTTTGGCAGAAACAGATGAGTCGTGTAATTTTAAGGACTCTTCTGAGTGTGCCGACGCCTTTATGAATGGCGGAGAATTCTCTGAAACATTTACTACTGTTATGAATCTAGCAGGCAATAAATTTAAGGTTAGTCCTGCAGCCATACTTGCTTATATGAAAACCGTGGAATCAAATGAGTATGAAAAGTACCGATTTTTCTGGAGCAAGGAAGGAGAAGACTATTTGAAAGAAGCCACACTACCGTGGTACGGTGCTTTTAACTTTTGTGATGACTTAGAACCTGTTGCACAGCCACCATTTGACTGGATACTTCTCTGGTTTTCAATGGGTGCTGTTGCAGATTCCCCACGTGACGAAAACGGCGTCATTATAAAACAGATACCAGACGTCAAAGACGTATATGCTGAGATTTCTCCGGGTAGAGAAAGAACTTTGAGTAGGTGTAACTTTATGGACGCTGTTTTTGTCTTAGCCCATACCCTTTCTAGAAATATATATGGGGATTGTCCAGATCAAGTATGGGGTGATGGTTTAACCAAGGGAACCGTAGCAAATGCATTAAACCTTCATAATTGGGGTGCAGACCCCAAAGGCGCACATAAAATAAAGAGTGAAGAAACACCTATAGGCGAAGAGGTATGGAACGCTTGTAAACCTGTAGATAATCAAGCACCGTGATGTGTAGCAACTATTAAAACAGCCACACCGTATTTTAACCACAGCAGGCAAAACGCAGACGACACCTTTGGTTTTAATTTCAACTATTACCCTATTACACATACACCAGATTAAGAAATAAAGACTGGTTGATTTGATTACAAACAAAATATGAATAAAATTCTTGTGGCCAAAATTAAAATAACCAAAGTAATAACACTGAATGAGGGGGACACACCACGCCCAAGACATCAACAACACAATGCCTTTGATAATAACTAATAGATTTTATGGTGGAAATTTATTTTTTCTTACCAGCGGTACCACCAAATAAAGCGTCCACCTTGCTCTCTATACTGATGCCAAAGGAGAACCCAAACGTTGCTACCACCAACGGCGCAAACAATGCGAATATAACTCCCCAACCACCTACTTCCATATTGTTCCCTACGTAAGCTAACATTACCTCCAAAGCAACGAACATTGTAGCAGGGATTACAATACCCATACCAAACAAGGTTACCAAATATTTACCCATCCTCTTAAACCAATCTAATATTCTACTATCACTTCCGGGGATAGTCCCAACGACAAATTCTATCGGGGCACTAACAACAGATGCTGCCATTTTTATATATAACATAAAAGCTTTTAAGTATATGACGAGTCTAGCTACCCACAATATAATTGCCGCAACAAACGCCACAACTATGTAACCAGCCCCTCCCTTTGCCATCCCCAAAGTCAGGTTAATAAGAGCCAGAGACAGCACACCTGAAGGCAATACATCAGAACCACCGTATATAAGATTGTTGAATAAAGAGGACCCTCCTCTAAAAAGACCCCAAGATATAGAAGTTATAACCGCCCCAATAGGATAACTAAATATTATCAACGCAGCACCTATAATTATTTTTGGTATAGCGTACTGAACACTAACGACTAGTTGCTGATTAACTTTCTTCCTAAGTATTATCATAATACCGGTATACATTAAAACCACAGACATTAGGGCTAAAGCAACACTCCTTGAAGTCACCCAAACATTATAAACTGCTTTTAAGACAGGTAGGTTCTCATATGCTTCACTAGCGTTATTGGCCGCTAAAGTAGTGCCAACAACGGGTATCTTGTATACAGCCCTGTCCCAAGCGTAAGCCAAGTTTACAGGCAGGGGCTCTTTAACAATAAACCCTTCTAAAGAATTAGCCATACCGTAGAAGCTGCTATTCACAGCCATTGTTCTAATATCGTTTTTTGATGAAACCCCACTACCAGATTCCGTTGAACTATAGTCATTTAACAAAGATTCGCAATAAGCAAGCTCTTCGGTAGGTTTTTCACAAAGACTTCCTGCCTGTCTATTATTCTCTATAACCTCGTTTATACGCTCAGACAAAGTACCATAATTACCCTCTGCAATTTTCTCGTACATAAAAAGCTCACACCCTTTGATAAGGTCTGGATTAACACCCATAAGGTTAGCAAGAAGAGAAACCAAGGTGGATACAAAAACATTATCTACTGTTCTCCTTATATCTAAACTGAACAATGCTAAGGATCTGTTGTAAGTTGCTAATTCTACATCACAGGGGTCGTAAGCAGTATAATCAGCATAAGAAATTTTACTACCTAAAACAAGAACAAATGAGAACAAAAAAATAAATAGCGACAGTTTATATATTCTTTTCATTTTAAAAATTATAGAACAAAAAAGTATCCCAATAAATACGTAAATATTATATTATAATGATAACACTTATGGCAACAAATCCTTTATATCCAGGTTATAAACCCAAAAAACCAGGCGAGGAACCAATAAATAACCCTGCTTATCCAGGGTATTATACTGGCCAAGCCCTGCCTAAAAAACCTCAATCCAAAGATTTTGTAAAACCTATTGAATACAACTTTGATGTGTTTATGGAGAAAATAGACGAAGTTGGGGAAGAAGTATCAAACCTTCCTCTTGCAGTTCCTAGGTGGGTGAAAGACAGAATAGTTGATGACTGGAAACAACAGTTAAAAGTTAGCGTGAGTCCGACGGTTAATCTAGACCCTACTGATCTTGATGACTATGCAACAGACGATCTTGTAGGTGCAACTACAAAATTGAGTTTAAATCCAAAAGATTGGGGAATAGGGCATAAAGATGGAATAAAACAAACAGGAAAACAGCTCTTAAAAACCCTTAAGGACTGGTCAAAAGAAACAACAGGAATTGATTACAACAACCTTTTAGACAGTGATTTTTCTGATATAGAAAACAAAGCAAGAGAAAGGTTATGGTCAAGTGCTTTGGGTTATGGAGACAATACATATAATGAGTTGGAAAAATTAGGAGGAAGAGCATTATCAGATAGGACCACAGCTTTTTTCAAGGATCATAGAAACAAAAGCAGGCCGCTAGATCTAAAGGGTGTTTCAATATCAGACGACAATGGGGTAGTGGAGAGAGATATTTACAGAGGGGTTGCCACAGCAGCGGCAGAGTTTGAAAGAGGCATGGACAGCCCGAGAGATAGAGACAAAAATCATACAAGCTTTGTTTCAAAAGGTCTCAGTACAGCAAACAAAGAGATAATGCATCACTATTTAAGAGGTAGTGATGACGTAAAAAATGCGATAGGCAAACATGCTGGGGCTGTTGAGTTTTTCAACATAAAGGCCCAAACCCTAGAAACCATAGAAGCATTACAAGGAAGTGCTAGCGCAACAGCCAAAACACTAAGGAAAATTGGTTTGGGTAAATCTAGCACTACTGCTTTAAACGCTCTACAAGAACTAAGAGATAAACATATAAATGGAGCAGACGGTGCGGTGCAAAAATTAACAGATTTATCGAATGCAGCAAGGTCTCTTAGTAGCGTGGGTATACCACAAAAAGAAATTGATAAGTTTATAAGAGAAACGACCAAATATTCTACTAGAGTAGCTTCAATACAAAGTGTTGTAGAAGACTCTATAAGTAGGGCCCAAAGAGGTGGTTTAAATATTCTTGGTCTTGGAGACGTAGCAAAAAAAATAGAAGGTAAAACTCCCAGCAAAAACTTTACAAGTCGAACAACTTTTAAGGGTGATATAGGAGACAGCTTAAGAAGAGACATGGAGAGAAGCATGATGAGCAACAAAGATCATGATATTGGGAGCTTGCTCAATGACAGGACCGTTGAATCAGATCTTTCCGCGCACGGGGTTGAGATAAAGGCTAAAAACCTAACTCCTTTGATGTATCGTTTAAGACAAGACAGGGTTAGGTTTGCTACCAAAGAAGTCTTGGATGCTTACGATAAAGGTGGCGTTGCTCAAATAATAGAAAACTATGCTTGGAAAAAAATTAAAGATGTTGCCCCCAGATGGATAGAAAGAGCGGTAAGCGGAGAAATAGTTGGCGAGAGTTTGAAGAAAACCAACTATTTTGGTCTCAAGGTAGATGAAGATTACGGCGTTCCTGAAGAAGGAAGTCTTAGAATGAAACTTTTTGATAGAAAGTTTGGAAATACAGCCAAAGTAAAACTAGATCCAGGAATAAGAGCCGCAGGACTGGGAGGAACGATAAAAGTATCTGGAAAAGAAATAGAGGAAGGGGGGTTTAAAAAGATTTATGATCACACATCTGGAAATTTAAGAACATTAAAAATACTAGACTTTAACGATAGGAATTTAACTACAGCTCAGGAAAACCGTGTGCTGTTCTCAAAACTTTTAAACAACGATAGAAGCGATGCTACATTAAACCAGCTATCACAAAAAATGTTTGGGGTAAATTACGATGTGGCCATGAAGTCAAAAAGTAGCAGGAAAACCCTAAACGATTTAGTAGGTTACGAAAAAAACGGGGTGTGGGAAAAAGGACATTTTGACAAAGTGGGAGATTGGATAGGTAAAAAGACTGGTGGAAAAGTAAAGGTTTTACCAAAACGAGCAGACAAATATCTAGAGCTGGATAGAAGAACCTACGGAATAGACAGGTTAGTAGTGTTTCCAGGAAGGCATTTAGATCTTTTTAAAGACAATAAGTTTTCTAGTCAAATAATACAAAGGGCAACAGATAAAAGAGGTGCTTTTGGTAATTTCAAAAATTTACTTTTATTAGATAGTGAGCTTGCACCCGGAGTCTCTAGAGACGACATAGTTAAAAACCTGTACCTCGCATCTAAGGGAATAGCATTTAATCCAGCGGACCCTGACGCGATAAAATTCCAAGAATTAGGTCTTCAAATGAAGGCCTTTTCAGATTGGTTACAAACCCAAAGAGGTGTCCTAGGTGATGACGTAGATAACTTAGACTTTAGATTCAGGCTTTACGCAAAATTCAAAAGGAGAGGTCTTAAAGAGTTTGAAGTTAATGTGGATGATACGGACGATGCGTTCTTATTTTTTACGAGTGTTTTAAAACAAAATGAGTCTATGACTCACGGATATAAACTCACCGATAAAAAGTACATGGGTAGATTAGAAAGAATAAATAAGAGAATGCAGGAACTTAAAAAAAGGTGGGAAAAAACGCTTTTGGCGAGGGTTATAAGAGTAGTAAGCACTTGGAAAGATATTATCGCAGAAAAAGTCACCGCTCTCATATTCAAACTCATGTCAAAACTGTTCAAGGTCACAGCAGCATCAACAGGTGTCTTTGCTACCGTCTTACCAGTTGCTCAAGCATTTGTCGAAAAAACTATTAAAAAAGCTTTTGATTACGTTACTTCAACGTTAAAGGGGATATTAACTTTAAACTTTAATGACTTAGATAAGCTTTTAGAAAAAGATCTAAAACATTTGTTAATACCTTGCACATGTGTACTTGCGGGATGCTCTCCTATATTAATGGGAGTGGGTATAGTAATTTTTACAATTTTAAATGTAATTCCTAAACAAGACGCATCTCAACACAAAACGTCTACTTATAGATTAGTGGCATCAAATAATACTTCTGGGATACATGCTTCTTTGAATACAAACGTTCTCCCTGCGTCAACATCCGACGAAGAAGAGGACGATGACATTGTTACAGGAGAAGTTCTACTGCAGTGTGCTGGTGGTGGAGACTCTAAATGTACTGGTCAGTGGGACGGTGTTAGAGACTTTGGCACCGGATTAGGTGGGTTCTACTTCAATCAATGGGACCCTGCTTGGCAAAGCTGCTGTACTATGGGCAATTCTGGTTGTTTTGTAACAAGTTTGGCGATGGTAGGGAAATACTATGGATATGACGTAACACCCCCACAAGTCTGTGAGACCAACGCTATTGATGATTTCTGTACGGTCGGGCATTATGATACTATTGGGGGAGCTCCTGGTGTATCTGGAAGGAACGAGGCCGCCAATGCTACAGACAGCGTTATGATGAATTGGTTTGAAGACAATCCTGAAGGAATAATGATACTTAGAGTATGTATTCATACGAATGATTGCAGTGCCTCAAGTCAACACTTTGTAGTCATAACTGGGTATGATGCTGATCAAAACGACTTTATCCTTTATGATCCTGACAGGGCACCCGACCTTTGCTTAAAAAAGGAGTACGACCCAGGAGTATTTCCATGGACAAGAGTAATGGGATTCACAAAATAATAAATAACTATTTGTGATCAACAAGACAGTACAAAACCTCACTCATAAACTAAAGCAAGTTAGAACCTCCGCTAAAGAACGGCTGTTCAATTTCAATCCAAATAGGGCCCTACAACTCTTATAACACTATTAACATTGTGTAAAAAGGCACAAGAAAGGGGGACATATACTATATGAAGAAAATGATTTTAAAATAATGAACGGTTAATTACGGCCTGCCGCCCCCACCACCAGAACTGCCAGAGGTGCCTAAATCTACTAACTCTTGGATTGTGCCAAAAATTGTTTCTAGAAAACCACCGTAATCACCAGAAGTGCCGCCAACGGCATTTCTGATTAACACAAATATTGTAAAAGACGTAATTATTACTAAAAACCCGTAAACAGCATACGTCCAAGTACTCTTGGCACCCTCAAGCCCTCTTGGATCTCCCATAGATAAGGAACCCTTCGCTATTCCATAAGCCACCATTATCACTAAAACTGCGGCAGCACCATAAAACAAAATCTCTATAACATTTCCTGCTACACAAGCCAGACCACTAAAACTCTCTGTATCGCAGTCCGCAGCACTTGCAGAAAAAGCGGTGCTAAAAATAACAAGTTGAAAAAAAGAGAATAGTGTTTTTACAAAAGATTTTTTCATATTTTTAATAAAATTTTGTCTTATCTAAACCGATCCATGTTAATAAAAGGTTTCTTAAAGAATATAATATTATAGATAAAACTAAACCAGCAGCCGACCACAAAACAGACGCCCTTGCCTTCTCGGTGTTTTTTACATCTCCCTCGCTGATTATAAGTTGAATCATAGAGACAGCAAGCATAACAAAAGAGACACCAGAAGCAATTATCAAAGCCGCGTTAACAAACATTGTCACATTTTCTTCAAGGCCTGTTTCAGGACCGCTAACACTACTAGCTGTTATTACATCGTTAAGAAGTTTAAACATAGTTCTCCATAAGTTTTTGCAGATACATTATAAGCACCAATGTATTCTAGTTAACAAATTTCATCAAACAAATTTGCACGGGCTTTCCAGGCACAGCGCCCTTATCACAACCAAGCGCTGTGCGCTGTTTCTAATTTCTAATAAATCAACTATACCTTATATCTAACATAAACACATCAAACCACTACTCTTAAGACCTAACTATTTAGGACTGTTTTCAGGGTTGGGTGGTCCCTCCAGGGTTGTCGCCAGCTCCAACGAGACTAAGTATTAATTTTTTGATAGCATAAACGGCAAGTAAACCCACACCACCAACTATTGCGTAAGTGACCCATTTTTGAGCTTGCTCTGTAGCAACCTTATCCCCTTGAGATGTAATGAATCTAATAAAACCCAGCGCTAAAAACACTAACACCAACCCCAAACCCACCATTATGATGGCATTAGTAACTATAGTAAACAGGGTTTCTAAGGAATTTACACTATCAAAAACACCCCCACTAGGAGCACTGGTAGATATCTGTCCTGCTGCTAATAACATTTTCACTACACCCCCTAACTTAATAAAAATAATTAAACTATATGGTTACCCCTATAACTCTGCCTAGTATAATCCTAAGTATTGTTACAGACAATAATATAAATATTATACCAACAATTGCAGCCGTTAGCTGCTCTTGAGCATCTTGGGTTTGTTGGGGGTTTCCTTGACTAACCATTAGCTTGTATCCAGAAAATATAATGAAAAATATTCCTATGAACAAACCCCCATAGTAAAGTATTCTAACAAGAGGTCCAAGTATTTTATCTAAAGAATCTATAACAGGCCCGTTGTAAAGGGCGTCTTTTGGTTTTGATGTATTAAGGGGAACACAGCAAACTTGGTTACTGTCAGGACAGTTTATATTACCTTTAAATATCCACCAATCAGGGTGTTTTTGTGCTCTAACATACCCTTCAGGACATTTGGTACCAGCAATACTTTTTGGTAGGCATTGTGCTGGATCTAGACAACCGTTATCAAGGTCCTTTTTTTGACAACATCTGTCTAACGGGTTATCGCAAGAAGAATACCTCCAATAAAAGAACCCAAGAGGACAATCACCCCCTCCGGACTTACATAAACGCGCATCTCCCCCAGGTGCTAAACATTTTGGACCATCATCACTACATTCTTTTCCTGTGTCAAGAACACATTTCCACTTACCCCCTGTGTATGAACATATCTCACCATCTAAGCAACCTGTATTATCACATCTAGAGGGCCAAGGCATGCAACCAGATTTCTTAATGCCGGTTATAACCCAGCAACTTCCTGTCTCCCCTTCAACAGTACATGACGAGCCGTCAATCCTAGCGTAGCCCCTGTATCCTAAGTTCTCTGTGGAACAAAAAGAAGGTTCCGGACAAGAAGTTATTCTTTTCTTTATACAACAAGCAAGGTCTGAGCTAGCACACCCATACTCTGGGTCAAACACATAACCACCACCAGGTACAGCACTGTTTATTGAACCAAAAGATGTATACTCATCGTCTGAGCACTCGTACCAATAGGTTCCTCCCACACCATACTTTATAGTGTAAGGCATGCATTTTATGTTAGGATCGCCAGTGTTACAAAAACGGTTGTCAGCTGCATTGCTCTTAACGGTAAACAGAGATAAAGCGAGCACGAACATAATAATCTTCTTCATAAATAAAATAATACCACAAACCCCAACAACTTTTGATACTGTAAATCACCGAGGTATAATATAAAAGATGTCCTCTTGCCCAAAAAAAATAACTACAAAAAATAAGGTTCTACTTCTAACATCATCGTTGCTTTTATTGTTTTCTATATTTTTTAAACCCGTTCCAACTTATGCAAAAGACGAATGTAAAGACATATCAAATAAAGAAAAACAATTAGAGTGTTATGCAAAAAAAGAGGCGGAAACAAGGAAAAAGTTAGAAAACACAAGGGCTAAAATTGACGATACCCTTAACATTTTAAACCAAATCCAAGGTCAACTTAGTGTTACCCAAACACAATTAAATCAGGTTCAAAACAATATAGAGGAGACAAAAGAAGATCTTGAAGAAATAAATAAGAATCTTGTAGACAGGTATCAAAAGCTAAAAGATAAAATAGCATTTAGAAACAGCATTTTGAGAAATTACTCAAAGAAAAATATTTTAACCGACTTAGAAATATTATTTTCACAAAACCAATCTGGGTTAACGGGTATTCAATTAAAGTCATTTCTTTATGCCTTTAACAAAGCCACAAGTGAAGAGATTTTAAATATAATAGGGATGTTAAATTCAGAAATAGGGGAGTTTGAAAATAATAAAAGAGAGGCCGAAAACATTAAAAATGAGCTTGAAAAAGCACAAGCAAATTTAATATCAATAAAAAATGATTTAGCAATAAAAAAAGTTTCGGAAGAAGAGGAGAAAAAAGAGCTGGAGGAGAAAGAAACTGGTTATGAAGCTGAGCTTGCAGCACTCCAAAGTAAAATATTGGCTTTAAAGTACAGTGAGGAGGGAGGAACTGTAGGAGACTATGAAGGCGGTGGGGGTAAAACGCCTAACCCACCTTTTAGCGGAAAGGCCTTTGCTGCATTTAGTTTTGGTGCCTACACCCACTACAACGGTATGAGTCAGTACGGAGCTAAAGGAAGAGCAGAGGCAGGTCAAAAATATGACGACATTCTTAATTTTTATTACGGTTCAAAATCCACTAAGAAAGACGGTTTTCCAAAAGAAATATGTGTAGAAGGAAAAGGAAAGATGAGTTTTCAAGAATATTTATACGGTATTGCAGAAATGCCTAGCACCTGGCCCGAAGCTGCTTTAAAGGCCCAAGCTGTTGCCGCAAGATCTTACGCATATAGAAGAACAAAAAATGGCGGGTGTATATGCACCACCCAAAGTTGTCAGGTTTTTTCCAGCAGTAAGGCTAAAAACCCACCAGACAGATGGAAAAATGCTGTAGATAGCACAGAAGGTAGAATAATAGGAGGAGATATAAACAAAACAGGATACGGTTGGTATTCATCTACTACAGGTGGTTATGTAAACATAGGGGGTTGGGACGCAAAAGGTGGTTTTAAAGGATGGCAAGACGGTAAGGCCTATGAAAAAAGCTCTCCGTGGTTTTATAAAGCATGGTATACAAAAAGCTACAGTGATAGTAGTTCTTGTAATCACCCACACCCTTGGCTAACAGAAAAAGAAATGGCCGATATACTAAATGCCTATGTTGTATACACAAAGGGCTCTTCAAGTGAAAAAGGACATATAACTCCAAGATCAGATTGTTGGGGAGGAGACCCTTATTCTTTAGACGAAATGGCAAAAAAAGCAGAAAAATATGGTAGCAAATACACCCATGTTAATGGTGTTGATGTTGAAATAAGTAGCGGGGGGTACGCTTCAAAAATCACATTTAATACAAATAAAGGCAGTGTTTCTTTTGACGGCCCTACATTTAAAACCGTATTTAACTTAAGAGCTCCTGGGTATCTAGCAATAAGAAGCAAACTGTTTGACATCAAGCTACAAAACTAGAATTTTAATAAAACCTCCAAATTTCATTGTGATATAATAAGTAAAATGTCTAAATCATCACATTTGAAGTCGTTTATTAAAAACCCAGAAAACACATCTTATAAAGGTAAGGACAGTGATGAAAACATTGTTTTTTTGATTAGACAGAGCTCTTGGGCTACAGCAGGGTGGGTTTTATCAACAATATTTTTAGCAGTAATTATTCTGTTTATATTCCCACACCTGTCTAAAATAAACTACAACGGCGAAAAAATATTCAACGATGGGTTCATCCTACTTCTAGCAGTTTTCTCGTACATTGTTCTATTCGGGCACGTCTTTCATAAATTTCTTGATTGGTATTTTGAAGTATTTTTAATAACAAACAAAAAAATTGTCGATATAGATAAAGGAGCTGTGAGTATATCTGAAACCCCGTTAGAAAATGTACAAGACGTAACATCAAAAATACAATCTGTTTTTGGTCAAATGTTAAACATAGGTTCAATACATATACAAACAGCGGCAGAAAAAGGAGAGTTTGAATTTGAAATGGTAGACGACCCGTCTACAGTAAGAGATGCGCTGTCAGATATGGTTGCGGGCATGAAAGGCAGGAAAAATGAAAAGTAACATCTTTCTACCAAACACACAAATGATAAACGTAGGAGCTACAGTCATTAAGGTTTTTATGCTTTTAATGATGGTGTTGTATTTAATATACACTTTTTTATTTTCAAGAAAACTTAAGATTATGAATCAAAACCTAGAAACCCCATACAAAAAGTTTTTTAGCACTGTTTCTTGGTTGCATATTTTGTCGGTTTTAATCATCATAATCCTAACAGCCCTGTACTTAAGATAAAATGGCAAAAAAACTAACAGCTAAAATACAAGAGCTAAACCCCAAACTATCACAATTTAGTAACTCTTTCTCCAAATGCATAAATGTAGAGCCAGAAACTCAAGAACTATCAATGAAAAAGGGTTCTGTGTATTCAATATTTGAAATAGTGGGGGAATCCAATTTTGACACAGATTTTGTAACAAAAGTTGTGAATGATGTTCTTCATGAATCGTACTACCAATCAGAGAACATATCCCCAGTTCAATCAATAGAACGGGCTATATCAGATATGAGAGAACGGGTGCTTCAACTCTCCAATGATACTCTTACAGCAGATCCAAAAAACATAAGCTTAAACGTTGTATCTGCAATTTTGTGGGGAAATGTCTTATACGTTGTAAAGTTCGGTGAAGCACGCGCCCTATCCATATACGGTGGTGATATATCAGAACTAGAAATGATATCTGAAGGTAAATATTCTTCTTTTTCTAAACTTGTAGACGAAGATGATGTTTTTGCTTTTTGTACCGAAGGGTTTTTTCAATCGTATCCCGGAGATAAGCTTTTAACATCTAGTATTCTAGAGAACGAGCTAGAAAGTAATCAAGCATGCCTTTTAATGAGATTAGTTGTAGACCAATCAAAAACACCGGAAGCGGATACGGACTTGGGATTAGAAGATGCGACAGTAAAAAGTAAGCAGAGAGAAGTTGTAGATAAACTTATAAGTGTCCTAAAAATTATAGGGGGCTTTTTGGGTAAGTTTTTAACAAAGATACATATTCTTTTGGAACCTGTGTTTGAAAAGATAAAAAACTTTATAGGAAAAGTTATTCCCAAAAGAAAAGCCATTCTTTTAAGTAGAAAGATAACAGGAATATCAGACGCTAAAAACAGAAAGGCCACCGGGTGGGTTTTCCTAAGCGTTGTAGCTATCCTTTTATCTGTATCTGTTTTCTATACTCTTAAATCAAAAATGTTTAAATCAAAACCAGTAGAAGATGACCATGTTGAAGAAACTGTCCAACAAGTTGAGGAGGTTACTAAAGAAGACAGGTCTAAAGATGAGGAAAATAAAATAGAAAGAGTCAGTCCAGAGGTTTTTTATGATATAAAAATAACCGACTCCAACGCAAACCCTAGCGAAATGCAAGTGGTAGGAAACAAAGTGGTGGTTGTAGATAAAGAAAGTGGGAAGATATACAGCTCTGAAACACTTACACCAAACTTTACTGCTCAAAACAACGCATATCCCAATATAAAGTCTATTGGCCAAGACGGTGGGGCTTTATCGTTTATTGATGGTGATAAATATAAAACCTATGATTTCTCCTCCGAAAGCATAAAAGACTCTTTTGACATTGAATCTACAAGGGAGGTTTTTCCTTACTCTGGATATGTGTACTCTTTATCGGAAGATAAACTTACAAGGTACGCAAAAAACGAAGGCGCATTAGTAGGCACACTTTGGGGACAAAATAAAGATTTTGAAAACACTGTGTCTTTTTGTGTTGCTTATAACGTATATGTATCAACAAAAGATGGTAATCTATACAGCTATTCTGGGGGAACAAAAACAGATTTTTCTGTAACAGAAATAGATAAGCCCTTTTCTGGTCAAACAAGAGTTTTAACAGATGTAGATTTTTCAAATATTTATATTTCTGATGCGGGAAACAACAGAGTAGTTGTTTTAAATAAAGACGGTAAACTTATAAAACAATATAAAAACGATAACGAGGATCTTTGGTTAAATATAAAAGACATTGCAGTAACATCAGACGAAAAAACGCTTTTTATTTTGGATTCAAGTAAAATATATAAATTAAACATTAATCAGTAGATTAAAATTACTGTGTTTTTCTGATAAAATATCAAAATATTGACCGTTTTGGTTTTTGTGCGTAGAATAGCCATGCCCTAAACGATATATGCAAATAGAAGCGAAAAAGAGGGAAACTCTTGGAAAAAAAACTAAATATATAAGAAGAGAGGGTGGTATCCCTTCTGTAGTATTTGGCGTTGGTATGGACCCTGTTCACATAACACTAAACTACAACGAGTTCGATAAAATATATAAGCAAGCAGGAGAAACCCAACTTATTGATTTACTCTTAGACAAAGAAAAGCTAAGGGTGCTAGTTAAGGATGTTCAATACCATCCCGTTTCTGGAAAAATATCCCATGCAAGTTTCTACAAACCAGACTTAACAGTCAGAACCGAAGCACAGGTACCTGTTGAGATTATAGGTGAGGAGACAAACGAGCTTATAAAAAGCGGTGTTGCCCTTGCGTTACAACTTTTACAAGAAGTAACTGTAGAGGCACTTCCTGAAGATATACCGCACAGTTTCACAATAGATGTTTCTAACATGAATGAGTTGGGGCAGGGTGTAACAATAGGCCAATTAGAATACGACAGGGAAAAAGTGTCTATCCCAACACTAGACCCAGAAGAAATGGTTGTGAGAATTGATGAAATAGTAATAAAAGAAGAACCAGAGGAAGTTGCTGTATCTGAAGAAGAAGCAATCGCAGGTCTAGAAGCCACATCAGAGAAACCTGAAGAAGAGGGTTCCGAAGAAGAAGAAAATAAATAGCGGTTTAATTGGGCCAGTTATTTTCTATTAATAATTCTTTATCGTTGTTGTTCTTTGGTAAATTCTCCCAAATTGATTCTGTTACAAAGGGCATAAATGGGTGGAGAAGTTTTAAACCCTGGGAATACACGTATTTCAAAACACTCAAAGAACGTCTCTTTTCCTCCCCATTTTTAGTTTTTATATGTTCTATATACTTATCAGCAACTTCGTGCCACATAAATTGGTAAATATATTCGGAAGCATCTACAAATCTATATTTTTCTAAACTTTGATCAACATCTTTTATTAAATTTTCTAAATTACTTAACACTTCTTTGTCTGTTTCATCTAAAGATTGCTTGTTTTCATCAAAATTAACAAATTCTGGTACATCGTTTTCAAAATCACCAAACATCATCAACATAAATCTGGCCATATTCCATAACTTATTTGCAAAATTTCTATATGCTAAAACTTTATCTTTTGGAAAAGCAAAATCCCTCCCGTTTGCTGTACCAGAAATTAAACCCATTCTTAAGGCATCGGCACCAAACTCTTCAATGTAATCTAAGGGATCTATAACGTTACCAAGAGATTTGCTCATTTTCTTTCCTTCTGGATCCCTAACTAAACCGTGTAAATAAACGTCTTTAAAAGGAACTTCTCCTGTAAGATAAATTCCAAACATTATCATCCTAGAAACCCAAAATCTAATTATTTCCCAACCAGTCTCCATAACGGAAGTCGGGTAAAAATATTTAAAATCTTCTGAGTCTGGGTACTTTAATGTCGCTAGAGGCCAGTGTCCTGACGAAAACCAGGTATCAAAAGTATCTGTTTCTTGTAAATACCTCCCATCACTACCGTCTTTTGTAGAGAACACAGCGTCTTTTGGTGCTATTAAATTTTGTAGGCCTTTCTTAATATCCTCAAAATCATAAGTATCCAGTAACTCTCCTACCTTACCTGAAACCCTGTTTCCATTTTTGTTTATAAAATTAACCTGAAGATCGGGGTTTTTATCAACATCGTACCAAATTGGAATTCTTATCCCCCAAACTATTTGTCTAGATATTGGCCAATCTCTCATTTCTTCCATCCATTTCGTGTATGTTATCTGTCTCCATCTTGGATATATTTTTACTTTACCGTCAGTTACTGCATCTAAAGCTGGTTTTTTTAATGAATCTACTTTTATGAACCAGTTTGGTAAAACGGTAGGTTCTATAACATGACCTCCTTTATAACAAACTGTCACCGCGTTGGAATAGTTATCATCAATTTTTTCAATCATTCCCATCTCTTGAAGATCCTTCACCACATCTTCTCTAGCTTTTAAAACACTCATACCCGCATACTTACCTGTATTTTCGGACATTTTTCCATCAAAACCTATGACACTTACTACAGGGAGGTTGTGCTTTAATCCGATTTCATAATCATTTTTATCGTGAGCTGGGGTGATTTTTAATACCCCTGTTCCAAAACTCATATCAACGTATTTATCCCCAATTACAGGAATGGAAAACTTACCTAACGGGTCTTCATACTCAATTTCCTTGCCAATGTGTTGTTTATACCTAGAATCCTCGGGGTTTACTGCTAAAGCTACGTCACCAAACTTTGTTTCAGGCCTAGTAGTAGCAACAACCAGAGGCCCGTATTTAATGTAATAAAGATTGCTAATTGTATCTTTGTGTTTTATTTCTAAATCCGCAAAAGTTGTTCCACACTTTGGACAGTAGTTAACAATGTAATTATCACGATAAATTAAACCTTCAGATAACATTTTTTCAAAAGTGCTATAAACAGTCTTAACTACGCTTTCATCTAAGGTGTAGGTATATCGGGACCAATCCAAGCCGGGACCCATTCTTCTCATCTGCTCCACAATTGTGCTTTTGTTTGACTCTACAAAATCCCAAATTTCCTTATATAAAGAGTCCCTATCGTAATCAAACCTAGATTTTCCTTTACTCTTTAAATATTTTTCAAAAACCACCTGTGTTTCAAAACCCGCATGGTCTGTACCGGGTAACCACAGTGTGGAGAACCCCTGCATTTTTTTCCAACGAATTAAAATATCTTCTATCGCCAACATAAGCACGTGGCCTGTATGAAGCTTTCCGTTTGCATTTGGTGGTGGAAGAACTATTGTAAAGGGCTTTTTTTCTGGATCTATTTTTCCTTTAAAAACCCCAGCATCTTCCCATTTTTTTTGAATAAGGGGCTCTTGTATTTTATGATCGTATTTCTTTTCCACGAAATTAAGATACCAAAAAATTACCACCATTACAACAAAAATGCGCACGGGCACAACACTGTGATAAAATCAACAAGTATGAGGTATTCTCAAATAATAGGAAAAACTAAAAAAGACGCGCCCAAGGATGAGGAGAGTGTAAGTGCTCAACTTTTATTAAGGGGCGGGTTTATACATAAAGAGATTGCCGGTGTTTATACATTTTTACCTCTAGGGTTACGGGTATTAAACAAAATAGTTCAAATAATAAGAGAGGAGATGGTTGCAATAGATGGACAAGAAATGTCTTTGACATCTCTTCAGAACTCGGAGGTATGGAAGAAAAGTGGAAGATATGAAGATGATGTTGTAGATATATGGTTTAAAACAAAATTTAAAAACGGTGCGGAAACATGTCTTGCTATAACCCACGAGGAGCCCTTAACAAATTTAATGATTCAGCAAATTGAATCATATAAAGACCTTCCTTTATATGCTTTTCAATTTCAGACAAAATTTAGGAACGAAGTAAGACCTAAGGGGGGCCTTTTAAGGACTAGGGAGTTTTTAATGAAAGATCTTTATTCTTTTGATAAAACAAAAGAAGATCACGAAAGTTATTATGAAAGGGCTAAACAAGCATACATTAAAATATGGGATAGGTTGGGAATTGGAAATGACACTTATGTTACTTTTGCAAGTGGTGGTAGTTTTAGTAAGTTTAGCCACGAGTTTCAGACTGTGTGCGACTCTGGAGAAGATACTGTTTATTTGGAAAGGAAAAAACGCATAGCAATAAACAAAGAGGTTTACAACGATGATGTTATAAAAGAGCTTGGAATAGATAAAAACGATCTAGAAGAAGTTAGGGCAATAGAGGTAGGAAATATATTTCCTTTAGGCACAAAATTTTCTGATGCTTTAGGGCTTTACTATACAGACGAGCAAGGAAATAAAAAGCCAGTAATAATGGGCAGCTACGGTATAGGTCCTGGAAGAGTGATGGCAACAATTGTTGAACTAAAACACGACGATAACGGAATTATATGGCCAGAAAACATATCCCCTTATAAAGTAAGTTTGGTAGGACTAAATCTTGAAGAAGAAAGCGTCAGCGAACAAGCAGAAAGTGTTTATCGATCTTTAATTTCCGCAGGGATAGATGTTTTATACGATGATAGAAAAGACACCACGGCAGGACAAAAGTTTTCGGATATGGATCTTATAGGCATACCTTATAGAGCGGTGGTATCACAAAAAACAGGAGATGGTATTGAGCTTAAAAAAAGATCTGAAAAAGAATCTAAGGTTGTTAATATAAATCAGCTTATAGATATATTAAAAAATTAATTACCCATTATCCCAAGAGAAGGGTCGGGAACAATATTCTCGATATCGTTTTCTTTTTTTCCACTAAAATATGCTGCGCTTGCAATATAAACGGCATTATCTGTACAAAGTCTAAGTGGTGGTACAAAAATAGATATTTTTCTTTTTTCACATTCTTTTAATATTTCTTTTCTCAAAGTTATGTTTGCGGAGACACCGCCACCTAATAAAACTGTCTTAACATTATATTTTTCTACAGCTTTTATAGTTTTTTTAACAAGTACTTCCACGACAGCATCTTCAAACTCTCTAGCTACCGACTCCGCGCTGTGGGTTTCTTTTTCGATTAATCTTTTTGTAGCAGTTTTAAGCCCAGAAAATGAAAAATCAAAGTTATCTTGGTCAATCATAGGTCGGGGCAACAATCCTTTAGCTGTGCTAACATCACACTCGGATGCTTTGTTAGATAGTAAAACACCACCTAAATATTTAGACAAACCAAGCATTCTAGCAACTTTATCAAAGGACTCTCCAACCGCATCATCTAAAGTTCCTCCCAGATATTCCATATCACCGTGGTTTTTTATATAAACAATATCAGTATGACCACCGCTCACAAGCAACGCTATTGCGGGAAAATCAATCTTATTTTCATTTTCGGACTGATTTAAAAAGTTTGCGTATATATGACCAACAAGGTGGTTAACGGGAATGATGGGTTTTTTCAAGAAAACACTTAAAGCTTTTGCCGCCTCCACACCTACTATTAAAGACCCGATAAGTCCGGGCCCTACGGTCACCGCAACAGCATCAATATCTTTATAACAATCTTCTATTTTTTTGTACCCTTTTTTTTCTTTATATTCCTCAAAACATTCTTTAATAACTGGGGTTATTGCTTCTACTTGCTTTCTTGCAGCAACTTCTGGGACAACACCACCCGTTTTTTCATGAAATTCCTTTGAAGAAGAAACAACACTACATATTTCGTACACACCGTCTTCAACAATAGAAGCCGCTGTCTCATCACAAGATGTTTCTATACCAAATATAATCACAGGGGAAATATACCAACCTCTAAAATACTTTCAAGATTATTTGTTAGGCACAGTACCTGTAAGCGTTTCCTTACAAGTACCCAGGGCCTTTCCAGGATCTTGCCCTGCTAAAACATCGTCTATTGCTTGTTTCAAAGCATCTACTTCAAGCTTGTTCCCCGATCTTGCAGAAAAATAACTATTTTTAGCAAAAGGGGCGGTGTTTATAACGGGTTTTAGAAAAACTGATGTAGGATAAGCATCCAATCTTGACACAAGAGTCGTTGAAGCAAACGGCGGCCCATATGGTCTTGTTTCGGAAGCTTTAGTAAACATGTACTCTTGTTGCTGATCCTCTGATAAATACTTCACTAGCTCCCAAGCGGCTTTTTGGTTTGAAGAAGATTTGGGAACAGCGTACATCCAAAAACTTCCCCAAGAAACAGGTCTTTCAGCAACAGCTTGCGGAACAGGGGCTACACCTATACTCATATTGGGGTTTGCCTCAACAATGTCCATTAAATTCCATGTAGGAATAAATATCATTGAAACTTTTCCTGCAGAAAAGGCCTTAGACGCTTCCGGTAATGATTTGTCCCACACACCGTCTGACTTAACAAAAATAGTGTAAAAACCCAAAGCATCTTGAGCAGATTTACTATCAATGTTTTCCGGGATAGTGATACCGGCCTGGGCAAACATCAAACCCAAAATATCGGTAGCAAAATCTATGTTGTTTGCAGTGCCTATAGCAGCTCCCGCTCTAACAAATTGGTCGTCTTGTGATTTCACTGTAAGAGCTAGCGCTATCCTTCTAAACTCCTCCCACGCCGTTGGTGGTGTTAACTGATCAATCTCACTAAAATGATCTTTGTTGTAAACTAAAACTAAACCATCATAATACCAAGGTACTGCGTACACCTGATTGTTGCGAACAGCAGCATCGGAAGCAATGGTGTAGTATTTCTGAGTGTAATCCGAAGCAGATATTATCTCATCGGGAGCTGGGGATAAATAATCTATTATATAAGGTAACCAGCTGTTGTGAACCATGACTATGTCAGGAGCAGCCCCTTCCTTTAACCTTGTCACAACAGTTTCTTTATATTGATCGGCTCCGAGTACAGACCTATCGTCATAAGAGACAGTCACGTTAGATTTATCTATTTTATATTTTGAAAAAACGCTATCCATCACATTTGGTTTTTCCCAAACACCCCAAAAAGTAAGGTTAACCGGCTTCTCAGGGGCCGGAGAACTACCCTCGGAACCTCCTCCAGAAAGATATTTTCCTATGACAGGAATGTTAGAAACAGTACATGCAGTGAGAATGAACGGTATCGAGATTAATAGTATGGCAGTAAATATTTTATTTTTCATCTCTTAGATTATATACAGCATAAATCTAAATTCCAATACCATTGCTACTGTAACCCAAGCCCTAACACTACCCACAGAAGAAGAAAGGTCTGGTGCATGGTAATAAAATAATGATCAAAACTACTTAAAATGAGAATCTGCAGAATAGACACAAAAAAAACATAGAAGTAACTTGAGTTAATTAATTTCTCTACGATTAAAATTAGAAACAGACAAAAAAGTAAAAAAGATAAAACACCACACTCAGAAAAAACTAATAAGAATATGTTATGCACCGGTTGTACAAAACTTATATCATTAGAATCAGTGTTATAAGAGTCCATTAGTATAACTGAATTGTTAAAACCAACCCCAAACAACGGTCTGTCTCTTATCATTCTGTAAGATGCTTTAGAAAAATTAATTCTTCTATATACACTAGGATCTTTAGAATCAACGTTCTTAAATAACGGGAGCACTAATAAGAACAGGCATAAGGCCACGACGGTACCAGAAAGAATTTGTTTTTTATTATGAGTATTTCCAACACTTTTTGATAATACAAAATGTGCAAATACACCAAATATAAAAGATACCCACGAAATATAACTAAATGTAAAAAACAGTGATAATATTCCCAAAACTAAGGGTATAAGATATCTTTTCCTCTGCTTTAAAAAAGGAATTAACCAAAGAAGCATCAAGCTAAGATACCCGCCAAAAGTGTTGGGGTGTCTAAACAAACCATAAGAAGGAACAACAGATTTACCTAAAAAGTTTTTAACAGTGATGTTAGGGGTAGATAATGTATAAGGTTGTTCACCTAGAAATAAATAGTTATTGAAGATAGAACCTTTATTGAAAAACTGTCCAACTCCTAAAATACTTATTAGAGTGAGAGATACAAACACTATATCCAATATCTTAAAGAAATTATCTTCAACACGAACTTCTGATAAAGAATATAAAAACAGTAAAAAGTAAATAAACATCCTTGACCAAGCATAGAAGGAGGGTAAAAATCTCAAAGAAGATAAGGTAGATAGGAATACGGAAAAAACAAAAAGTATAGATACTATGATCTCTTTTCTTTCTAAAAAATTATCCTCTGAGTATATAAATCTATAAAGACCGCCGCTGATAAACCATAAAATCAATATAGTAAAAACTAATATATCTTGGATGTAAACTGTTGGAGTAATATAATCTATAGCAACACCATTTATATAAGAAGACAACACCTCAAAGTGTTTTCCAAGATTAACAGGTATAAGAAAAATTAAGATAAAGTAAAAGTATTTAGATAGATTCAAAATATTCTGCTTTTTAACCATACAGGCGGTGGGGCAGAACACTAAAAGTTTTATTTAATTTCATTATATATTATTTTCAACAATTCTTTTCCACATACCCTGTCATTTAAAAGATGTATATATAATAAGAAGTAGTAGTAATAGTAATGTGGGTATGTTGAGAACTGTCTTTTCCAACGTTATCGTGGGTTTTATATGAATTATTTTTGTGGAAACCGCTTTTTGTTTATTGACTGTCATTTGTGCGGCACAGTTTTTGTTTTTACTGTATCGGCACACACTCTATAAGTGGAAAACCCCTAAATTTTTGTGTATATCTGTGTGGATAAGTTGTGCCACTTTTCCACATTGATTTTTAGTGAATTTCTGTTGGGGTGTTGTCCACATTCGTTTATTTTTAATACCTCTCTGTTTTTCTTCCTCTTTGTTCTTTAACAAAGAGATGAGCATTGCGACCGCCCCGCTTAGTTGTT
>Ga0208459_1000164_pt1:77500-92558 | contig 92558 bp, 89 predicted proteins | sample AD_UKC087_MetaG_FD_184433 | JGI IMG/M metagenome (GOLD analysis project Ga0208459, IMG submission 184433) | Active sludge microbial communities of municipal wastewater-treating anaerobic digesters from USA - AD_UKC087_MetaG (SPAdes) (version 2) | ecosystem: Engineered > Bioreactor >... | reverse complement strand
GGGAAGGGAGGCAACTAGCATGGAAATGAAAGACAGACTCAAGATCCCGCGCCAGCCGATGCCGGAGCAGGATCCCAAGGTGAGGGCGCGGAACTTCGACGAGGTTCCGCTGGGGTACACCCCCGAGATGGCCAAGACCGAAGCACTGCGGTGCATCCAGTGCAAGAACCCTACATGCGTCGAGGGTTGCCCTGTGCAGGTGGATATCCCCGGCTTCATCGCCAAGGTGGCCGAGGGGGACTTCATCGGTGCGGCGCGGCACATCAAGCAGACCAACGCACTGCCTGCCGTCTGCGGGAGGGTCTGCCCCCAGGAGGTGCAGTGCGAGCAGCGCTGTGTCCGTGGCAAGAAGGGCGACCCCGTTGCCATTGGTCGGCTCGAGCGGTTCGTTGCGGACTTCGAGCGGGCCACCGGTGATGTTGCGATCCCGGCACCGGCAACCCCCACGGGCAAGAAGGTGGCCATTGTCGGTTCTGGTCCTTCGGGGCTCACCGTGGCGGGCGACCTGGTGCAGCTCGGCCACGACGTCACCATCTTCGAGGCGCTGCACAAGCCTGGAGGCGTCCTCGTCTACGGCATCCCCGAGTTCAGGCTGCCCAAGGCCATCGTTGCCGCCGAGGTGGATTACCTCCAGAAGCTCGGCGTGAAGATCAACACCTCCTTCGTGGTGGGCAAGACCTCCACCGTGGACGAGCTCTTCGAGGAAGGGTATGACGCCGTCTACCTCGGAACCGGTGCGGGCCTTCCCACGTTCATGAACATCCCGGGAGAGAACCTCAACGGGGTCTACTCGGCCAACGAGTATCTGACCCGGTCCAACCTCATGAAGGCGTACAAGTTCCCCGAGTACGACACCCCCATCGTGAAGGGCAAGAACGTGGCGGTCGTCGGCGGCGGGAATGTGGCCATGGACTCGGTTCGCACGGCCATGAGGCTCGGCGCGGACCACGTGTACCTCATCTATCGCCGTTCCCGGGCCGAGATGCCTGCAAGGATCGAGGAGATTCACCATGCCGAGCAAGAGGGGATCGAACTCCATCTCCTGACAAACCCCATCCGCTATATTGGCAATGACAAGGGGTGGGTTGTTGGTGTAGAATGCCTCAAGATGGAACTTGGCGAACCCGATGAATCCGGACGTCGCAGGCCGGTGCCCATGAAGGGAAGCGAGTTCGTCATCGATGTGGACACCGTGGTGGTGGCCATCGGCGCAGGGGCGAATCCTCTGGTGCAGAGTACGACCCCAGGATTGAACACGAACAAGTGGAACTACATCGTAGCCGACGAAGAGACTGGACAAACCTCACGGGAAGGTGTATTTGCAGGCGGCGACATCGTGACCGGTGCCGCCACGGTGATTCTGGCTATGGGAGCCGGCAGGAAGGCGGCCAGGGCCATGCACCAGTACCTTGTGTCGAAGAAGTGATGGTGTGAGAGAGGAGAGGGGTATGACCCTTGCTGAGGTTAAGAAGATCCTCGATGCAGAAGTGATAGTGGGTGAAGACATGTTGAACATGCAGGTCGAACGGGGTTTTGCGGCAGACCTCATGAGCGACGTGCTCGCCTTTGCAAAAGAGGGATCGATGCTCCTCACCGGACTCACGAATCCCCTTGTGGTCCGCACGGCAGACACGCTGGACCTCAAGGTCATCATCTTCGTGCGGGGCAAACGCCCCGCTCCTGATGCCATAAAACTGGCCCAGGAAAAGAACATACCCCTGCTCGCCACCCGCTACATCCTGTTCGAATCGTGTGGGAGGCTCTTCGAGGCGGGCATGCGCGGATCGGTACAGAAGGTGGGAGAGCCGCAGGAATAGCGGCTCTCCCTCTTTATTCATCTGCAGTATCCTCCCTGGAACACGAATACATCGAGGTATTCAGCTGAGTTGTTTGCAAATGCAAGTTTAAGTTGGTACACTGCCAGACCGATAGGGTAGGTGAGAGGAAAGACCATGGCAGGGCCGTCTGATATCTCAACCATACTTTCCCAGGCGGGTAGAATCGAGAAGATCACCCAGAACCCCTTTGTCCAGTCAGAGGTTGCCAAGCAGATCCTCACTGAAGAGGAGGCACGGGCCAGGATGCAGCGGAACCGCGAGGTGGCGGAATCCAAGAAGGCCCAGGAGATCAGCATCAGTGAGGAGGCCAAGCAGGAAAGCAGAAAGCGGGCCAAGGATTCGTCCGACCGGTCAGACTCACAAGACAAGGACGATCCCTCTCAGGAAGACTCGGCAAAGGGCACGAAGCATATCATCGACGTGGTGGTGTAGCCTTGCTTCCATCCGTTTCCGATCCCACGCGCCTTCTGCTCCTGGCCCAGCTCGTCATCCAGGTCATCCTCATCGCATTTGTCGTGTTTCTCCTGGTCCTGGAGAGGCGCCGCCGTCTCAAGCCCGACTTTCTCGACGAGCTCAAGGCCGTTGTGAACCAGACGCAGGACCTCTCGAAGTCGTTCCAGGACCATGTCCAGGAGCGGGTCACCATCCTCGGCAAGATCATGGCGGACCTGGACGCCAAGATCCGCTCAGCCGAGGTGCTCATGAAGGCCCTGGAGGAGACGTCTGTCAAGGTGAAGAAGACCAGGCAGTTCAGCCAGGTGGACGTCCAGAAGCTTCACCAGGGCGGGTTCGATGCCGTCGAGATCTCCCGGATCACCGGTATACCCGTGGGCGAGATCCAGCTCATGATCAAGGTGGGCAGCCCCCAGCCCTGAGGGGTGAAGACGGATGCGGATTAGCCCGGCCCAGATCCTCTCAGGCGACATCATCGTCCAGGGCAAGGTCTCTTCACTCGCAGTGGGGAGACAGGTCGTCGCCACGGTGCTCTCGACCCCGAAAGACGGGCTCGTCATGGTCTCCATGTTCGGCAGGCGTTTCCTCGTGGAGACCACCCTCGATCTGTTCAAGGACCAGGTGCTCAACCTGAGAGTGCATGCGACGACCCCCAGGGTGATTCTCAAGCCGGTCGCGACGAACAGCGAGGCGAAGGCGGCCGTGAAGATTCTCGACGGGCTGGTCGAACAGCTCGTGGGAAAGTTCGGTGAGACGCCTGTGGCTTCCTTCGATCTCAAGGAGATCGTCCGTATGCTCCTCAGAGAGTCAGCCAACGACCCTTCGGCGATGCAGTACGTGGCCAGACTCGTGGAGGATTATTCCCAGCTCCCCCAGGGAACCCTCGCATATCTCCTGATCCCGTTCGTCGATGACGAAGGCCGCGGCAGCGCCAGGGTCACCATAGCCCGGGAGGGCGAGGACTACCGCCTCCACTTCGATGTGATGACCGATGCCCTCGGCGTCGTGGAGAGCACGGTACTCAGAACTGCAGCTGGAGTGTCCGTCGAGATGTTTACGGCGTCCGAGGATGTGGTGGCGTTTCTCAGGGAACGGGTACATGAGCTTGCCCTGTCCCTCGAGCGCATGGGAGTCACAACCATTGATGTGGCATACAGGAAACCCAGGTCACCACAGCGCATGAACGTGGATGTGCTCGTATGAAGGACAAGGACAGGAAGGCAGTAGCTCTGAAATATGAGCGCGGCAGGGATGCGGCACCCAAGATCACGGCCAAGGGAAGGGGAGCGGTGGCGGACAAGATCCTGGCCCTGGCAAGGGAGCACGGCATACCCATCGAGAAGGACACCACCCTCATGGAGGCCCTGTACCGCCTGGACCTCAACGAGCAGATCCCGGAGGAGCTCTACCAGATCGTGGCAGAGATCCTTGCATTCATCTACCGAATGAACGCACTGAAGAAGGGAAGAGGCTGATCACCGGCTCCAATCCTCTTATCCTGTCCCGAGCATTATGTACAACCACCTTGACCAGTGCATGCTCTCCTTTTATATAGAGAGTGTCCGTGCAGTTTCCGTCATGCGTGAGAGATGATGGGATTTCCCGCTGACAAAAAAATATGAGGGAGGAATAGTTATGAGGAGAATCACAGGAGCGTTGGTGGTGGTCTGCTTCATCATGGCGTCCGCAAGTGTGTGTCTGGCAGGCCAGACGAATACGGGCTGCGGGCTCGGATCAATCATTTTCAAGGGTCAGGATGCGTTGCTCTTCCAGGTCTTGGCCGTAACGACCAACGGCACATTCGGGAACCAGACATTCGGCATATCATCGGGCACGCTTAACTGCACCCAGCCGAGCAAGATCGTGAGCAACGAGAGGATCAACACGTACGTCGCCGACAACATGGACAATCTCGCCAACGACATTGCACGGGGCCAGGGTGAGTACCTGAATACACTGGCCGTGCTCATGGACGTCCCCGAGGTGAGCAGAACCGACTTCTATGCAAGGCTGCAGAACAACTTCTCTCTTATCTACACATCGCCGGAGATCAAGAGCGGCGATGTGCTCAGGAACATCGAAGCGCTGATGTAGCATTGCTTGATGCGTACGGGTTCGGGGAAGAGATGCTGCTTGGGGAACGCCTGCATCTCTTCCCTCTGTTTTATACTGTGTTTCATGCTCGTCCGGTACACTCCCGCTCATGGCGAGGAGTGCCGCTCCCTTGAGCAGGCGCTTTCGACGGCCCGCCAGCTGAAACTCCACGAAGATCCCTACTGGCATGTTCTCCTGCACTACAGGAAAGGATTCCTCGGTATCGAGAGCCTCGTGGATGATCCGGACTTCTTTCTTGCCCCTGACGGCAAGACAAGCCCTGAGGCCGAGCTTGACGCCACGATCCGCGCGTTCTTCGATCCGGCGGCGGAGGAGAAGAGCTCTGCTGTCTGCCGGTTTGCAGCCAGGTACGAGTGGATCAGTGAAAGGCTGAACCTCGATCCCGGAGCGCTGCCGGTTCCCGAGTGCAGAAGTATAAAGGATTTCCTGGAAAGGGCCCGACCTGAGGCGGTCACCCTTGTCTTCCCCATGGCCCATCTGAACAGCCCGGCTTCCATGTACGGGCACACCCTCCTGACCATAGAGACCGCGAACAAGAGCAGTCTGCTTGCCTACTCGGTCAGTTATTCTGCAACGACCAGGGAGACCTTTGGGCCGTCATTCGCCGTCAAGAGCATCGTGGGGCTCTACCCCGGGTACTTCTCGGTCCTCCCCTATTACGCCAAGCTGCAGGAATACAGCGATGTCGACCACCGGGACATATGGGAGTATCCTCTCAATCTGACGGAACCCGAAATAAGAAGTATGATGCTGCATATTCACGAACTCGACTCCATTGCCTCGGACTACTACTTCTTTGACGAGAACTGCTCATACATGCTCTTCTTTCTTCTCGAGGCGGCACGACCCGGCGTGATGCTTTCCGAACGGGTTCATCGCTGGCTGATACCCTTGGATTCCATACGTATGATCCACGACCAGGGCATGATAGCAGGGGTCACCTATCGTCCCTCACGAACGACAAAGATCAGGCACCTCTCCTCCCGTCTGTCGGTTCAGGAACAGGAAAGTGCCCTGGCCCTGGCGGGCCGTGGCACACGTGGTGGTTCCCCAAAGGTTCCGGAAGGATCCCAGCAGGGCCAGAGGCAGCTCTATGACCTGTCCGGCGAGTACCTGCAGTACCTCTACTCGAGGGGCGAGGTCTCCGAGGACATCTACCAGGGTCGTCTGCTCGATATCCTGCAAGGACGGAGCAGGCTGGGCCTTTCCCAAGACGATCCCGATGATCAGATCCCCGTGCCGGTGCAACCGTTGAACGGCCATCATTCGAATCGATTCGCCCTGGGGGCCGGGTTCAAACGGAGCGAAGTCTTCCAGGAAGTGAGGATCAGGCCGGCATACCATCATCTCATGGACAACGATGACGGATACATCCGGGGGGCACAGCTCATCTTCGCCGATATCGCCGTGAGATTCTATTCGTCCGACAGGAAAGGTGTCCTGGAATCGCTGGATGTCATTGATATCACCTCACTGACACCCAGGGACCGGTTCTTCCACCCGGTCTCGTGGAAGGTGAAGACAGGGTTCATCAGGAAGCCGGGAGAGAAGGACGAGGACCGTCTCGTATACCAGATCAACCCTGGGGGAGGCCTGGCCTTTCAGAGTGAACACGCGGGGCTGGTGTATGTGATGGCCGAAACGGATCTTTCCATCGGCGGGGTATACGAGAACGATTACACCATCGGAGCAGGAGGGTCTGCAGGGGTGATACGGGCCGTGGGGGATTTCTGGAAGGCCCATGGATATGTTCGGGATCTCTGCTACGGCCCATGGAACGGATTCAATGCCTTCGAGGCGGTCTTGCAGAACAACCTGACCCTGGGCCCTGACCAGAGCATATCGCTGGATGTCGCTCGGCGCAAGGTGTACAGCTTCTATCATACAGAGGTGAAGTTCCTGTGGAACCTGTTCTTCTGAGATCTCGCCTGCGACGGCAGGGCAGGACGGGATGCCTTGTCTGCGCATGCCTCGGGGTTCTCGTATCAGGGTGCCCCCTCAGCGTCGTCTACTATCCGGAACGCCCCATACGTGCCACCCCCGCGGAGGTTGGGCTGGCCTATGAAGACACCAGATTCGAGACCTCTGACGGCATGACGATCGCGGGCTGGTGGGTCCTTGCTGTACGGTCGCGGGGAACGGTCCTTTACTGTCACGGCAACGGCGGGAACATCTCTTCCTGCCTGGATTCAATCAGGACAGCCAGCAGGCTGGGGCTCGACATGTTCCTGTTCGACTACCGGGGATACGGCAACAGCACGGGTTCGCCCACGGAGCAGGGGACCTATCGTGATGCGGAGGCGGCATGGGATTACCTGGTCGGTGTGAGGGGAATCGATCCCGGGCGGATAATCGTATGGGGACGGTCTCTCGGAGGCCCCGTTGCCGCCCGTGTCGCCGCGGACCATCAGCCCGGGGTCCTCATCATCGAGTCCACCTTCATATCGGTCCCCGAGATTCTCCGGGAGCGGTACAGCTGGGTGCCTCGATGGGTCGTGGGGGACTACGCGTACGACACCCGTGGCTCTCTGGGGAGGGTGCGTGCACCCGTGCTCGTCATCCATAGCCCGGACGATGAGATCGTGCCCTTCCGGCATGGCAGGGTCCTGTACGAGTCCATCCAGGGATCCAGGGCTTTCGTTGAGATCAGGGGGTCCCATAATCGGGGTCACATCGAATCGGGTGACGCGTATGCATCAAGCATCGATGCTTTCGTCAGCCGTTTTCTGGGAAGAAAGGAGCAGAGCGGCCAATGAGAAACACCCTCGTTGCCTTCATCCTGTCGTTCGTATGCATGTTTGCCGTGAACCCGAAACAGGCCCGTGCCCTTGATCTGCCCGAGGATGCCCTCCGCATGATCGCCGAGACAACGACGGATCCTTGCCCCATCTGTGTCCAGCGGAAACTGGAGGAGGCCTTCGCCGTTCTGGCGGCCAAGTTTCAGCCCGGCCTCGTCCTGGAGACCGACGGCGCCTGCAGGCTGATGAAGACCGGTCCGGAAGACGTCTTCAGGCTCTCCCTGACGTGTCATCCGTCTGCAGGGCTGCTGCAGGCCCTGGCCGAAGGGCAGAAGCCACCAGATGTCGCATTCGTGTTCTACACGTCGGAGAAGCGCCTCGTGGGCATCTCAGAGGGGGATCATACCGAAGGCCGGATCATGGACGTATTTCGTGGTTCTCCACCCGGGACGGTTTTCGAGGGACAGCTGAAGCTCATATCGTACAGATACGGCGACGGTCCGTCCTTCAATTACCTTCCGACGAGCAACGGGCTGCTGATCCACTGCACCATACTGAGACTCACGCCGTTGAAGCACTAATGCTCACGGGTGTCGTGCCCGGTCGGGATCTCTACCCCCCGAACCGCTCCTCCACGATGCCGAAGCACTCGTCCGCCACGTCGAGCGACTGCGCGATGTCACGCTCCGTGTGCGCCGCAGAGAGGAACCAGTTGTGGTGCGGGTGGAAGAACACCCCGCGCCGCGCGCACTCGCCGCAGAAGAGCTGCGACCGGAGGAAGTTCGTCTCGTTGGCGAACTTCATGAACGGGATGGCCGGCGGGCCGGTGATGGACAGCTGCAGGCCGTGGGCCCCTGCACGCTCGGCGAGGCCCTTCATGAGCTTCTCGCCGAGGTCCCTGACCACCTTGGGTGCGTCCATGGCCTTCATCTCCCCGATGCAGGCCATGGCGGCCGCCATCTCGGGTGCGTTGCACCAGAAGGATCCCGCGAAGTAGGCCTTGGACGCGGTAATGCGCATCCTCTCGGTTCCCACGAGGGCCGATATGGCGTACCCGTTGGCCATGGCCTTGCTGTAGCAGGCCAGGTCGGGCCTGATGCCGAAGAAGTGGCCTGAGCCCTTGAGGTCGAGCCTCCAGCCAGCCCGCACATCGTCGATGATGAGCACGATGCCGTGCTCGTCGCAGATCCTTCTCATCTCGGGCCAGAATGAAGGCGCGGGGAGCTTCTGGTCCGCAAAGACCGGGTGGTGGTAGGGGGTGAACATGACCCCGGCGACCTGTCCCTTGTGACGGGCGATCGCGGCCTGGAAGGCATCGAGGTCTCCCCACGGCACCATGACGATGTCGGCCCGGTCCCTCTGCGTGATCCCCACGGAGTTCGTCCCTGCCCAGGGCTGGGTTCCGTGGTACCCTTCCTCTGCCAGCACGATCTTGTCACGGCGGGTATATCCCCGTGCCAGCGTGACGGCCATGGACGTCGCATCCGCGCCGTTCTTGGCGAACATGACCCAGTCGGCACAGTCGATGGTCTTCGTGACCGTCTCGGCGAGCTCCACGGACAGGTCCGTGGCGATGGTGGTGCAGGCACCCGATTCCGCCTGACGGCGATAGGCCTCGTCGACCTTCTCGTTGGCATAGCCGAGGATCATGGGCCCATACGCGCACATGTAGTCGATGAACTCGTTGCCGTCCACATCCCAGAAGCGTGGACCCTTGGCCCTGGCTACGAAGTACGGATACGATCCCGGCACGGTGATCACCGGGGTGAGGTGGCCCGGTATTCCCTGCGGGATCACACGTGCGGCACGCTCAAACAATTCCAAGGATTTTTCAAAGGTATATGACACGAGCTGGCCTCCTAGAGAAGGTATTCGCCGATCTTGTCCAGGGCGATATTGACGATCTGACCCATGTGGAGGTCGCCCTTGAGCGATATCTGGCCGAGGCAGGCCTTGGCGAGGACATCCACCTTGTCATCGGCCACATCGAGGAACAGGGGGCTGTCGGCAAATTCCAGCATGAAGTCGGGCGACGGGGCCTTGCCGGCAGATGCCCTGGCAGTACCTCCGGAAAAAGCGACATGCGAAGCAAGGCCGTTTCTGATCCTGAACTCCGTTATGCCGTGGAGGTGGGAGGCCTTCACCTTGTACTCGGGGTCGTGCTGTGCCAGAACGGCAATGGCCCTTGACATGAGCCCGAGCATGAGTTCCGCCCTCAGCTCGAGGGCCTCGCTGTCCTTGCTCTCAAGAATCTCCTGCATACGCGCCGCGAGCTTCGAAAAGGTCAGGAGGCCTTTTATCCTGGTGAGTCCTTTCCAGGGCAGTGCTATCTGGAGCCCCTTGCCCCGGAAGAGATTGTTGAGCATGGTCTCGTGGGGAAAGAACAGGGCCACGTCGGGACCCGGGAGAGGGGAGGGGCTTACTCTGGCCCTTGCGTTTCTGAGCTCCACCGTGCTGCGGGGTCCTGATATGCCGACACTGAACCGGATGCTCCCGTTCCATCGTGCAGCGATCTGTGACGCCTGGTCATCCCGGTGCGTGAGGACTTCGAGGCAGGGCAGGACAGCCTCCAGATAGACCCTTGACAATACCTTCTCGTTCACCATGAAACGCCTCCCCATGGACAGTACAGTATTGATCCGTATCAGTATACTATACCGGTGCAGGATACGGGAATCAAGAGACGGGAGTTCTACCTGAAGTGGATCACGAGGACATCCCTGTCCCGCAGCACGAATTCCCTGCCCTCGGTGAGGATGAGGCCGGCATCCCTGGCGCCGTGGAGGCCGCCCTTCGAGAGGAAGTCGTCCAGCGCAATGACGTCGGCCTTGATGAAGCCGTTCTGGATGTCCGAATGGATGAGCCCCGCCGCCTCGTAGGTCGTGCCGCCCTTCCTGAGCGTCCAGGCCCGCAGTGTCTCCCCGACCGGGGTATAGAAGGTGATGAGGTCGAGGAGTTCGTAGCAGGTCGCGATGAGCGTATCCGTGCCGGACCTTTCGATGCCGATGGAATCGAGGAACTCCCTCCGCTCGTCCTCCTCGAGCTCCGCGGCCTCCAGCTCGAACCGGGAACAGATCGGCACCACCTTCTTTCCCCTGGCCTCCGCCCAGGCCCTGAGGTTGTCGAGGTGGACCGAGCCACCGGTGAAGTCCTCTTCACCGACGTTGGCAACGATGACAGAGGGCTTTGCCGTCAGGATACCCCATGCCTTCATCTGTACCTGGTCGAACTCGATGCCGGAGTCGATGATGCACTGCCCTTTCGAGAGGACCTCGCTCAGGGTCTCGAGGAGCTCGGGTTCGCCCGCGGGGATGTCCTTCCTGCCGAGCCTCATGCCCTTTTTCAGGGCATCGAGACGTCTCTGGACGAGGTCGAGGTCTGCCATGACGAGCTCGGTGAGGATGATCTCCATGTCGCGGACCGGGTCGATATCGGTATAGACGTGGCTGACGTTCACGTCCTTGAAGCATCTGACCACGTGGACGATGGCGTCCACCCCCCTGATCTGCCCCAGGAACTGGTTGCCGAGACCCTCGCCCTTGTATGCCCCCTTCACGAGCCCCGCAATGTCGAAGAGCTTCAGCGTGGTGGGGATGACCTTGTCCGGCTTGACGATGCGTGCGATGGCCTCGAGGTTCTCGTCGGGCACGTTCATGATCCCTATGTTGGGGTCGATGGTGCAGAACGGGTAGTTCTCCGCCGGTGCTGCCGCCCTCGTGATGAGGTTGAAGAGCGTGGACTTGCCCGCGTTGGGAAGCCCAACAATCCCGCAGGTGAAGCTCATGAAGGTACCGCCTTAGAGTGCAGTGTAATCGATACGGCTCAGGAACGCGCCAAGGAGTTCGCAGATGATGGATGCGATCAGCATGTCGTCCTTGGAGAAGTCGCCCGATGTCTTGTCCGCGAGGTTCAGGACGCCGAGCGCCTTCTCGTTCTGCTTGATGAGGATGCACATGAAGGACTTGGTCGAGTATTTATCCTTGTTCGGGAACCCGATCTCCTCCTCGATGTCCCTTATGATGAGCGAGCTGCCCCTGGTCAGGGTCAGGTTCATGATGCTCTCGCGCTGGTTGCCTATGGAAATGAAAGGGTCCTGCCCGATGTCCTGGTGGTTGTGGGCCTTGATCTCGAGATCGCCCGACGAGGGGTTCCTGACGAACAGTGAGCAGTATTTCGCGTCCAGCACCTTGGGGAGGTGGTTCACCACGGTGTCGAGGATGGCCGGGAGATTGTGGGCCGTGTTGAGCTGTCTGGCCATTTCATAGAGTGTTTCGAGATAGGGCCTGTCCATTGCTCACCTCCGTATATGCATTCACATATCATATCGGCCGGGCGTGCGTCATGTGTGAATATTTTTACCTTCATTCGGCCGGCAGGCCAGGTTTCTCTCCACATCATAATCATAAAGAGGTACATTCAATCCTTGACTTTCATGGCATTGATGGATGTATAATTCTTGACGGATAATGGAAGGAGACTATCTCTTGGAGATACTTGAAATCCTTGAACAAAAGATCTACGAATTAGTAGAGACCGTGAATGCTTTGAAGAGTACGAACGAAGAATTGACTACCAAGCTCAGAGAAAAGGAGGAAGAGACAAAAGGTTTACAGCGGGAGATGGACAGTCTCTTGGGTGAAAAAGAACGGGTCAAACAGAAGGTGGCACACCTGATCAAGTGCGTGGAAGCATTGTAAGACCTTGTACGACACGGTAACCATACAGATACTCGGACAGGAATATACGGTGAGGGCTGGAGGCGATGAGCGCCACATTCAGTCATTGTCGCGATACATCAACGAGAAGGTGTTTGACATCCAGCAGAGAGGCAAAGCGGTGACGACCACCGAGCTGGTGGCAATGGCCATGCTCCACATGGCCGAGGATGTGGCGAAGACGCGTCAGGAACTCGAGACGCTCAGGAGGACGGTATCCGAGCGAATCGGTCATCTGATCGAGCACATCGAGACGGCAACGAGATGAGAATGCGCACGAAAGCCCCCGGCAAGCCTGATCCTTTCTCCGGGTAGAAGGGTATCCGGGACACCGCCTGGACTCACAGTGAATCAAGCGCCTTCCGTTGAGAGGAAGGCGCTGCGGAAGGCTCTCAAAGGCGGCTTTCTTCACCTCGTCCCGGTCCGTATACTGCCTGTGTCGGCAGAGTCTTCAGGAGTCTGTGCAACGTCGTTTTATTCCGCGCACTTCTTGTGATCCGGGTGGATATGCAGAACAAATCGGATCTCCGAAGGAACATGCTCGCGCGGCGGCAGGATATTGCCGAGGTCGATCGGATGCGGCACGAAGGCGTCATCATCGAGCACATCCGGTTATTGAAAAGCTTTGCAGAGGCATCGACGATAGCCCTCTACATGCCCGTCCGGGGAGAGGTGGATCTTCTGCCCCTGTGGAAACCTGAAGAAAGACGGTTCGTATTCCCCAAGGTTCTCGGCGACGTCATCGCCTTTTCATCTGCCGCTACAAGGCAGGATTTTTCCCGGGGGACATACGGGATCCTGGAACCGACCTCACGGCAGTACGTCGAGGTCGGCGATATCGATCTCGTCTTCGTTCCTGGAATAGCCTTTGACCGTTACGGGCACCGGCTTGGGTACGGCAAGGGCTATTACGACCGGTTGATCACGAACAATCCGGGCACCCTGTTCATGGGCGTATGTCTGGATGAGTTCCGTATCGAGAAGCTTCCGGTCGACCCCTGGGATGCCCGTGTCGGATTCGTTGTAACCCAAGCCGGAATATATAAAGAAGGTGAGGTATGACAATGGAACTGGTTTTTGTGACCGTTGCACTGCTCGCCGGCATCGGCATCGGTTTCGGGGTGAACTTCTTCATCAGGGGGAAGACCATCGGCGATGCCAGGATCGACAAGGCGCGCATCATCGAAAAGGCACAGAAGGAGGCGGCGAATATAGAGGCGGAGGCCCAGCTCAAGGCGAAGGAGATCATCTTCGCAGCAAAGACCCAGAGCGATGCCGAGGCCAAGGAACGACTGAAGGAAGTATCTTCCATCGAGAAGCGCATCCATCAGCGCGAAGAGCTCATCGACAACAAACTCAGCCAGCTCGACAAGCGGGAACAGGAGATACGGAAGAGCGAACAGTCCCTGGCAGACAGGACAAGGCATGTGGATGCCATGAAGGCCGAGATTGAAACCCTGCGCACCCAGCAGATAGAGAAGCTCGAGGAGATCAGCGGCATGGATTCCCGTCAGGCCAAGCAGGAACTCATGGCATCGCTGGAGAGCGAGGCCCGGCACGAGGCGGCCAAGCTGCTCAAGCAGATCCAGGACGAAGCGGAGGCCGAGGCGGACAAGCGGGCCAAGCGCATCCTGTCCACCGCGATCCAGCGCTACTCCACCGATGTGGTGAGCGCCCGGACGGTATCGGTGGTGAACCTGCCGAGCGAGGAGATGAAGGGCCGCATCATCGGCCGCGAGGGGCGCAACATCCGCTCCATCGAGGCCGCCACAGGCGTCGACCTCATCATCGATGACACCCCGGACGCGGTCATCCTCTCCAGCTTCGACCCCATCAAGCGGGAGATCGCGAGGCTTTCCCTGGAAACCCTCGTGGTGGACGGCAGGATCCATCCCTCCCGCATCGAAGACGTGGTGGAAAAGGTCACCAAGGAGATCACCGACAACATATGGGACGCGGGCCAGCAGGCCACCTTCGAGCTCGGCCTGCACGGCATCAACCCGGAACTCATCAAGCTGATCGGGAAGCTCAAGTATCGCACGAGCTTCTCCCAGAACGTCTACCAGCACTCGCTGGAAGTCGCGCACCTCTGCGGCATCCTCGCCGTCGAGCTCGGCGTGAACCAGAAGACCGCCAAGCGCGTCGGCCTGCTCCACGATATCGGCAAGGCAGTGGATCACGAGGTGGAAGGGTCCCATGCCCTCATAGGGGCCGACATAGCCAAGCGGTACGGGGAATCGAACAAGGTGGTGGAATCCATCGCGTCGCACCACAACGAGGCCCAGGTGAACTCGGTCTACGGGTTCCTGGTACAGGCGGCAGACTCGCTATCCGCGGCCCGTCCCGGGGCGAGGCGCGAGATGCTGGAGAACTACATCAAGAGGCTCGTCGAGCTGGAGACCATCGCCACGTCCTTCGACGGCGTTTCAAAGGCGTACGCCGTGCAGGCCGGCAGGGAAGTGCGGGTCATGGTCGACGTGGACAAGGTCAGCGACGACGGGGCCGACTTCATTGCGCAGCAGATCACCAAGGCCATCGAGGACAAGCTCACCTACCCGGGCCAGATACGCGTGGTGGTGATCCGCGAGAGCAGGGCGGTACGGTTCGCGAAATAGGAGTATAAAAAGCACCCCCTCCCCATGACCGGGGAGGGGCGTCGCGGGGAAGTATTCCGGGGGCAGGAAGGAAAGGGGCAGGCAGTGCTTGAACAGCTAGCTGAACTGAAACGGGGCATCGTGGAAATCGTATCCGAGGAGGAGCTTGTCGCCAAGCTCAGGAAGGACAGGCCGCTGAGGATCAAGGTGGGGTTCGACCCCACGGCGCCGGACATTCACCTGGGCCACACCGTGGTGCTCCAGAAGATGCGCCAGTTCCAGGATGCGGGACACGATGTGATCTGCCTCATCGGCGACTTCACGGGCATGATAGGCGACCCCAGCGGCAGGAGCTCCACCAGGCCGCCGCTCACCCGGGCCGAGGTCCTGGCCAACGCTAAGACCTACCAGGAGCAGGTCAAGAAGATCCTCGACCCGAACAGGACCATCATGCGGTTCAACTCCGAGTGGATGGACAATATGGTTGTCTCCGACTTCATCAAGCTCACCTCGGTCCAGACCGTGGCCCGCATGCTGGAGCGGGACGACTTCAAGAAGCGCTTCCATGCCCAGCATCCGATAAGCATCCACGAGTTCCTCTACCC
>Ga0208459_1000164_pt1:0-72500 | contig 92558 bp, 89 predicted proteins | sample AD_UKC087_MetaG_FD_184433 | JGI IMG/M metagenome (GOLD analysis project Ga0208459, IMG submission 184433) | Active sludge microbial communities of municipal wastewater-treating anaerobic digesters from USA - AD_UKC087_MetaG (SPAdes) (version 2) | ecosystem: Engineered > Bioreactor >... | reverse complement strand
GAAGCCCCGGTAAACGGCGGCCGTAACTATAACGGTCCTAAGGTAGCGAAATTCCTTGTCGGGTAAGTTCCGACCTGCACGAATGGCATAACGATCTCGGCGGTGTCTCAACGAGGGGCTCAGTGAAATTGCAGTGCCAGTGAAGATACTGGCAACCCGCGGAAGGACGGAAAGACCCCGTGGACCTTTACTACAACTTGACAGTGTGTCTTGGGTAGGTCTGTGTAGGATAGGTGGGAGGCTTTGAAGCCGGGTCGCTAGATTCGGTGGAGCCAACCTTGAAATACCACCCTGATCTACTCGGGATACTAACCTGCTCCCGTTATCCGGGAGAGGGACACTGTCTGGTGGGTAGTTTGACTGGGGCGGTCGCCTCCCAAACAATAACGGAGGCGCGCTAAGGTTCCCTCAGGCTGATTGGAAACCAGCCGTTGAGTGTAAAGGCATAAGGGAGCTTGACTGCGAGAGGGACACCTCGAGCAGGTGCGAAAGCAGGTCTTAGTGATCCGGTGGTTCCGAATGGAAGGGCCATCGCTCATCGGATAAAAGGTACCCCGGGGATAACAGGCTTATCTCCCCCAAGAGTTCACATCGACGGGGAGGTTTGGCACCTCGATGTCGGCTCATCGCATCCTGGGGCTGGAGCAGGTCCCAAGGGTTTGGCTGTTCGCCAATTAAAGCGGTACGCGAGCTGGGTTTAGAACGTCGTGAGACAGTTCGGTCCCTATCCTCCGTGGGCGGAGGAAATTTGAGAGAGGCTGTCCCTAGTACGAGAGGACCGGGATGGACGAACCTCTGGTGCTCCAGTTGTCGCGCCAGCGGCATAGCTGGGTAGCTACGTTCGGCACGGATAACCGCTGAAAGCATCTAAGTGGGAAACCGTTCTCAAGATTAGATTTCCCTCCCGTTTCGACGGGCTGAAGGCCACATGAAGACTACATGTTTGATAGGCCGGGTGTGTAAGCACAGTAATGTGTTGAGCTAACCGGTACTAATCGGCCGTGAGGCTTGACCTACAAAATCGCTCTCTTCCTACGCTTATACCATTGGGAATTATGTATCGTTGCACAAATTCCTGGTGATCATGGCAAAGGGGAAACACCCGATTCCATTCCGAACTCGGAAGTTAAGCCCTTTAGCGCCGAATGTACTGCTCGGGCAGCTGGGTGGGAGAATAGGACGTTGCCAGGACAATTATTAAGGCCTCCGGACGATAGTTCGGGGGCCTTTTCGTTTGTCATGGACTATAATGGGTAGAAATCTCCGAGATAAGGAGATGATTATGGGTAGAATCATTCAGTAATCAAATGCCATGTGAAATGGCATGTAAGCTTCACCTTGCCTGTCTGATACTCTGAGATATTATTTGTTTTTCCAATATGACTTCAACTTTTGCCGCTCAGCTGCATCTCGTATGCTTTGAAGTCGTTTGATCCTGATATCCAACCTGCCTTCTTTGTTATTTGTTATGGATGTCTTTATAGTTCTGGCTCCCATTTGTTATTTGCTCCTTTTAATTTTTGCAGCTGTTCAGCTAATCGTTGGTTCATACAAAGATATTCTCCTTTCTATTTCAGGGGGAAAGACCTTGATGGAGTGACGAGCTCTTTGATGGTCAATCAAGGAATGCTTCATGCTTGCACATTGCACCTGTAATAAGCAACAAGATAATGTTTGACGGTATTCAGGAAGCTATCTTAGGTTGCCAGAGTGCCTTGTACCCTTCTTCTCCAGAGCCCATGTCTAATTGTCTTGTAGTGCGTCTTGAGAGGGGTATCATGCCGAGAGCAGAAAGAGAAGGAAATCATGGAAAATATTGTCGAGCAACAGGCCAATATCAAGTGCACGCGGAAGAGGATCTTTGCCCTGCTTACCCAGTGTGTTGAAGACATCCGAAAGACTGTGACTGCATCGGGCCTTGAGATGCTGGATGTTGGTGTCGGGGTCGAGAGGCACCGGACATCCGCGGATTCATACATCGTCGATATGAAGTTGTGTGTATAAATAAATCGTCTCTCACCTCTTTTTACTCCTGATCTTGCCGGGTATCTTCCCGTTCATCCTCAAGTTATCACGGAAGAATTCCTTATGGATTAAACCTGCAACGCACAAACTCCGATTTATACAAGATACACCCTCGAGACATGAACGCAATAAAAAGGATGGGGTTATGAAAGACGAAAGCAGATCAGTGGGCAGGTTGCTGGATGTACTCGACGAAGCCAAGGGTTTGGTTGCCGAGTTTGCGGACGAGGCATTCAAGAGCAAGACGGCCGAAGAAGCCCTGCGGGAAAGTGAAGAACGGTACCGGAGCCATTTTTCCCTGGCCAACGATGTCATGTTCACCCTTGACCGGCAGCTCACGATCAGAAGCGTCTCTTCGAACTCCGAGCGGGTGCTCGGGTACAAGCCCGAGGAACTGGCCGGCAAGACCATTGCAGAGGCGAACCTGCTGCACGCAGACGATATGCAGGAGGCAATAGACAACACCCAGCGCGTCCTTGCCGGAGAGGTATCCCCGTCCTCCATCTTCCGGTTCATGACCCCAAACGGCGATATCGTGATCGGCGAGGTAAGCAGCATACCCCTGCACCGCGACGGCCAGATCGTCGAGGTGATCACTGTGGCCCGGGACATCACCACGCGTATCAACACGGAAAACTTCCTGCGTGAGAGCTCGGAGCGCTACCTGCTCATCCTCGATTCCCTGCCCAGTGCGGTGTGCATCCTGAAGGCTGAAGATACCAGGTTCACGTTCGCCAACCAGGCCTTCTGTACTTTGAGCGGCCACGAGATCCGCGACATCATCGGAAAGACCCCGGTCGAGCTGAAGCTCCCGGTGGGGCTCGACGATTTCTTCTTCAACGGCAAATCCAACGCGGGTGTTCCCCCAGCCGATCTCAGGAAGCAGCGGCTGAAGAAGAAAGACGGCACCATGGCCGATGTTTTCGTCTCGTCAGGCCCCATGAAGTATGGGGAGGAAGACTGCCTGATCATGGTCATGACGGATGTCACCAGTTACAAGCGAAGCCTGTAGCGGATAACCCGGGAATAACTGGGGGCAGAAACCATTTATACCGATCACTTATCCTGGCAGATAATCATCGTATCCTATTGTCATACAAGAGATATCTGTATATACGTACGTGAAACAGCATTGGCATCAGGAGGGGGTTCATCATGAGAGATGTTGTTGTCATCGGCGCAGGACTCCATCGCTACGGGATTTTCCCAGATAAGACCACGATCGACATGGGCACGGAGGCGATCTCGCTGGCGCTCAAGGATGCCGGCATGGTCTGGAAGGACATCGAGGCCGCCTACTGCGGCACGGTGCAGCCCGGTGTGTCCGGGGGGCATGCCGTCTGCAACCAGATGGGATACACGGGCCTCGGCATCACTGTCGTGGAAAACGCCTCAGCCAGCGGATCGTCCGCATTCAGGGAGGCGTACCTGTCCGTGGCCTCCGGCCAGAACGACGCGGTGCTCGCCTTCGGTGTAGATAAGCTCGGCTCTCAGCTCCTGGCGCCGCCGCCAGTGTTCACACAGCCGCAGCCGGCAAACGCGGCGCCGCCCGAGCCCCAGCCGGATCAGGAAGACGAACGGGTGGATGCGAAGTTCAGGAAGATGCTGCCGGTCCAGTACTTCGCCGGCATCGCCCGGCACTACATGAAAGAGTTCGGCGTCACGCGCGAACAGCTCGGTCAGGTCTCGGTCAAGAGCCATTTCAACGCGAGCCTGAATCCCTATGCGCACTTCCAGAAGCCCTGCACGCTGGAGCAGGCCAACAATGCCCGCATGGTGGTGGACCCGCTGACCGTGCTCCACTGCTGCCCCATGGACGACGGTGTCGCAGCGGTCATCGTGTGCGCAAAGGAAGTTGCGAAAAGATATACCGAGAAATTATGCCCGACCATCGCCGCGTCCGTGAACAGGAGCACGCCGGAAGACGGCGACTTCTTCATCACCCTGACCAGGCTGGCCTCAGAGGAAGCCTACAGGAAGGCGGGCATCGGCCCTGAGGACCTGGACCTCATCGAGCTGCACGACGCCTTCACGATCGAGGAGATCATGTACCTGGAAGCGCTCGGCCTGTGCGAAACGGGGCAGGGAGGCAGACTGGTCGAGGCCGGCGTGACTGCCGTCACCGGGAAGCACCCCGTGAATACGAGCGGCGGCCTGATCTCCATGGGGCATCCCGTCGGCCCCACGGGTATCGGCCAGGTGGCCGAGGTCCTCTGGCAGATGAGGGGGGAGTGCGGCCAACGGCAGATCGGAAAACCAGTCAATCATGCCCTGACCCAGATGGTCGGCGCGGGCGGGGTCTGCGTCATTCACGTGTTCAAGAAGTGATCAGGGTGGAACGGATTCGGATCGAGCGGACAGATAAAATCCGGGGACACCACACGCCTTCATTCCGGAACAGGGGCATGGTGTCCCCGGATTACTCGATTCCCTTACTGCCTGAAGAGGTTACTTCGCCTTCTTCTTTACAACCTTTGCAGCCGCCTTCGGTTTTGCGGCCTTTGCCTTCGGCTTCGCAGCCTTTGCCACCGCTGCCTTCTTCTTTGTAGCCTTTGCCGCAGCTGCCTTCGGTTTTGCGGCCTTTGCCTTCGGCTTCGCGACCTTTGCCACCGCTGCCTTCTTCTTTGTAGCCTTTGCCGCCGTCTTCTTTGTTACCGCCTTCTTAGCTACTGTAGCTTTTGCCATAACTTCCTCCTCCCTTAGTTACTCTTTATCTTCTGCATCGTGATGCTCTTCCAAGACAATGTCATCCACATCCAGGACATACTCGGCATCGAGTTCACCGACAACCTCGTGCAGGTCTTCGGTCTCTTCCGGGGCAACGGTAATAGGCTCCGTTTTCGCCGCGTAGGATGAACGATGTTTCCCTCTGCGCTTGCGGGCCGCCTTTATCACTGCATCGTGCTGATTGGCTCCACACGACGGGCACAGGGGTTGCGGTTTACCCAGGTCGTAGAACTTGATGCCGCATTTATAGCACTTGTACCGTTTCCCGAGGTCTACAGGAATAACCGTGACCTTCCGAGCCTGTATCTTTTCACCTCTGATAGCATGCTTTGCCTCAGCCGTCCGATCCATCTCGATAGAGACCACCTTTGCACCGAACGTCTCCCCTTTGACTTTCGGTGCCTCTTTCTTCTTGACGGGCTTTTTCGCCTGTGCGGCCGGCTTGGCCTTGACGGGCGGCTTCTTCGCAGCGGCGGGGGTCGCAGGTTTCTGTGCCGGCTTCGCCGCGGCCTTCGGTGCCTCTTTCTTCTTGACGGGCTTTTTCGCCTGTGCGGCCGGCTTGGCCTTGACGGGCGGCTTCTTCGCAGCGGCGGGGGTCGCAGGTTTCTGTGCCGGCTTCGCCGCGGCCTTCAGGGCTTCCTTTTTTCTGGGCTGCGGCCCGACTTTCCCAACGACCTTTTTCTCTTTCGGTTTCTTCTTGCCGGTTAAAGACACGCCGCTCTTCGGGGATTCCTTCCTAACTGCCGGTAAAGCCTTCTTTTTATCAGGATGACTCGTAGTGCGTTTGTTCAGTGACTGCATCCTTTCTATCCTTCCTGCCTTATTATATCGTTTTAAAGATCTAAATTCATTAAAATAAAACATGTCAGGAAAAATTTCTTCTCCAACACGGGGAAGGGGGAAGGGAGCGGGGTTGATCTCAGAAGATAACCCTGAGGAAAAACCGGCGAGTATGGGGTGAGGAACCATTTCAAGAGCCATCTCCCTGAAACACCGGGTTCAGCCCGCGGGCCAGGCCACTTCGCCGAGGGCCATGCGGCACAGGTCGGTTATGAATATCTGCGGCAGGCCGGCCTTGGAGGTCTCGCCTTTCAGCACGGTGTCGCACATGGGGCAGATCGTTATCAGGGCCTCGGCGTCATGGTCCAGGGCGTCGCGGATGTTGTCGGCCTGCATTTCAAACCCGAGCTCCCGGTTCACGAACAGGGCCGGGCCGCCGCAGCACAGGGCGTCCACGCCCTCGTACTTCCGTGCGACACGCTGCACGCCGATGAGCCCGAAGATCCCGTCCAGCCAGGCGTCCTGCTCGGGCAGCCACCTCACCGCGCAGTTCGGCTGGTAAGCGACTCTCCTGTTGAGCTTCTTGATATCGCTCTGATGGTTCTCCAGGTAATCGCGCAGGTACTCGAACAGGTGCATGGAGCGGTACGGCACCTCGATGCCGAGCTCACGGGCCCTGATGTGCGCCAGGATGTATCCCTCGTTGTGGATGTACACGATGTCCTTGCCCAGCTCGGCGAAGGCTTCGATCACCTTGTGCCCGTACTTCTCCACGAGGCTCGCGCCGCCCATGTGGGCCATGCCGACCAGTGAGGCGTACTTCCTTCCCCGAACCACGGTCATGCCCCTGAACAGGGAGCTCTCGAGCGTGCCTGACGGGAACTGGGCGAAGGGGAAGGAATCGAAGGAAAGCGCGGGCATGCCGGGGTCACCCTCGATCACATCCACGTCCCTGCTGCCCTTTTCGAACGTCTTCACCACCGAATCGGTGAACGGCTTGAAGCTCACGGCGATGGGGCTTGAGAACTTCTCCTGCATCCGGCAGATGAGGTCGGCCGGGTCGGCGCCGGTGGGGCAGTTCTGGACGCACGCGTTGCAGGTGATGCACCTCGCCAGGATGTCGGCCGCCTTGCCATCCATGAGGAGCTTGATTTCCCGTACGGCCCTGTCGCGATCGTAGTCGACATAACGGCACTTCACCAGGCATTCGCCGCACAGATCGCACCTCGACGCATCCCACATGGATCACCTCCATCGTCATGTCATGTCTGGTATTGTACGCACAATTGTGACCGTGTGCAATCGTTCGGTCCCATGCACCCGCAGGCAGCTACCCTGTCAGTGATCAGAAAGGATACATAAAAATCTTGCAAAATTAAGCCTTATTAATTAATAGCAGAAGAGCGTCGTTAACACCCCTTATATCTTTCTCCGAAGCTGCTTCGGACTATGGCTCAAGTGTGACCTGATCGGCGATGACCAGTTAGGGGCAGTAATATCCATGCAAGACTGAATATATGCATCAAATCTGACACGAGGGGATGGACATGGCAAAGACCTTGGGGGACATCACACAGGAACTGAGCGAGAAGGTACTGGCACCGGCCAGGGCCGAAGCCGATGAACTTGTACGCAGCGCCAGGGAGCAGGCGGCCGCCATCGTGGCCGAGGCCGGTGCCAATGCGGAGAAGACGAGGGCTGCCGCCAAGTCCGAAGCGGAGAAGGTCCTCAAACAGATGCAGGTGGACATGGAGACGGCCGCCCGGAACTTCATCATCATGGTCAAGGAGAAACTGGAGGCCGCCGTGGTGACGCCCGTCGTGGAAGGGGAGATCAGGGCCCTTCTGAACGACAAGGGGTTTCTCGAGCACATTCTCGAGATCGTCCTGGCGGAATTTTTCAAGGGTCAGGGCAGGGAACGCTCGCTCGAGGTCCTCCTGCCCAAGAAGGATCAGGCCGAACTGGAGACCTGGTTCATCGAAAAGTTCAGGGAGAAGGCCGCCGGGCCGCTGGTGGTGCATTTCACCGACAAGATCACCTTCGGATTTCACCTGGGCGTGCAGGGCCATGGCGCATATTTCAACTTCAGCACCGGTCTCGTGGAGGCCTTCTCGAACTTCTGCTCTCCGCGTTTCCGCAGTCATTTCTTTGCAGGCGAAGGGTCATAGGAGAGCATGAGCGATTACTATTTTCTCATGTGCCTCCTCCCCCCCCTGCCCGAGGCGCTGGGCGAGAAAATACCCATGCGGTTCGGAGAACTGTCTGCAACCGTCATGAGAAACGTTCATCCGGAGCACCACGAACTGGCCGGCGCGCTCCTGCACGGCGTGGACGCCTACAACTGGGAACAGATGGATCAGGGTCGCGATCTCTTCAGGGAAGGGGGCCTCCTGTCACGGCAGGACATGACAGACAACCGTGATCTTCCCGACTTCATACGGGCCTTCCGCGACGAGTGGGAACGGGGCATCTACCGCACGTATGTCTATGACCGGCTCTGGGAGCTCTATTACAGCTATGCACATGACGTTGCCGAGCGTTTTGGATGCCGATTTCTCATCGACTACCTGTCCTGGGAGATCGAGCTCCGCTCGAGCCTGGCAGCCATGCGGATCAGGGAGGAAGGGGGTATCGTGGAGGACCACGCAATCCTTGAGTTCTTCCATCCCCGTGATTTCTCGAATCTGATGACACAGCTCAGGAACCAGAAGAATCCGCTCGAGGCGGAACGCGCTCTGGATGAGGAGCGCCTGCGGCAGATCGGTCGGAACGAGGGAATCGCACCCTTCTCCATCGATGCACTGCTGGCCTATGTCGCACGGTCGGCGATCTACTCCCGCTGGGAGATGATCACCCAGGATTTCGATATAGAGACGTATCTGTGGCACGGAGGCTCGATGTGAACGGTCCAACACACGGTCGGATTGTGGCGGTGAATGGCCCTCTTGTCACCTGTGAGGTGGATGAGGAAAGAGAGGTTCTCCAGAACGAGGTCGCCTATGTGATGTGCGATGGGGTACCTTTGAAGTCGGAGGTCATCCGTATCCGCGGCTCTCATATCGATCTTCAGGTCTTCGAGAGCACCACGGGCCTGAAGGTCGGCGACGACGCCGAGTTCTCCGGCGAGCTGCTCACGGCCACCCTGGGCCCCGGCATGCTGGGCATGATCTACGACGGCCTGCAGAACCCGCTGAGGGAACTGGAGAACGACCAGGGGTTCTTCCTGAGGCGGGGCCAGTATCTCCCCTCCCTGAACCAGACGAAGCTCTGGGATTTCGAGCCCATGGCCCGGGTAGGGGAGCAGGTCCGGGCCGGACACTACCTGGGAAAGGTGACGGAAGGTCTCTTCCCGCACCCCATCATGGTGCCGCTCGTGCTTCTGGGTACCTGGGAAGTGAAGGAGATCATGCCTGCCGGCCGGTATACGGTGAACGACACCGTTGCAATCCTCACGAACGTCGATTCGCAGGTCGGCAACGAGGTCAACGTGACGATCAAGCAGGAGTGGCCCGTCAAGCGGCCCATGCGGGTATACGAGGAGCGCCTGCTGCCGGACATCCAGCTGCTCACGCAATGCCGCCTGATCGACATCTTCTTCCCCCTGGCCGAAGGAGGGACCGCCTGTATCCCGGGCCCCTTCGGCGCCGGCAAGACGGTTCTGCAGCAGATCATCTCGCGGTACGCCGAGACGGACATCGTGATCATCGTGGCCTGCGGCGAACGTGCCGGCGAGGTCGTGGAAACGATCCGCGAGTTTCCCCGGCTGGAAGACCCGAAAACGGGCAAGTCCCTGATGGACCGCACCGTCATCATCTGCAACACCTCGTCCATGCCTGTGGCCGCCCGCGAGGCGTCCATCTACACGGGAATCACGCTGGGAGAATACTACCGGCAGCTCGGCCTCAAGGTTCTGCTTCTCGCGGACAGCACCTCCCGGTGGGCGCAGGCGCTTCGCGAATCCTCGGCCAGGATGGAGGAGATACCCGGCGAGGAGGCCTTCCCCGCCTATCTGGAAAGCCGTATCGCCGCCGTCTACGAGCGCTCCGGAAAGGTCCGCCTGTACAACGACGGGACCGGCTCGCTGACCATGATCGGTACGGTCTCTCCGGCGGGCGGCAACTTCGAGGAGCCCGTGACGCAGAACACGCTCAAGGTGGTGGGCGCCTTTCACGGGCTGTCGCGGATGCGCTCCGACCAGCGCCGCTACCCGGCCATCGACCCGCTCATCTCCTGGAGCCTCTACATCGAGCAGATGCGGGCATCGCTCAACACGCGCCACGAGAAATGGGTCGATCTCGTGCAGGAGGCCCACGCCGTGATCTTCAAGGGCAGCGAGATCCACCAGATGATGCTGGTCGTGGGTGAAGAGGGCATCGGCCTGGATGACCTGGTCACCTATCTGAAATCCGAGATCATAGATGCCGTCTGCCTCCAGCAGGACTCATTCGACAAGGTCGATCAGGCCACGTCGAGGCAGCGCCAGATATCTGACTTCCTGCTGCTCATGGCCATGGTGCACCATGCCTTCGCCTTCGCGTCCAAGGAGGAGGCGAAAGATCGGATGACCCACCTGCAGAACCTGTTTTTCCAGCTTAAGTACTGTCCCTTCGGAGAAGAGGCCTACCGGCGTTACCGATCGGAGATAGAGGCAATGCTCGACGGCAAAGGAGCGAGTCACTCATGATCATCGAACATACCCGCATCGTGCGCGTTCAGGGTGATATCATCGCGGTGCCGGCCACCGGCATTACCTATGGCGAACTGGCCACTGTCAAGAGCCGCAGCGGCGTATCCCTGGCGCAGGTCATCCGCCTGCGGGGCGGGGACGTCTTTCTGCAGGTCTTTGCCGGGTCACGCGGCGTCTCCACGGGCGACACGGTCCGCTTCCTCGGCCATCCCATGCAGGTCGCCTTCGGCGATGCACTGCTGGGCAGGATCTTCAACGGTTCAGGCGAGCCCATCGACAAGGGCCCCGACCTGAAGGCATTGCCCCGCATCAACATCGGCGGCCCGTCGGTGAACCCGGTCATGCGCGTCATCCCCCGGGGGTTCATCGAGACGAGGGTGCCCATGGTGGACGTCTTCAACCCGCTCGTGGAAAGCCAGAAGCTGCCGATCTTCGCCGCCGCCGGCGAGCCCTACAACGAACTGCTCGCCCGCATCGGCATGCGCGCCAACGCGGACGTGGTGGTCCTGGGCGGCATCGGGCTGAAGTACGACGAATACCTGAAGTTCCGCATCGCCTTCGAGGAGGCAGGCGTGCTGTCCCGCACGATCATGTTCGTCCACACCGCCTCCGACCCGGTGGTGGAGCGGTTGCTCGTGCCCGACATGGCGCTCGCCGTGGCGGAGCAGTTCGGCGTCCAGGGCAAACGCGTGCTGGTCCTGCTCACCGACATGACCGCCTTTGCCGATGCCATGAAGGAGATTGCCATATCCATGGACCAGGTTCCGTCGAACCTCGGCTACCCGGGCTCTCTCTACAGCGATCTAGCATCGCGCTACGAAAAGGCGGTCGACTTCGAAGGGGCGGGCAGCATCACGATCCTGGCCGTGACCTCCATGCCCGGTGACGACGTGACGCATCCCGTCCCGGACAACACGGGGTATATCACCGAGGGCCAGTTCTATCTGCGCAACGGCGTCATCGAGCCCTTCGGTTCGCTGTCGCGTCTCAAGCAGCTCGTCATCGGCAAGGTCACGCGGCCGGACCACGGCTATATCATGAACAGCATGATCCGACTGTTCGCACGCAGCCGCGAGGTGGAGCAGAAGCTGGCCATGGGGTTCGACAAGACGGCCGACGACGAACGCTATCTCAAGTACGGACGGCTCTTCTACGACCGGTTCATGGACCTGCGCGTCGATCTGGGCATCAACGATGCGCTCGATCTCGGTTGGAAGACGCTGGCCGAGTGTTTCAAACCCGACGAGGTGGAGATCAAGCAGGAATTCATAGACAAGCACTGGCCGGCGTGACCGGCCGTACAGGCGCAAGGCGACCATGGCGGAACGGATCAAACTGAACAAGATATCGCTCCGGACGCAGAAGCAGCGGCTGGCCATGTACCAGCGCTTTCTGCCGGCGCTGGAGGCGAGGAAGCAGCAGTTCATGATGGAACTGGCCGTCGTGCGCACGCAGATCGCCAAACAGGAGACCCACCTGGAGGAGATCCTGCGTGAGATAAGGACATGGGGTGCACTGTACGGGGACATGGGGCCGCTCCTGAAACATTTCACCGAGATCAGGGAGATCACGTCTTCCGTCCGCAACGTGGCGGGACTCAAGGTTCCCGAGTTCGGCGGCATCGCGTTCAGCGATCCACCGTACAGCTATTTCGCCACACCGCCGAGTTTCGAAGAGGTCCTGCGGAAGACCCGCGATGCCATTCGATGCCGCGAAGCGGTCCGCATGCTCAGGGACGGGGAACGGGTCCTCTTTGAAGGATTCCGGAAGACGAGCCAGCGCATCAACCTCTATGAGCAGCGCCTCATTCCCGGGTGCCGTGAGGCGATCCGCAAGATCGTGGTCTATCTCCAGGACCAGCAGGCGGCAGCCGTCGGCGTTGCCAAGGTGGCCAAGCGCATGACCGAGGCGGCCATGATGGAAGAGACGGACTCATACTGAGGAGGAGCAGGGACGTGGCCATAGCCAGGATGACGAGGGTGTTCATTGTGGGTCCTGTCGATGTCCAGGAGGAGACCGTGCGTCTTCTCCAGACCCTGGGCGCGGTGCACGTTGAGCCGGCCTCCGAAATGGCCGGCGAGTTCGAGAGGAAGAACGGCGCAGTAGTGGCACGGGTCAAGAAGCTCGACAGGGTCATGGCGGATCTGGCGCGTTTCAAGGACCGTCAGGCGGCACCGCACGAGACGATCACCGACGAAGAGCTGACCGGCTACGCCGAGGAGATCCTCCTGACCTACCAGGACATGGAACTGCGGGTCCAGTCGCTTGAGCGCCTGAAGACCGACCTGACACCGTGGGGAAATTTCGACCTGTCCCACATCCATGCCCTGGAGGCGGCGGGCCTGGCCGTTCGCAGGTATCGCATGGAGGCGAGCAGGTGGGAGGAGTTCCAGCCGCCCGAAAATGTTCTGGTCGAGGTGGTCGCCCGGAAGAGGGACGTGCTGTTTTACACGCTGAGCCTGGGTGAATCGCCGGAAGTGGCCCATGCCTCGCCGCTGAACTGGCCCGAAATGAATCTCGCCGAGGTGGATGCCGAGCTCCACAGGCACCGCGAGCAGATGGAGTCGCTCTCCGGCGAGCTGGCCAGCGTGGGCGAACGTGCCGGGGTCATCAGGAAGCAGTGGATCGGCGCGCTGAACGAGGCGGCTTTCACCGGGACGATGGCCACCCTGTACCGGGAACCCTACCTCTTCGGTCTGCAGGGGTGGATCCCGCAGGATCAGGAAACGGGTTTCAAGGCAAAGCTTGCGGAGAGCGGTCTCCCGCTGCACACCGTGGCCCGCGGGCCGCTCGACGGGGAGGAACCGCCCATCCTGATACGGAACAACTGGTTCGTCCGGCGCATCCAACCGCTGCAGCAACTCTACGGCCTCCCCAGATACCGTCACCTGGATCCTTCCTCCTTCTTCGCGCCCTTCATGGTGCTGTTCTTCGGGATCTGCCTGAGCGACGCCGGGTACGGCATGCTCTTCTATCTGATCGCTTACCTCATGGGGAAGAAATGGGGCGGCAAGATCGAGGGAATGGGTCTGGTCGTCAAACTCTGCAAGGCCTTTGCCGTTGCCGCGATCATCATCGGCACCATAACGGGTTCCGTGTTCGGCTACAGTTTCGACAGCAGGAGCTGGATCCTCGTCGACATCGACGTGAACTACGGCGACCCGATGATCCTGTTCTATTGTTCCCTCGCCCTTGGCGTCATCCACCTGACCCTGTCCTACCTGATGGGCCTGCTTCAGGCCTTCTCTTTCCACGTCAAGATGCAGAAGCTGGGCCTCATGCTCGTGCTGTGGGGCTCGGTCCTGCTCATAGCGCGCAGCATATGGTTCGACGCCCCCGCCGCGCCTGGGAACATGCCCCTGTTCTACGGCGGCATGGCCGCCCTGATCTCGGGACTGCTTCTCACGCTCCTGTTCCCCAACGACAGCAGGAGATGGGTGGCCAGGCTCGGCCTGGGCCTTTGGAACATCTACGGCCTCACGGGCCTCGTGGGAGACCTCCTGTCCTATGCCCGTCTCTTCGGGCTCGGCATCGCCACGTCGGCCGTCGCGTCCGTCATGAACCAGCTGGCGGGCATGGCCATGGAAAGTGCGGGTCCGATCGTCGGGATTCCGCTGGCGCTCATCATCATCGTTGCCGGTCATACCTTCAACCTGGCGCTTTCGCTCCTGGGCAGCACCGTCCATTCCGCCCGACTCCATTTCGTGGAGGCCTTCAAGAGTTTCTTCGAGGGAGGGGGCGTCGAATACAAACCATTCAAGATCGAAAGGGGTTCTTTATGAGCAACAGGCGTCTATGGATGTTCGGAACGGCAGCCGCGGTCCTGCTGGTGGGACTGCTTTCTCCAGCTTTCGCCCAGACTGCGGCTGATGCCGGTGATGTGGGGCCCCTGGTCGCGAAGATCTTCATGGGCCTGGGCGTGTCGCTGGGGCTGGCCGGGTCGGCCATAGGCCTGTCCATCGCCTTCCAGGCCCTGCTCGGCGGAGGATCGGAAAACTTCTTCAAGAACATCGCCGTTGCCCTGATGCCATCATCACAGGGAATATACGCCATCGTGGTCCTGTTCACGAATCTGGACGCGCTGAATTCCGATCCGTACACGGCGGCGGGGAAGGGGGCGATCGCCGGACTTGCCATGTTCTTCAGCGCCTGGTACCAGGGGACGGTCTGCGCCGCGGGCATCCGCAGCATCCTCGAGGGGCGCAACACGCTCGCCAACGCCCTCGTGTCGGGCGCCATGCCCGAGACCTACGCGGTGTTCGCGCTGGTCATGACCTTCATCATGAAATGATGCCGGTCCATCTACCGCTTCCCCCTTCGAGGACACGATCAGATGTCGTAGAACGTGACGTCAGTCTCCCCTTCAGGGATGGGAATTATGGCCACCGGCACCCTCGAAAGACCTACGACCCGCTTGGCGGTGCTGCCGAAGAAGGGATGGCTGCTGGATCCTTTTCCATGGGACCCCATGATGATGAGGTCTGCATCAAGTTTCTTCGCCTGCGTGAGGATCTCCTCCACAGGGTTTCCCTCATGGACCAGGACGGAGCTCACCCGCATGGGGCACTGGGGAGACTCCTTTCCGACCTTCTCGCAGAACACGGAGAGCCTCTTCTTGATCCGTTTGGTGGACTCCTTGATGACCTTCTTGTGATGCTCCGGCGGCACGAATGCATCCACCATCGCCCTGGCAGAGGGCCCCATGTCCTCTATGACATGGAGCAATGTGATCATGGCATCGAACTTCTCGGCATAACTCACGGCGTACTTGTACGCATAGGCTGAGTTCCTGGAAAGGTCGGTGGCGTAGAGTATCTTCTTGATCTCCGGCAGCATGGTTTCCTCCTTTGTGTCAGAGAATGGTTTATTCCTCTTCGAGCGCTCTCCTGGCCTGCTCGCGCGATTCGTAGATGTGGGGGGGCAGCTTTCTCTTCCTGAGCGCATCGCCGAGTTTCGCCCGGAAGAAGGTGTTGGTGGTGTACCTGGTAACCCCGGTATAGAATTTCTTGACGATCCTCCTGACCGTTTCGGTGTACTCGTCCACGAGCTCGGGGACTATGTCGAAGTTGTCGTAGTTCACGATGGCGCCGACCTTCCTGCCGAGGGGAGAGAGGATCGCGCTCACCTTTTCCTCGACCTCCCTGATGTCATCCCGGGACCTTATCCTGAGCCCCTCGAAGTTCACGAAGAAGAGATTCTCCTCCGGGTCATAGGTCAGGCGCTCTTCCATGGACAGGCTCATCAGGTCGTCCTTCAGTCTCATGGGTTCAGGCATGAAGATCCTCTTGTCCATCAAACGGGGAGGCTTCTTCATGACCGGCCTGAACCCCATCTGGGAGAGGATGTCTTTCTCGATGTCGATTCCCGGAGCCACCTCGATGAGCTCCATGCCCTTCTTGGTAAGGGAGAGGACACAGCGCTCCGTGATGAAGAGTACCGGCGTCCCGTTCTTCACCGCATGCCTGCCGCTGAACGTGACGTGTTCGACGGCATTGAGAAACTTTTTTTCCGTGCCCTCCTCGTCGATCCTCAGCTTGCCGTCGATGACCGAGATCTTGAGCCCCCTGGCCGTGAAGGTTCCAACGAAAACCACCTTCCTCGCACTCTGGCTGATGTTGATGAATCCGCCGCAGCCGGCGAATTTCGGGCCGAACTTGCTCACGTTCAGATTGCCCTCCTTGTCCGCCTGGGCCAGGCCGAGGAAACAGCAGTCGAGACCTCCCCCGTCGTAATAGTCGAACTGGTACGGCTGGTCGATGACGCAGTCCGGGTTGGTGCCCGCCCCGAAACTAAGGCCACCGGCCGGCAGGCCTCCGATGATGCCGGGCTCTGCGGTCAGCGTGATGTATTCCATGATCTTCTCTTCGTTCGCCACGTTGGACACCCCTTCAGGCATGCCGATCCCGAGATTGATGATGCTGTTCTTCTGGAGTTCGAACGCAGCACGGCGGGCGATGATCTTCCGGGGACCCAGCTCCATGGGCGGCAGCGACTGCACGGGGATCTTCACCTCCGAGCTGAATGAAGGGTTGTAGTGCTCGGCAAAGGTCTGGTGGTGGTTTTCAGGTTTGGAGACCACGATACAGTCCACCATGATCCCGGGCACCTTCACCTGGCGTGCATTCAGCGTGCCCCTTTCCGCGATTCTCTCCACCTGGGCGATCACGAAGCCCCTGGAGTTTTTAGCTGCCGCCGCTATGGCGTAGGCCTCGATGGTGAGCGCCTCCTTTTCCATGGTCACGTTGCCGTCCGTGTCCGCCGTCGTGCCCCTGATGATGCCCACATTGATCGGGAAGGTCATGTAGGCGAGGTAGTCCTTGCCGTCGAAGTTGACAAGCTCCACGAGGTCATCTTTTGTCCTCGAGTTGATCTTTCCTCCGTCCAACCGGGGATCGACATAGGTCCTAAGGCCTATGGAGGTGATGGTGCGAGGCTTGTGTGCCGCAATGTCCCTGAACATGTGCGAAATCACGCCCTGGGGGAAATTGTAGGCCTCGATCCTGTTCTCAATCGCCATTTTCCCGAGCTTCGGTGCAAGGCCCCAGTGACCGCCGACCACGCGCTTCACGAGACCCTCGTGGGCGAAGTGGTTGAGCCCCCTGTCCTTTCCGTCACCCTGGCCTGCCGCATAGACAATGGTGAGGTTCCTTGGCCTGCCGGTCTCGATGAAGTACTCCTCGATCTTCAGAAGTATCTCCTCGGGAACACCGATCCCCACGAAACCACTGGTTGCGACGGTATCTCCGTCCTGTATGACCCTCACGGCCTCTTCTGCAGAGACGATCTTGCCCCTGACCACCCGCAACGGGGGCAGGGCCGAAAGCATGGGGTGGATACTCGGTTTCTTGGCCATATATTCTCCCTCCTTGTCTCTCTCGTTCGTGCGTTTGAACACGAGGAGAGCATGAAAAACTCTGCACAGCCCGCTATCATTTCATTGCCGCGTCGAACCGGCACTGCATGGGTCACGTTGCACAGGAGATGATGCCAAAGGATCAATTCAAGAAATATGCCACGAAGATGCGCAGGAAGGATTGGGTGCGTCGAGTCGTCGAAAGGAAACCGGCGGTGAGGACGCCTGCCGGGGCAGAGGTGATGAAGGCTTATGTATACGGGGTGAGCTTGTATTTTTTCATTTTCTTGTACAGGAGCGTCCTGTGGATACCAAGAACCCTTGCGGCCTCGACCTTGTTTCTTGTTTCCTTGAGCGCATTGATGATCGCCTTCTTCTCCGCCTTTGTCTGCTCGTCCTTCAGGCAGGACGAGGGAGGCCCGGGAAATGGTTCCATCTTCTTCCTGAGGTGGAACGGGAGATCGCACACATGTATCGAATCACCCTCCATGGAGAACATAGCCCTTTCGAGCACGTTCACGAGTTCTCTCACGTTCCCCGGCCAGTCATATGACAGAAGGAGCTGCTCAGCCTCCTGGTCCAGGGCGATATCAGAGAAGGTCGCTTCTTGGGCCATCTTCTTGACCAGGTGCCGCGCCAGGGGAAGGATGTCGTCCCGGCGTTCCCTCAGCGGCGGTATGTGCAGCGGGATCACATTGATCCTGTAGTAGAGATCGCTCCTGAAACCACTCTGGGCGATGAGCTCGTCCAGGTTCCTGTTTGTCGCTGCGATCAGCCGGAAATCGGACCGGATGATCTTCGTGCTGCCAAGCCGCTCGAAGTCCTTTTCCTCGAGTGCCCTCAGGAGTTTCGGCTGCATCTCGAGGGGCATGTCTCCTATTTCGTCGAGAAAGAGGGTACCCCTGTGGGCGAGTTCGAGTTTGCCGGGCTTGCCCTCTGCCTTGGCGCCGGTGAATGCCCCCCGTTCATACCCGAAGAGCTCGCTCTCGATGAGGTCCTTGGGTATGGCCGCACAGTTGATGCGAATGAAGGGATAGAGCCTGCGCGAGCTTCCCTGGTGAATGGCCTGGGCGAAGAGCTCCTTGCCGGTTCCACTCTCCCCGGTGACCAGTACGGGGTAGTTGTTCGACGTGGCCTTGAGGGCATCCCTTTTCAGTGCCTGCAATGCACCGCTCTCCCCGATAATGCTCTCGAAGGTGTACCTGGTGGACCGCAGCGCCATGAGCTCCTGTTCGTAGTGCTTGACCTTGGATTCAAGGCAGGAAAGCTTCTTGGCCAGCTTCTCCACGTCTTTCACGTCCTTGAACATCACGTGTCCGAAGACTGCAATTACCTTGCCGTCCTTGTAGATGGGGATACGCTGAACGATGATGTCCTGTCCCTTGATCCTCTGGATCTGGTTGATCTCCGCCTTGCCCGTCTTTGCAACGATGTGCATGCGGGTGTTCTCGACCACGTCGGTACAGTGCCGCCCGATCTGTTCTTCCGGGTCGATGCCGAGGAAATCGCCGTAGGGCCTGTTGAAGAGAAGGACGTAACCGTCCATGTCGGTCACCATGATGCCGTTGTATATGTTGTCGAACATCAGCTTGAAAAGCTTGAGCTGGTCGATGAGAGCCCGGGAGTCATCGTGAAAGAAGGCGCTGGTTATGGAGTTCCGATTGCGAAGACGGTCCGTCCTGCTCTGAATACTCATGGTATCTCCACGCATGTCCGGGAAAGTATCAGAATAGCAACATGTATACCAAATGCTACACCATGGTATACAACTTTGCAAACATGATGTCGAGCGAAAAGGCTTTTCCCGAACTCCTCGCAGTCTGACACCGGGGCGCCTGCCCAGAACCGGCGTCCTCGTCGCGCCCATATCCGCCTCGGTTTTCACCGATAGGCCCTTGATAGTGCCCAGGCTCATGATTACAATCAATAATAGTGCACTGTTCAGTGGTCTGATAATTGCTAACCTGAGCACCATTACATCAGAGAGATATGCATCGTGTCGTGTCATGTGGGGGTTCTCACTGTGTTGAGATATGTCGTGAGAATAAGACGCCAAGCCTTATCAAACCATCAAAGGAGGAATCTATTATGAAAAGACTAGGATTCGTTGGGGGAGCCATCCTGTTCCTGGTTCTCATTGTCGTGTTCGTCTCATCCCCGCTTTTTGCCGTGGAACGGTGGAGAATGACATCTACCTGGCCGCCATCGATCTCACTGATCGAGGCTGACCAGGCATTCGTTGCGGCCGCCAACCAGCTCTGCAAGGGGCGCCTGGAGATCAAGTTCTTCACAGGCGGATCGCTGATGCCCTCCTACGAGGTCTTCGACGCGGTGAGCAAGGGCACCATCCAGGCGGCCGGTGACTGGCCGAACTACTGGGCGGGCAAGGACCTGGTATTCGACACCCTCGGATCGTATCCCATGGGACTCACGCCCATCGATTACCTGCTCTGGATCTATCAGGGTGGAGGCCAGGCCATCTATGACGAGGCCTATGGAAAGTTCGGCATGGTCTACCTCGTCACCGGCGTCACTCCCATGGAGTGCGGTCTCAGGAGCAACAAGCCCATAAAGACCCTGGCAGACCTCAAGGGGATGAAGATCCGCATGTCGGGCATGCACCAGGGCAAGATCCTCAAGGACCTCGGTGCGGCTCAGGTGGCCATGGCCGGCCAGGAGATCTACCAGGCCCTGCAGAAGGGCGTCATCGATGCTGCTGAGTTCTCGAGCCCCTCCTCGGACTGGGGGATGGGTTTCGGCGAGGTGACGAAATACTGGGCTGTTCCGGGATGGCACCAGCCCGCCTCCGTCATGGGCGTCATGATCAACAAGAAGGTGTGGGACAAGCTGACCCCGGACCTGCAGAAGGACCTCAAGTATGCGGCCAAGGCGGCTGCCCTGGAATTCACCACGAAGCAGTATTACGACGGCATCGAATTCACGAACAAGTTTATCAAGAAGGGCATCAAGATCACCACGTACGATGACGAGGTGATGAACACCATCGAAAAGCTGGCAGCGAAGCACACTGCGGAATCGGCAAAGCAAAGCCCGCTCTTCAAGAAGTCCATCGAATCCCAGATGAAGTTCAGGAAGGCCTTCGAGAGATGGCGGGATATGGAAGGCCAGTTCGGCTTCGGGTTCAATCCCACGGTGTACCCGGATGTGAAATAAGCAATGCATGGGGACGGCAGGGGCGGCCGACGGCGCAGTCCCTGCCGTCCCTGGTACCGCACGGAATGACTTGAATGAAATGAATGAAGGTACGCAGCGGGTATCTGTAGTATGGCACCGTGGCATCATCCATTTTCTCGAGGTGATTCAATGGGGCGCTTTCACCGAACGCAGCAGAAGAGAGAACAGTTCAGCCGCTTCTACAGGAGGTAAATAAGGGTGAAAAGACTGGTCAGATTTCTTGACTCAATCAGTGAGTGGACAGGCAGGATCTTCGGCTGGGTCATCGTGCCGCTGGTGCTCCTGACGGTCATGGAGGTCATCCTCCGGAGATTCCTGAACGCACCGACCATCTGGAGCTTCGAGGTGCTCAAGCAGCTCTATGGCCTCCATTTCATGATCGTTGCCGCCTATGCACTGCTCTACAGGGCGCACGTGTCCGTGGACGTCTTCACCATGCTGCTCTCGAAGAAAGGCAAGGCGATTCTCGACATCATCACATACTTCCTGTTTTTCTTCCCGTTCTGTATCGTGTGCGTGTGGCAGGGCTACAGCTTCGCCGCGCGGTCATGGGCAATGAAGGAGACATCCTGGAGCGTGTTCGCTCCGCCGCTGTACCCCATCAAGACCGTCATCATCATCACCTTCATCCTGCTCATCCTCCAGGGGATCTCCGAGGTGATCAAGAGGTTCTACATCCTCAAGGGGGTGGAGCTATGATGGACCTGAGCCCGGAACTCCTGACCGTCCTCATGTTCGCAGGTCTGCTCATAGGCCTGTTCATGGGTCACCCGCTGGCCTTCGTGCTCGGCGGTCTCGCCGTCTTCTTCGGATACATCGGCTGGGGCCCGTCTGTGTTCTACATCTTCATGAACCGCATCTGGGGGACCATGGACAACTATGTCCTGCTTGCCATACCACTGTTCATCTTCATGGCCCAGTTCCTTGACCGGTCAGGGGTGGCCGAAGACCTCTTCAATGCGCTGCGCTACCTCCTGGGGCAGACCCGGGGAGGGATCGGCCTTGCCGTCATTGCCGTCTCCACGGTGTTCGCGGCCTGCACCGGCATCATCGGTGCATCGGTCGTCACCATGAGCCTCCTGGCCCTGCCCATGATGAGGAGGTACGGGTATGACAACAAGCTCTCATACGGCGCCATCTGCAGCTCCGGTTCCCTCGGCATCCTGATCCCGCCCAGCATCATGCTCGTGGTCATGGCGAGCGAGGCCACCCTGTCCGTCGGGAAGCTCTTCGCCGGTGCCGTGATCCCCGGCCTGATCCTGGCAGCCCTCTACATGCTCTACGTGGGCATCCGCTGCGTGATCAACCCGAAGCTCGGGCCGCCCATCAGCAGGGAGGAACGGGCAGCCATCACCAACATGCAGCTGTTCAAGATGGTCATGAAGTCCCTCGTGCCGCCCATGATACTCATACTCGGGGTGCTGGGATCCATCTTCTTCGGCATCGCCACGCCCACCGAGGCTGCCGGCGTAGGCGCATTCCTCGCCTTCATCATGGTGCTGGCCTACGGGAAGTTCACCTGGAAAGGCCTCTATCAGGCGGTCATGCAGTCGGCCAAGACCAATTGCATGGTCATCATTATCCTGTGCGGCGCCACCTGCTTCACCGGGGTGTTCCTCGGCATCGGCGGCGGCGACGTGGTGACTGACTTCGTGAACGGCCTGGGGCTCGGGAAATGGGGGACCTTCTGGGTCATGCAGCTTATCGTCCTGGTGCTGGGGGCCTTCCTCGACTGGATCGGGATCGTGCTCATCTGCTTCCCGCTCTTCCTGCCCATCGCCCAGGATCTCGGCTTCGACTCCATATGGTTCGTCATCTGCATGGCGGTGAACCTGCAGGCCTCCTTCGTGACGCCGCCCTTCGGCTACGCCCTGTTCTACATCAAGGGGGTGGACCCGGACAACATCGACATCAAGGAGGTCTACAAGGGAATTGTTCCCTTCGTGCTGTTGATCATTGTGGGCCTCGCCATCGTGACCTATTTCCCTCAGACCGTTACGTGGCTGGGCAGCTTTGTCGGTGACTGAAACATGCGGAGGTGATCTAAGGACTCTCGGGAGGTGAGCTATGACACAGTCGATTCTGAAAACCCGTTCGATGCTCATGGCGTTCATTGCCCTCATGTTCTGTGCCCCGCCAACGGGTGCATCCGCGGAGGAACCCTACCACCTCGGTGTTGCGCTCGGCCTTTCCGGACCCGGGGCACTCTACAGCCAGGACGGCCTGAAGGCCATAGAGCTCGCCGTCGAGGAGATCAATGCACAGGGAGGCTTCCTGGGGAAGCACCCGATACGGCTCTTCGTCAGGGATACTCTCACCCAACCGGCCCCGGCGGTACAGAAGGTACGTGAACTGATCAAGGACGACAAGGTCAGGTGCGTGCTCGGTACCTACTCCAGTGCGGCCGCGATTGCCATCAAGCCGGTCTGCAGGGAGCACGGGGTGCTCCACATAGCATCCATCAGCAACTCCGAAAATCTCACCAGGGACGACTTCAGCCCGTACACCTTCTCCGTGGTCCCCAACACCTACATGCAGGCAAAGGCTGCCGCCCTGGCCGTGTCGAAGCTGTCGAAGGGCAAGAACTGGAAGACGTACGTGACCCTGGCATCGGATTACGAGTGGGGACGGTCAACCCAGTCGAACTTCGTGGAAGTCCTGAACCAGGTGTCCCCGGAGATAAGCCTGAAAAAAGAATTCTGGCCCCCGCTCGGAGAGACGGAATTCTATCCGTACATCAGGAAGATCATCCTCGAGAAGCCTGACTTCATTTACGGCTCGCTGGCATCCAAGGACAACGACATATGGTTCAATCAGGCAAAGAGCTTCGGCCTGTTCGAGCTGATTCCCTACCAGGGGTCCCTCATCAGCGTGTCGGAACTCATCGCACGTGGGGACCAGCTTCCCAGGGGCGTCATCGGCATGGCCCGCGCCCCGTTTTTCGCCCACATGGACATACCCATGATGAGCCATTTCGTGAAGACCTACAAGGCCCGGTTCGGGCAATACCCCAGTGACTGGGCTGTCCTGGAATACGACGCGGTCTATGCCCTGAAACAGGGCATCGAGAAGACAGGGACCATCGACAGCACGAGAGTCAAGGACGCGATGAGCGGCATGACGGTCAGGACATGCAGGGGAGAGCTCACGTTCCGGGAGATCGACAACCAGCTCAACTGTCCGTCGTATGTGGGAATGGTGGGGAAAGACCCCCGGTACCCGTTCCCCGTCTACAAGGACCTGATCATCATCAAAGGCGATGAATCCTGGAGATCGGAGAGCGAGATCCAGGCCGCACGCGACACAAGGTAGACAGCACCCTTTTCGAACGCATCTCGCGGACATGTTGACGTCCCATGCAGGACCTCTCCTGGTCCTGCATTTTTTCATGAAAGCGAAACGCTGCCGCTATGGGATAGTCGGGATGAGCCTCCAGGGGAAGATCCGGTATGGCATGGGATTTGTATAGTGAGGGTATGAAACCATGGGGGAGCAGGGATGAAGGTCTCTTCACCTGATATTCTGGAACGACTGCTCAGGGATCTTCCCTCGGGAAACGGACAGGCTGCGAAAGGTCCAGCAGCTGGCCCTGACGCCTTTTCAGAGCTCCTGAAAACCGTCGCGAGAAGGGAAACGGGCACGAATGCGGTGCGGGCGGACAGGGAAAAGCTTGCCGCCCTGCTGGAGCTGGTCAGGATCCGGATGAACCGGTCTGTCATGGATGCCTTCTCGGACAGCGATGAAGACTCGACCATGGCGGATTTTTCGTTCATGCCCGCCAGGACGGATGTGGCCATTCCCCGTCAGGATGAGTCAAAAGTCGGACGCTCCCACCAGGCGGACGACATTCCTGTGGCGCGGGGGGACTTGGATGGAATCATAGACAGGGCCTCCTCAACCTACGGGGTGGACAGAAACCTCATCGTGTCGGTCATCAAGGCTGAAAGCGGATTCGATGCCGGCGCAACCTCGCCCAAGGGCGCCATGGGCCTCATGCAGCTCATGCCAGGGACCGCCCGGGACCTGGGGGTGACCGATGCCTATGACCCGGAGCAGAACGTCATGGGGGGCACCCGTTATCTCAAGGGGCTGCTTGAAAGGTACGACGGTGACGTCAAGAAGGCCCTGGCCGCCTACAACTGGGGCGCGGGCAACCTGGAGCGCAGCACCGGCTACCTGCCTGAAGAGACACGGAACTACATCGCCAGGATCATGGAGGACTACGACAGGGCCAGGGGATGATCCCCGGGGTGGAACCCGTCGACCCGCTCAGTGTCTCATGGAGCAGGCATTTCCCTGAGGTACCCTGCTTGTCTTCTCCCGACCACTATGCTAAATACCATGTTCACCTGACACAGACGTGCGAAAAAGGGGGGGGGATCCTGTATGTCCGGTCACAATAAATGGTCGACCATCAAGCACAAGAAGGGCGCGGCCGATGCCAAGCGCGGCAAGCTCTTCTCCAAGATCATCAAGGAGATCACCGTGGCTGCCCGCATGGGCGGCGGAGACATCGAGGGCAATGCCAGGCTCAGGGCTGCCGTGAGCTCGGCAAAGGCGGCAAACATGCCCAAGGACAACATCGACCGCGCAATCAAGAAGGGGACGGGAGAGCTCGAAGGGGCAGCGTTCGAGGAGATCACGTACGAAGGCTATGGCCCGGGCGGGGTGGCGGTGCTCGTCAAGGTGCTCACGGACAACAAGAACAGGGCGGTGGCGGACATACGGCACCTCTTTTCCAAGTACAACGGCAACCTCGGCGAAACGGGGTGCGTGAACTGGATGTTCGACAAGAAGGGTTATGCCTCCATCGACAAGACGGTCGTCGACGAGGAGACACTCTATGACATCGCCCTGGGCGCAGGGGCGGACGACATCACGGACACCGGCGACACCTTCGAGATCCTCACCTCTCCCGAGGACATCGAGAGTCTGCGGTCCGCCCTGGAGGGGAAGGGCATCAAGTACACCCAGCTCGAGATCCAGATGATCCCCCAGACCAACGTGACCCTGACCGGGAAGCCCGCCCAGCAGACCCTGAAGCTGCTGGACGCCCTGGAAGACCTCGACGATGTCCAGGCGGTGTCCTCGAACTTCGACATCAGCGACGAGGAGATGGCCGAGCTCCAGGCATAATGAGAATCTGCGGCGTCGATCCCGGGACCAGGACCACGGGCTACGGAATACTCGACATGCACCAGGACCCCGAACGGCTGGTGTACGTGACCCACGGCACCATCAGACCCCGCTCCGACGAGATGGCGCTGCGCCTGAAGGAGATCTTCGAGGGGCTGACCGACATGTTCCGGCAGTTCGGCCCGGGGGAGGTGGCGGTGGAAACTACCTTTCATTCCCTGAACGCCCAGTCGGCCCTCAAGCTCGGCCAGGCACGGGGGGTCATACTGCTGGCCGCCTCCCTGATGGGGATCCCTGTGTTCGAGTACACCCCCACCGAGGTGAAGAAGGCCACCTGCGGCTATGGACATGCCGGAAAGGACCAGATCCACACCATGGTGAGCACCATCCTGCACCTCCCCAAGGGTACGGTCAGGTCCATGGATGCATCCGACGCACTGGCCATCGGTGTGTGTCACTCTTCATCCCGCCGCATGAGGAGGTTCGTCACGTGATCAGCATGCTCAGGGGACAGGTGGCCCAGCACTCGGGCACGCAGGCCGTCATCATGGTGGGCGGCGTCGGGTACCTCGTCAACGTACCGCTCGGCACCCAGTTCAGGAGCGGCCATGACCACGAGGTGACCCTGCATACCATGCTCATCGTGAGGCAGGACTGCATGGACCTCTACGGGTTCGTCGACCAGCGGCAGCGGGAGATCTTCGCGCTGCTGCTGAACGTCTCCGGCATCGGGCCCAAGATCGCCATGAACATCATCTCATCGGTTGAGCCCAACAGGTTCCTCGACGAGGTCGCGAGCGAGAACATCCCCTACCTCATGAGCCTGCCGGGCATCGGCAGCAAGGGTGCGCAGCGCATCGTGCTGGAGCTCCGTGAGCGGATCGCCAAGCAGTTCAAGACCAGGGGGAGGGAGCCCGGCCGGGACATGGCCGAAGACGCCGTTGCCGCGCTGACCACGCTCGGGTATTCTGATTCTCAGGCGCGCAAGGCGGTGGCTTCGGTGAAGGCCGACACCGTGGAAGACCTCGTGCGCAGGGCGTTGAAGGAACTGTTATGAGGGACGAGATCACCGGGAACACGCTGAACGGTCAGGAGCGCGACTTCGAAGTCCAGATCCGTCCCAGGAGTCTCGGGGAGTACGTGGGACAGGATTCCCTCAAGGAGAACCTGGGGGTCTTCATCAAGGCCGCGGGCAGGAGGTGCGAGGCCCTTGATCACTGCCTCTTCTACGGCCCCCCGGGGCTTGGAAAGACCACCCTTGCATACATCATCGCCCACGAGCTGCAGGTGGGCCTGCGGGTCACGAGCGGACCGGCCATCGAAAAGTCCGGGGACCTGGCCGCCATACTCACCAACCTCGAGCCCCGGGACGTGCTCTTCATCGACGAGATACACCGCCTCGGCAGCGCCATCGAGGAGATCCTGTATCCAGCCATGGAGGAGCACAAGCTGGACATCATCATCGGCCAGGGCCCATCCGCCAGGTCCATCCGCATCGACCTCAACCCCTTCACCCTGGTGGGGGCCACGACCAGGGCGGGCATGATAACCTCCCCCCTGCGAGACAGGTTCGGCATCATCGGCCACCTCGAGTTCTACTCGGTGGAGGAGCTCACACGGATCCTCAGGCGTACCGCCTCGATCCTCGGCATCACCGCCCACGAGGAGGGCCTCGTCGAGATCGCCCGCCGGTCGCGGGGCACACCCCGCATCGCGAATCGACTGCTCAAGCGGGTCCGTGACTTTGCCGAGGTCCTCGGTGACGGCACGATCGGGCCAGACATAGCCGATGCCGCGCTCTCCAAGCTCGACATCGACAAGACAGGCCTTGACAGGATGGACCGCAAGATCATCAGGACCATGGTGCAGACCTTCACCGGCGGCCCGGTTGGCATCGATTCCCTGGCCGCATCCATCGGCGAGGACAAGGACACCATCGAGGACGTCTACGAGCCTTTCCTCATCCAGAACGGCTACATAAAACGTACCCCGCGGGGCCGGCAGGTATGCGCCAAGGGATACAAGGCCGTGGACCTCAGGCCCGGATCTGCTCAGATGGACATGTTCGACGAGGATTGAACGGTGCGGAGGAGCTGACGATGGTCCTTCTCGATGTCGACGACACCCTCTATCCCAAGGGATCGGGCCCGTTCTCTCTGGTCGACCGCAGGATAGAGCAGTACGTCATGGCGACCTGCCGGGTCGACCGGCAGCAGGCGGGCCAGATCAGGAAGACCTACATCAGGGAATACGGGTCCACCCTGCAGGGACTGATGCGGCACTACGGGATCGACCCCGCCCATTATCTCAAGGACGTCCACGATGTCCCGGTGGAAGACATGCTGAGCAGGGACGAGCGGCTCCGCAGCGCCCTGGGTTCCCTTGACAGGGCGATGGTGGCGTTCACCAACGGGTCCTTCGAGTATGCCTGTCGGATCCTGAAGGCCCTCGGTATTGACGGAATGATAGAGGACCTGTTCACCATCGAATACATGGACTTCGTTCCCAAGCCGCTTCCCTGGGCCTACCACAAGGTCATGCAGCTGTACGGCAGGATACCCGGGGAGTACCTGGTCGTGGACGACAGCATGGCCAATGTCCGCACCGCAAGGAATCTGGGCATGGCCGCGGTGGTCGTGGGCGCCGAGGAACCCGACGGTTTTGTCTTGAGCATCCCCAGCATCTATGACATATCTCGGGTTGTTTCCTGGTAGTTATTCACCCCATGATTCCTGGAGGATATGCAATGAACGTGCTTGTCACCGGTGTCGCGGGCTTCATCGGTTTCCACGTTGCGCGGCGCCTGCTCGATGACGGCCACAGGGTCGTCGGTATCGACAACCTGAATCCGTATTACGACCCCGCCCTCAAGAGAGACCGGCTCGCCCGGGTCGGATCAAACGGTGAGTTCACGTTCAGGAAGCTGGACCTTGCCGACCGCGGGGGCATGGAGGAGGTCTTCGCCGGCGAGCGGTTCGATGCGGTGGTCCACCTCGCAGCCCAGGCCGGTGTCCGTCACAGCATCGAAAACCCCCATGTCTACGTGGGATCGAATCTCACGGGTTTTCTCCACATCCTTGAAGGCTGCAGGCACCATGGCGTCCCCCACCTGGTCTACGCATCGTCCTCGTCGGTCTATGGCGCCAACACGAAGATGCCCTTTTCGGTGCATGACAACGTGGACCACCCCGTATCACTGTATGCCGCGACCAAGAAGGCCAACGAGCTCATGGCCCATACCTATGCGGCACTGTACGGTATCCCCTGTACCGGCCTGCGGTTCTTTACGGTCTACGGGCCCTGGGGAAGGCCGGACATGGCCCTGTTCACGTTCACCCGGGCCATTCTCGAGGGAAGGGCCATCGACATCTACAATTACGGCGACATGCAGCGCGACTTCACCTATATCGACGACATCATCGAAGGGGTCTATCGGATCATGTTCCTCATACCCAGGGCCGATCCGACCTGGGACGGCTCCCGTCCGGACCCGGGCACCAGCTTCGCCCCGTCCAGGATCTACAACATCGGCGGATCGCACCCGGTGAACCTGATGCACTTCATCGAGGTCCTCGAGAAGGCCCTGGGCAGGCAGGTGGAAAAAAACATGCTCCCGCTTCAGAAAGGCGATGTGAAGGCAACGTGCGCCGATGCCCTCGATCTCGAGGCGGCCGTGGGGTTCAGGCCCGGGGTCCCGGTGGAGGAAGGCATACAAAGATTCGTCGAGTGGTACCGGTCCTACTATCGCGTCTGATTCGCCCGCCTCAGGATGATCTCGGAGGGAAGATCCGACTCGAGGATGAAATTGAGGATGGTGTCCTGGTAGTGCTCCATGCCGCCGGTGAACTCGATCCCCAACTGGGTCTTGTCCAGGACATTCTCGCTCCTGACGGAACGCACCACGCCCATGGTCTTCAACGGCCCCTGGGGGAGATTGATCCAGATGGTGGCGAGATTCATGCCCTCGATGAGCGGTGCCTTGTCGCCGAGCACCTCGACACCCATGCCCTCGATGCTGATGTCCCAGATGAACACCTTTACCTTCTCGGAGTTTATGGGGTGCACAAGGGTGGCGGTCAGCGGCTCGTCGCCGGTCATCAGGTATCTGAGCACGCTTCGTCTGCTGATATACCGCACCGCATCCGGCCAGGTGGTTTCCATGATGTTCTTGATGATGTCGTTGATCCTCGCCGTGAACAGCATGACGTCGGCACCCTTGAAGAGGTAGAAAGGGTATACCATGTCTATCTGGGGCTGGAAGGGGAGCCTGAGATCAGAGATCCGCACGATGCGCAGCACCATGTTGTCCTGCTCGGGGCGCAGATAGAAGAATTCGGCAGGGATGGCCTTCTGCCTATACATCATGAGCATGTCGCCGAAGCCCCGGGACAGGTTCTTCACGTTTTCGAACATCCGCTGGATCTGCTCCTTGTCCGTGATGATCCTGCCGGTGTCGGGAACGCCCTCGTTGAGCTGGGCGAAGGCCTCGATGGGGGTGTCGGCGGGAGAGAAGTCGATGCCCATGCGGGAAGGTACCCCGGAGCCGAGGTAGGCGATGCGGCCCGGGATGGAGGTGGCAATGACCTTTCCCTTTTTCTCCAGGGTCTCGATTTCGAGTTGCGTTCCCTTGTGAAGGAGAGAGAACCCGTCGGTCACGAGGACCCCGATGCCCCCGATGGAGATGTCCACCACCGGGAACCGGAAGGAGTTCTCGCCGATTTTGGCCCGTGCCTGCAGTTCCTCCCAGGCCTGGGTCTTTTTTCGTTTGCTCTCTCTTTTCTCCATCTAGAGTCCTCATCGGAATGCCGAGATGGAAAACTTTAGGATTCGAAGAGGCCTCCATGTGGCCGCTTCATGTATCAAATGAGTCAATCATAATGGACAGATAGAAAATTTCATAGGGGCTCCTGAGGGCGGGCCGCGAGGCGCTTCACGGGGTCGAAGAAAGAACCCCCGGGCAGTGCCGGGGGTTCTGGCTTCCAAGGATTACGATCTGTTGCCGTGTCGGCTGGAGAGGTCTAGTTCCCCTTGTAGACCGGTTTCCTCTTTTCCATGAAGGCCGTCATGGTCTCTGCGATGTCCTCGGACGGGAGGACCATGGCGCTGCGCGCCGCCACGTACTCGAGTCCGTCCGCAATGCTCTGGCCGCGGCAGAAGTTGAGGACCTCCTTGGCGCCCTGGACCGCCAGCGGCGCGCACTGGGCGATCTCGAGCGCGAGGCTCTCCGCGCCCTTCAGGAGCGCGTCCTTGTCCGGGTACACCTCGTTGACCAGGTTGACCTCCCTGGCACGCTTCGCGTCGATGAACTTCGCCGTGAAGGCCATCTCCCGGGTGATGCCCTGGCCCACGATGTGCGGCAGGCGCTGCAGGACTCCCACATCGGCTATGAAGGACACCGCCGCCTCCCGCAGCGAGATCCTCGCGTCTTCGGAAGCCAGGCGGATGTCGCAGGCGCTCCCGAGATCAAGGGCCGCACCGATGCTGTAGCCGTGGAAGCAGCAGATGACCGGTTTCGAGCACTTTTCCACGCTCGTCATGGCGTCCTGGAGCGGGAAGATGTCCTTGAAGAGCCGCACCTTTCCCTTGGCGCTCATGTCCCAGTTCTTCATGGTGGGTATCATGGGGGCCATGCCCATGATGTCGATGCCGGTGCTCAGGTCCTTGCCTTCGCCGGCAATGATCGCAACGCGTGTGCTCTCGTCGGCATCGATGTCGGCGAATATGGGGATGATCTCCTTCCACGCATCCGGGCCCATGGCGTTTTTCTTCTCGGGCCTGTTCAGGAACACCCACGCGATGGGGGCCTTCTTTTCCACTTTGTAGAAGTTGTACTGTGTCGTCATGGCGGGTACCCTCCTCTCTGTGTGAAGGGTAAATGGTTCCGGTGAGCTTGTCAAAGGTTAAATTCACCCTTTAAGGTTATGTTCACGAAGGATATTGACAAGCGACTCGACGAGCACTACCTAAAGAGAGGTCGATAAAAGACAGTGTGAGGACCGTATGCCCATCTATGAATACCGGTGTGAGAAATGCGGGAACGAATTCGAGGCCCTGGTTTCCATGAATGCCAGGGAAAATCCCGCATGCCCGAAGTGTGAGACGAAAAAGGTCAGGAAGAAGATGTCGATAACCGCGTCCAGCAAGGCTGCGTGCGGGTCGTGCGCATCCACATCGTCATGCTCCTCGAAGGGCTTCTCCTGAGGATAGATGCCTGAAGGCCCGGTCAGGGCCTAGCGAAACAGGTCCTCCAGCACGATGGTTTCTTCGCGCTTTGGTCCCACCGAGACAATGGCGGTCTTCACGCCGAGCTTGCCCTCGATGTAGTCGAGATATGCCCTGCAGTTCCGCGGCAGGTGATCGATGGACCTGACGTCGCTCAGTGGCTCCTCCCATCCCGGCAGTTCCTCATAGACGGGCTGAAGGTCCGTGTACATCTCGAGGTTCGCGGGCATGTTCTCGATGGTCGAGCCGACGGACCGGTATTCGACCGCCACCTTGATGGTCTCGAACCCCGAGAGCACGTCGAGTTTCGTGATGGCGAGGTATGAGATGCCGCTCAGGCGTATGGAGTGCCGCAGCGCCACCAGGTCCAGCCAGCCGCAGCGCCGGGGTCTGCCGGTGGTGGCCCCGTATTCGCCGCCGAAGGCACGGAGCCTTTCGCCTGTCTCGTCGCTGAGTTCGGTCGGGAAGGGGCCACCCCCCACGCGGGTGGTGTACGCCTTGCAGATGCCGATGACCGAGTGAATGGCCGTCGGACCTATGCCGGAGCCTACACATGCCTGACCGGCCACGGTGTTGGATGACGTCACGTACGGGTAGGTGCCGTGGTCCATATCCAGGTTGGCACCCTGGGCACCTTCGAAGAGGAGGTGCCTGCCCTGCTTCATGTTCTCGTCGAGGAGGACCGGGACGTCTCGTACATAGGGTCTGATGCGTGCGCCCATGGCCGAGAGCTTCTTGAATATGCTGTCCTTGTCCAGGGGCTTGAGCTTGAGGATCCTGGTGATGTATTCCTGCTTTTCCTCGAAGGCTGCATCGAGCTTCTTCTTCAGGTAAGTCTCGTTGGCGAGGTCGACCACCCTGATGCCCAGACGCCGGGCCTTGTCCTCGTAGGCAGGGCCTATTCCCCTGCCCGTGGTCCCGATACCCTGGGTGCAGTCCCTGGCGGTGTCGATGATGCGGTGGTAGGGCATGATCACGTGGGTTCGGTCGCTTATGGCGATGGACTCCGGCGAGATGTCGTACCCCTTTTCTTTGAGGGCATCGATCTCTTCCAGGAGTATCTCGGGGTCCAGCACCACCCCTGAGCCTATCACGCAGAGTTTGCCCGGATGGAGGATGCCTGACGGGATGAGGTGGAGCACGACCTTTCTGTCCCCCACCACGAGGGTATGGCCGGCGTTGTTGCCGCCCTGGAACCTGATGATCAGGTCTGACCGTTCCGTGAGCAGATCGACGATCTTGCCCTTGCCCTCATCACCCCACTGGGTGCCCACCACCACGATGTTTGCCATGTGCGAGATCCTCCTCAAGCCCTCTTGCGTGCTAGATGAATGCCTCCTGGACAGACAGGGCGTTCGGGACCCACCTCAGTTTGTCCATAACCTTCTTGGGGACCTCGGTATCCACGTCGATGATGGCCGTGTCTTCCAGGCGGCCGCGGCCGAGGAGGAGCCCTGCGATAGTGATGCCGGCCTCGCCGAGGATCTCGACACCCGCATCGGACAGCTTATCGCTGATGAATATCTTCAATCTTCCCCCTGAGCCGGGATTATAGATTCGGAGCACTTGTAACAAATGGCTCCCGAGGTGTCAACACCAAGAGAGACGGGGATGGTCGACGGTAAACGGATTCGGGGTGTGCCTGCCCCCGGACACGGTGTTCGTGTGGGTGACCGTGCCCGGGAGCGGTATGGCCGGGGAGTTCCCTACAGTACCCGTATCGCCAGGACGCCTTCAAGGGACCCGATCTTCCCGATCAGGCCTTCATTCACATCGCCGTCGATATCGATGATGTTGTAGGCGATGCTGCCCTTGCTCTTGTTGATCATGTCCGCGATGTTGATCTTGTTCTCGGCCAGGAGGTGCGTGATCTTCTCGATCATGCCCGGCAGGTTCTGGTTTGCGATGGTCAGCCTCTTGCTGGGCGACCTGTCGAGGTGGGTCTCGGGGAAGTTGACCGAATTCTTGATGTTGCCGTTTTCGAGGTACTCCATGAGCTGCATGACCGCCATGATCGCGCAGTTCTCCTCGGACTCCTCGGTGGAGGCACCCAGATGCGGGATGGCTATGCTCCTGTCCATCTTGATGAGCTCTTCGTCGGGGAAGTCCGTCACGTAGCAGCTCACGATCCCGTCGGCGAGAGCCTTCTTGAGGTCCGCGGTATTCACGAGTTCCCTTCTGGCGAAGTTCAGGAGCACGGCACCTTTCTTCATGATGGCGAACTTATCCGCATCGATGGATCCACGGGTGTCCTTGTTCAACGGCACGTGCAGGGTGACGAAGTCGGAGTCGGCAAGGAGCTTTTCCAGGCTCGAGGCCCGCTTGGTGTTGCGGGACAGCATCCATGCCGCCTCGATGGACAGGAACGGATCGTACCCGATGACCTCCATGCCCAGGCCCTCGGCGGCATTGGCCACCATGGTGCCGATGGCACCCAGGCCGACCACGCCCACTTTCTTGCCGAGGATCTCGGTGCCGCCGAACTTGGACTTTCCCTTCTCGATCAGATCGGGGACCTTGTCGCCTTCGCCGACGAGGCCCTTGGCCCAGGCAATTCCTTCGGTCACCTTCCGGCTGGCCAGCAGCATGCCGAGAATGACCAGTTCCTTCACGCCGTTGGCGTTCGCACCCGGGGTATTGAACACCACAATGCCCTTCTCCGAGCACTTGTCGATGGGGATGTTGTTTACCCCGGCGCCTGCGCGGGCGATGGCCTTCAGACTCGAGGGCAGGGTCATGTCCTTCATCTCCTTGCTTCGTACCAGGATGCCGTCGGGCTCTGAGACGCCTGTGCGGTACTCATACCTGTCCGTGAAAAGACGCAAGCCCTTTTCCGAGATGTTGTTCAGTAGGTCGATCTTGTACATACAGTCCTCCTCTCTCCGGCCCACTATAATATAGAATATTCATGTTCTGCCAGAGCAAAAATGGGGTCTGAAAAGGGAGAGGGCGGCACGGCCATGGACGGGTAGCGACCCGTCCTGATCACTGTCCGGCCATGGTCTTCAACAATTCGACGAGGAATTCCCAGAAGTGCCCCGTGCTCTCGATGCTGACCCGCTCCTGCGGTGAGTGGGGTTGCTCGATGGTGGGGCCGAAGGAGATCATGTCGAGGCCCTCGATCCTCTCGGCGATCACGGCACACTCCAGCCCGGCGTGGACGACCCGCACGCTGGGTTCTTTCCCGGAAACACGTGAGAACAGGCGCGTGCATGTCGCGAGGATCGGAGAAGAGAGGTTCGGTCTCCATGCGGGGTATCCATGGCCGTGGCGCACCTCGCATCCGGCGAGTTCTCCCGCGGAGGCCACCTGGGCAGCGGCGTCACGGAGTGCGCTCCCGACGATGCTCCGCTGTGACGTGGTGACGATGAGGCTGTCGCCCTCCCATGAGCAGACTGCCAGGTTCGTGGAGGTGACCACGGTGCCGTCGAGGCCCGGGTCGATGTGCAGGGGCCCGTGGGGCAGGGCCTGGAGGAGATGGAGGATCTTCGATGCATCGGCGGGCACAACCACCCGTGGCGCCCCGTGATCCATCACTTCCAGGTCGAGCGCCACGCCGTCATCGACGTGTTCAAATTCTCCCCGGAGGATGTCGTTCCATCGCACGGTCTCGTGCATGAGCTCCCCGATGGCGGACGATTCCACATGAATGACCGCTTCGGCATCCCTCGGAATGGCGTTGTGCTTGCTGCCGCCGCGGAAAGTGCCCAGGCTGAAGCCGTACACGGGATAGGTTGCGTGGAGGATCCTGGCCAGGAGCTTGATCGCATTTCCCAGTCCCCGGTGGATGTCCACCCCCGAATGACCCCCCCTGAGGCCCCCGATTCTGAGCAGAAGGGCCTTCGTGTCTTCCGGAACCGTCATGAAGTCGAGCTCCAGGTCGAGCATGGTGTCCACGCCGCCGGCACATCCGATGATGAAGGTGCCCTCGTCCTCCGAGTCGAGATTGATGAGCGTGTGTGCCGAGAACGATTCTCGCGCGAGCGCATGTGCGCCGGTCAGGCCCGTCTCTTCCTCCACGGTGAAGATGAGCTCGAGATCAGGGTGAGCGAGGCTCGTGTCCTCCATGATGGCGAGCATGGCGGCAACCCCGATGCCGTTGTCCGCACCCAGCGTGGTGCCCGTGGCCCGTATCCAGTCTCCATCCCGTACCAGGCGGATGGGGTCGCTGCTGAAGTCGTGGGGCGTGCTCTTGTCCTTTTCACATACCATGTCCAGGTGAGACTGGAGGGCCAGGGAGGGCATCCCCCTGGTCCCGGGCTTCTTCACGATGACGTTGCCCGCATCGTCGGTCGTGCACGCCAGCCCGAGGCCGCTGGCCAGGGTCCTGACATGCCCGGCGATGGCGGCCTCGTTGCCCGATTCCCTCGGTATCCGCGAGATCTCCCCGAAGTGCCTCCACAAAGCCTGAGGATCGAGCCCGTCGAGAGCCTTCATGAAACGTGTACCCCCCGAGTGCATGTCAATCCTTGTACGGATACCAGCTTGGCCTCCAGCGGGCAAGAGCGAAATGTCCCTTCGAGGGCCCGGGCGATCCTTTCCATGCCCGGGGATTTTGGTGATTACGGTTCCCGGCAAAAAAACCGATAGGGTGTTGGATGCATCTTGACAGGTGGATTGTTTGGAAGTATATGCTTGAACAGCCTGGAATATGGACATTATCATGCTAACCCGCGGTAAAACCCTTCGAAAGTTTTTCCCGGATTCTGGTAATCCCGTTTTTCCAGACATCAACACCCGGGTCCATCCCTCTTGCCAAGGGAGAAAGCCTGAAAAAACGGAGGTATGAATGGCTACAGGAACAGTAAAGTGGTTCAACGAAAAGAAGGGTTTTGGATTCATCACGCAGGACGGCGGCAGCGATGTGTTCGTTCACTATTCTGCTATCAAAGGAGACGGTTTCAAGACGCTTACCGAGGGAGAGAAGGTCACCTTCGAGGTGACCAACGGACCCAAGGGTCCGCAGGCATCGAACGTAATGAAGCTGTAGTGTTCAGCCGGGGCAGGTGAATGCCTGCCCCGGCTCCATGTAGTATCAGCTGGTATATACCGAACATCGGTGTTTCTCGTGAACTGAAAGTTTCGGTATTCTGCGCAGGGCAGCCTCGAGGACTGCCCTTCAGGGAACAGCGCACCGCGCATATGCGGTTCCCCGCCTGTAGAATGCCTGTTTAAGCCTTCACCTGGATCTGTCGTATCTCATGAAGCCACTGCTCGAAGGCTTTGCGTGCCCCGGCGCTTCTGGCCTCGGCTCGCCCGGCCTTCGGCCCGTCAGGTATCGGCATGATGCCGAAGTTGGTATTCATGGGCTGGAAGTCTCCCGTGGTGCGGTCCGTGATGTAGCGGAGCAGGGAACCCAGTGCCGTTTCAGGTCCCGGGGGGGCAAACGGCACACCCCTGATCCGCGCGCACACCGACATGCCGGCCATGATGCCCATGGCGGCGGATTCCATGTAGCCTTCCACGCCTGTAATCTGGCCGGCCAGATAGGTTTTCTCATGGCCGATGATGTGAAGGTCCGAGGCCAGTATCCGCGGTGAGTCCAGATAGGTGTTCCGGTGGATGCTTCCATACCGGAGGATGCGGGCATTCCTGAGCGCCGGTATGAGGGAGATGATCCTCTTCTGCTCCGGATAGGTGAGCCTGGTCTGGAACCCCACCATGGTGCAGGCGTCGCCGGCCAGGTTCTCCCTGCGGAGCTGCACCACGGCATAAGGCCGCTTGCCGGTTCTCGGGTCCTTCAGCCCCACCGGCCGCAGGGGACCGTAGCGCAGGGCGTCGGCTCCCCTGCGTGCGAGCACCTCGACCGGCAGGCATGCCTCGAAGAACCTCACATTCTCGAATTCATGCGCACGGACCCTGTCCGCTGCCAGGAGCCGGTCCATGAAGTGTGAATACTCGTCCCTGTCCAGGGGACAGTTGAGGTAGTCGGTGTCGCTGTCGGACCACCGCGATCCCGCAAAGGCATGACCCATATCGATACTCTCCGTGTCGATGATGGGGGATATGGCGTCATAGAAGAACAGCCTGTCACGTGCCGTCATTGCCGCAAGTTCTCCGGCCAGGGCATCCGAGGTCAGGGGGCCGGTTGCGACGACGGTGAGACGGTCCCTGTCGATGGCCCTGAGCTCCTCGCGTCTGAGCGTGATCCGGTCATGGCTCGCAACGTACCCGGTGATGGCCCCGGCAAAGGCGGTGCGGTCGACGGCGAGGGCCTTGCCCGCAGGTACCCTGGTGCGCATGGCCACGGACATGACGAGGGACCCGAGGCCCGCCATTTCACGTTTGAGGATACCGTGAGCCGTCAACGGGTCGGTGCCCTTGAAGGAGTTGCTGCATACGAGCTCGGCAAGCTGGTCCGTCTTGTGGGCCGCGGTCATGGTGGACGGCCTCATCTCGCAGAGCTCCACGCTTATGCCGCGCTCCGCGAGGACATGGGCCGCCTCAACCCCGGCGAGCCCCGCCCCGATGATGCAGACTTCAGGACGGTGCATCTTCGCTGTGCGTGCACCCGGGATTGGCACAGATAAGTTTGGAGCCTTTCCGTATGAGGATTCCCGAACCGCAGCGGGGGCACTCCTGGATCACCGGCTTCGTCCAGCTGATGAACGGGCACTCTTTCAGAGAGCAGGAATAGAAGGTCTTTCCCTTCTTGGTGCGCTGCTGTACGATCTCTCCCGTACACCCGGGCATGGGGCATTTGACCCCGAGGGGGAACGGCATGATGTTCTTGCACGCGGGGTAGGCGCTGCACGCAAGGAAGGGTCCGAAGCGCCCCTGGCGGATGACCATCTGGGCCCCGCACTTGTCGCAGACCCGGTCAGTGGGTTCGGGCGCCTTGGTGATGCGTCTGGTGTTCTTGCATTCCGGGTAGTTGCTGCAGGCGAGGAACTGGCCGAACCTGCCACGTTTGACCACCATGGGGGCCCCGCACTTCTCGCAGGTCTCTCCGGTCTCCTGGGCCTTGTTCTCTTCCACCGGGCATATCTTTCCCGATTCGTCCCTGGTGAATTCCCTGGTGTTCTTGCAGTCGGGATAGCCTGCACAGCCGAGAAAATATCCGTTCCTGCCGAGCTTGATGAGCATGTCCCTGCCGCAGACCTCGCAGACGATGCCCGAAGGACGGGCTTCGGCACGGATATTCTCCATGTTTTGTGCGGCCTGCTCGTGCTCGGTGTTGTAGGTCCGGTAGAAGTCGCCCATGACCTTCTCATAGGCCGACTGGCCCTCCTCGATGAGGTCCAGGGAATCTTCCATCCGTGCGGTGAAGCCGATGTCGAGGATGTTCGGGTAGTGCTTCACGAGGAGTGCATTGACGTCCCTCCCCAGTTCGGTGGGCACGAAGGAACGGGCTTCCATCCTCACGTAGCCCCTGTCCACGATGGTGGAGATCGTGGGGGCATAGGTGCTCGGCCTCCCGATACCCTTCTCCTCGAGTTCCTTGATGAGGCTCGCCTCGGTGTAGCGGGGCGGCGGCTGGGTGAAATGCTGTTCAGGGCTCACTGCGGTGCAGGCCAGGCGGTCACCCGCGGCGAGGGAATCGGGCAGGGAGCTCTCTTCCTCATCGCCGTTGGCATCGTACAACTTCAGATACCCGTCGAAGGTCATGACGGATCCTGCGGCACGAAGCGCGATATCGCCGGCCGCTATGTCCACGGTGGTCTGATTGAAGGATGCGCTGTTCATCTGGGAGGCGATGAACCGTTTCCAGATGAGGTCGTAGACGGCATACTGGTCGTCGTTCAGGTGGGGTCTCAATGCTTCGGGGGTGTTCTGAAGGCTCGTCGGCCTGATGGCCTCGTGCGCCTCCTGGGCTGACTTCTTGGCCTTGTAGCGCCTTGGTTTTTCTGGCAGATAGGCGGTACCGAAGGCCTCGGGGATGAACCCGCGCACCTCGGCCAGGGCGTCTTCGGAAACGACCGGTGAGTCAGTACGCATGTAGGTGATGAGACCGGTGATCTCGTTGCCGCCGATGGGCAGCCCTTCATAGAGCTGCTGGGCGATCATCATGGTTTTCTTCGCCGAGAAGCGCAGCTTGGATGAAGCCGCCTGCTGGAGGGTCGAGGTGATGAAGGGAGGCGAAGGGTTCTTGGACCGCACCTGCCTGGTGACGGCCTTGATGAGTATGGCAGGTGCCGACTGCAGCGCCTCGACCACCTGGCGGGCCGCCTGTTCGTCGGGCATCTCCTTGGGCACGACGACCTTGGCCGTGAAGGTGTCGCCTGTCGTGGTCGTCAGCTGCGCCTCGACGGTCCAGTACTCCCGCGACTGGAAGGCCTCGATCTCTTCCTGGCGCATGCAGATGAGTCTCAGGGCAACGGACTGCACCCTGCCGCCCGAGAGACCCCGCTTGACCTTTTTCCAGAGCAGCGGACTCATGGTGTACCCCACGATCCGGTCCATGGACCGCCTCGCCATCTGGGCGTCGTAGAGCGGGCGGTTCAGTCCCTTGGGGTTTTTCAGCGCCTCCTCGATGGCCTTCTTGGTGATCTCGTGGAACGTGATCCGGCGGACGGCCGTATCGGGTTTTCTTATCTCCTCGGCCACGTGCCATGCGATGGCCTCGCCCTCGCGGTCGGGGTCCGATGCCAGGAACACGATGTCGGCCTTGTCCGCACGGCTCTTGATCTTCTTGACCACGTCGCGCTTGTCCGGGATTACCTTGTAGCTGGGCGTGAATCCCTGCTCGATCTCGATGCCGAGTTTGCTCTTCGGCAGGTCCTTGATGTGTCCCATGGTGGCCTCGACCTCGAAGCCCTTTCCCAGGTACCTCTTGATGGTCCGTGCCTTGGCTGGCGACTCCACGATGACGAGAGATTTAGCCATGAATGCTCCTTGTCGTGTATCGGTTCCCGGCAGTCCGTTTGAGTGAACCCGAGAGTTCGAGCGTGCTCACCCTGCGGCATGCCTCCGTGACGTCGATGTCGAGATGCATCGCGATCTCGTCGATACTCACCGGCGATCCGGACGCCATGGCGAGGATGTCATCCGGTTGCGCTTCGGCGTGGTCGAACTGCCTCACGATGCCTCTGAGCTGGGGCGCGATCTCGGCGATGATGTCTCCTGCGTGCTCGACGAGGAGCGCCCCCTGTCTCAGGAGATGGTGGGGGCCCCGGGACCGCGCATTGGTGACGTTGCCCGGCACCGCCATGATGGGCCTGCCCTGATCCAGTGCGTACCGGGCCGTTATCATGGCTCCGGACTTGAGCGTCGCCTCCACGACGACCACGGCCTGGGCGAGCCCGGATATGATCCGATTCCTCCGGGGGAAGTTTTTCGCATCGGGCCTGGTACCCGGGGGGAATTCGGAAACCACTGCACCCCTGGCGCTGACGCGCTCGGCGAGGTCCCGGTGTTCGGGCGGGTAGATCACGTCTATGCCTGACCCGAGAACCGCCACGGTCCCGGCAATGCCATCCAGCGCACCGCGGTGTGCCTCGGCGTCTATGCCCCGGGCAAGGCCCGAGATGATGGAGATGCCCTGGGAACTGAGGTTTCTGGCAAGCCTGAAGGCGGTGTCCTTTCCGTACAGTGACGGGGAACGCATGCCCACGATGGCGACTGCGGGCTGGAGTTCTTCCAGAGAGCCCCTGACGTAGAGTACGCTGGGGGGGTCGTCGATCTCCCTGAGGATTTCCGGGTAGGCGGGATCGTCCGGGCAGAGTGCCGCGGATCCCGTTCTCTCGAGCAGGGCCATGATGCCGGAAACCCTTTTTTCGTCCGGGCCGGCCAGGATGGCATAGACCTGGTTCCTGCTGAGGAATCCGAGCCCCGAGATCTCACAGGCAGGTGCCCTGAAGAGGGACCCGGGGTTCCCGAACACCTGCAGGAGTTTCCGGACGGTCTTCGGGCCGATGTTCGGCAGCAGGTCCAACGCGATCCATGCCTGGGTCGAGTTCATAGGGATCAATCCATCTCCAGGATTTGGGAGGCTAACGGAAGTTGGTGACGGATGTCAAGGATGATTATGGAAAGGGGGAACGCCGTGCCGGTACGGATCCACGCAGGCTTGGAACGGTCGGGGTTTCCGCCCCGGAGAGACCAGAAGCCTTTCACGGCACTACAATGCATTATCCCGAATAGTGCCCATGATCGTGGAACTTGTTTGCCGTTCTTCGTGGAGCGGGTTGGCATTCAACAAGTTAATATCATGATATTCCAAGTCATTCCTCGCAGGCACAGTTGTTGCTGGTAAGGGACATATACACGTTGAGGTGATCGCTTATGAAGAGATGGTTGACGGTTCTGGCAGTGCTCGAGGTGATGGTCATACCCGAGTATCTCTGGGCCATGTCCATACCTTTCCTGGCATAGACGAACGGGCTGGTCCGACGGGAACGTCCTCGGGCACCGTCAGTTGGCCGTTGAGGTGGCCTCCTTCAACGCCTTTGCCATTTCCTTTGCCTCGGCGATCTGGTCCGGGGTCATCCGGCGGGCCATGACGTCGAGGTAGACCATGGCGTCCTGGATGCCCTGATCGGCAGCGAGCTGGAAACACAGATAGGCCTGCAGAAAATCCCGAGGTACCCCCGTACCCTTGCTGTAGAGGATGCCGAGGTTGTAGAGCGCCTTGTCGTAGCCCTGCTCGGCTGATTTCCTGAACCACCTGGCAGCCTCTTCGTAATCCTGGGGGACCCCCTTGCCCGTGGCGTACATGAGCCCGAGATTGAACTGGATGATCGCATCTCCATGGTCCGCTGCGAGGCGGTACCATCTGGCAGCCTCGACGAAATCCTGGGGGGTGCCGAGGCCATGGTCATAGAAGTAACCGAGAAATCCCTGGGCCTGGCTGTTTCCCTGCTCGGCGGCCATGCGGAACCAGGTTGCAGCCTCGCTGAAGTCCTGGGGGACGCCCTCGCCGTTGAGATAGATGTTGCCGAGACAGCCCTGGGCATGGGCGTTCCCCTGCAGCGAAGCGGCCTTGTACCACTTGATGGCCTCGAGAGGATCTTTCTTCACGCCGACGCCCCGGTAATACATGTCGCCGAGGTTCGCCTGGGCATCAGCACTGCCCTGGGCTGCGGCCTTGAGATACCAGTGCGCGGCCTCCTCCGGATCCTGGATGAGCCCCGTGCCATGGTAGTAGATGTCTCCCAGGCGCTTCTGGGATTCGAGGTCCCCCTGCAGGCCGGCCCTGCGATACCACTTTTCCGCCTGGACGTAATCCTGCTCGACGCCGAGACCCTTGCTGTACATGAAGGCGATGTTGCTCTGGGCCTTCACGTAGCCGAATTCGGCGGCGACGGTGAACCACCGGGCGGCCTGGACGTAGTCACGATCCACCCCCATGCCCTTGTAATACATGATGCCCAGGTTGAACTGGGCCTCGGCGTTTCCACCTTCAGCGGCCCTGCGGAACCATTGGGCGGCACTGGCGTGATCCTGGGCGACACCCCACCCGTTAGTGTATATCAGCCCCACGTCGTACTGGGCCTGTGAATCCCCTTTTTCTGCGAGGGTCAGGAGCTCTATGAGGTCATGGGCGGAGTCCTTCTTCCGCGAAAGGTCCACGGACGAAGTCGTGCTGCACGAGACGATCAGCATGGTCACGGCCAATGCGAGGCTGGCGAGCATTCTGACACGCATGGGATGTTCCCCCCACAACCGTATGGAAAAGCAGCTTAGTTCCAGACGTTCTTTCCCCTGTACAAAACGGGAATTCCATTATGAACCATAACCATGCATGAAAAGCAAGTCCGGGGATGATCCTGACGGGGGCGTGCAAGAAAACCCTTGACATGATGCCCCTGTCAGGGGATATACAGAGCGATGTTTGAAAATACACCAACCCAGGCTTATTATTACCGCTTTTATTTTAGGAGGGGCGATTGCCCATAGGCCTGGGCGCCGGTAGCGTGACAGACAGGGCCATGGGCAGAACCCCATGGCCTTTTTTTATATCACCCGGCAAAGGGGAACTATCATGAAGAAGATCCTCAGCGGCAACGAGGCGGTGGCACGGGGGGCATGGGAGGCGGGCGTCTCCTTCGCTTCCGCATACCCCGGCACGCCAAGCACCGAGATCCTCGAGACGATCGTGAAAGAGTACCCGGATATCCATGCCGAATGGACACCCAACGAGAAGGTGGCCCTCGAGGTGGCTGTGGGCGCTTCTTACACAGGGGCCAGGGCTCTGGCCATCATGAAGCACGTCGGCGTGAACGTGGCCGCGGACCCGCTGATGACTCTGCCGTACACCCTGGTGCGGGGAGGGATCGTGCTCATCAGCGCAGACGACCCCGAACTGTTTTCCTCCCAGAATGAACAGGACAACAGGCACTATGCGCGCTTCGCCAAGATCGCCCTCCTCGAGCCGTCCAGCTCCCAGGAGGCGAAGGACTTCACCAGGGAGGCCTTCCGGATAAGCGAGGAGTATGGAACGCCCGTCATGGTCAGGACCACCACGAGGATCTCTCACTCCATGGGCATCGTGGAGCTCGGTGATGTTCAGCCGCAGAAGGCGCCGACCCTCGAGCGTCATCCGGCGGAGTGGGTGATGCTGCCCGCAAACGCGAGGAGACGTCATCCCGTCATCGAGGAGCGGGTGGTGGCCCTGAGGAAGCTCGCCGAGGCCACACCCATGAACCGGATGGTGATGTCGGGCACCGACCTGGGCATCATATCCTCAGGCGTGGCCTATCAGTATGCGAAGGAGGCCTTCCCGGAGGCCTCGTTCCTGAAGCTCGGCATGCCGTACCCCTTTCCTGGCGAACTCGTCAGGGCATTCGCTTCCAAGGTCAAGGAACTCTGGGTAGTCGAGGAGCTCGATCCCTTCATGGAGGAGATGGTCAGGGCCCTGGGCATTCCCTGTCACGGCAAGGACCGCATGCCGCTCTGCGGTGAGCTGAACCCCGACATCATCAGGGCGGCCGTCTCGGGCGAGACCGCTCTCAAGACCGCCCAGCCGGCATTGCCCGGCAGGCCGCCGTCCATGTGCCCGGGGTGCCCGCACCGGAGCATGCTCTACGCCCTGCGCCGCAACAAGTGTTTCATCGCGGGGGACATCGGCTGCTACACGCTCGGCTTCCTGCCGCCCCTGGATGCCATTGACACCTGCCTGTGCATGGGTGCGGGCATCAACCATGCCCACGGCATGTCCAAGGTGTTCGGCCCGGGCGGTCAGAAGCTGGCCGCGGTCATCGGCGATTCCACCTTCTATCACTCGGGGATAACCGGCCTGCTGAACCTGGCATACAACAACGGGGCGGCCGTGATCGTGATCCTGGACAACCGGACCACCGCCATGACCGGGGCCCAGAACCACCCGGGCACCGGGGTGACCATCGAGGGGGACAGGACCACCGACATCGACCTGGAAGGCCTGGTGAGGTCCCTGGGCATTCAGTGGGTCAGGACCGTCAATCCCTACGAGGTGAAGAACACGCGGGCCGTGGTGAAGGAGGCCCTGGAGACCAAAGGCCCGGCCGTCATCATCTCGAAGGCCCCCTGCGTGCTGCTCAAGACCGGGTTCCTCCCGGGCAAGCCCCTGAAGGTCGACCAGGAGACGTGCACCGGCTGCAAGGTATGCATCGGGCTCGGGTGCCCGGCCCTTGAATTCAGGGACGAGAAGGCGCATATTAACGAGGTTTGCGTCGGATGCAACGTGTGTGCTGAGCTCTGCCCGGCAGGCGCCATCGGAGGTGACGTATGAACGTGCTCATGACAGGAGTCGGGGGGCAGGGCATCATCCTCGCATCCGATGTGCTCTCGGAGATCATGATGCGCTACGGGTGCGACGTGAAGAAATCGGAGATTCACGGCATGGCCCAGCGCGGAGGGAGCGTGATGTCGCACGTGCGCTTCGCCCCGCAGGTTTCCTCGCCGCTCATCCCGTACGGAGCCTGCGACATCCTGCTTTCCTTTGAAGAGCTCGAAACCGCGCGGTATATGTCATACCTCAACGAGAATACCCGCGTCATCGTCAACCGGTTCCGCCTGGCGCCACCCACGGTCATGTCGGGCAAGGAGCCGTATCCGGACATCACGTCGATACTCCGGGAGAAGACCGCCAACGTCCACCTCGTCGACGGCAGCGCCCTGGCCGCCGAGCTGGGCAATCCCCGGGGCGTGAACGTCGTGCTTCTCGGCATGCTGTCCACGTTCCTGGACCCGCCCGAATCGCTCTGGATAGAGACCATCGGCGATATGCTGCCGGCCAGGATACGGGAGGCGAATATCGAGGCGTTCAAACGGGGCGCTCGGTTGAGAATGCAGTGAAAGACACGAGAAAGAGGAGGGTTGTGGCATGATCTTCAACGAGGAATTCGAGACGTTGCCCCGTGAGGCGCTGGAATCGCTGCAGCTCAAGAGGCTCAAACAGGTTGTCGAACGCGTCTACCACACGGTCGGCTACTACCGCAAGAAATTCGAGGAGGCAGGTGTGGCCCCGGAAGACATCAAGGGCCTCGACGACCTGAAGAGGCTGCCGTTTTCCTCCAAGCAGGACCTGCGGGACAACTATCCCTTCGGGCTGTTCAGCGTGCCCATGAGCAACATCGTGCGGCTCCATGCATCCTCCGGGACGACGGGAAAGCCCACCGTGGTCGCCTACACCAAGCGCGACATCGAAACCTGGGCCGAGCTCATGGCCCGCTCCTTCGCCGCGGCAGGGCTCACGAGGAACGACATCATCCACAACGCCTATGGATACGGCCTGTTCACCGGCGGCCTTGGCGCCCATTACGGGGCCGAGAAGCTCGGTGCCAGCGTCATCCCCATGTCCGGGGGAAACACCAAGAAGCAGATCATGATCCTCCAGGATTTCGGGCCGACGGCCATCTGCTGCACCCCCTCCTACCTGCTGTTCCTGGCAGAGACGGGGGAGGAGATGGGGATAGACATGAAGTCGCTCCGCCTGAGGGTCGGCATCCTCGGGGCTGAACCATGGAGCGAGCGCATGCGCGCAGAGATCGAGAGCAGGCTCGACATCACGGCGCTCGACATCTACGGGCTGTCCGAGGTCATGGGCCCGGGCGTGGCCATGGAGTGCATCGAGGGCAGGAGAGGGCTGCACATCTTCGAGGACAACTTCATCGTGGAGGTGATCGACCCGGCAACCGGCGAGGTGCTGCCCGACGGCCAGCGCGGGGAGCTCGTTTTCACCACGCTCACCAAGGAAGCCTTCCCGCTCATCCGCTACCGCACCAAGGACATCTCGCGGCTCATGCGGGAGGTGTGCCGATGCGGCAGGACCTTTGTCCGCATGGAGCGCATATCGGGCAGAAGCGATGACATGTTCATTATCCGGGGCGTGAACGTGTTCCCCTCCCAGATCGAGAGCGTGATCATGGAGATCGAGGGCCTGGAACCGCACTACATGCTCATCCTCGACCGCGAAGGGTCGCTGGATACCCTCGAGATCCAGGTGGAGGTGAGCGAAAGGATCTTCTCGGACGAGATCCGGAAGCTGCAGACCATGGAGCGACGTATTGCCAAGGACATCAAGGACTACATCGGAATATCCGCCAAAATAAAGCTTGTGGAGCCCAAGAGCCTGCAGCGGTTCGAGGGCAAGGCCCAGCGCGTCATCGACAAGAGGAACATTTGAAGGAGGTTCTCTCATGAAGGTGGAACAGATTTCGATCTTCCTTGAGAACAAACCGGGCGGGCTCTCGGGTGTGACCAGGGTCCTCAAGGACGCGGGCATCAACATCCGGGCACTGTCGCTGGCCGATACCAGCGATTTCGGGATCTTGAGGCTCATCGTGGACGACGTGAACAGGGCCAAGAAGGTGCTCAACGACAACGGGTTCGCCGTCGGCAGGACCCACGTCATCGCCGTGGAGGTCCCGGACAGGCCGGGCGGCCTCCACAGCATCCTGGATATCCTCACCAGAAACGGCATCAACGTGGAGTACATGTATGCCTTCGTGGAGCGCAGCGGAGAGAACGCCGTGATCATCTTCCGGTTCGACAACATCGACCACGCCATCGAGGTGCTCATAAGCAACGGGTTCACCGTGCTCAAGGGCGAGCAGGTCTACAACCTCTAGGCACATCAGCGGGCCCGCGAAAAGGCAGGGAAGCGAGACCATGGCACGGATCATCAGGCAGACCGTCCAGGACAACCTCGGCAAAGAGGCAGGGCTGGCCGTCATCGGCCGCGCCTTCCTCGTGTCCGGGATCCTGGCGGCGCTTGTCGGTACAGGCTTCGCCATATGGCTCGGGGAATTCGTCTGGATCTTCGGGGGTATCTTCTTCCTCATCTTCTGCGTGGCCATGCATGTCCTCTTCGGGGCTCTCTCCGAGGTTGTCGTTCTCCTGAAAAGGCTCTGCGGGCTGCCGTGCAGCATACCGGTTTCCGGCACGGCCTCAGGGGTGATCTTCCTCTGCTCCGAGTGCGGTACCATGGTGTACGAGTCCAGCGAGAAGTGCCCGAAGTGCAAGGAGACCCTCGACCCTGCAGAAGAGGGATCAGGGGCTCTTTTCGGATCCGATAAAGACATTTCGAATGAAAAGGGGGAGGTTCAATGAAAAGGTTAGCATTCGGTATCCTGTGTTGCATCGTGATGATGTCGCTCCTTGGTGCATGCGGCAAGAAGGACGAGCAGCCGGCGGAGCCCGCGGTCGTGGAACAGGCAAAGGCCGAGCCGATCAAGCTCACGTACAGCATCTTCTTCCCGCCGACCCACCCTCAGTGCAAGGCCGCCGAGGACTGGGCGAAGGAGGTTGAAACCCGGAGCAACGGCGCCGTGAAGATCGACACCTTCCCGGGCGGCACGCTGACCAGCGCGAACGACTGCTACGACGGTGTGGTCAAGGGAATATCGGACCTGGGCTTGTCCTGCTTCGCCTACACCCGGGGTCGTTTCCCGGTCATGGAGGCGGTGGACCTGCCCCTGGGGTATCCCACCGGCATGGCGGCGACCAAGACGGCCAATGACTTCTACCAGCAGATGAAGCCCGCGGAGCTCGATGATGTTCACCTGCTCTACATCCATGCCCACGGGCCGGGCCTGCTCCACACCAAGAAGGAGATCACGAGCCTCAAGGACCTCAAGGGCATGAAGATCCGCTCGACGGGCCTGAGCTCCAAGGTCGTCGAGGCCCTCGGCGGCGTTCCGGTGGCCATGCCCCAGCCCGGAACCTACGAGGCCCTCCAGAAGGGTGTGGTGGACGGCACCTTCGCCCCCATGGAGACCATGGAGGGCTGGAAGCAGGGCGAGGTGGTCAGGGCCACCACCGATTGCCGGACCATCGGCTACACCACCGCCATGTTCGTGGTCATGAACAAGGCCAAGTGGGAGCAGCTCACACCCGAGATCCAGAAGGTGTTCACCGACGTGAGCAGCGAATGGATCGCGGTACACGGCAAGGCCTGGGACGATGCGGACGCCAGTGCCAGGACCTATGTCGAAGGGCTCGGAAACAAGTTCATCGAGCTGAGTGCGGACGAGACCAAGAAGTGGGAAAAGGCCGTCGAACCCGTGATGAAGGGCTACGAGGAAGAGGTCAAGGCCAAGAACATCGAAGGCGCCAAGGCAATAACTATCCTGAAGGAACTCATCGCGAAAAACGCCCAGTAACGGCCAATCACAACAAATGGTGGCGGCGGTCTCCCCCGAACGGGGGGACCGCGTGAACCGAACGAGAGAGGCACAGGATCATGCTGTCGTTTCTGAGGGTCGAACGTTTCATGTCCCGCCTGTCCGAGAAGATGAACTGGATCGGCGAGGCCACGCTCGTGTTCATGATGCTGCTCACCGTGGCCGATGTCTTCGGCCGTCTCTTCAATTCGCCCATACCCGGAACCTTCGAGATCGTGGGATTCACCGGGGCTGCGGTGATCGCCTTCGCCCTTCCGTACACGAGCGTGATGAAGGGCCACATCGCGGTGGAAGTCCTGGTGGAGAGGTTGCCGCGGCTGGCCCGGATCATCGTCAATGCAGTCAATTCCTTCGTAGCCATGGTGCTCTTTGCGGTCATCTCATGGCAATGCGTGGTGTTCGCGCAGGACATCAAGGCGAGCAGGGAGGTGTCGCTCACCCTCCAGATGCCCGTATACCCTTTCGTGTATGGCATCGCAGCCGGCTGTGCGCTGCTCAGCCTGGTCCTGTTCGTTGAGTTCATCAGGCAGCTGAGAGGAGCGGAGATCGGATGACGCCCACCACGATCGGCCTCATCGGCCTGGCGGCCCTGGTCGTCCTCCTCTTCTCCCGCATGCCCGTAGGTTTCATCATGGCCCTGGTCGGCTTCTTCGGGTTCGCCGCCATCGTCTCGCCCGATGCCGCGCTGAACCTGCTGGCCAAGGACACGTTCTCCACCTTCGCCTCCTACAGCCTCACCGTGATCCCGCTCTTCGTGCTCATGGGCCAGGTGGCGTTCCACTCGGGCATCAGCACCAGGCTCTTCGACACGGCATACAAGTTCATGGGTCACCTGCCGGGAGGCCTGGCCATCGCGACTGTCGGGGCCTGTGCATTCTTCGCATCCATCTGCGGGTCCACCAACGCCACGGCAGCCACCATGGGATCGGCCACCCTGCCCGAGATGAAGCGGTACAATTACCAGCCGGAACTGGCTACCGGTGTGGTGGCCTCGGCCGGGAGCCTGGGGATCCTCATACCTCCGAGCGTGATCTTCATCGTGTACGGCATCCTCACCGAGCAGTCCATCGGCAAGCTCTTCATAGCCGGGATCCTGCCCGGCATCATCCTGACCATGTTCTTCATCGCGGCCGTGCTCATCTGGGTGACCATGAGACCCGAGCTTGGACCCAAGGGACCCAGATTCTCCTTCAGGGAGAAGGTGGCATCGCTGACCGGGGTTTCCGAGACGCTCATCATCTTCGTGCTCGTCATGGGCGGTCTCTTCATCGGCTTCTTCACGCCTACCGAGGCAGGCGCCATGGGGGCCTTCTTCACCATCGTCATAGCGGTCACGCGCAGGCAGCTCACCTGGAAGGGCTTCCTGCAGGCCTTGTCCGAGACCACGCGCATCACCTGCATGATCATGGTCATCGTGGCGGGTGCCACCATATTCGGGCATTTCCTCGCGGTATCGCGCATCCCCTACGACATCGCGGGGTGGATCACCGGGTTCGACATGCCGGACTGGGTCATCATGAGCTTCATCATCTTCTGCTACCTCGTCGGCGGGTGCTTCATGGACGCCCTTGCGCTCATCATGCTGACCATCCCCATCTTCTACCCGGTGGTCATGGAACTCGGTTTCGACCCCATATGGTTCGGGGTGATCGTCGTGATCGTGACACAGATCGGCGTGGTCACGCCGCCGGTGGGGGTGAACTGCTACGTGGTGAACGGGGTGGCCCGCGACGTGCCGCTGCACATGATTTTCAAGGGGTGTGTGCCGTTCATCATCGCCATGATCCTGCTGTGCTTCCTGCTCATCCCGTTCCCGCAGCTGGCCACGTACCTGCCGGGTCTGATCAGGTAGCCGGTCAGTATTTCATGTAATGGAACGGCTCGATCTCGGCCAGGGCCTCGGGCGTGAGCGTCTTGAACTTGTGTTCCCTGAGGATCTTCTGGGTCCCATCGATGTCGGACACGTCCACCACGAAGACCGCCGTCTTGTTGCTCTCGAGCACGAAGCCGTAGGCGTTCTCGATGTTGATCTTCTTCTCTGCCAGCAGCTGTACGAGCCTGTCCATGCCGCCCGGTTTGTCGTCGATGACCACGGCGATGATCTCCTTGAGGCTTGCCTCGACGCCTTCCTTTTTGAGGGCCTTCAAGGCCAGCCTGGGGTCGTCCACGAGGATGTTGAAGAACCCCTTGTCCCCGAAGGACGAGATGGTGATGGCCCGGATGTTGATCTTTTCCCTGTTAAGGATGCCCGATACCTGTGCGAGCCTCCCTGGCTTGTTGTCCACCGGTACGGTCAGCTGATATGCGGTCATGGTCCACCTTGGTATGGAAATGTCATTTCATAACCCGTCTGTTTCGATATTCATTAGTATGTTCCGGCGCCGCAAAGTCAAGGGGATTCTCTCCCGAGGAACAGGGCGCCAGGGTGTCGTTCAGTTGCTGCATGCAGATATGAAGCAGTGATCGTCCCACGGTGGAGAACTGGTACCCGTTGAGGTTCACTATACCGGCCCCGGCGGGAACGCCGGGAAGCAGGACGAGCAGGGCGAGGAGAGCCGTCGAGACCGTCAGCGCAGGTGCATTCCATCGGGATGTTCTCATGCCGCTCAATATACTAAAATTCCTTGAAATTTACAAACAGCGAGTGCATGGCTTCCGCATCTATCTCCCGGCCGGGCCATTGACATTTCTTCGTCTTGTGGGATAGATTCACTGAGCTTGAAAACACGAGGAGGATGGCATGGATTACAAGGAAACACTGTGTCTGCCGAACACCGCATTTCCCATGAAGGCGAAGCTCGTCCAGAAGGAGCCCGAGATCCTCGAACGCTGGGAAAAGCAGGAGCTCTACCACAAGATCGTCAGGGCCTCGGCCGGCAGAACCAAGTTCATCCTCCATGACGGCCCGCCGTACGCCAACGGGAACATTCACCTCGGCACCGCGCTGAACAAGATCCTCAAGGACATCATCATCAAGTCGCTCTTCATGATGGGTCACGACACGTTCTATCTTCCCGGGTGGGACTGCCACGGGCTTCCCATCGAACACCAGGTGGAGATATCCATGGGCCAGAAGATCGGCGGCATGTCCAAGGCCGAGATCCGGAAACACTGCCGGGAGTATGCCGGAAAATATCTCGACATCCAGCGTGAGGAATTCAAGCGCCTCGGCGTGCTCGGCCTGTGGGAGGACCCGTATGTGACCATGTCCTACGGGTACGAGGCCACCATCGTCCGAGAGCTGGGCACGTTCATCGGCAAGGGTGCCCTGTACAAGGCCCGAAAGCCGGTGTACTGGTGCGCCACGTGCCAGACGGCGCTGGCCGAGGCGGAGGTCGAATACAACGACCAGACCACGCCGGCCATCTTCGTGCGCTTCAAGATGATCTCGGACATATCGGAAAGGGTCCCGGGGCTCAGGGACTACAAGGAAGATGCGTACGTGGTCATCTGGACCACCACGCCCTGGACCATCCCGGCCAACCTGGCCGTCGCCTTCCACCCGGAGCTCGATTACGCCGCGGTGAAGACGGACAGGTACGGCGTGCTGGTCATGGCCGACGAACTCGTCTCCGCGGTCATGCCCCAGATCGGCGTCAAGGACCACGAGGTCCTGGCCACCTTCAAGGGCAGTGTCATGGAGCATCTCAAGGCGCGGCACCCTCTCTACGACCGGGAGTCGCTCCTGATCCTGGCGCCCTTCGTCACGCTGGATGCGGGATCTGGCTGCGTGCACATCGCCCCGGGCCACGGCGAGGAGGACTACGAGATCGGCAAGGTCTACGGCCTCGACATCTATGCACCGGTGGACAACGAGGGCAAGTTCACGAACGAGGTGGAGGAGTTTGCAGGCAGGTTCGTGTTCGACACCAACGCGGACGTGAACAAGGCCCTGTCCAGGGAAAAGGCCCTGCTCGCTGCCGACGATTACGAGCACTCGTATCCCTACTGCTGGCGGTGCAAGAGCGCCATCATCTTCCGCTCCACCAACCAGTGGTTCATCTCCATGGAGCATGCGGACCTCCGCAAGAAGGCGCTGCAGGCCATCCAGAAGGTGCGGTGGATCCCTGCATGGGGAAGGGACCGCATCTACGGCATGGTGGAAAACCGGCCGGACTGGTGCATCTCCCGCCAGAGAGCCTGGGGTGTGCCCATCCCGGTGTTCTACTGCAGAAACTGCGGCGAGGTCCTGGCGAGCCAGACCGTGGCGGAGCACGTGGCGAAGATCTTCGAGAAGGAGGGGGCGGACGCCTGGTTCACGCACCCGGAGGCTGACCTGCTGCCCGAGGGGACGGCATGCCCCACCTGCTCGGGCACGGACCTGGTCAAGGAGGAGGACATCGTTGACGTGTGGTTCGACTCGGGCGTGAGCTATGCCGCCGTGTGCGAGAACGATGATCGGCTCGGCGTACCGGTGGACATGTACCTCGAGGGATCGGACCAGCACAGGGGATGGTTCCACAGCACGCTGCTGGCGTCGGTGGGCACGCGCGGCGAAGCGCCCTACCGGACCGTCCTCACCCACGGATTTGTGGTGGACGGCGAGGGCCGCAAGATGTCCAAGTCCCTGGGCAACACCATCGCGCCCCAGGAGATCATCGACAAATACGGCGCCGAGATCCTCCGGCTCTGGGTGAGCGCCCAGGACTTCAGGAACGACATCCGCATCTCGGGCGAAATCATCGAGCGCCTGGTGGAGACCTACCGCCGCATCCGCAACACGGCCCGGTTCATGCTCGGCAACCTCTCGGGATTCGACCCGGACACGGACATGGTGCCGTACGGGGAGATGCTCGAGATGGACCGCTACGCCCTGCACGTGACCCAGGAGCTCATCGAGAAGGTGCGCAGGGCCTACGAGGAGTTCGAGCCCTATGTCATCTACCAGCTCGTCCACAACTTCTGTGTGGTGGACATGAGCGCCTTCTACCTCGATGTCCTCAAGGACCGGCTCTATGTCTACAAGGCCGGCTCGAAGGAGCGCAAATCGGCACAGAGCGCCCTGTTCCTGATCGTGAAGGACCTCACGAGGCTCCTGGCTCCCGTGCTCGCCTTCACGGCCGAGGAGATCTGGGACCATGTCCCTGCCTTTGCGGGCAGGGAGGAGAGCGTGCACCTGAGCACCATGCCGGTGTCCGAACCATCCCTGAAGGACGATGACCTCAAGGAGAAGTGGGTACGCATCCTGGTGCTGAGGCAGGAGGTCTCCAAGGTCCTGGAGGTCGCCCGGAGAGAGAAGGTCATCGGCCACCCCCTGGACTCCGACGTGAGGCTGAAGGCGGACGGCGAGACATTGGAGTTCCTCAAATCCGTCGAGCCCTTGCTCGAGGACGTGTTCATCTGCTCGAAGGTGGAGGTATCGAAGGGAGACGGCCCCTTCATCGAGAGCGAGAACTTCTCCCAGCTCGGTATCGAGGCGGCAAAGGCCCCGGGTGCCAAGTGCCCGCGGTGCTGGCACTACCGGGAGGACATCGGGAAGAGCTCGACGCACCCGGAAATCTGCGGGAGGTGTGCGGAACAGCTCGCGTGAGGGGGCATACTCCGGGGCTGATTGTCAACCCTTGTCGATTTTCTTGCCTTCACCGGCAAGCCTGTCCAGTGCCTCCCCGCCGAGCCGCTGCACGGTCCACTCGGACATGGGAACGGCCCCGAGGGAGCGGTAGAACTGCAGCGCCGGTTCGTTCCAGTCGAGCACCCACCACTCGAGCCTCCCGCACCCGCGATCCCTGGCCAGGCAGGCAAGCCAGGCGAATATCGCCCTGCCGAAGCCCCTGCCTCTGAACGCCGGTCTGACATAGAGATCCTCGATGTAGATCCCGCTCTGACCCAGGAAGGTGGAGAAGTTATGGAAGAAGAGGGCAAAGCAGGCCGGCTCGCCTTCGCAATACCCGATGACGGCCTCGGCAACCTTCCGCTCTCCGAAGAGACTGGTGCGCAGAGCATCCTCGGTGGCCTTCACCTCGTGGATGAGCCTCTCGTACTCGGCGAGCTCCTTGATGAAGGCAAGGACAAGGGGGACATCATCGATGAAGGCTTCCCTGAGGGTGAAGCCCGGCACGTTCGTGGCGATCTCCATGGCATGGCATTTTTCTTTGCAGTGGGCATTTCCCATGGGTCTATGATACTGAATAACGTACACGTGTCCACCAGGATTTCCACGCCATGGGGGCCTTCCTCTCGAAGTGGCCCGAGGCGTCAGGAACGCACGTGCCGGATTCGACCGGTGAGGGAAGGGGGAGCGTCACCATGCAATGTCCCGGATGTTCAGGCCACCTGGTGACCCTGGAGCTTTCAGGGGTGGAGGTGGACTACTGCTACACCTGTCAGGGCATCTGGCTGGACAATGGAGAGATGGAGCTTCTCGTCGGTCTCGGGGGAGGGGATGACCGTCTCCTCGGTGCACTCAGCCCGGTCAGTGCCCGTGAAAAGACGGTGAAATGCCCGGCATGCCGCAGGCCCATGGAGAAGGTGGCGGCGGGGAAAGGGGATGTGGTCATCCTGGACCGCTGCGTGGATCACGGCATATGGTCGGAGGCCGGAGAGCTGAGGAAGATCCTCGAGTTGAGCTGCGATGAAACCCATGAGAGCCCGCTGGTCAGGATTATCGGTGATATATTCGCCGCACGGAAAGGGAGGTGTGTATGACAGGAACCATTGTATTCTGGGTGATCGTGGCCATTCTGGTCATTGCGATTCTGTACGCCGTCGGGATCTACAATGCGCTCGTGGGGCTGCGGAACCAGGTGAAGAACGCATGGTCTCAGATCGATGTCCAGCTCAAGCGCAGGCATGATCTCATTCCCAACCTGGTCGAGACGGCCAGGGGCTACATGAAGCACGAACGGGAGACCTTCGAGAATGTCACCAGGGCCCGTTCCGATGCCACGGGGGCCCGGGGCGTCCCCCAGATCGCCCAGGCAGAGTCCCGGCTGACCGAGGCCATCTCCCGTTTCATGGCAGTGGTGGAGAACTACCCGGAGCTCAAGGCCAACCAGAACTTCCTGGCCCTGCAGGAGGAGCTCTCCTCCACCGAGAACCGCATCGCATTCGCCCGCCAGGCGTACAACGACGCGGTCCTGTTCCTGAACAACAAGATAGAGATGTTCCCGTCGAGCATCATCGCCAACATGTTCACCTTCCGCAAGGAGGCATTTTTCGAGATGGAGGATGTCTCCCAGCGCGCGGTGCCGAAGGTGAGTTTCAGCTGAACCCATGTTCTGGAAGGTCATAGCATCGAACAGGCGCAGGACCGTGCTCCTCGTCCTCGTCATGGGGATGGTCCTGGCCGTCCTGGGCTTCCTCCTCGGGGAGGCCGTCGGCGTCTGGACCCAGTATGCCTCGTTGTCGGCCATGCCTGGCGGGGATGGTGCCGCGGCAGGACACCGGGCGGGGTTCACGGGACTCTGTGTCGCCGGCGTGTTCTGGATCGTTCTGCTCCTGGTGAGCCTCCTGGGATCGGACCAGCTCTTCCTGAGCCTTGCTGGTGCAAGGGAGGTGACCCACGGCATGTACCCCCAGCTCCACAACGTGGTGGAGGAGATGCAGATCGCCTCTTCGCTGCCCGTCATGCCCAGGATCTACATCGTCGACGACCCCGCACCGAACGCCTTCGCCGTGGGCAAGAGCACGAGGAACAGCGCCGTATGCGTCACTGCAGGGCTGCTTGCCATGTGTGATCGAGACGAGCTCCAGGGGGTCATCGCTCACGAGATCGGGCACATCACCAACCGGGACGTGCTCTATTTGACCGTTGCAGCCACCATGCTGGGTGCGGTCACCATCATCGCCGACACCCTCCTGCGCTCGCTCAGGTACGCCCCGGCAGCACGGTACCGTTCAAGCGGGCCCAGGGCGGGCAAGGGCACGGTCAACCTCTGGATTCTGCTTGCCGCGGCCGTCTTCGTCGTCGTCAGCCCCGTCCTCTCGCGCATCCTCTACTTTTCCATATCCCGCCGCCGGGAATTCCTCGCTGACGCCACGAGTGCCCGCCTGACCAGGTTTCCGGACGGTCTGGCATCCGCCCTGGAAAAGATGATGCTCAGCCCGGAACGTCTCACCACGGCCCCGAAGGCCGCGGCGCCTTTCTACATCGCCAATCCTTACAAACAGGATCTTCACGGCGGCATGTTCGCCACGCACCCTCCCCTGAGAACGAGAATCGGGATACTCAGGGCAATGCATACCGGCGCGGCCTTCAAGGACTACATGAAGGCCTTCTGGGAGGTCACCCGTACCCGGAAGCCGCTCATTCCCACATCGGACATGCAGCTCGGCCGGACCGTGGAAAAGCGCGGCCCAAGACCGGATGAGAACCACGCCGCCGACGCACCGGGGTCATCGGCCAGGAAGGCCGGCGACATCATGCGCGCCATGAACGACTACCTGTTCATCACCTGTGCATGCGGCATGAAGATGAAGGTGCCTCCGGAATTCGCCCGGGGAAAGGTCCGCTGCCCGCGGTGCAGCAGGGAGCACAAGGTCGGCGACCCCGACCAGGAGGTTCTCGCTGCGATTCTCACAGCCACGGCCCCGCTGAGCGGTGGAGGCCAACCCTCAGCGGAGGCACGCGCCGCAGCCCGGGTGCCGGGCGACGCACAGGTGGAACCAAGGAAGCCGGGGACCTGGCAGACGCTGACATGCAGGGGCTGCGGTCGAGGGGTTCAGGTATCACCCGTGTTTCACCTATCCCGTGTCACGTGTTCCGGGTGCGGGAACGTCATCACCTTGGAGGAAGAGGCGGACGGCTCGCCGGTACCACCTGGAAGGGAGAACCCTCACTGAGGCATTCGGGGCGGTGGGTACCTCACCGGATACGTATCTGACCTAAGAGCGGGGCGCCCTCCACCGTGAAGGTGCATACGTTCGGGTTGGTCCTGAGCACGTTGCAGACGGCGGCCCCGATGGTGAAAACCCTGGGCAGGGATATCTTCAGCACGGGGGCATACCCGTACATCAGCGTCAGGAAGTGCCCGCACACGACGTTGAGCAGCTCCTTGAGCGCGTCTTCGACCATATCGTCATAGACGTCTCCCGGGTGCCCGAGACCCAGTATGCGTGCGGCGAATCGCACCGCCAGCGGCCTCTCCATGATCAGCCCGAGCTCACCTTTGTGTTCGCCGCTGTACTCGATGCGCACGTTGAGCGCATCGGCCTTCATCTCCGGCATGTCCGCGGCGTCCGTGACGCGGGGGGACATGGCGACCATGGAGACCAGGGCATGGGCAAGGGCTTCTGTGAGATGTTCCGAGGGGTTCTCCGTCATGCTCATCCCTTCAGAACCTCGCTGATGGCGGCGTTGATCTCTGCAGCGGCAAAAGGCTTGCGCACGTAACCCTTGATGCCCATCTCCTCGAGGTAGGCGACACGGGTGAGGCTCCCCTCGGTGGAGATGACGATGACCGGGATGTCCTTGAGCATCATGTCGAGGCGCATACGCTCGATGAGTTCGAACCCGTCCATGAGCGGCATGTTGATATCCGTGATGACCAGGTCGATGGTATCGGCGTTCAGGATCTTCAGTGCCTCGACCCCGTTGGCCGCATCGTAGACCTGGTCGATGGGGAGCGGGGACCCTGCGAGGATCTTTGACAGTACCGCCTTGACCACATTGGAGTCGTCCACCAGTAAGATATTGTATCCCATAGCATCCTTTCCTCGGGGCATCCTGCACCATCTCTCATCGGTTTTCCCGGGGCACAACTTTACACCCTCGACCCGGTGCGCGGTGTCCTTCCTGTCAGGGGGCGAAAAGAAAATTCTTTCGTCTTGCAAGGCACGGCGCGTTATGGTCATGTGTAGTCGAGCACCACCCACCACACTTCGGGACAGGAGACGGATGCCTTGACGAGGTTCAGGACATTGGCTACATGGATGGGGTTTCTTGCCATACCCTGCTACGTCATCGACCAGTGGACCAAATGGCTTGTCCATACCCGGATGGACATCGGAAGCGGGTTCACGGTGATACCGGGATTTTTCGACATCATCCACGCGCGCAACACCGGGGCGGCCTTCGGCATACTCCAGGGTCTTCCCGAGGCATACAGGATCCCGTTCTTCGGATTGATAACCATCGTCGCCTGCGGGGCCATTCTGCTCATCTTCTGGAAGACGGCCGGAGACTCGGGCCTGCTCAAGGCGACCCTGTGCCTCATCGTGGCAGGGGCCCTCGGGAACCTGACGGACAGGCTCATCTTCGGTGAGGTGGTCGATTTTCTGAGCCTTCACATCGGCAGGTTCCGTTGGCCTACCTTCAACATGGCTGACACCTGGATTACCCTCGGCATGGCAGGGCTGCTGGTCCAGACCTTTCTGACGCCCGGGAAGGAAGGGGAGCGGCTCCTTTCAGATTGAAGGGGGATCAGATATAACCCACGTTCCACTCTTCGGGCTTTATGAGGGCCGGGACATCCACCAGGATAACCATGTCCTCCTGGGCGTCCTTGTATACCCCCTTGATGAACTCGGTGGATATCTTCGCGGAAAAGGCCGGCCTTTTCTGGACCTTTGAGGGATCGATAACGAGGACGTCCGCGACGTTGTCCACCACCATGCCCATGAGCCTCTCGTCCACCCTGACGATGAGAAAGACGGTGAACTGGGTGTACTCCTTGGGCGAGAGGCCGAACTTGAGCCTCAGGTCCATGATGGGAACAAGCTCTCCCCGCAGATTGATGACACCCTTGATGAAGTTCGGTACGTTCGGCAGGAGGCTGATTTCCTGCTGGCCGATGATCTCCTCGATGGTCTGTATGGGCACCGCATAGACCTCGCTGTCCAGGGTGAAGGTGATGAACGATGTGCTCTCCTCTTGCTGCGCTGCCTTGACCTCCTCTTTGAGGGAAGCGATCATCTCCCTAGGACCCGGCTCGTCGTAGGAGACCTCGCGGTAATCGTCATCACTTTCTTCGTCCTTTGCCTTGACCGGGGGGTTCGATCTGGGCACGGGCCGTACGGCCTTAGCAGGTTCTTTTCTCGCCTGCCTTGGGGCAGGTTCCGGCCTGGCTGCAGGAGATGGCTTTCTTGCCATCTGGCCGAGCATGGATTCATCCACCTGGACGAAGGATTCCTTGGAGACACCGATGGCAAGCGGTATCATGTCGGATTCCATGATGGTGGAGAAGAGCGTGACGAGCCTGCCGTCGATGGTTTTCTGCGAGAGGACTTCCCCGAGGTTGTTGAGTTCGGACTTCATGTGCTCGATGTCGCCGTGGGCTGCATCGATGGTGAGGACATAGACCTGCGATGACGACAGTCTGGTCCTGAGGCAATCATGATCGATGTCGAAGGCTGCCAGGGGATCGCTCGATGCCGTTGCTTCCATTGTATCAACTGGCTTCTTCCGGGCATTGATCTGGCCGTCGAGGATCTTCTGGAGCTCGGCCAGCGGTTCGGTGATGTCCATGCCGTTGCTGGCGCTGACGTCGTCCAGCATGCTCTTGAGCATGTCGGCGGCCATGAGCAGGGAACTTGCCACCTCGCTCGAGGGGATCAGTTTCCCGGAACGGATGAGGTTCAGCACGTCTTCCATGCGGTGGGCAAGGTCGCCGATGTTGATCAGGTCGAGGAACTTGGAACTTCCCTTTATGGAATGGGCGGCCCGGAACACCCGGTTGATGACCTCGGGGTCCACGTGTTCCCTGCCGGATTCGATCTTGATAAGGTCGTCCTCGATGTCGGCTATGTGCTCCTTGGATTCAGTCACAAATTCCTCTATGAGATCGTCGAACTCGCCCACGCGGATGCCCTCCTCAAGATATGGTCTTCCTGTATCATCGTCATGAAGAGGCCCCTGACTTGAGTCGGGAATGTCCGGTCGTTACGACAGATTGCAGGGACGGTTCACCCGGAGACGTCCCCGGGCTGAAAGAGAGTTGACACGCGGTTGACCGTGCGGGTATAGTTCGGAACAAATTGAATTCGGAGGCCTTTTCGTGAAGATATGCAGAGCCGGTCTTCTCGTGGTCCTGACGATGGTTTTCCTCGTGGTGTCCGGGTGCGGGGATGGCGGTCATGAAGAGATCGTGGCGCCCATTCATCTTGAGATGCCCTCCGACCACCTCCAGAAAGAGATCGGGGTCTCCGGGTTCATCCTCGGCACGTTCATGATGCTGAACGGCTACATCGTCATCATCCTGAGCTGCATCGTCCTCATGGTCAAGGAGGGAACCTTTGCGAAGATCCTGGACACCGTCCGCATGGTCGGCCCCATGTTGAACCCGTCGGCCCAGCAGCCCGACAGGCTGTCAGGGTATCTTGCGCCGCTGACGGACGCGGCCACGAGGGTGAAGGTCGGTTACATCGGTCTTCTCGCGGGCCTCGTGACCGCCTACCTGGGGGCGTGGATCGCGCTGTAGAGCCGCGAAGCCCGTGCCGCGCTGATTCGCCATGATCGCCATCATCGATTATCGTGCGGGAAATCTGCGATCCGTGGAAAGGGCACTGAGACACCTCTGCCTTTCCTGTGTCATCACCGCTGATGCCTCGGCGATCGCTGCAGCTGACCGTGTCATCTTCCCCGGTGTCGGGGCGGCGGGCAAGGCGATGGAGACCGTCCGTGCCTCCGGCCTCGACCGGACCATCCACGAGGTAGTGGACCGGGGGACACCTTTTCTCGGCATCTGCCTCGGCACCCAGATCATCTTCGATTCCAGCGATGAGGATGCGGCGAGCTGCCTGGGGATCTTCCCGGGGACGGTCAGAAGGTTCCCGGACACGGGGGAGAAGATCCCGCACATGGGCTGGAACACCCTTCGCCCGGTCAGGTCCCACCCGCTTCTGCGCGGGGTGGGTGATCGGAACTGGTTCTACTTCATCCACTCGTATTACCCTGACCCGTCCGACGATGCCGACGTGGTGACGCGGACGACCTACGGCGTGGACTTCGCCTCGGCAGTGGCCAGGAACAACGTCTTCGCCACCCAGTTCCACCCTGAAAAGAGCGGAGAACCGGGGCTGAGGATCCTCGAGAACTTCAGCACGTGGGACGGGAAGGGATAGCCCCTAGTCGGCCCACCCGTTCTTCCCGACGAGCTTCACGAACCTGCATCCCCCGAGCGATTCCTCGCGGACGCCCTCTTTCGTTTTCGTGTACCGTTTCAGGTCCTGGATGCTCTGGTCACCCACGGGAATGAGGAGCCTGCCGTCATCTCCGAGCTGTTCGATGAGCGCTTCGGGCACGTGAGGGGCCCCGGCGGTAACGATGATGCCGTCAAAGGGCGCTTCCTGGGGGAGACCCAGGGTGCCGTCCCCGATGCGGATATGGATATTGTAATAGCCGAGGTCGTCGAGGGTCTTTCGTGCACGCGATGCCAGGGAGCTGATGCGCTCGATGGAATAGACCGTCGAGCACAGCCGGGACAGGACGGCTGCCTGATAGCCCGAACCGGTGCCGATCTCGAGGATCCGCTCGTGCGAACTCGGGGCCAGTGCCTCGGTCATTATGGCCACCATGTACGGCTGTGATATGGTCTGGCCATAACCGATGGAAAGGGGATAGTCGTCGTAGGCCTTGTACTTGAGGTACTCCTCGACGAACCTGTGACGGGGAACCTCGAGGAAGGCGTCCAGAACGCGCCGATCCCTGATGCCACGGGCAGCGAGCTGCTCGTCGACCATGGTCCTGCGTGCGAGGAGGGGATCCTTCATGCGCGGCCTGCCACCTTCTTTCTCCCTGAGATATCCGAAAACCTCAATGCCGGCAGCGGATTATACCGGGAGATGACCCTGAAGGCAAGGATGCAGCGCTCGTTCGTCCTCTTTCCTTGACCCCCCTGGCTCCATAGTGTAATTGTATAGGCGATGGAATTCGTTAAGATATTGAAAACATCACGTTTTTTGGATCCTGCCCAGGGGTTCGAGGAAGTCAGGCGCTACTCCGAGGTCCGATATGACCCGCTGACCGGGCATTCCAGCAGGATCCTCGATTTTCCGGTAAGGGAGGTCCAGCGGGCTGACCTCGCCGGTCTCATCGAGAGCTCCCGGCAGTTCTGTCCTTTCTGCCCGGGGATGGTGGAGCAGGTGACTCCCAAGTTCCATCCCGACCTCGCGAAATGCGAGCGGTATGCCCGGGGCGAGGCGTTGTGCGTACCCAATGCATACCCCTACGACGAGAACGGCGCGGTGACAATCATGACGCACCAGCATTTTGTCTCCATGGGGGAGTTCACTCCCGCGATCATGACCGATGCCCTCGCATGCTGTCTCGAGTACCTCAAGGACATTGCGGCCAGGCAGCCGGACATGGTCTTCCAGTCGGTGAACTGGAACTACATGCCCCAGGCCGGCGGTTCCATCGTGCATCCCCACCTCCAGATAGCCGCCTCCAGTTCTCCCACGAACTATTATGCCGCCGCCGTCCCCGCACTGAGCCGTTACCGGAGTGAACACGGGAGCGACTACTGGCCCGACCTCGTCGAGGAGGAGCAGAGACAGGGGGAACGGATGATCGGGTCGTCGGGCGCCATGTCGTGGGTCGTGGCCTTCGCCCCCATGGGGATTTTCGACGTCGTGGGCATAGTCTCCGGGGCCGCCTCTCCGTCAGACATCGGCGGGCGGCTCCTGGACGACATGGCCGAGGGCATCCTCAAGGTGATGAGGTACATCGATTCACTGAACATGGTGAGCCTGAACATGTCCCTGTATTTTCATCTGGGAACCGGTCTCTTCACCCCGCACCTGAGGATATGTCCCCGGGTGAACATCCCCCCCTTCGACACGAGCCAGATCAACTACATGGGAATGCTGCACGGCGAAACCCTGACCATCCTGAGACCCGAGGACATCTGCGCGGGCATCAGGGATTTCTGGGATTCTTGAACAGGAAGCTCACATAATCATGACAAAGAACCGAACGGGAGGTGTTGCGATGAAGAAACTTCTTGCTGTTGTCGTCCTGATCCTGACGGCAGGCATGGCGCATGCGGCAGGCCTCGATTTCGTCTGGGCTGGCGGCGGGCTGAAGGTATCGAATAATTCGAATCCCTGCTACTTTGCGGATTCCTTCATACTGATCGAGCAGGTGGAGGGCATGTCGATCTTCGCCCAGCCCGTGCTCACCGTGCGTGGCTCAAAGCCAGGGCTCGACCTGGGCGTCGGCGGGAGGATGCCCATGATGAACGGTCAGGTCATCGGGGGGTGGAACCTGTTCGTCGATTACACCTCGAACAACTCGCACAAGAGGATAGGGACGGGCATCGAGGTGTTCCACCCGAACTTCTCGGGGCACATGAATCTCTACCTGCCGGTGTCCGGCGAGGACGACAACGAGGAGGCGGTGCCCGGCCTGGATCTGAGCTTCGGCATACCGATCCCGAACATCCCCTTCGTCTCGTTGTGGCCCGGGGTGTACTACTATGCTGGCAAGGACCGGGGCGACATGGGCGGCATGTCCATGATGCTGCGGGCCCAGCCCATCAGGCCTCTGGTCATAAGCTTCGGCGGAAGGAACGATGCGCTCCAGGCAGGCAGGGACAGGAGCGAGCTCTTCTGCAAGGTGGAGTTCACCGTACCCTTCGACAGGCTCGGCAAGGACCTGTTCGCCTTTGAACGGGGAGAGTATCCGGTCGAGATCAGGAACAAGATGGACAATCGGGTGATGCGGGAGGAGTTCATCACCTTCGAGCACAAGAAACGCTGAAGGTTCTTGACTTCGAAGACCATTCTTTCTATAGATAGTCGTCGGTTTCGGGAAGTGGCTCAGCCTGGTAGAGCACAGCGTTCGGGACGCTGGGGTCCGGGGTTCAAATCCCCGCTTCCCGACCAGCTTTCCTCACAGATGTTCGCACAGTATCTTGATGCCTATGCCGATGAGGATGAGCCCTCCGACGACCTCCATCTTCCTCTCGAAGAGATGGCCCACGCGGGTCCCGATGACCGTTCCCGCATAGGAAAGCAGGAATGTGACAACGCCTATGATGATCGCCGGGGAGAGGATGTCCACCTTCAGGAGGGAGAGGCTTATTCCGACCGCCAGGGCGTCGATGCTCGTGGCTATGGACAGGAACAGCAGCGTCATAAGGTCATCGGCATCCACCCTCTTCCCGTTGCCGTCCATGAAGAGAGACTCGTAGATCATCTTGCAGCCGATAAAAGCGAGCAGCGAGAACGCTATCCAGTGATCGACGCTCTGGATCAGGTCCCGGATGCTCAACCCCGCCAGGTAGCCGATGACGGGCATGACGGCCTGGAACAACCCGAAGGCAAGCGAGATGCGAAGGGCGGAGCGGAACCTCAGCTTCACCATGGAGATGCCGCACGAGATGGATACGGCGAAGGCGTCCATGGCGAGTCCCACGGCAATGAGCAGGATGGTCGGGATATCCATGGGGTACCTGTTGCACGGGATCAGCACTTTGTCAAACAGGCAGTGGGGGCGAAAGCTGCGCAGGCCGGGGGGGTGTGTTCGCGAACAGATCCACTGCTGAAGTATAGGTAAAAGAAAAGAAGAGCATCGAGAAGATATTCGTCGATATACTCAGAATGACGATTTTTATCGCAAGGATATACTTTTTCAATCCTGGAATTTCACGGTAGAGGAGAATAGCAGGCCTTGAGTATGTGGAGGGATTCTTGTTAGGTGATTAGCACTCGAATTTAGTGAGTGCTAACAATCCTATCAATGGAGGAAGAATATGAAGGTGAAACCGTTGCACGACAGGGTTCTCGTCAAGAGGATCGAAGAGGAACAGAAGACCAAGGGCGGCATCATCATCCCGGACACGGCCAAGGAAAAGCCGCAGATGGGCGAGGTCATCGCCGCGGGCGGCGGCAGGAAGACCGAGGATGGGAAGGTCATCCCGCTCGATGTGAAGAAGGGCGACAAGGTGCTCTTCTCGAAGTATTCGGGCAATGAGATCAAGATCGAGGGTGTCGAGCTCCTCATCATGAGAGAGGAAGACATCCTCGGGGTCATCCAGTAGGCAAGGAGGAAGAAGACATGGCTGGAAAAGAAATCATCTATAATCAGGAAGCGCGGAACAAGGTTCTCAACGGCGTGAACAAGCTCGCCAATGCGGTGAAGTCGACTCTGGGCCCCAAGGGACGCAATGCCATCCTCGACAAGGCATTCGGCGCCCCGCTCGTCACCAAGGACGGGGTCACGGTGGCCAAGGAGATCGAGCTCAAGGACAAGTTCGAAAACATGGGCGCCCAGATGGTCAAAGAGGTCGCCAGCAAGACCTCCGACATAGCCGGTGACGGCACCACCACGGCCACGGTCCTGGCCCAGGCCATCTACACCGAGGGGCTCAAGTACCTGGCCGGCGGTATGAACGCCATGGACCTCAAGCGCGGTATCGACAAGGCCACGACTGCGGTGGTGGAAGACCTCAGGAAGATGAGCCGCAAGGTGGAGGACAAGAAGGAGATCGAGCAGGTCGGCACCATCTCCGCCAACGGCGACAACGAGGTGGGTGCGCTCATCGCAGACGCCATGGACAAGGTGGGCAAGGAAGGCGTCATCACCGTGGAAGAGGCCAAGAGCATGGACACCACCCTCGAGCTGGTCGAGGGCATGCAGTTCGACCGCGGCTACCTCTCCCCCTACTTCGTCACCGATGCCGAGCGGATGGAGGCCCAGCTCGAGAGCCCCCTGATCCTCATCTACGACAAGAAGATCAGCAACATGCGGGACATCATACCGATCCTCGAGCAGATCGCCAAGAAAGGCAAGTCGCTGCTCATCATCTCCGAGGACATCGAGGGCGAGGCCCTGGCCACCCTGGTGGTGAACAAGCTCAGGGGCACGCTCAAGTGCGCCGCGGTCAAGGCCCCGGGCTTCGGCGACCGGCGCAAGGCCATGCTCGAGGACGTCGCCATCCTCACCGGCGGCGAGGTGATATCCGAGGACCTCGGGAGGAAGCTCGAGTCGGTGGCGATCACCGACCTCGGTACGGCGAAGAAGGTCATCATCGACAAGGACAACACCACCATCGTGGAGGGCTCCGGCAAGAAGGCTGCCATCCAGGGCCGCATCAGCCAGATCAAGGCCCAGATCGAGGAGACGAGCTCGGACTACGACCGCGAGAAGCTCCAGGAGCGCCTGGCCAAGCTGGCGGGCGGGGTCGCGGTGATCAAGGTCGGGGCCGCCACCGAGCCCGAGATGAAGGAGAAGAAGGCCCGCGTGGAGGACGCGCTCCACGCGACCCGCGCCGCGGTGGAGGAAGGATTCATAGCAGGCGGCGGCGTGGCGCTGCTGCGCTGCATCGACAAGCTGAGCAAGCTCGACCTGCCGGGTGATCAGAACTTCGGCGTGAAGATCATCCAGAAGGCCCTCGAGGAGCCCCTCCGTCAGATCGCGGTGAATGCGGGCAACGAGGGCGGCATCGTGGTGGAGAAGGTCAAGGCGCTCAAGGGCAACGTGGGATTCAATGCCGATGCCGAAGAGTACGAGGACATGGTGAAGGCCGGCATCATCGACCCCACCAAGGTCGCCCGCTCCGCCCTTCAGAATGCCGCTTCAGTGGCCGGTCTCCTGCTCACCACCGAGGTCATGGTGGCAGAGCTTCCCGAGGACAAGCCGCCAATGCCCATGCCCGGCGGACACGGCATGCCGGATATGGGCGGCATGATGTAGCTGACGAACCTTCGTAAGAGATCCGAAGTACGAAAGGAAAGGGGCGGGGAAGACCCCGCCCCTCTTCCATGCCCGAATGAGCGCCGCCGGGGCCGGCCTCGTCCCTCTCATCATGCCCTGGGTGGAACCGTGACCACGTTTTTCCCGATGAGCTCGAAGATGTCGTGGATGATGTCCTTCTTGCGGACAGCACCCTTCTGGTTATGGAGCACTATGACACTCCGCAGGATGAGCTCGTTGAGCATGCCTGCGAGGATGTAGGGATGAACGTTCACGAGGAGCCCGTCGTCCTGGGCGGCCTTGATCATGGCGACCAGTCGTGATTCTATCTTCTTGTAGGCGCTTATGTTCTTGAGGGTGTACGCCGAAAGGTGACGCCTCTTCTTGATCTCGTTGGTTTCGTACTCGGACATGAAGATGTTCAGGAGCTGGGAGTTGTCCAGGTACAGGTCCAGCAGCCTGAGCACCAATTCCCTGAGCTTGTCCAGGGACGATCCCTTTTCGTTGCCCAGGTCGTTGAACACGGCGTCTATGTCGGCGAGGATGCCGGAGATCAGTGCGGCAAAGACATCCTCCTTGTTCTTGAAGTGATTGTAGATGGTTCTCCGGTCGAAGCCGGAGTACTGGGCGATATCCTCCATGGTGGTGCCGTAGAAACCCTTCTTGTGGAAGAGGTCCCTGGCGGACCGCAGGATCACGGTTCTGTTTCTGAGGATCTGGCGTTTTCTTCTGATCTTCTTCTGCATCGGATATCTTGCTGTTGTCTTTCCTTTAGCAAATCACTCTTTGCCCGTTTAAGTCAATAGAAATTTATTAAACGATAAAGTCGGCGATAATTCACACCGTGGGGTGAAGCGTGGGTGGAACGGTGCCGGGCGCACCACACAGCTCCGAGTGTACATCTCGGGCGAAATGAGCTATGAGAGTGAAAACACAGGATCCAGGCACGAACTTTTTATGGACAGGGAAAACCGGGAGAGAGCCTGCAGGCGGGTCCTTGCGTGCCCCGCATGCGGAAAGGAGACGGCCTACGAGGGCAATCCCTACAGGCCGTTCTGTTCGAGGGGATGCAAGGGCTTGGATCTCATCCACTGGGCATCGGAGAGTTACCGCATAGAAGGCAGCACCCAAGAAGACAGGGCAGACAATGAACCAGACTAGAGAACCCGTCGTTCTCGCCAGATCAAAGCACCCCATCTCGCGCAGGGACATCGACCCGGACGCACTGAAGGTCCTCTACAGGCTTGCCAGGAAGGGGCACAAGGCCTACCTGGTGGGCGGGGCGGTGAGAGACCTCCTCCTGGGCAAGCGACCCAAGGATTTCGACGTCGCCACCGATGCCAGGCCCGGTCAGGTCAAGAAGCTTTTCGCCAACTGTTTTCTGATCGGCCGGCGGTTCAGGCTCGCACACATACGGTTCAGGGGCGGCAAGATCATCGAGGTCGCCACTTTCAGGAAAGAGCCCGATCCCTCGGAAGAACAGCAGGCAGACCCTCACAACACCTTCGGGAGTCCTGCGGAGGATGCCTTCCGCAGGGACATCACCATCAACGCGTTGTTCTACGACATAAGCACCTTTTCCGTCATCGACTACGTGGGAGGTCTCGATGACATTGTGAACCGGCGGGTGTGCATCATCGGCGACCCTTCGACGCGCTATGTCGAGGACCCTGTACGGATGTGGAGGGTGCTCAGACACGCGGCCCGCCACCAGTTTTTCATAGATCAGGGTACCGCGGACGCTATCCGTGCAAACCGTGATCTGCTGGGGGGCTGCTCGGGCTCCAGGATGTACGAGGAGTTCAACAAGGACCTCCATTCCGGTTTCGCTGCCGCCATCCTCGCCCTGTTCATGGAATACTCCCTGGTTCCCATTCTCCTGGGCAGCGTGGGGCGGTTCCTGGAGCAGCAGCAAGGGCCGAGAGACGAGCTCTTCAGGTTGATGGCGGCACACGACAACCTGGTGCTTGGCGGCACCCCGCCTTCGCTGTCTGTTTCCTACAGCCTCATGCTGTGGCCCTGGGCCCGGTCGGTGATGAGGGAGAAGGGCAGGCCTGGGTCGGACACGACGAGGATGCTCACCGACGAACTCGCCGCCTCCGGCATGAGCATGGTCATCCCCAAGGGGATCCGGGCCAATGCCGTCCATGCACTCGAGATCCTCGAGCACATGATGTCAGCGCTCGATACGGGGCGGATGAGGTGGTCGCTGCTCAAGAGGGCAAGCTACAGGGATGCCTCGACCCTTTTCTCGCTCGTTACCTGTGGGAGCCTGCCCCCCGGGGAGGATGCATTCCGGAACGCCTTCCGGGCCCGATACCCCGGCGTGCAGGAAAGGGGGGGCGCACGGAAGAGGAAGCGCCGCCGGCGACCCCGGAGAAAGCCGTCCGCACAACATCCTCAGGAATCCGGCGGTCCCCGTGTCGTGCACCACGATCACCATGCCCAGCGTCTGCCGTTATTATAGTGTGCTTTTTTCATCAGTGGTGCGCTCCGGTGTGTGCAGGGCGCCGGCGCCGATGCGCACGAGATGAATAATGATTCAGCTATTGCAGATTGACCACAGATATCCATGGTGAGACCCCGGCCCGGAATGCTCAACTACCTGTTTATTCATATATTTTCAACAGGTCTATTTCTGGCATGCTAGATGCATATTAATGCGCCAGAGTAAAACGAGGAATGGACATGAGCAGAACAGGAAATCTTGATATCATACTGAAGAACATGGACACCACGAGAGCCACCAAGATCCTTGCGAAGAGCCTCTACAAGGAGCTCATCCGCAACGGGTTCACCAACAAGGACATCATAAACTTCTCCAAAGAGATCATCGACCACATGGCCCAGGAAATGCGCAGAGACGCCACCCTGGAGGACGCCGGCCGCAAGGACCGTCTCCTAATCGGTTAACCGTTCCCTGGCAAGAAAGAGGACCTTTTCCACCACTTCCCCGAAGGAAAGGTGTGTCGTATCGACCACAACGGCGTGCTCCGGTATGACAAGCGGTGAAACACTCCGGGAACCGTCACGCCGATCACGGGTTTCCAACTCGGTCAGTACCACGCCCACCGCGGTGTCAGCACCCTTCGTCGCGAACTCCGCATGTCTCCGTCTGGCCCTCTCGGCGGGGGCCGCATCGAGATAGATCTTCAGATCCGCATGGGGAAAGACCACGGACCCGGTATCCCTGCCCTCCACGACCACTGGTGCCCGCTGAGAGAACGAACGCTGGATGCCCAGGAGTTCCCTGCGGACCGAGGGGTGCACGGCTATGGTCGAGGCCAGGTCGCTGATCCGAGGAGACCTGATCTCTTCGGTCACGTCTCGGTCGTTCAGGCTGACCCTCCCGCCTGAAAGGTCGATCCGTGCCTGATGGACGGCTGCACCGCAGGCGGGGTCATCCCGGACGTCGACCCCCGCCTCGTGGATGGCTATGGCCGCAGCCCTGTACAGGGCACCGGTGTCGAGGAAGGTGAACCCGAGCCTGGATGCGACTTCCCGGGCCACCGTCGATTTTCCGCTCCCCGCAGGGCCGTCGATGGTTATGATGGCATGCTTCACCGGAACGTGTCCATGTCCGAAAAGAACCCGGGGTAGGACACTCCCACACACCGGGTGTCGTCGAGTTTCACGTCGATGCCGCGTGCCCGCGCCAGAATGGCGAAGGACATGGCAACCCGGTGGTCGGAGTGTGTCCTGATCATTCCAGCCGTGAGCCGGGCGGGTCCTTTCACGATAAGCCCGTCCTCGAGTTCCTCCACTTCAGCCCCGAGACATCCGAGTCCCTGGGCCATCGCTGCGATGCGGTCGGTCTCCTTCACCCTGAGCTCGCTCGCGTCCGTGATCACCGTGGTGCCGGAAGCCAGGGCTGCCGCGACCACCAGGATCGGGATTTCATCGATGAGCGTGGGGATCTCGTCACCGGCGATGGTGGTCCCGGAGAGTTCGGTTCCCCTGACGACGAGGTCGCCTACCGGCTCGCCTGCGTATTCCCTGATACCGTCCACTGCTATGTGTGCCCCCATGCGTTCGAGGACAGCCAGGAACCCTGTGCGCGTGGGGTTCAGACAGACATCACGGACAACGATCTCGGAGCCGGCTGTTGCGGCGGCCCATATCACCGGGAATGCCGCCGAGGAAGGATCGCCGGGCACGACGACATCCCTGGCCTGGAGCCTCTGCCCCCCAGGTATGCCTACCGACTTGGCGTTCACGCTCAGGTTTGCCCCGAAGAACCTCAGCATGCGCTCGGTGTGGTCCCTGCTCTGAGAGGGTTCGTTCACCGTCGTGGTTCCCTCGGCGGCCAGGCCGGCCAGCAGGAGGGCCGACTTCACCTGGGCCGAGGCCACCTCCATGGGGTGAAAGATCCCGCGCAGTTTTCCGCCTCTGACCGCCATGGGAAGATAGGCCCCCCCGCGGGCCAGGAATCTGGCGCCCATGAGCTCGAGGGGTTTGATGACCCGGGCCATGGGCCTTTGGACCAGCGAGCTGTCCCCGGTCATGGTGACGATGCCGTCTATGCCGGCGAAGACGCCGGACATGAGCCGTGCCGTGGTGCCTGAATTGCCGGCATCGATGACCTGGAGAGGCTCCTTCATCCTGGCACCCTCGACGAGGTAGATCTTGCCGTCTTTGCGTATGTCTATCCCCAGGGCAGACAGGGCCCGGCGGGTGCTCCCGATGTCCTCCGACTCGAGGGCGTTTCTGACCGTGGTCGTCCCCTGTGCCAGCGCCCCGAGGATGAACGAGCGG
>Ga0208459_1000162_pt1 | contig 92862 bp, 84 predicted proteins | sample AD_UKC087_MetaG_FD_184433 | JGI IMG/M metagenome (GOLD analysis project Ga0208459, IMG submission 184433) | Active sludge microbial communities of municipal wastewater-treating anaerobic digesters from USA - AD_UKC087_MetaG (SPAdes) (version 2) | ecosystem: Engineered > Bioreactor > Anaerobic >... | reverse complement strand
CGCAGATCAGAGTGGTCGCAATCAATAAAGGCAGAACAAAGAGCCATTTATAAGGCTGGTAACTGATATGGGCGATCCAGTCCTTTTTCTCTGCCAGGGTTTTGTTCAAGCCGTCGGAAAATCTTTGCCGGTTGTCCAGATATCTCTGCCGGTATTTTTCAAAGAATTCTTTTGTTTCGCGTTCCAATCTCATAAATCCCCCGGTGGAGATTGCAGCGTTTTTCTGATGATCAAAGCTTGTCCTTCACTTCGTGCCAGAATAATTCGACTCCTTCTCGCCATCCCTTCAGGTATTTTTCCGAAAAGTCACTCCAAGCCTCCTGTGCTTTTTTGCCCGTTGCCGCCACTTGCGCCTTATATTTCTTAAATATGTCGGAGAAATAATCGCCTAACTCTTCATCCTGGTTGGGATTTTCGCAAGCGGTCCAGGCGAGGGCATATTGAATTTCACGGTAATGGGCGGTTTTGCACCATTCGAGGCCGTCCTTTTTCCCCCATTCCGCGATGTTGAGCTCGTAATCGACCTTTTCCTTTTTCAGGCGATCCACGATAGATGAAAATTCGATTTCGTTCCGGATTTTCGATGTTAAATTCTCTTTTTTCTGTATGATTTTGGAAACGGCATTCTGAAATACTCTGGAAAAATTCAGAGACGATTTCCATGCCTGCATTTTTTCATAAAGCTCGTCCGGAACGCTGATCGTTATTTTTTGCGCCATAATACATACTCCAAAATTTAATACATATATTTTAAATAGTACATATATGATTAAAAAGGATGTGTCAACTGCAAGTTGTTGTGCGAATATAATGCCGCAACCAATTCAGAAAGTTGAAGCAGTTTACGCTGATCGATAGAACAATCAGCTTTCAACAATTTTGCGTAAAAGTGGTAACGATAAATTTGAGGGTAAAATCTAAATGGCGCCAGCAGAAAACAGATCAAGCGACGGCATGCTGCTGGCTGATTGAAATGCAAAAAAGCTAAATTGTGTTTTTAACGGTATGAACCCGAGGCAACAGCTGCGAAAAAAATGCGCGCCCGAACATAGGGGCGCGCATGCAAAAACGAATACGATTATTTTTTTCCGTAGCCGATGGTTTTAGCGGCTTCTGCAATACTTCCCAGAACCGAGGGATCGTCAATCGTAGAAGGAATCACATACTCCTTGCCGTCCACGATCTTGCGCATCGTGCTGCGCAGAGTTTTTCCTGAACGCGTTTTCGGCAGTGCCTTGACGATGGCCGCTTCCTTGAAGCAGGCCAGCGCGCCAAGTTCTGAACGAACCATTTGAACCAGTTCCCTGACGATATCGTCCGGATCTCGGTCGACGCCGGCTTTGAGCACGACAAAGCCTACGGGAACCTGGCCTTTGAGCTGATCTTCGGCGCCGAAAACTGCGCATTCCGCGACATCCTTGTGCTTCGAAATGATTTCTTCCATCGCTCCGGTAGACAGGCGATGCCCTGCGACGTTGATGACGTCGTCGATGCGTCCCATGATAAAAATATAACCGTCCTGATCAAAGCGTCCGCCGTCGCCGGTCACATAATAACCGGGTCTTTCCATGACGTAGTCCAGATAACGTTTGTCATCGTTCCAAAGCGTGGGCAGACAGCCCGGAGGAAGAGGAAGTTTGATAACCACGGAACCTTCTTCGCCGTTGGGAAGCTGGTTGCCGTCCCCGTCCAGAATCTGCACGTTGTAACCCGGGACGGGTTTGGTCGGTGAGCCCGCCTTGATGGGGAATCTTTCAATGCCCATGCAGTTGGCGGCAATCGGCCATCCGGTTTCCGTCTGCCACCAGTGATCCACCACAGGAATTTTCAGCATATCGCTGGCCCAGTGATAGGTATCGGGATCGAGTCGTTCGCCCGCCAGAAAAAGATACCTAAGGCATTTGATATCGTATTTTTTCAGATAGTCGCCGTTGGGGTCTTCTTTCTTGATGGCGCGGAACGCTGTGGGAGCCGTAAATAGCACAGAGACGCCATGCTGGGAAATGACGCGCCAAAAAGCACCCGGATCCGGTGTTCCGACCGGTTTGCCTTCGTAGACGATGGTTGTGCAGCCATAAAGAAGCGGTGCATAAATAATGTAAGAATGGCCGACCACCCAGCCGACATCGGAGGCGGCCCAGAAAACATCGCCCGGTTTGACATCGTATATATTTTTCATAGACCATTTCAGCGCCACGGCATGACCGCCGTTATCGCGCATGACCCCTTTGGGTTTGCCGGTTGTTCCCGACGTATAGAGAATGTAGAGGGGATCGGTCGCGGCAACGGATACGCAGCCCGCCGCTTTGGCATTTTTCATCACGTCGTTAAAGTCCAGATCGCGTGCCGAATCCATGTCCGCCTTGACCTGGGGACGCTGGTAGATAACGCATTTCTGCGGTTTATGAGCCGCAATTTTAATAGCCTCATCCAGTAGCGGTTTATAAGGAATGGTCTTCTTCCCTTCGATGCCACAGGATGCGGAGATGATAATTTTCGGCTTTGCATCATCAATGCGTATGGCCAGTTCGTTGGGAGCAAATCCACCGAAAACAACGGAATGAACCGCGCCGATGCGTGCGCAGGAAAGCACAGCAACCAGGGCTTCCGGAATCATGGGCATGTAGATAATGACGGTATCGCCTTTTTTGACGCCCAGGGCACTAATGGCTCCGGCAAATTTGGATACTTTGTCCAGCAGTTCTTTGTAGGTAATTTTCTGCACGGTATTGGTTACGGGGCTGTCATAAATAATGGCGTTTTGTTCCCCCCGTCCCGATTCCACCTGGTAATCAAGGGCGTTATAGCAGGTGTTCAATTCGCCGCCGGAAAACCAGCGGTAAAAAGGTTTTTTGCTATCGTCAAGAACCTTGTCCCATTTTTTGTTCCAGACGACGTCTTCGGCTGCTTTGCCCCAGAAAATGTCCGGTTGATTGATTGATTCAGAATAAACTCCCGCATACTTTGATTTGTCAGCCATGATGAGTCCTCTTTAAATGAATAGATTTGCTATGGGCATAACAGATTGAAATCGAATTTGTCAAAGATAAAGATCATTTCTTTCGTGAGACTTGAATCCCGCTTCAACGGACAGATTTCCGTTTGCTGTGCTCAGGGGATAATTCGATCGGCCAATGTCCATACGCGATGCTTTAAAATTGAAGCCTGACTAAAAAAAGCGGGGCAACGATATTTCGTTGCCCCGCCTCATTGGATTGGTCGGCAGAGGATGCCCCTCTGTCGGAGATAAAACAAAACTGTTTATTTCATGTTTTTAAAGGAGCCGTCCACGATTTCGGGTTCGGGTTTGAAAATATTCAGACCGAAACGGGTGTGCAGTTTATTGAGCGTATCTGCCAGTTGAGCGGGTTCCATGCCGGCGCCAAAGGCGAACGGACCGGCAAACGCTCTCATGCAATGGACCATGCCCAGGTCGATATCGGCAGCGGATGCCGCAATCTTCTCTTTGTAAACACGCACGGCTTCGTTGATCTGAATGGCCAGAAAATCCAGCGGACCGAAGTCCTGAGATTCTACGGACATATCGATCTTGGCCTTGCCGCCTTCCCAGGTGTAAATGCCCTGGCCGCTCTTCATGCCGAGTTTCCCGCTGTCCAACAGAGTCTGAAGTGTCTTGCCGGGTTTGAATTCCGGAGACAGTGTTTCGGAATAATATTTGAGAGTGTGATAGAAAACGTCAATACCGACGTAGTCAGCAAGCTCGAAGGGACCCATGGGCATACCGGCCTTGGCCTTCATGACAGCATCAATCGTGTCCACTTTGATTTTGCCTTCATCCAGAATGGCGCTGATCAGAGCCTGGTTGGGTGCTCCGATGCGGTTCACGATAAAGCCCGGGGAGTCCTTGAGCACTTTGATGGGAACTTTTCCGATTTTCTTGGTCAGTTCGCAAAGCAGGTCCACGTTGGCATCAGAGGTTTGCTTGGCGTAAATCACTTCTACGCCTTTCATGACCGGCGCGGGATTGAAGAAATGCATACCGAGAATCCGCTCCGGGTTCTTCCCGGCCGTGGCGATTTCGCTAATGCTCATGGTGGAAGTGTTGGACGCTATCAGCGCGTCAGCCGGAGCCGCAGCCGATATTTCGGCACACACTGTTTTCTTCAGAGACATGATTTCCGGAACGGCTTCGATAATCACCTGAACGTCCTTGACTGCCTCGGTATTGCTTAAAGATGTGGACAAATTGCCCATGACTTCGGCCTTTTTCTCAGCAGTCATTTTACCCTTGCCGACCAGAGTATCCAGACTCTTGTTGACCGTGGCCATACCTTTGTCGAGAAACTCCTGTTTGATGTCCACCATGACGGCCTTGATGCCGGCCTGTGCGCATACCTGGGCAATGCCGTTCCCCATAGCTCCTGAACCAATTACTGCAATTTTCTTGATATCATCTAACTTCATTACCGACCTCCTTCTTCTTAATTGAATTAATAAGAACTTCCTGTCCAAATTTCATTGTGATTCTTCTTATGTTTATATAAGAATTTTGGCAGCAATTCTTTTTCGTGTGAGCGGAGTATAGGTAAAGGAGGGCGAACCTGTCAAGGGAAAAAGGATTAATATTGTATTTAATAGGGACCTTGCCTGCAGGGGCAAAAAACAGGAAAAAGGCCATTTTGGCGAAGGCGAAAAGAAAAGCCTGCCTTTTAAAATGTTTAGAAAAGGACTTGTTTTGATGATTGCCTAAACAGGAACAAATGTATATATTAAAGAACAAATGTCGTTTTGGGGTTATTCTTCAACCGTTTCAGAATTTAAAAAAGGACTGTACGTTTAAGGAGGTTCGGTATGAATTCTTTGAAAAAGGCTATTTTCATCGTTTGTTTCTTCAACCTCTTGGGTTTGTGGTCTTTGTCCCTTTCCGGGGTTGCCATTGCAAACCAAAATGAGCAAGAAGCCTCTCTTGAAAAATGCATCAAGTCCTGCGAAGACAGTAAGCAGGTTTGTTGGAATATGGACCCTGACCGGAGGCTTTGCGAAGCCCAATTTCAGTTGTGCATGGAGAACTGTAATAAAAAATACAACGCGCCTGTCGTCGAAGACGTAAAACCGCCGGAGCCTAAAAAGACACGGACATTGCATTAAGGGTGTTATGAATTTTTTGCCCTGCAGGCGTCTTTTGTTTCGTTACAGGTTCACGGCGAGGTAAACTTTTATTCGCAGTGTGAAATGTTTTATACATGCCGCAAGGATTTTTTCCGGTTTCGCGACCAGGTATTTTATTAAAAGCATAATAAAGACAGCCCGTTGTGTTCTATTGACGGTTGCCGGTTTTCTGGCACAAATTGTGCTTTTACATTATTTACTTTGTCGTTGTTATTGTGCGGGATTTACGCTACATTCACGTTAAAAAACGAGGAAATATTTGTCTGCATGAAAGATGATAAAAATATAGCGGCTGTTTTCCCGGGGCAGGGTTCGCAAAGACCGGGTATGGGAAAGGATTTCTATGAGCAAATTCCGGTTTGCCGGCAGACTTTTGAGGAAGCTGCCGATGCGTTGGGCTGGAATATCATGGATATGTGTTTTGGGGAGGATGAAAGATTAAATCTGACAGAGTACACGCAGCCCTGCATCGTGACAACGGAAATCTGCATGTTGCGCGGATTGAATGAGCGCTATGGTTTCGCGCCGGATTATTTCGGCGGTCATTCGCTGGGCGAGTTTACGGCGCTGGTGGCTGCAGGTGTGCTGCCCCTGTTCGATACGCTCAAAATCGTTCAGATACGTGGACGGTTAATGCAGGACGCTGTGCCGGTCGGTGTGGGCGGGATGGCGGCGGTCATTTCGGAAAACATCGATATGAACATGCTGACCAAAACCATGGAGGGCCTGAAGGCCGGCATCGCCAATATCAATTCCGCCAACCAGGTGGTCATCAGCGGAGAGCTGCCGGCTATCGACGAAGCGGAAAAACGTTTTACGGAAAATTTTCCGGAAGGTAAAAGCTTTCGTTTTATTCGTTTGAATGTGAGCGCTCCATTCCACAGCACGTTGATGAAAACCATCGAGGGCCGTTTTGCGGAAACGCTGGAAAAATTCGGCAGTCATCTGAATCCCGTAAACGCTCCCCGTGTCACCTCGAATTTTACCGGCGGTTTTCATGCGGGCGATAAGGCCGACGTAAAGAAAAACCTTGTTCACCAGATCAGCCATACGGTGAACTGGCGCAAGAATATGCAGGCTCTGGCGGAAAATACGCAGGCCATTTATGAAATCGGACCGGGCAGACCGCTGCGCGATTTCTTTAAGACGATAGGCGTTACCTGTCAGTCCATTACCGGACTCAACGCGGCAGAAAAAGTTTTTAAGGCAACATGTCAGTAAACCAGCCATCGCGCGAATGATTTTCGCAAAGGAGTAAATATTTTGATACAGGAAAAAGACATAAAAAATATTCCCCTGAAGATTCAGGACAATACCTTCCGTGACGGCCATCAGTCGATTTACGCGACCAGAATGCGGACCGAAGATATGATTCCTATCGCCGAGGAGATGGATCAGTGTGGTTTCCACGCGATGGAAGTCTGGGGCGGCGCGACATTTGATACCATGCACAGATTTCTGGGAGAAGATCCCTGGGCGCGTCCCCGAATTTTAAAACAGTATATTAAGAAAACGCCTTTTGCCATGCTGATCCGCGGGCAGAATCTGGTCGGTTACCGCCATTACGCCGATGACGTCGTGCGCGCTTTCGTGGATAAGGCCTGTGAAATCGGCATTGATGTTTTCCGCTGTTTTGATGCGCTTAACGATTTCCGCAATATGGAATCCTGCGCGGAACGAATCAAGGCAAACGGCAAGATTTTTCAGGGAGCGGTTTGCTATTCGCTGACAGATGTCCGTCTGGGCGGTGACGTTTACAATCTGGACTATTATGTCCGGAAAGCCAAAGCACTGGAACAGATGGGCGCGAATGCCATTTGCATCAAAGACATGGGCGGCATTATGTCGCCTTTCGATGCCTATGATCTGGTAACGGCCATCAAAAAAGAAATTAACCTGCCGTTGCATCTCCATTCCCACTACACCAGCGGCATGGCGTCCATGACGTATTTAAAAGCGATAGAAGCGGGTGTCGATGTGGTAGATACGTGCCTGGCGCCGTTTGCGCTGAGAACGTCGATGCCGGCCATTGAGCCGATTGTTGCCGCCCTCAGAGGCACATCACGCGATACAGGCATTGATCTGTACAAACTGCTTGCGCTGGGCGAACACTTGGAAAATGTGGCCCCGAAATACAACAGCCACCTGGCTACGCATAAGCTTTCGATTATCGACAACGGCGTTCTCGCTCATCAGATTCCCGGCGGCATGATTTCCAATCTGACCGGCCAACTCAAAGAAATGAACGCCCTGGACAGACTGCCCGAAATTTATAAGGAAGTCGTCCAGACCAGAAAAGACATGGGATCACCACCTCTGGTGACGCCGGTGTCGCAGATTATCGGCGCGCAGGCGGTGCTCAATGTTTTGTTTGGCCGCTACGTAAGAGTTTCCAATCAGCTCAAAGATCTGGCTCTGGGTCTGTACGGCAAAACACCCATGCCGATTGATGCGGCACTGACAAAAAAAATACTGAAGAACTATAAGCGCGGCCAGGAGCCGGTATCCGGAAGGCCTGCCGATTATCTGGAGCCGGAAATCGAAGCGGCGAAAAAGGCCATGGGGGACCTGGCACGCAGCGACGAAGATGTGCTGGCCTACATCTTATATCCGGCGACCATGACGAAATTTCTGCAATCGAAGTATGGCATCGAACCGCCCAGGGCGACAGGCGACGACAATGCCCAGAAAAAAGGCGCGGCCGCATAAAAAATTTAAACCGAAATAAACTCCTTTTTTGAAGCGAAAAATTCTTAAAAGGAGTTGTTTTATAAGTTCATCTCCAAAAAAATAAAATAAGTAAAGGTGTGCTTTATGGATTTCAGCCTCAACGAGAGCCAGTTATCCTATCTGGATACTGTTCGCAAATTTGTGAAGAATGAAATTACGCCGCGTATTCTGGACATGGAAAAGGAGCACGTTTTCCCCTGGGAGATCATTAACAAGGCCTGGAAAACGGGGCTGATCAATTTGAGCATCCCGGAATCCGTCCGCGGTTATGAAATGGATCTGTTTACGTCCGCCCTGGTTGTTGAGGGGCTTTCCTACGGCGATACAGGCATCTCTACGTCGGCCATGTGCAACGATCTGGCCAACGTCGTCATCGGACTGCACGGCACAGACGAGCAGAAAAATCTATTCCTTAAACCGTTTGTCGAAAAGCCGATCCTGGCCTCTTTTTGTCTGACGGAGCCCAATGCCGGTTCGGATAACTCCATGATGGCTGCGTTCATCAGCAAACGGGAAGACGGTAAGTATATTCTGAACGGGGCCAAATGTTTTATCACCAACGCGTCTTACGCATCGCAATTTACTGTTTTGTGCAAAACAGGCAAGCCGACCGGCAATTTTATGGCCTGCGTCATTGTGCCGGTGGAACACGTCACCTCATACGATATCCCCGATATCGGCAACGCAACCCGTGAAATCAGCGTTCCCGCCGGCGGTAAAATCATCATCGGTAAACCCGAGGATAAGCTCGGACAACGGCTTTCCAACACCGCCAGCGTGACGTTCGAGGACGTTGTCGTTTTTCCGAATCACATTATCGGCGACCGGCGTCTGGGTTTCAAATATATCATTGATGTTCTGGATTATGCCCGTCCGATGGTGGCAGCCATCGGCCTGGGGCTTGCCAAAAGAGCGTTCGATCTGACGGTGGAATATACACGGGAACGCAAGCAGTTCGGTCATCGCATTTGTGACCTTCCCGTGGCGAGAGAAATGCTGACGACGATGTGGAAAAAAGTCGAGCTGGCCGAGATGGCTTTGTTCAAGGCCATTTTCAAGATTCAGGAAAAAGCCCAAGATGCCGGCATCTATGCGTCCCTGGCCAAGAACACCGCCGCGGAAGCTGCCGTCTTTTGTGCGACGGAAGGCCTGCATCTGCACGGCGGTTATGGTTTTACAACCGAATATGAAATTTCCAAACTGGCGCGCGATGCTCACATTATCGATATCTATGAAGGTGTCCGGGAAGTTCAAAATATGATTATCGGACGGGAGATTATATAATGCTTTATCTTCATGCCATGGGGCACTTTCATCCGGAGAATGTCATTTCCAATCAGTTTTTGGAAGAATTGGATATGGGTACGTCTAACGACTGGATCATGGAACGGGTGGGCATTCAGAACCGCCGCACGGTTTTGCCGCTCGACTATATCCGGAAAACCAAAAACGTCCATCCGCTGCAATCCTTTTCCATCCGGCTCTACACCAATGCGCAGATGTCAGCCATGGCGGCACGGATGGCACTTCAGCGCGCGGGATTGAAAGCGAAGGATATCGGTCTGATTATTTCCGGTTCATCATCCCCGGATAACATTACTCCCGCGGAAGCCGGAGCCGTGGCTGCGGAACTGGGGATCGAGGTACCCTGCTTTGATTTGAATTCCGCCTGTTCCACCTTCGGCATGCAGGTTAATTTCTTGTTGCGTATGAAGCCTGAAGAAATGCCGCCTTACGTTCTTCTGGTCGGTGCGGAATCCACGACCAAAGTCATTAACTATACGGATCGTAATTCATCAGTGCTTTTCGGCGATGGCGCTCATGCCGCCGTTGTTTCGTCGACCATTCCCGCCCGTGCCGCCTTTATCAGCGGCGGTTATAACGCCCGTCCTTCGGGATGGACAAAAGTCGGTGTTACCGGAGACTGGGTTTTCAGTCAGGACGGCAATGCCGTTCAGGGTTTTGCCATCAGAACAACGACGGAATGTTTAAAAAAACTTCAGGATCAGTACGAAGCTCAGGCCAAGCGCTTTATCTTCATTGCGCACCAGGCCAATTACATGATGCTGAAAACCGTTTGCGAACGCCGGCACATTAAACCGGAACATCACTGGTTCAATGTGGATCAGTTCGGCAATGTCGGCTGCTGCGGCGCTCCCGCGGTTTTGAGTATGAACTGGGATAATATACGGCCGGGAGATAATATTGCCCTGGTGATTGTCGGCGCCGGACTGGCTTGGGCGTATGCGATGCTCAAGGTGGAGGATAAACAATGATTGAAAGGCCCGTTGCACTGGTTACCGGCGGAGCAAAAGGCATTGGCGCCGCGTGCTGCCGAGCGCTGGCCGCGGAAGGGTTTCATGTCGGTATTCATTACAATCAAAGTACCGCAAGCGCTCAAACGTTACGGGATCAAATTAGAGAAGGTTTTTTAATTCAAGCCGATTTATCCGACATCGGGCAGGTAGACGCGATGATCGGTAAGCTTAAGGATACCACGGGACGTGTCGATGTTCTGGTCAACAATGCCGGTCGCTCCGTCAATGCCGATATTATCTCCATGAAAGTGGAACAGTTTGACGAGCAACGGACGTTGACGCGCGGCGTCTGGTACCTGACCAAAAGAATTTTGCGGCAATTCATGTTCCGGAATTCCGCCGGCCGCATCATTAATATTTCCAGCGTTGTCGGCCATACCGGCAACGCTGGACAGATTCCCTACACGATGGAAAAAGCGGCGCTCGATGCCTTCACCAGATCGCTGGCGCGGGAACTCAAGGGAAGAAATATTCTGGTGAATTCCGTGGCTCCCGGTTTTATCGATACGGAGATGACGAAGGACTTGCCCGAAGAAATAAAAAATAAAGCCATGGAAGACATTCTCCTGGGACGTGTAGGCCGTCCGGAGGAAATTGCCGAAGTAGTCGCCTTTTTGGCAAAAAAGGGTAGTTACATCAACGGGTCGGTCATCCACGTCAACGGAGGACTTTATGGAGGCTGATGCCGCTCTGAAACAGGAGGTGCTTTCGCTTGTTCCTCAGCAGCCGCCTTTCCGTTTTATCGATGAAATTATCAGCCTTGACGATGAGCAGATTATCGGGGCTTACCGTTTTCGCGAAGATGAATATTTTTACCGCGGGCATTTTCCCGGCAATCCCATCACGCCGGGTGTTATTCTGATTGAAACGATGGCCCAGGTTGGCGTCGTGGCCTTTGGGATATATCTTTTGTCGCGTCAAAAGAATATGCGACTCCATGACATGAAATTGCCGATCAGTCTTTTTTCTCTGGCCGACGGAGTGGAATTCAAACAGATTGTGAAGCCGGGTGAACGAGTTATTGTCAGAGCGAAAAAAATTTATTTTCGTAAAATGACCATTAAAGCCGCTGTGTCCATGGAAAAGGAAAACGGCGAAATGATCTGCAGCGGGGAATTATCAGGAGTGGGAGTGGAACAATGAAAAAACGAATTGTCATTACAGGAATGGGGGTGGCGGCGCCCAACGCGCACGGCTTGGATAATTTTGAAAAGGCTCTTCGCAATGGCGTTTCCGGTATTCGCTTCATCCCCCGGTTACAGGAATTGAATTTCGGCTGCCAGATAGCCGGCGTCCCTGAATATTTCGATGAAATACGGTCAAGCTATTTCGACCGGGAAAAACTTTTGTCCATCAACGACAATATCGGTTATGCCTCGGTGTCGGCGGTAGATGCCTGGACGGATGCGGGATTTGCCCTGAAGGATGACGATGACGATACCGTAGATTGGGATACGGGAGTGATTGCCGGTTCCGGAATTGGCGGCATGGATACGATTGCCAATACCATCGTTCCTTTAATTAATGAGGGTAAGGTAAGAAGACTGGGCAGTCGTGTTGTCGAACAGGTGATGGGAAGCGGAACCAGTGCGCGTATTTCCGGCCTTCTGGGAGTCGGCAACCAGGTAACCTCGAATTCTTCGGCCTGCTCGACAGGTAATGAGGCGATTATTGACGCGATGGGGAGAATCAGAACGGGACTGGCCAAACGCATGATCGCCGGCGGTTCCGAAGGCGCGACGCCTTACATCTGGGGTGGGTTCGACGCCATGCGCGTGCTGTGTAGAAAATTTAATGACAACCCCGAGGCCGGCTCCCGTCCGCTCAGTGCTTCAGCGGCCGGTTTTGTCCCTGGCGCAGGCGGCGCCATGCTTGTTCTCGAAGAGCTGGAAACGGCGCTGGGCCGGGGCGCCCGGATCTACGCTGAAATCCTCGGCGGTTATGTGAACTGCGGCGGCCAGCGGATGGGCGGCTCCATGACCGCGCCCAATCCCGAAGGCGTCAAAAGATGTATTCGCGGCGCTGTCGGCGATGCCGGCATTGATCCGGCACAGGTGGACGCCATCAACGGGCATTTGACCGCGACGTACGCCGATCCGTATGAGGTGAAGAACTGGGCAGAAGCGCTGGAGCGGACACCGGAAAACTTTCCCTACATTCAGTCCACGAAATCATTGATCGGTCATTGTCTGGGGGCGGCGGGCGCCATTGAATGCGTGGCCGTCGTTCTGGAACTGTTCAAAGAATTTTTGCATCCCTCCGTCAACAGCGGGGATGTTCACCCCGAAATCGAAAAATTCGCGCCGAAAATACCGCAAAAATGTCTGGACGTACCTGAAATAAAAATCATCGCCAAAGCCGGTTTCGGTTTCGGCGATGTCAACAGCTGTCTCATATTCAAGAAATGGGAAGGGAAATAATCATAAAAATTGAAGGAGAGTTTTATATGGACGACAAGAAGATTTTCGAAGAGATGATCAATATTTTGAGGCCTTATGCCAAGAATCAGGATCGTTTGGCGACGGCAACACTGGAAACGCACATCCTGAACGACTTGAAAGTCAATTCGGCACGCCTGGTAGACGTCATTATTAAATGCGAAGACGTTTACGGAATCAGCGTGGATGATGATGAGGCGGATAAAATACGCACCATCGGTGACGCCGTTAGAATCATCAAGCAAAAACTTGTTTAGACAATGACGAGAAAGTCTCTGATCCTTTTAAATATGCAGAAATTCATTGGGCGCATGGCCATTTTCATCCTTGCGCCGCTGTATTTCTTTGCCGCAAAAATGCTTTTTTATCGTGTCAGAGATTTAAAAAAAACAAGAAGTTTATGCGCCGCAGAATTTGCAAAGCACAAAGGGGGATGGATTATCTGTTCCAATCATCTGACCATGATAGATTCTTTTATCTTAAGTTACGCAATGTTCAGCTTGCCTCAGCACATCATCCATTATAAAAAAATGCCTTGGAATCTGCCGGAATGGACCAATTACAAAGACAATATCTTGCTGACGATTTTGTGCTATCTCTCCAAATGTATTCCTATTAATCGCGGTGGCGCCCGGGAAAAAATGAAAGAGTCTCTGGAAAAATGCATGTACCTGCTGAAAAGCGGAGAAACCATCATGATCTTCCCGGAAGGCAAGCGTTCCCGCACCGGAAGGGTCGACCAAGAAGGTTTTTCTTACGGCGTGGGACGATTTATCAAACATCTGGAAGACTGCAACGTGATGTGTATATATCTTCGGGGAGACCAACAGGACCATTACGGTGTCATTCCCGCCTGGGGCGAAAAATTTTCAGTTCAAATGGAAGTTTTCAAGCCGCATCCGGTAGAGGGCAGTGATCTTCGGGTACAGCGGGAATACGCCCGGCAGATTGTTGAAAAACTCGCAGCCATGGAGGAGGGATATTTTGCCCTGTGTCGGAAACGATGTGGTGGATTTGAAGGATGCGGCGAACTCGGGAAAAAGCAGGGATTCGCGCTTTCTAAAAAAAATCCTCACAGATGCTGAAATTGAATATGTAACCCACGCGGATCATCCCGACAGCACCCTCTGGTTGCTCTGGGCCTGCAAGGAAACCGCCTATAAAGTCATCAAAAAAATTTTGCCGGACATCGTTTTTGCCCCAAGGCAATGGCAGGTTAACGTTCATAATATTAAATCAGAATATGCGGAAGGGGAGGTTGGCATACCGGGAAAAGACGGCGTCTTTATCCGCCTTTTCGCGGGGGCCGACTATATTCATTGCGCTGGTTCCGATGATAAAGCGACGCTGGATAACTTAATCTGGAGCGTTGAACCTCTGCCGGATGAAGAAACCTGTCCATCGCTTTTTTCCCGCCGCTGTCTTGCTCAGAGCTTAGCCGGGCGCTTTTCACTGGACTTCCATCAAATAAAAATACAAAGAAAGAGACGGAACGGCGAACTTCAACCGCCATACGTTTATGTCGATGGGCGGCAAACGGACACGGAGATCAGTTTAAGCCACGACGGCCGATTCGTTGCCTATGCATTTGGGAGTACCGCCCAAAGAAAATGACATGAGGACCGGGTTTCATGATCAGAGAGTCTCACATCCCCATTCGCTGAGTTCAGGGGCTAGTTTCTAATTCCGATAAATCGGGATTGGATAATTCGACGTACAAATTTCATTGCACGTTGCTTATGAAATTTGAGTCTCATTACGACTAATTCTTCAAACTTCGCTGTGCTCGTTTTACCAAGGCGTGATATGCTTAGTATAGTTCGACTTACGCCTCAAACTTCATTGCATTTGTTTTCGGCTTGTCTCACTATCAATTCCCATTCACTGCGTTCAAGGGATAGTTCGACGAACTCTTCAAACTTCGCTGTGCTCGTTTTCAGAGGGTCTCACTAAAAAAGGCTTGTTTTTTTGATTTCTTTTGGGATAATAAGTGATCGGACATATCATGATTTTTCGGTTCTCGAAAGTGTAATTAACCCGGAAACGATTACCCAAAAGTAACGGATTGTTATGAACGAAAAAAGAAAAGCCAGCCGCCTGATGGAAGAAAGTGAGGTAACAATCACCCTGATTGCCGGTGGCAAAAAGTTTTTCAGGGAAAAAGTCATTTATAACAGCAGCAAGGATATTTCGGAATCAGGCGCCAGGGTTCACTCCAGCATTTTTTTGCCGATCGACACTCTCCTCAAGATAGATTTTAAATTAAAAAACCTTCAACACATGATTACCGCCATGGGTAAGGTGAAGTGGATCAAAATTATCTGTGAGGGCGAAGCATATGATGCCGGGGTGGAATTCGTGAACACGCCGACGGAAGCCATCAGAAAAATAGCGGATTACATTGCATGGCGGCAAAAGCAGAAAACCACAAAACGTCATTGACCCTATTGGCTCCCGTTGTTTGAATACGTTCCGGAAGGCGGTCTTGCCGTGAGAGTGTAATGTGCGGCATCGGTTTGGTGTGAAAACGGCAGATGGTTGATTCCGGCATCTTGAAATGTCCGGAAGAAGAGAAATCATCATCAGGAGGGACCATGGAACAGAATATGGGTACCGTTGACAAAGTGATCAGAACGATTGTGGCGATTCTCATTATTGTCGCCTATCTTATGGGTATGCTGCCGGGAATCGCGGGGCTGCTGCTCATCATCAGCGGATCGCTTCTCTCCAGTGTGGTAAGCGGATACTGCCCGCTTTATACAAAGATTGGAGTGAACACGAACCGGTAATCCGCCTGTTTGCAATCGATTGCGCAAGCTGTTTTACCGGGTATTTTCTTGAGCCGAGACCCTCCCTGTGATAAGAGTCCCGATGAATCCCATATGGAATAAAAGGTGATAATATGAACATTGCCGTTTTAAACGGTTCGCCAAAAGGTGACGTCAGCGTGACCATGCAGTATGTCCATTTCCTTCAGCAAAGATTTCCGGAAACGGAATTTAGAATTTTTGATGTGGCATTGAAAATTAAAAAACTGGAAAACGACGACCGGGCGTTTCAGGAGGTCATTGCGAACGTGGCGGATGCGGATGCTGTGCTCTGGGCGTTTCCCCTTTATTTTCTTCTGGTCTGTTCGCAGTATAAAAGATTCATCGAATTGATTTTTGAAAAAAATGCCGTTTCCGCTTTTCACGGCAAGCCGGCGGCCTGTCTGACAACCTCCATCAATTTCTTCGACTATACGGCCCATAATTATATTCATGCCGTCAGCGACGATCTGGGAATGAATTATTTCGGTTCCTATTCAGCGGAAATGAATGACCTGCTGAAAACCAAGGAGCGTCGCCGCCTGAAAACGTTCGGTGAATTGTTTCTAAAAGCAATCAGAGAAAAAACGCCGGCAATCAGAAGCTACAAGCCGCTGGTCGCTCCGGAAATCGTTTTTGACACCGAAGCGATTCGCCCTGTGGATGCGGCCGGTAAAAAAGTTTTGATTCTGGCAGATGATCTTGCGGCAAATTCCAATCTCCGGAAGATGGTGGAGCGATTGCAGAAAACCTTTTCTCCTGCCGCCGAACTGGTGCAACTCAAGGACGTTGATATCAAAGGCGGATGCCTCGGCTGTATAAAATGCGGTTTCAATAATGTTTGTGTTTACGAGGGCAAGGACGGTTACATCGATTTTTTCAATCACAAAATTAAGCCGGCCGATATTGTGTTTCTGGCCGGCGCCATTCATGACCGTTATCTGTCTTCGCTGTGGAAATGCTTTTTTGACCGCAGTTTTTTTAACGGGCATACACCGTTTCTGAAAGACAAGCAGATCGGATTTGTCATTTCCGGTCCGTTCGGACAGATTCATAATTTGCGTGAAATATTTGACGCGACCACGAAATTTCAGCTGGCCGGTCTTGCCGGCTTTGTCAGCGATGACATGGGCGGAAATCCGGAAATCAACGCAGCCTTGCAGACTCTGGCCGTCCAGGCGGCTGAGCAGAGCCGGCTCGGTTATATTCAACCGCCGACATTTTATCAGGTTGCCGGCGCGAAATTATTCCGGGATGTCATTTACGGCAGGTTGCGCCCTGTTTTTCAGGCCGATCACCGGTACTACAAGGAACACGGGATGTACAATTTTCCTCAAAAATATTACAAATGGCGAATGATCAACAGTACGCTGGTTTTCCTTACAAAAATTCCGGCGTTTCGCCGCGAGTTCTTCAAAAGAATAAAAAAGGAAATGATAAAACCCACAGCCGGCGCGCTAAAGAAAACGGAATGATGGTTGTTGCATCTGAGAAGCATATATTTCAATAAAACTCTGGAGGAAACATGAATCATCAGGATGTCGTGGCGTTCGTGACGGGAGGCGCTTCGGGGCTGGGCGAGGCCAGTGTTCTGGAACTGATTAAAAAAGGCGCTGCCGTTGTTATCGCCGATGTTGATACGGAAAAAGGCGAAAGCCTGGCGGCGGGTATTGGCAGCAAAGCTTTTTTTGTGAAAGCCGATGTCACCAGCGAAACAGAGATCAGGCAGGCCATAGAAAAAGCTGTTGAGATTTTCGGGAAAATAAATGTTGTGGTGAACTGTGCCGGCATTGTCAGTCCGGGGAAACTGGTCGGCCGAAAAGGGCCTCTGCCCCTGGAAGCGTTTAACAAGGTTTTGCAAATTAATCTGGTCGGGACGCTCAATGTCATCAGGCTGGCGGTGGAGCAGATGATGAAAAATACTCCCGGTGAAGAAGGAGAAAAAGGCGTGATCATCAACTCTGCGTCGATCGCGGCCTTTGATGGGCAGGTGGGGCAGGTCTCCTACAGCGCATCCAAGGCAGGGATCGTGGGTATGACGTTGCCTATCGCACGGGAAATTTCCGAATACGGATTAAGGATTGTTACCGTGGCACCGGGAATTTTTGATACGCCGATGATGGCCGGATTGCCCACGACGGTCAAAGACGATATGGCCCAAATGGTTCCGTTTCCAAAACGTCTGGGAAAACCGGTGGAGTTTGCCCGCATGGTGCTGCATATCATCGAAAACACGATGCTTAACGGTTGTTGCATCAGGCTGGACGGGGCGTTGCGCATGCCGCCCAAATGATCAGGATAGAACACATACAAGAGAATTTTTATGGCCGGGCAGAAAACGACCCGAAGGCAAAAAGATATTTCCAGGCTTCTGCGCGAAAAAAAGTGCAGTCCTTTACGGCGCGCCGGAAAGAAGAATCCGTTTTCGTCCAAGAAACGGAACAGATAAAATACGATTTTTGAAATTCAATAAGATTTATCAGCCGGGTTTGCAGGATAAGAAGAATGTCATGATTTCTTCTCTCCATGCGCGCCATCGTGCCTTTGCTTTCTGATTTGTTCTTGATCGGAAAGAATCTGTAGGACAGACACTTACATCTCGTAGGATAAAATCCCGCTTTTAATTAGGACTCAAGCCGATACCGCAACCCTTGCAAAAGGTGTATTTAGTAATCGCTTTTCAGGGGGTATATGTATTGCATCAGCCATGTAATACGCCCCACCTTGCGGCCGTTGAATCATGAACGTTTTTTTCTAACAGGAACGAGGTCAAAGCCTGGGGCGTACCCCTCCTGAAAGGTTGAAAAGATGAGATTAAAAGGGATTAACGAAAGGAATAAACGACGGATGTTAAAAATGCTTTTTTCAGCGAAAGCGAAAGGCATGAAAAATAATTTAGATAAAGGAGAATAATATGGCTGAAGCAAACGATCAAGATTTTTATGACAAGGTATTTCCCGTACCCGACAGAGTAAGAGAGAAATCTTACATCAAGAGCAGAGCGGAATACGACAAACTTTACAAAGAATCGATCACTGACCCCAATGCATTTTGGGCCAAAATGGCCAATGAAAGACTGACCTGGTTTAAACCCTTTGATTCCAAAAAAGTGTCGGACTGGTCTTTCGATGCAAAAGACGTTCATTCCAAATGGTTTGAAGGCGGCAAGATCAATGTCAGTTACAACTGTCTGGACCGTCATCTGGCCACCAAGAAAAACAAAGCCGCAATCATTTTCGAAGGCAACGACCCCAACGACTGGAAGGTTTATACCTATTACGACATGTATCGCGAAGTCAACAAGTTCGCCAATGTCCTTAAGGGATTAGGCGTTAAGAAGGGCGACCGCGTGACCATTTTCCTGCCCATGATCGCGGAGTTGTCCATTGTCATGCTGGCCTGCGCCCGTATCGGCGCCGTTCATGCCATCGTCTTCGGAGGATTCTCGGCGGAAGCGTTAAGAGACCGCATTAATAACTCCGGTTCTCAAGTGGTTATTACCTGCGACGGCACGTACCGCGGCGCCAAAGCCGTTCCCCAGAAGGCCACCTGCGACAAAGCGGTCGATCAGTGCCCTGGTGTGAAAACCATGGTTGTTGTGAAACGCACCGGAACGGACGTCGCTATGAAAGAAGGTCGCGACATCTGGTATGAAAAACTGATGGCTGATGCCAAGCCTTACTGCAAACCGGAAGAGATGGACGCGGAAGATCCTCTGTTCATCCTTTATACTTCCGGTTCCACCGGACAACCCAAGGGTGTGGTTCATACCCAGGCCGGTTATCTGCTGTATGCGTCGATGACCCAGCAGCTCGCTTTTGATGTGCGCGAAGATGATACGTACTGGTGCACCGCCGATATCGGCTGGGTCACCGGTCACAGCTACATTGTTTACGGTCCGCTGTGCAACGGTCACTCCAGCATTCTTTTCGAAGGCGTTCCCAACTATCCGGACTTCGGCCGGTTCTGGGCAGTCGTCGAAAAATACAATGTCAACAATTTCTATACCGCACCTACCGCGATTCGCTCCATCGCCAAAGAAGGCGACAAGTGGGTTGATATGCATGATATTTCTTCTCTGCGCGTTCTGGGGTCGGTCGGCGAACCGCTCAATCCCGAAGCCTGGTGGTGGTACTACAATAAGATCGGCGCCGGTCACTGCACGATTTCCGATACCTGGTGGCAGACGGAGACAGGCGGACATATGATTCTGCCTCTGCCCGGCGCAATCGATATCAAACCGGCCAAAGCCATGGTTCCTTTCTTCGGTGTTGTTCCGGTCTTGATGGATGAAGAAGGAAAAGAAATCAAAGGTGTCGGCAAAGGCGCGCTTTGTATTAAAAATTCCTGGCCCGGCATCGCCCGCGGATTGTGGGATGATAAGGACGGCCGATTCGTCGAGAATTACTTCTCCCAGTTCCCCGGCCATTATTTCTCCGGCGATGGCGCCGAACGCGATGCCGATGGCGATTACAAGATCACCGGCCGCGTCGATGACGTTATCAATGTGTCCGGTCACCGACTGGGCACCGCGGAAGTTGAAGCGGCGCTGACGTCTCACCCGGATGTGGCTGAAGCAGCGGTGGTCGGTTTCCCGCATGACATCAAGGGCCAGGGGATCTTTGCTTATGTCACCCTGAACAATAATGTGGCCAAGACGGATGACCTCAAAAAAGCCCTGGTCGCACATGTCCGCAAGGTCGTCGGTCCGATCGCATCGCCTGACCAGATTCAGTGGGCAGACGGTCTGCCCAAAACGAGATCCGGCAAGATTATGCGCCGCGTGTTGAGAAACGTCGCCGCCAAAACATTCGGTGACTTCGGTGATACATCAACCCTGGCCGATCCGGCAGTCGTGGATGATTTGGTGAACAACAGAAAGAAACTCGGTTAATATTTTTTCCTGCGTGAAGAAGGCAGGACTTTTTCTTCACGTGAAATTTCCTTCCTAAAAATGCCGTTTCCCTTCAAAAAGGAAACGGCATTTCCTTTTCGCGACAACGGGTTTTTGCCTTGTGAAGGCGGGTATCTGATGGAAGGACCGTCGGGCTACCTTGATGTCACCGGGTGAATGGATAAATGATATTGCTGAAAGATGCCATTCATTCTCGAGATATTCTCAGCGATCTTTTTGAAAGGGCTTGCTCTAAGGGATATTCTTATATGCTGAGAGGCGCCCGGTACGTAACGGGGCGCCTCTCCATGTCATGTTATATCGCTGTAACGAGCGTTATTCGTCAATCCGTGAAGCCGGTGTGGTTGTGTTGACCGGATTGCCGGGTAAGGCGTCAACGGATTTAAGCCATGCGCCCAACTGCGGAAACACCGTGGTCGGCATTTTTCTGCCCATTGCCAGATCGAAATGGCCGGTGTCGCTGAGAACATACCACTCGTCATAATCTGTGGGGGACTTTTTCGATATGATGAAGTCGTACGTCGCCTCCGGGCTTACCAGAGATCCCGTGCTTGATGAGAAAACAATCAGTGGCACGGTCATACGCGACATGTTTTCGCTGAAATAGTAATATCCGTCTCTGCCGGGATTGGGCGTGGAACCTCCCGCAATCAATTTCGACAAATAGTTTTCTTTTCCATTTAAATAGTGTTCACGAAGGGTGTTGTGCAGACCCATATCCATGTAATGGCCGAATCCGCGCAGCGCAGCACCACCTATACTGTAGCGCACCGTCCAATCCTCCAGACAGGGGTCCATATCTTCCACCACCCAGAAGTTCAGATAATCGAAGAAATCGCTCAGAGCGGAATCCCCTGCAGCCGCTGTGTTCAACAGTCCAAATACGCCTTCCAGCAAGCCGACTAACGGTTTGCTCGGAAACAGAGAGATTAATTTATCTGAAATGTCATCCAGCGGCAGGTATAACCTTGTGCCGACAAGTGTCCAAAAGAGAGGTGTGTCCAGAAGGTTCGGCAGCGCCGGCACGCCGGCGGGGTCAAGACCGATAAAGCCCTTGATATCGGCATTCCTTGTCTTGGCAAGAGTCGCGCTGGCTTTGACATGCGGCTGATATCCCAGGGCATAGCACAGCTGGTAGTAGGCTTTTTTCGCCCAGCCCGCATTAGAAATGCCGTATTCCATATAGGCGCCCTGCAGATAATTATAAGCAACCAAGCCTCCCGTGCTGTGTCCGCCGATGAACATTCTTTTTCCCGTAACCGATTTTACCTTGGCAATTGCCGCGGGAGTATCAAGCGTGGCCCATGTGTCCAGTGTATTCATGCCGCCGGGACTGGTTCCAGTGCTTTTGACGGCGCCGCGGCCCGTACCCCGGTAATTGACGAACCATGGATCAAAACCCTGAAGCCAGAGGTAATGCGCCAGACTGTAATAGCGCATTTTGTCGGCTTTGAGGTAAGGTTCGTAATCCGTTCCATCCGAATTCAATGCCCAGTCCGGAGCGCCGGAAACATCCGGCACATAAACACCGCTGTAGGCGGCCTTCATATCGGAGGGAGTAATGGAAAGGTATTGGTTCATATTCATGCAAATGCCTGTGAAGATCACGACCGGCGTGCCGCCGGTACGGAATAGAGGGGTTCCTGTCGTATAGGGCGCATACCGATAGAGATAAATTTTACTGCCGTCATCGGCCGTTGTGCTGTAGATGCCGCGGGAATTCAACGGCACGCCTGCGGCCAGGCTCATTGCCGATGCCGTACAAATCACCGTGACTGCAATCATCATAATCAACAGACTTTTGTAAATAGTTACTTTATTCCAAAAACTCATACCCATACACTTCATCACGTCTTTCATCTTCCCCTCCTCTTGAATGTGTTAAACGCTTATGACGCAAACCCTTTCCCGGATGCCAACGATTAAAGCTCTGAACAACGCAACATGCAATATGCCTGGACTTCTTAATTTTTATAAATTTTTCCGGGTGATTGGCGGGTACGATAGCGATAAAAAATGAAATAGTCAATGTAATATTTGCGACCGCATATTTTGCTGCATGAACGACATATTGCTAGCTTTTTTTATTCCGATGCGTTGAATATCTATGAGAATAATATTTGCTGACAGGAAGAAAAAACAAAACTCTTTTAGAAGAGCGATTTACGATATTTGCGCCCGCGGGTTGTCAGAACCGGATTTTCAGGCCAATGACAGGGGCCGTGGAAGCGCCGCCCGATGCGACGATGCGAAAGGCATCTGAACGGTGATGAAGACGGGTAATGAACGATACGCCGGGATAAGCCGGAAGACCCATTTCCAGTTCTATCATCCAGTAAGCTAACCATTGGGATGTCTCCCGGTCCAGAATAGCTTCGATTTCCGGTTTTTCTGTTGCGTAAGAAGGGCCGAGGCCAAACGCTAAACTTGTATCCACATACTCATCCCAGAAAAATGCGTCCCAGCGGGCTGTTAATAAGGCGTTGAATTCCCAATGGTCCTGAATGTCATAGAAATGCTTAACAATCTGGCCTTCTATTTCCAGACTTGCCATATTTTTATAGGTGCCGAGGCGTCTTGCCAGTGTAACGGCCAGCAGGCGCGATTCCGTAAGTCTGAGCCTGTTGGTGTGGAGAATAAAATCGTCCGCATGATTTTTAGATATTTCTCCTCCGTAAATATTCAGGGAATACAGCATTGGGGGCTTAGTGTCAGGAGGAACGGACTTTACCGGATCTTGAGTGTTGTTTTCCGGGGAAGCATAATCCGCCGCGTAGAAATGATTTTCTGCTGCGTAACCGGGATGATCTGAAAAAATAATAATAAAAAGTGCGGTGAACGGTATCAGAAAAGCTGCAAGTGCGTGACGAAACGTTTTTTTAATATGCCTGTATATTGCGATCAGGGTATTGTGTCCTTTCCATGTTTTCAAGGAGTGCTCTGCATGTGAATATATCCGTCCACCGATACCACGCGTGGGAGCAACGCCCCATCCCCTTTTGTGGAAGAGCCTATAGAATATTTGATTTAGTGTGTCAAGCGATGATCGCTTTTCGTTGTGAAACAACAGGGATCATCGATTCAACGTTTATAGCATTACGAAATATAAAAATTGAAAATGATATTCTTCAATCAACAGTTTTGTGGAAATGATTGTTGATATGTCTGTTGATAAGTCAGCTAAACTATAGAAAGACAGTGTTTTTTAGCAGAATGCTCAAAATGCATGCTATGTGTAAAGTTGCAATGATATTAATGGTTTGCGAGTTGATTGCCATAGTGTGTGTGATTGGTTGAAAAAGGAAAATCATCGGTTAACGGCAGTAACATTGATGATCAACACTTATTCATGCCTGTATGGATGTGCTCTGCCGAATTGAATCGTATTCAAAACAGGGGACGGGCGATTTCTCCTGTTTTGAAACCAGCATCAATGTTCAACACGGTCTATAATAGTTTTAATGACATGGAAACCATGTTTTCATCTTTGGAATCGAGCACAAAATCGCAGTTGCGGAAGATTCTCAACATGGCGTAATTTTCCTGAAGCGTTTCCGCGCGAATGGTTTTGTACCCCTCTTTTCTGGCCAGTTCAATACATTGTTCGGAGAGGGTGTATCCCAGTGACTTGTTCTGCCAGAGGTCTGAAACAATGATGGCATATTCCACTTCGCCCTCACATCGCTTATTCTTGATCAAGCGGGAAATGCCGAGGAATTTATACTTGTCTCCGTCCTTCATTTCGGCGACCACAGCGATTTCCTCTTCCGGATTCACGTTGCAGAAACGCTGAGCGCGTTCGGGTGTCGCGGAAAAAGGCGAAAGGAACCTGAGCCATAGAGACTTTTCCGAACAACTGTTAACGAAATCCGTCCACAGGCCGATGTCTTTCGGATTAATCAGACGCAATCGGACCGGCCGGTCATCGACGGAAAGCGAGTCCCGGGTAATATGGCGGGCGATAGAATCGGCAATGGCGCTCTGACGTCTGACCCCGTAGTGGTACATCTGGCTTAGGACCTCCGCCGCTGTTTCCGCCGTGGAATAAACGGGAATACCCGCCTGCTCCATTTTCACCACGTCATCAATCATGAACTCCTTGCAGGCGACGCAGCACACGATCGGTTTATCCTTGTAGTCGATATTTTTCATGACATCCACAAACGCATTCAGCATTTCACCCTGAATAATGACAATAAAACTATGGACATCGTTGCTTTCCACGCCTATTTCGATCAGATCTTTCACCTGTTTGGGCGTCATGGAAAAAGAACAGTCGATGGGATTGCCGATGCTGGCATAATCGGGTAGAGCATTTTTCAGACGTTTTTGAAAATAAGGCTCCAGAGTGGAGAGGCGCATATCGGAGAGATAAAGCATATCCGTCGCGGCAACACCGAGTGAACCGGTGTAGGTGACAACCAGAACACCGTTGCCTTTCGGAACGGGTTGTTTGGAAAAGGCGCGGGTCAGCGCGAATAAATGTTCATTGTCCCGGGCACGAATAATGCCGCTCTGCTTGAATGCCGCGCTGTTGATAGTGTCGTTGCCGGCCAGCGACGCGGTATGGGAAGAAACGGCTTTTTTGCCGGCTTCCGTCCGTCCCGATTTCAAGATGATCACCGGCTTGCGCACGGCCGCGCGCGCGGCCACATCCACAAAACGTTTGCCGCTGCGGATATCTTCCATGTACATGACAATCACGGAAATATGATCATCGTCGCTTAAGTATTCCAGGATATCCGTTTCATTGATATCCATCTTGTTGCCGATGGTGGCAACAATACCGAAATCAAGAACATTGCTCAATCCCGTAAGGATTCCCGCGGCGTAAACTCCGGCTTGGGCAACCATACCGACATTTCCTTTGCGCAAATCGGAAAGCAGGCCGATGGATTGCACCATGTTATGATGCGTGTTGATGACGCCGGAACAGTTCGGACCCAGAACCCGGCATCCGTGGGCGCGGATGATTTTCTCGATTCTTTCCTGCGCCTGTTTTCCTTCTTCGCCGGTTTCAGCGAACCCGGCGGCTTCCACCACCACATACTTTACGCCCTTGGCGCAGCATTCGGAAATGGCCTCTTCCACCGCTTTGGCCGGCACAATAACAATGGCCATGTCTACCGGATCGGGAACATCCAGAATGGACTTATAAGATTTAATGCCCTTGATGGATTCTTTTTTCGGATTAATCGGATACAATCGGCCGGGGAAATCATGATTAATCAGGTTCCAGAATACGTTGTAACCGAGTTTTCCTCTGACGTCCGACGCGCCGATAACGGCGATGCTTTTCGGATAAAAGAAATCCCGCAGACTTTCCCGGCCTGTGGCGGTGACGTTTTCTCCCGGAGAAGGTTCCTTCACAAACATTCTGGCGTCAACGGTAATGTAGCCATCGGGGTACAAAAACAGCGGATTAAGATCCAACTCGCTGATTTCCGGATTTTCAATGACCAGTTGAGATATTTTCATCAGCAGACGGCTGAGCGATTCCCGATCGACGGCCTGGCCGCGATAGCCTTCCAGAATGGCGGCGCCGCGGATTTCCGCGATCATTTCGGAGGCGTCTTTTTCCGTGATCGGCAAAATTCGGAAAGACACATCGCGCAGAACTTCCACAAATACACCACCCAGACCGAACATGATCAGCGGACCGAAACTGGGATCGCGGGTCACCCCGATAATGGCTTCGATGCCCGGTCTGGCCATTTTCTGGACGGTAACCCCCTCGATATGCTGGTATTTGAATGTTTCGAGAATTTCATGATAGGCCTGACGGACTTCCCCGGCGGAATTCAAATTCAATTTCACGCCGCCCGCGTCTGTTTTGTGAATAACGTCGGGCGAAACGATTTTCAACACAACAGGGTATCCTGTTTTTTCGCTCATGGTCAGCACTTCATCCTCAGATCGGGCGACCAGAAAGCCGGTGGTCGGGATTCCGATGCCTTCCAGAATTTCCTTGCTTTCATGCTCCATCAGGTAGCTGCGGTTATCCCGCACGGCCTGATGAATGATTTCCGCCAGTTCGTCCTTGAGAAGTTTATCTTTCATTGAAGATGAATCTCCGAATAAATGACCGTTTGCCGATTTCGAATTTTCCGGTGTTGAAGATGTCTGATTCATGCCCCCTCCTGCATAGTCTGATCCTCTTTTCATGATGCGGCATTACAATCATGCCGCATCTGAACATGGTAACGGATTAACATGGTGCTTGAAAAGATAATATCGGCGTGAGACTTGTTTCTTTGTCAGAACACAACCAAACAGCATGACGGTTTTTGTCTGACAAATGCATGATGGCTTGATTTGTCGGAGTCTGGGAGAGGGGACCTAGTTGATTAATTTATTGTGAACGGCATAAAGCGTCAGTTCGGCATTTTTCTTCATGCCCATTTTTGACATGACGCGTGTGCGGTAGGTGCTGATGGTTTTAACGCTCAAACACAGTTCATCGGCAATGTCGGAGACGGATTTCCCTTCCGCAAGCATCAGCATCACCTGGTGTTCGCGGTTGGACAGGCGCTCATGAGGCAGCTTCTCCATATCGATTTCCAGCTCGTCGGCCAGTTTTTCAGCCAGCGAGGACGTAACGTATTTGCCGCCTCCCGCCACCTTGCGAATGGCGCCGATCAGTTCCTGAGGAGCGCTGGCTTTGGTAAGATAGCCGGAAGCTCCGGCGCGCAGCGCGCGAACCGCGTACTGTTCTTCCGGATGCATGCTTAAAATCAGCACCGCCAGTTTCGGATGCTGAGTTTTAATGTCCTCCAGGACTTCCAGCCCGCTGCGACCCGGCATGGAAATATCCAGCAGAACGACATCGTATTCATTTTCAGCGACTTTTTTTAATGTTTCAGATCCGTTTTGCGCCTCATCTTTGACGGTCATATCCTGAACGTCCGCCAGGATCTGTTTGACGCCCTGACGCACGACGGCGTGATCATCTGCAACCAGAATGCGTATCATGAAGGTTTTTCTCCTTTGTCGAGTGGAATGATAACCCTGACCATTGTTCCGGACGGTTTGATGTTGCGGACGTGGACGGTGCCTCCCCAGAGATGCGCTCTTTCCCGCATGCCGATCATGCCGAAGGACTGCGGATCTTCTATTTGCCATTGCGTGATTCCGACGCCGTTGTCCGTGACTTCCAGACACAGCTCTCCGCCTTTTTCAATCAGGGCGACTTTGCATTGCGTGGCTTTGGAATGACGGGCAATGTTCGTAAGCGTTTCCTGAAAAATGCGAAAAATGGAAGTGGCCAGATTCTTGCCGATCATGTCCACATTGCAGTGGATATTGGCCTGACAGCGGATCCCGGAACGTTTCTGAAAATCACCGGCCTGCCATTCAATGGCGGCCGGGAGTCCCAGATCATCAAGCAGGCTGGGACGCAATTCCATCGTGATTTTGTGCACGCTTTCAATCGTCGCATCAACAAGCTCCGACATGCTTTGGGTCTTTTCCCGGATATTTTTGCTGCTGTCCGGTAGACGATTTTCCAGCCATGACAAATCCATCTGCAGAGCGGTCAGCGACTGACCCAGTTCGTCATGAATCTTGCGAGCCACGCGCGTGCTCTCTTCTTCTCTGACCGATTGAAGATGCGCGGAAAGGTTTCTCAGGTCCTGCTGCGAGCGTTCCAGTTCCTCCTGTGCTTTCTTTTGCGCCGTAATGTCTTCGAACGTGACCACGATGCGTTTTTCCCGAAGTTTTTCGCCGATGCGCGAGGCTTTCATCCGGCAGATAATTTCCCTTCCGTCCTTGCACCGGCAGGGGAATTCTGTTTCGTATGTCCGCTGTTTTTCCAGAGAGGAATAAAATATTTCGCCTATTTTATCGGCTTCCTCCTCGCTGCGGTAAATGATGCGAATGCTTTTGCCGATCAGTTCTTCCCGATGCCAGCCGAAAATAACTTTCACCGCGTGATTGGCGAAATTAATGCGGCGTTCGTGCAACCCGACGACCGCCTGAGGAATGGCGTCGAGGATGGATGATTCCAGCGCTTCCAGTTCCTCCAGACGGCGGCTTGCTTCTTTCCGTTCGGTGACGTCCATGGAGTTGCCCAGGATGGCGCGCTTTCCCTTGAATTTAATGGACATGACGGTTTCCATGATCCACTTGATCCGGCCGTCTTTGGTAACGATACGGTATTCGTAAGGAGTGAATCGCTGTTCCTTGAGCATCATGATCGCGTTTTTTGCCGTTTTGCGCCGGTCTTCAGGCAGGATAAAGAACGTCGGATTCATCTTGAGCATTTCTTCGTCGGAGTAACCGGTGTAGTCGCGGAAATGAGAATTGATGAATTTAAAACGGCCGTTCTGCATAATATAGAAACCGACCTGAGAGCTTTGCGCGAGAAACTTGTAGAGCTCTTCTCCCGAAGTGCCGGACAGGGAAGACGCATCGGCATGAGCCAGTTGGTTCTGGAGATTGTCCACCAGTTCTATCAGGCTTTTTTTGGACATTTTTTCCAGATTCATTTCTTCACCATTTTGATCGTCATTCGCGGAGAATTATTTGTTATATAACCATAATTCAGGTGAAAAATAAATATCTTTGATCGCTGTTTTTCCCGGAAGCTCTGTTGAGTTTCGGCGCAGGAAGATTGCTGAAAAATTTTGATGACGACAACGCGGAAATGAGGAAAATCAATGAAGTCTGCCGGTCATATAAGGACTATCGATGAGAAAAATTCAGATTATTTTGCCCGCCATGAAAAATCACCGGTGTATCCGACCACTTTTCTCCTGGTATATTCGATGCCGCTCCATCGCATTTTTTTGAAAAAAGGTACGACAGTCGAGTTGATGGTCACGACCAGCGGAGTAACAATGGGAAGTAAAATAATCCAGAAATTCACATGGATCATTACTCTCGGTTCCGGTAAACGGTTCAAGGGATATCCTTTCGCCTTCAACACCCAGAAAATCAATTTGGCGCTTAATCGTGGCTCCGTATCAATAACGGTTTTTAAAGCGGTGATGCCCATGATGACGTCAATCAATATGGATAATAAGGCCAGCAAACACCAGGGATGCCACCATGCGATAACCAGCGCGCATAAAAGCATCGGCAATCTGATGCCGATGTTGGTCAGAAAAACCCATATCGCCTTAGTTGTCCACCAGGTCTGCAACACCTGACGGTTGGTAAACGTTATGACATGTGCCAGATTTTCCTTTTTTGTTGGAGGATGCCTGAGCACAATGCAATCGGGCACAAAAAGAGTTTCATATCCCCGGCTTCGCAAGGCGTTTAATATATTCATGTCATCGGTCGTGATGGAACATCCTTCCTGTCCTTCCAGACTCCGTCCCAAGTGTGCTTTTTCAAAAACCGCTTTTGGTATGGCGAGTCCGCCGCCCCATATGTAGCGATGTTTCCCGACAAGAAACATGGCGGAGATCAGAATCCATAAGACTTGAACCAGAGACGCCAACCCTTTGCCGGGAAGGTAGATTCTTGCGGACGTGACGGCGCCCAGCTTGGCGTTGCCATCAGCAAGGGGGGCGACGAGATGGCTCAACCAGTCGCTAAAGGGGCGCGCGTCGGCATCGACGATGACATACACTTCGGCTTCCGGAGAGGCGACTTCTATTGCAGTTAATAAATTATTGTTTTTCTGGCATCGATGAATCCCCTTTGTTGCCGCCAGTTGAACGACGTCGTCGGCGATTGCTATTTTTACATTTTTATATTTCTGTGAATAGTGTTGCAACTGCGGCAGGGAAGCATCGTCTTTTGTCGTGACAAAAATCACTTCCCATGCGCCGGGATAATTCTGTTCCAGAACGGCGTCGATATTGTCCGAATCGATTTTCCCCCGTTGCGGAGAGATGACGGTCACAACCGGATATTTTTCAGGCTTTTTCCTGATCCAGTTTTTAATGTGGGTCCGGAAAGCAAAAACAGACAGCAAGCCGATCAGTGAACTCGTGATGGCCAGTGAAGCACAGAGATATCCTATGTATTCAAGCACAGAAAGTCCGTTCAGTTCATGTATTGCATCGAGGAGAAAGGGTGATTCGATATCGTCCGATGAAATGAAAACAATCTTTCCGCCATCTGCATGATGTCGATATCCATTTTACTCGTGCCAATAAAATTCTGCGGGAATATAATCGATGCTGACCTGTCTGTCAAGACGATATTATCTCCGCCCGACTGTTTTTGCGGAGAAAGACGAATGCAGGAAGAATGCACCGCGTTGATATTAAAAGGTGAAGGAAAGGGCCAACGCTCCGAAATGCTGAGCATCTTTTTGCTTCTCAAACTCTTTTGTCCGGTGAACATAAGAGTAGGTGATTTTGATCCGGTGAATGATGATGCCCAAGCCTCCGATGACCTCGGCGACGAAAGGTTCTTTTTCGACGCTGTGACTGTCGCGGAACGTGTTCCCGTCAAGCAGGATATTGCGGGCGACGGCTTTTCCGTCGACCGCAAAAAAAGCATGCACACCGAAACGGCGCAGCGACGGAAAGAAACGCGGATCCGTGTCGTCCAGAGGGGCGCTGCTGTCGGAGCCCGGACGGATCAGATACGTTCCGAAATCGTTCGGGACGTTCCAGCCGAAGCGCACCTGACCGCCGAGATTGGCGCCGGTCAGGGCATTTCCGATGGCCAGACCGGTGTGCGGAATCAAATCCAGTCCCCAACCGGACGAATTTCTTAATTGCAGCAGTCTCCATTTCCGTTCGAGATACACATTCAGAATCGGTTCGTCGCGGAGTTGATTTTTCCAGCCCCTGGCGACTTCGGAATCCGTCCATTCGTGAATTTTCGTCTGGATATCTTCCGCGTAGGAATGACGTCCGACGATGCCGAGGCCCAGCTCCAGCGTGTCCATGTGCTTTGTATTTTTACTGTGCAGGCCGAGTCCCAGATACGTGACACCGGCGTAGGGACGGTCATCCTTGATCACTCTTTTTTTTTCTTTATGTGCCGGCGTGTAAATGTTTTGCCCGAAAGACAAAGAAACAGAGCACTGTTGCTCAGGATCATTGACCAGAGGAATCGTTTCGATGATTTCCTGCATCCAGGAGGGTATGGATGTGATCTCCCGGTAGTTTGAAAGATCCCGGGAAATCCAGGAGAATTTTGTTCCGTGGGTGTAATAACGGTCCAGATGCTCAAAAAGATCATTTTCCATATACGCCGTCAGCGTCTCCGACGATCGTGCCTGACTGTCCGAAGCCATAGACGATTGCGCCGCCGCCGTAACAGTGAGCATTCCGATAATGGCCATCCGTAGACTTTTTTTCATGGAAGAAAATATGTCTTTAATTATCTTGGCCTCCACCCAGGGCTTTATAAAGCGTGATGAGATTGTTGATCTCGGTTAAACGAAGCATGATCAATCCTTTTTCCGCTCCATAGAGAGAGCGTTGCGCGTCGAGAACGGACAGGTAACTGTCAATGCCTTTATGATAACGCATTTCAGATAAACGGTGCGTCACCACAAGGGCGTCAACCAGAGATTGTTGCGCCGCGAGACGCTGCGAAACAGTTCCTCTCTCCGCCAGCGCGTCGGCCACTTCCCGGAAAGCTGTCTGGATGGCCTTCTCATACTCTGCAATGGAAATTTCTTTTTCAACCTGAGTGACTTCATAGGCAGACCAGGTACGGGCATCGAATATCGGCATGACAATCTGAGGTGAGAACAGCCAGGTGCCTGATCCGGATTTGAAAAGACCGGATAACTCATCACTGGCTGTTCCCGCGGAAGCCGTCAGCGTGATGCGGGGGAAAAAAGCCGCGCGGGCCGCTCCGATATTGGCATTGGCTCCTCTGAGGCGATGTTCCGCCGCCAGAATGTCCGGCCTTGACAAAAGCGCTGCAGATGACAAACCGGCAGAAATGTTCCGGGGAGGGGTAACGCTTTTTAAATTCACCGGCAGAAGTTCTCGGGGAACAGGCGACCCGATCAGAAAATTCAGAGTGTTTTCATCCTGCGCGACCAGCTGTGTGTAAAGTGCAGCATCCCCCCGGGCAGCGTCCACCTGGCTTTGAGCCTGGCGAAGATCCAGCTCTGAGGCCATCCCGGCGTCGGCCCTTTTCTTTATCAAACGATAAAGTTCTTCCTGTGTTTTCAGCGTTGATGTGACCATCTGACCGGCCTCCCTGTCGGCGGCCAGCGCCATATAGGCTTGCGCAACCGATGATACAAGTACGATTTGGGCGCTGCGACGAGCCTGATCAGTGGCGAGGTATTCTTCCAACGCCTTGTCCTTCAATCCGCGGATGCGTCCGAAGAAGTCTATTTCCCATGAGGCAATGCCGAGATTGACGTCGTATCTTTCGGCGGTGTAGGCGCTGCCGGTGGACGAGAGATCCGCCGGTGTGCGTTCCTTATACATGCTTCCAAGTCCGTGGACGGAGGGAAGAAGTTCAGCGCGTTGAATGCCATAATAAGCTCTTGCTCTTTCGACATTCAAAGCCGCCAGACGGAGATCGCGGTTGTTATTCAACGCCGCTTCGATAACCTTTCGTAAATTTTCATCGGGGATGAATTCCCGCCAGGGCAACTCCATTGCGGCCGGCACGGATGGACTTGGTTTTGTTTCCTTATAGGCCGGGCCGGTGGGCCATTCCGAAGGCACCGGCGCGTTCGGACGCGAATAGGGAGGTGCCATTGTGCATCCGTTCGCAAGGAAAAACATGATCACAAGTAAAAGGGCTGTTTTTTTGTTCATCTTATTTGACCTCCGGCGGATTTACATTATCCGTCGCAGTTGATTTTACGGGTTGCGGGTCGGAAAATATTTTTTTGCCTGCATCGCCTGATGTTTGTTTATGTTTACGGCCGAATAATTTTTCAGTCAACACGAAGAATAACGGAGCAAAAATGACAATCAGGATGGTGGCGCTGAACATGCCGCCCAACACGCTGGTGCCGATGGCGTTTTGCGCGCCGGCGCCGGCGCCGGTTGAAATAGCCAGGGGCAACACGCCGAATCCGAAAGCCAGAGACGTCATCACGATAGGGCGAAAGCGCAACTTAGCTCCTTCGACGGTGGCGTCGATCAGACTCATTCCTCGTTCCAGTCCGCCTTTGGCAAACTGGACGATCAAAATGGCATTTTTCGTCGTCAGTCCCAGTGTGGTGAGAAGACCGATCTGAAAATACACGTCGTTGGCCAGGCCGCGCATACTGGTGGCGATGATGCCGCCAATGACGCCCAGCGGCAGCACCAGCAGGATGGAAATGGGAATCGTCCAGCTTTCATAGAGCGCCGCCAGACACAGGAAGATGACGAAAATGGAAAAGGCATAGAGCAGAGGAGCCTGCGAGCTCGACATGCGTTCCTGATAGGACAGCCGGGCCCAGTCGTATCCAATGCCTTTGGGCAGTTTTTCGACGATCTCTTCCATGGCTTTCATGGCTTCTCCGGAACTTTTTCCCGGCGCCGGTTCGCCCCAGATATTCAGGGAAGGAAAGCCGTTGAAGCGTTCCAGCATCGGGGATCCGGATGCCCAGCGGCCGGAGGCAAAGGAAGAAAAGGGCACCATCAGGCCGGACGTATTGCGGACATAGAGCTTATCCAGGTCTTTGGGCAGCATGCGGTAGGGGGCGTCCGCCTGAACAAACACCCGTTTGACGGATCCGCCTTTAACGAAGTCGTTGACATAAGCGCTGCCGAAAGCTGCGGAAACGGTATTGTGAATGGAGCTTATCGGAACGCCAAGAGCGCCGGCCTTTTCCCAGTCCACGTCCACTCTGTATTCGGACACATCTTCCATTCCGTTAGGCCGGACAGCCGTAATTCTGGGGTCTTGCGCCGCCATGCCCAGAAGCTGATACTGGGCCTCAATCAAACCCTGATGGCCGAGACCGCCCCGATCCAAAAGTTCGAAATCGAACCCTTTGGCGATTCCCAGTTCGACAACAGCGGGAGGAGGAAAAGCGAAAACCATCGCTTCCCGGATACCTGAAAAGGCCATCATGGCCCTCCCCGCAACGGCTTTGACTTTGAGATCAGCCCGGTTTCTCAATTTCCAGTCCTTCAGCTTGATAAATACCATGCCGTTATTTTGCGCCCGGCCGGAAAAACCGATGCCGGAAATGATCATACAGGATTCCACGGCTTCTTTTTCATTTTCATCGAAATAACGCGCGATTTTTTTTGTCACTTCTTTTGTTTGTTCCATGGTGGAACCTTTGGGCATAATGACCTGCGCCAGCAGCAATCCCTGATCTTCGTCCGGCAGATAAGCGGTGGGCATGCGCAGATACAAAAACCCCATGGCCACGACGATGACCAGAAAAACAACCAGATAGCGTTTTTTCCTGGTCAGGGAATGACCGACCAGGTCCACGTAACGTTTTCTAAGGCCGAAGAACATGCGGTCAAACCGGAGAAAAAACGGACGAAAAAGAGGGTTGGCATTTTCCGCCGGCTCATGTCCGGCCTGAACCGGCTTCAGCAGCGATGCGCAAAGCACGGGCGTTAAAATCAACGCGACAACCACCGACAAAAGCATGGCGGAAATAATCGTTATGGAAAACTGGCGGTAGATGATGCCGGTGGAACCGGGGAAAAACGCCATCGGACCGAAAACCGCCGAGAGCACCAATCCGATGCCGATTAAAGCGCTGGTGATCTGTTCCATTGACTTGGCCGTGGCTTCGCGGGGAGACAGACCCTCCTCACTCATAATTCGTTCAACATTTTCCACCACGACAATGGCATCGTCCACCAGAAGTCCGATCGCCAGCACCATGGCAAACATCGTGAGCATATTAATGGAATACCCGAACAGTCCCAGAATGGCGAACGTACCCAGAAGAACCACCGGAACGGCTATGGTCGGAATCAGCGTGGCCCGGATGTTGCCCAGAAAAAGCAGCATGACCAGAAAGACCAGCAGGATGGCTTCAAAAAGAGTTTTAACCACTTCATTGATCGCTACTCTTATGAAAGGCGTGGTGTCATAAGGATAGACAACCTTCAATCCTACGGGGAAGAATTTGCTCAACTCGGCAAGTTTTGCCTTGACCCTGTCCGCCGTGTCGAGAGCATTGGCGCCTGCGGCCTGCCGGATTGCCAGACCGGTTGACGGATTGCCGTTATGTTCAACCTGGATGTCATAAATTTCCGTTCCCAATTCCGTCCGCCCGATATCGCGCATCCGGATAATGGACCCATCCGGGTTGGTGCGGATGGGGATGGCGCCGAATTCTTCGGGGGTTCTTAACATGTTCTGGACGACAATGGAGGCATTCATTCGTTGCCCTTCCAGTGCCGGAGCGCCGCCCAGCTGACCGGCGGAAACTTCCACGTTGTAGGATTTCAACGCCGCCAGAACTTCCTCAATCGTTAAATGATAATTGGTAAGCTTGTCGGGATTAAGCCAGATGCGCATGGCGTAACCGCTGCCGAAGATTTCCACTTCACCCACACCCGGGACCCGCGCCAGGATTTTTTCGAGATTGGATTTTGCGTAGTCCTCCAGGTCGCTTCTATCCATGCTGCCGTCTTCCGAAATCAGGCCTACAACCACCAGATAATTAGCCGTCGACTTACTGACGGTGACGCCCTGATTTCTGACTGTTTCCGGCAGACTCGACATGGCCAGCTGCAGCTTGTTTTGAACCTGAGACCAGGCGAGGTCGGGATCCGTCCCCGCTTTGAACGTCAGTTCGATGCGCGACGATCCAGCCGAATCACTGGTAGCCGACATATACAGCAGATTATCAAAGCCGGTCATTTTCTGTTCAATGATCTGGGTGACGCTGTTTTCGACGGTTTCAGCGGATGCACCGGCGTAGAAGGAATCGATGGCAATCGTCGGCGGAGCGATCGGGGGATACTGGGAAATGGGGAGATTATAAATGGCCAGCACTCCCGCCGCCATAATGATGATGGCGATGACCCAGGCAAAAACCGGACGATCCAGAAAAAATTTTGATAGCATCAGGTTCCTCCGTTATTTCATTTTTGCAGACGGGTTTGCTTGCTCAGTTTTCCCGCCGGTATCAAAAGGAACGGCTTTCACGGGAATTCCGGGTTTTACTTTCAACATGCCTTCCACGATCACCTTGTCGCCCGGTTCCAGTCCCGAGGAAACAAGCCATTCACTGCCGATGGTGCGGTCCAGGTTCAGCGGCTTCTGTTGAACTTTTCCCTCCTTATCAACCGTCAACGTCAGAGGATTTCCTTTGGGATCGCGGGAAACGGCCTGTTGCGGCACCAGGATGGCATTTTTATGAACGCCTTCCTGGACAATTGCCCGCACATACATGCCCGGCAGCAGCATGCCTTTCGGATTGGGAAATACGATACGCAAAATAACCGATCCTGTGGTAGGATCAACGGTGACGTCCTGAAATTGCAGTTTGCCCTTGAATGGATATTCCGAACCATCATCTAAAATGAGTTGTACCTGCTGCTGATTCTTGCCGTTTCTGGACAATTGTCCCTCCTGAAGTTTGCGTCGCAATTTTAAAATATCGGTCGTGGACTGGGTTACATCCACATACATCGGATCCAGCTTTTGAATAGTCGCCAAAGCAAGGGGCTGATGCGCCGTAACCAGGGCGCCTTCCGTCACGCCGGATCGGCCGATACGGCCGGAAATGGGCGCGGTGATTGTGGTATACTTCAGATTGATACGGGCTGTTTCGAGGTTTGCTTTTCCGTATTGTATATCCGCCTGAGTTTGTTTCAGCGCCGCAGCCGCGTCATCATAATCCTGCTGACTGACGGCTTTTTCGGCCAGCAATTCCCGCAGGCGGCTGGCTCTTAATTGAACGGTCGTGAGCTGGGCTTCGGAACGGGCCAATGCCGCAGCGGCATTGCTTACCGCAGCCTGATAGATGGCCGGATCGATCTGAAAAAGAGGTTGTCCCGCCCGGACATCGGCTCCTTCCGTAAACAGGCGTTTCTGGATAATGCCGCCAACCTGGGGGCGAACTTCAGCGATCAAGTTGGAGGAAGTTCGGCCGGCCAGTTCGGTTGTCGTGATGACCTGTCGGGGCTGAACCGTCACCACAGCAACTTCCGGAACCGGTGGAGTAATCATTTTTTCTTTCTTTCCACAACCGCCTATCATTATACAGCTTACAAGAATGATCACCGCGATCAACGGTACGACTTGCTTATTTCTTTTCATCAGACACCTCTTTCATAATATAAAGAAAATATGACCTATTTATTTTTGTTCTTTAAATTTTACTTTTTTCTGCTTTTTGCGCGGCCCGAAGCCCATCTTCAGCGTTTTTAAATAATCGCGGATTTCTTTGACGACGCGGGTTTCATCAGATTCATTACCCATCCAGCGGTCAAGCATGGCGGACTGGATGCTGATCATCCACAGGCATTTGGCGAGGACTTTAATGTCAACGGCATCCGAAAGCCGCCCCAGCCGCTGTTCCGCAGCCAGATACGCATCCAATCCATCGATGGCATATTCCGGTCCCATATTCCGTTCTTCCACGATTTCCTGCATGCGAACATGTAATTTTTGATCGGCGAAAATAGTGCAGATGATCGGTGATATTTCATAGTGAGCATGATAAACTGAAAGCAAAACATCTTCTAAATTCTTGGAGAGTGTGTTTTTGCCCACCTCCAGCGGCAGATTCTGCATATAGTTTTTCGTTTCACGTACGCGGGTTTCGATAACTTCAAAGATCAACTCTGCCTTGTCTTTGAAATGGTGATAAATCAGACCTTCGGCGACACCTGCTTCCCGCGCTATTTCACGTGTGGTCAGTCGCGCGAGACCATGGGTCTGCAGAAGCCGATCTGTGGCGTCAATGATATTTTGTCGATTGCCGATCATTTGGGGGTTTCCGAAATTTCAAACGCAAATAAGCATGGAAATATCATGAAAACAATGTCCGTCACTGAGTGTTTACTCAGGAGTACTAAACAAACACCCAATGATTGTCAAGGATTTTTTGCAAAGGTCCGTCGTTTTCTCAGCCGCGAGTATTTTATGCCTTAAACTTCAGAAAAAATAGCTTATGGCACAGACGTTTCGTTCAAGATTCAGACCGCGGTTTATTTTGTTGCTCTAAGCGTCAGGAAATATTTCATGCATGAGCGCCAGCGTTTTTTTCTTTTCCTCTTTATAGAGAAAGTAGCAAATGATGGATGTTGACAAAGCGCCGATACTGTCAATGATAAGATCGGACATGGTGTCGCGCAGGCCGCTGCCCTGAAACGCCCGGCCGATGAGAGTGGTGTCATGGGGTAAATCCCAGGACTGCATGGTTGTCCCGAAAACCCAATCGATGGCGAATTCAAATATTTCCCAGAGGACGCCCATGGTGATCGCAAAAGTAAAGGCAAAAACAGCCACCAGCAGAGGGCTGACATCCATACTGTATTTGCTGTTGATTTTGTAGATAATAATAAATCCCAGAAATCCGATGATGACTCCCGACACGGCGTGCAGCAAATCATCCCACCAGAAAACATTATAATAAAGCTCAAAACGGACACTCAAAAAGATACCGGCAAAAATAAAAATGACAATAAAGATTTCCAGGAGGTGGGGAAGATGGATGTTTTTATGTTCGATGTAGTCCGGTAAAAAAGTCAGGGCCAGAGTGACAAAAGACCAGAAAAGCAGTTCAATCCTTTGGCTTAATTCTTCGATGATGTCTTTTTTAGTGACGAGGTCGTCGCTCAGGAGATGCAGGGTAATGAAAACAATATTGGCTAATATTGAAATGATCAGCAATAACCTGATTGCCCAGATAATATAATAATGTTTTTGATTCTTTTCCCGACCTCTTGTTTGTTTCATAACGCTTTGCTGAAAATTTCCTGAGAAAATTATTTCCGGTGCATAACGTATAAAAAAGAAGCTTTTGTTTCAAACGCCAAGAATCATTTGACGGCGGTCCGGATTGCCTCTTCAATGATTTTCGCATCTTCCCCGATAAAGGGGTTAAAGATATCGGTGTCAATGTCTCCACTGATCGTGAACCCGTCGTCATCAAATTTTGCCGTTATCCTGTACGTGCTGACGCCGACCTTGCGACTCATTTTCAACAAGCCGTATTCTTTGTTTTGATAATCAATTTTGTAAGACATTCGGGTGCCTTGAGTGACGGCGGCCGAAAACATCTTGTCGTAATTGTTGATATAGACTTGTTGGTCAAATTTGACGGGATTTCTCACGATCTGGGCACATGAAAACAAAAGAAACACTGTCAGCAATAAAGAAAATTTTCTTGTCATAATGTTTCATCTCCTGCGCAAATTTAATCCTGAATGCGTTGACCTTCTTAAAAAGGAATAGATGATCTTGCCTTTTGAGGGTTTGTTTTTGAAATATTGCCCCGGCCACAAACGATATTATTAAGTTTCTCCTCATTGGACCGGGGAATCATATCGCTCCATGCCGTAGCGTTTTTCGGCAGAGAAGCGATCAAGTTGCCTCTTTTGTCATAAATGCCGCCGGAGGACATTCGATGTTTTTTATGATCGCAGTCCAATTCGGACCATTTCATTTCATAACTCAGTATGTAAGGGTTTCCCGGCGATTTGCCCATTTTTTTAAGCAGAGAGAACCGATTTACTTTTCCTCTTTCATTATAGATTATTTTTGTCCTGACGTGAAAAATGTTTTTACCCGACTTTTTGATATCGCTGTTGTTGTAATATTCTATACCGGATGCCGTTGAGCCCAGGGATATCCAGTCGCCCCCCCAGGCATGATCGAGCCGTAAAAACAAGCCTGCTATAAGCATAATGACTGCGAGATGAAGCGTTTTCATAAAGGATCTTCCGTAACGGTTCTGTCGAGCGTTTTTGATGATTTTGACACATCATAGCACTAATAATATTTTTTGGAAGAGGAAATTCCATCGCTCATTTATTAAGATACGAGGCAATCTTATCCGGCGCACCGGCCTTTCCCGGGCCGCCGGCGCATGGATAAATGTGATGAGGTGATAAAATGCTTTTCGGCAAGAGAAGCAGGACGAAAAGAAGAATTAAACGCCGTGTGTTCCGCTTAATTGGCCGCAGGCCGCCAGAATATCGCTGCCACGACTTGCGCGGAGCATCGTTGTGTAATGACTTTCAATCAAGGTATTCTGGAAAGCTTCTACCGTTTCGGACGACGGCGATCTAAAATCCGTTCCCGGATATTCATTAAAAACAATCAGGTTTAGTTTACAACGCTGATCTTTTAATAAAGCGGCCAGTTTTTGGGCATCCCGCACGGAAGCATTGACGCCGTCAATTAAAATATATTCGAACGTCAGCAATCGACGGCCGGGCATCGGATATTTCTTGCAGGCGTCCAGCAGGATGTCCAGGGGATATTTGTTATTAACCGGCATCAAACGGCTTCTGGTTTCATTGTCATGAGCGTTGAGTGATACGGCAAGATTGATGCATATATCCTGGCCCAGGCGGATGATTTGCGGAGCCAGTCCACAGGTGGAAACGGTTACTTTGCGGTTGGAAAAACCCATGCCGAAATCACAGATGAGATTTTTTATTGCCTTGACGACATTCTCATAATTGGCCAGCGGTTCGCCCATGCCCATCATCACGATGTTCTTGATTTCAGGACATTGGGGCAGATCATATTTCAGAGTCAACAGCTGGCCGACGATTTCCGACGGGTGCAGATTTCTTTTGAAACCCTGGCGAGCCGTCAGGCAGAACCGGCAATCCATGGCGCAGCCGGCCTGCGTGGATAGGCAGATGGTCCAGTTATTCTTACCCGGAATGAGCACCGTCTCGATAAAAAGTCCGTCCTCCAGACGCAGCAGGGCTTTTTTTGTTCCGTCGCGGGCTTCCTGAACTTTGATCATTTGCGGACGGTGGATGCGTGATATTTCCGAAAGCCGACTGCGGAAATCGCGGGAAAGAGTGGTCATTTTGTCAAAAGAAACGGCGCCTGTCTGGTAAATACATTTCCTGATCTGACGGGCGCGGAATTTTTCTTTCCCCAGCGAGGAAATGAAGGCTTCCGTTTCCTCCAGTGTGAAATCAAGCAGATTGGGAAGTTGATTTTCAGTGTAACGCATTATCGAAGCTTTTCGTGTAACGTCGCGGCAATGGCGTCGATGAATCCTTCGGTGTTGACTTTTTTATTGGAAGCTTTTTTCTCGGCCAGCGCGAGCAGATCACCGGTCATGATTCCATGCTCAACCGTGGCAATGGCCGCTTCCTCCAACGTGTCGGCAAACCTCACGACTTTGGGTGTGCCGTCCATTTCACCGCGCTTGCGAAGACCGCCGGTCCAAGCGAAGATAAGCGCCATCGAATTGCTGGATGTTTCTTCACCGTTTAAGTGTTTGTAATAATGCTTCTGTACGGTGCCGTGGGCGGCTTCGTATTCGAACCAGCCGTTGGGTGAAACCAGCACGGATGTCATCATGGCGAGAGAGCCGCAGGCGGAAGCGACCATGTCCGACATGACATCGCCGTCGTAATTTTTAAGCGCCCAGAGCATACCCCCTTCACTTTTCATAATCCGCGCAACGGCATCGTCGATCAGCGTGAAGAAATATTCGATGCCCGCCTCATGGAATTTTCCCTGCCAGTTCTTTTCAAATTCCCGCTGGAAGATTTCGCGGAAGCCGGCGTCGTATATTTTTGAAATCGTATCCTTCGTTGAAAACCATAAATCAATTTTTTCGCTCAAAGCATAAGCAAAACACGCCCGGGCAAAGCTCAATATGGATTGCTCCAGATTATAATTAACCTGCGCAATTCCTTTGCCGGGGAAATTAAAAACCGGCACGCTGATGGTCTTGCTGCCATCCTGAGGCGTATAAACCAGTTCAAGCTTCCCTTCCGCGGGAACGGCAAATTCCGCATTGCTGTAAACATCGCCGTAAGCGTGACGGCCGATAATGATCGGTTTCTTCCAGGAGGAAACATTCGGCTTGATATTATTGACCAAAATGGGTTTCCGGAAAACCGTGCCGTCGAGCATGGCGCGGATGGTGCCGTTCGGGCTTTTCCAGGCTTTTTTGAGATTGTATTCTTTAACCCGGTCTTCATTGGGCGTAATGGTGGCGCACTTGATTCCGACGCCGTATTTCATGATCGCCTTGGCTGAATCCACGGTTACTTTATCATCCGTGTCATCGCGATGTTTGACGTGCAGATCGTAATAATCGATAGTCATATCCAGATAGGGGAGGAGGAGTTTATCCTTTACCATTCGCCACATGACCCGCGTCATTTCATCGCCGTCCATTTCGACGACAGTCGTTTTAACTTTAATTTTTTCTGTCATAAAAAACTGAACATTTCCTTTTTCGGTTATTTTGTGTTGCTGATGTTGAGTGCCCCTCCGGCCAGAATGATCTGCTTCTGTCTCTCGGACAAAGTGCAGATGACATAAAACGCGGTGCCTTTGGTCTTGTTTCTCATCATAAACTTTCCATTTTCGGCGATTATTCTTTTTGTTTCGGTAATTTCCAGCAAATCTTCCTGGTCAATATAATCGTAATCGCTTTCCGTGCAGAATGTTAAGGGCAATATGCCGAAGTTGATCAGGTTGGCCGCGTGAATTCTCTCGAAGGACTTGGCGATCACCGCGCGGACGCCCAGGTACATCGGACACAGGGCGGCATGTTCCCGGGAAGAACCCTGTCCGTAGGAATGACCGGCCACGATCATATTTTGTTTTCCGTCCTGTCTGATGGACATGGCGCGTTTGGCGAATGTCGGATCGACATTTTCAAATACAAATTCGGAATATTTTGGAATATTGGAACGGTATTTCATCCGCGCACCGGCCGGAATAATGTGGTCTGTGGTAATCTTATCGCCGACCTTAATGGTGACCGGTCCGTGCAGGGTATCGGCCAGTTCCGGACTGCGGGGCAAGATGCCGATATTCGGACCGCGGATAACTTCGACGTCCTTCTTTTTTTTGTCCGGCCGCATTATCATCGAATCGTCGATAGTAAATTTTTTCGGAAGGGTGATTCGGGGATAACGCATTTTCAAATCGCGTGGATCGGTAAATTTACCGGTAATAACCGCCGCCGCGGCTGTTTCCGGACTGACCAGATAAACATTGGCATCCATGGTCCCGGACCGTCCCAGAAAATTGCGGTTGGAGGTGCGCAGCGATACGGCGGCTGATTGAGGACTCTGGCTGTTGCCGATGCAGAAACCGCAGGCGTTTTCCATCAATCGTGCTCCGGAGGAGATCAGATCGGTCAAGTAGCCGTTTTTCGACAATTCTTTCAGCACCTGCCTTGAACCCGGCGCCAGAATAAAACTTATTCCGGGGTGAACCGTCCTGCCCTTTAATATCCTGGCCACCGTAGCCAGATCCTTATAGGAAGAATTGGTGCAACTTCCCAGGCAAACCTGGTTCACATCAATTTTCTTCATCTTTCTGACCGTGCTGACGTTATCCGGGCTGTGCGGCCCGGCCGTCAACGGTTCAAGTTTAGATAAATCAATGTTAACGACTTTGGCGTATTTGGCGTCTTTATCCGGTTTTAATTCGATGAAATCCTTTTCTCTTCGCTGTGAACGAAGAAAAAGGCGCGTCATTTTGTCGCTGGGGAAAACAGATGTCGTTACGCCGCATTCGGCGCCCATGTTGGCAATGGTGGCGCGCTCGGGAACGGTTAACGACTCCACCCCTTTCCCGCCGTATTCGAAGACTGTATTGACGTTTCCTTTGGTGGTAAATAGTTCCAGCACTTTCAGAATGACGTCCTTGGCGGAGACCCAGGGCTTGAGTTTTCCGGTCAGGTTTATTTTAATAACCGTCGGACAGATCAGATAAAAGGGTTTCCCCGCCATGGCCAGGGCGACATCCAGACCACCTGCGCCGATGGCGATCATCGCCAGCGCTCCGCAGGTGGGGGTGTGGCTGTCCGAGCCGATCATGGTTTTTCCGGGTTTGCCGAACCGTTCCAGATGCACCTGGTGACAAATGCCGTTGCCCGCCCGGGAAAAAACAATTCCGTATTTCTGTGCCACGCTCTGTAAATAAAGGTGGTCGTCTGCGTTTTCGAAACCGATCTGAATGGTATTGTGATCAACGTAACTGACGGACAACTCCGTTTTTACCCTGGCTACGTTCATGGATTCAAACTGCAGATACGCCATAGTGCCTGTGGCATCCTGAGTCAGAGTCTGGTCAATGCTAATGCCGATTTCTTCACCGGCGCTGAGGGTGCCGGAGACTAAATGTTTCGCCAGAATTTTTTCCACCAGGTTTTTTCCCATTGTCCCGTCCTTGAACAGAAAAGTTAATTTTATCAACGGTATAAACTGAACAATCTTGCGATGTTTATACCCTCCAGCATGCGGATTGTGAATATTTGCCGATCCGTTTATATTTTTTTAAACTGAATAAAGCATTTACGGCCGCGAACTTATATAATAAACTGAATCGATAATCAACTGGCAAAAGGTAAGAACTTATAAAAAACAAAGGGCTTTGGAATATTTTCACAAAGCCCTTTGTTTTTGCATGCATAGGTATTTTAATGATTATATCACGATCGTTATTATCCGATGATTTAGCCTCCCATGGGCAATTCTTTTATCCTGACGGCCCGCTGAAATCTTTCCTGATAAAAAGGATGATCCATGCTGTCAATACGGACCCGTCTGCTTTTTGACGACGCATGGATGAATTCGTTGTTGCCTATGTAAATTCCGACATGTCCGAAAGAGCGATTCGTATGAAAAAAGACCAGATCTCCTTCCACCAGTTCATCAATATCTACTTCAACGCCTACTTTGGATTGATCGCGGGCGACGCGCGGCAGTTTGACATTAAAACTGCCGTAAACTTTCTGGACAAAGGCGGAACAATCGATTCCTCTTCTGGAATTGCCGCCGAGTCTGTAAGGTGCACCCAGAAACCCGGTCGCCTTTTTAATCAACCTTTGCATTTCATTGGTGCTTTTCCATTTTCCCAGAAATTCGTCCTGCCCGAAACTGAAAACATGGGAGAAGAAGCCTTCTTCTGCATCAAAGTCCTGCTCTGCATCCGTATCTTCATTTACGTCGGCGTTTTCCGTCGTATCTTCAATGATATTGTCAGCCTGGTTGTCGGAAGTTCCTGCTTTTTTATGGGGTGATGGCGTGGATTTAGCCAGAAGAATTTTCTGACCGGCCCTGATTGTCCTGGAATTAACGTTGTCGTTCAGCGCCATTAATTTCTTTAACGGAATATGATTCCTTTTCGCGATTTTAGAAAGAGTGTCACCTCGTTTAACAATGTAATATGAAGAGGTATGCTTTGAGGAAGCAACGGATTTCGTTGCTCCTTTTTTTGCCTGGGCGATTTTCAAAACCTGATTGGTTTTAATGGTTGATTTTCGAAGATTGTTAGCTTGCTTGATTTCATTGACGCTAACGTTGAATTTTTTAGAAATGCTGTAAAGAGTGTCTCCGTTCCTTACTTTATAATGTGTTGCAAAAGCGTTGACACTAAGACCGAACAACAAAAAAAGGACAAAGAGTCCTGAAAATACGAGAATCTGCCGTTTCATAATGAAATGCCTCCTTTTGTATGGGGGGTATTATCCTATTAACGGTGTACATATTTCGATTTAATATCATTTTTTTAACCGAAAAACTTGTAACGTGTTGTTTTGCACACCTGCCGCGTATTTTGTATAAAAATACACGACGAATCACATATTGGCGAAATACTTACTAAAAAAAACACCCTCTGTCAAATTTATTTTGCGGGAAACGGGCGCTATTTTACAGAAAGTAATGAAATTTACTTGATTTTTAGTTATAAATATCCGTTGTGGCCCGGGTAAATTATTATTGGATTTTATGTTAATTTTCGGTTATGGCAGTGCCTGCCTGAACGGATTTTAAGTTTGTTTATAAATGTTCATGCCATAAAAATTTAAAAGGATTGTTATGCGGCTGATTTGGAAAATTATTTCGATAACCTTGTTGTTAATCCTAACGTTTTTTGTTGTAGATGTGGGGCGTTATTTTATTTATCCCAACGTGTCCTCTTTAAGGAAAAGTCATCCGCCCAAGACGGCCTTTATGGAATACAGGGAAAAGGTCTGGCAAAGACAGGGAATCAAAAAGAACATTACAAAAATATGGGTTCCGCTGACCAGAATATCGCCTTATGCGATGAAAGCCGTGATTATAGCCGAGGACGATAAGTTCTGGTCTCATGAAGGCTTTGATTTCGACGCTATGCAAAAAGCGTTGGAGAAAGACATCGCCAAAAAGAAATTCAAGGTCGGTGGAAGCACCATTTCGCAGCAACTGGCAAAAAATCTATATCTTTCTCCCTCCAAAAGTCCTATCCGAAAATTAAAGGAAGCCATTCTGACGTGGCGCATGGAGCGTAATTTAAGCAAGAAAAGGATCATGGAGTTGTACTTGAATGTTGCGGAATGGGGTGACGGGATTTTCGGCATTGAAGCAGCCGCCCGGAAACATTACGGAAAGAGCGCCGCTGCGCTTGGTCCGCATGAAGCCGCCGTGCTGGCGTCGGTTTTGCCCAACCCGATCAAATATAAGCCTAACGGGTCTTCAAAATACGTGGCTTACCGTTCGGCACGGATTTATCAGATCATGGTGCGCCGCGGCATTGTTATTCCGGAATATGAAGAAATGATCTCCGAAGCGGATGAAAGTGAGGAAGAAACTGAAGAACAGGCCGGAGAAAATGTTCCGGATGCAACCGAACAGGCAAGTGAATCCATTCAGCAGGTTGAAGAGCAAAAAGAAGAAACTGTTCCGGAAGAACAAAAAGTAAGCCATGTTCTTCCGGAAACGGAAAACAAACCAAACCCCTGAGGGCAATTAGTCTTACAACATTTCGATAGCCGTGGCCATGGAAACGCCGCCGCCGCCGCAGAGTGTCGCAAGACCCAGCGTCTTGCCGTGCTTCTGCATGGCGTGAATCAGTGTAACGATGATCCGGCAACCTGTGGAGCCGACCGGATGGCCCAGTCCGATGCCGCTGCCGTTGATGTTGGTAATTTCACGGTTTAGTCCAAGTTCCTTTTCACAACCGAGATACTGGCCGGCAAACGCTTCGTTGACTTCCAGCAGTTCAAACGCACCCAGGCTCAGTTTCGGATCGTTTTTGAGCAGGTTTTTTACGGCCGGAACCGGACTTAAGCCCATCACGGATGGATGACAGCCGCCTCGTCCGCAGGAGCGGATTCTGGCGATCGGTTTCAGTCCCAATTCCTTCGCTTTTTCCGCCGACATAATGATCATGGCGGAAGCGCCGTCGTTCAGACCTGAAGAGTTGCCGGCAGTGACCTTGCCGACCTTGGGGATGAATGCCGGAGGCAGGGATTTCAATTGATCCATGGTTAATCCGGGACGGAAATGCTCGTCCTTGTCAAAGATGATGGGCGGCTTGCCTTTTTTCTGCGGAATCTCGATCGGTACGATTTCTTCTCTGAAGTCGCCGTTCTTGGTGGCGCGTTCGACATTGTTATGGCTGCGCAGGGCGACCTCGTCCATTTCTTCACGGCTGATGTTCAGTAACTGGGCGATCAATTCCGTGGTGTGTCCCATAATATAGGGTTTGCCCTTTAAACTTTCGAAAGGCTGCCCCGATTTGACGGGACCGTCATCGGACAAAGGCATGACATAGGAGCCGCAGTGCAAAGCACGAATCATGGCATCCACAAAAACCGTATCCTGAAGACGGCAGCCCCAGCGGGCGTCAAAACTCACATAAGGCACGCCCGACATGTGTTCGACACCGCCGGCCAGAATAACATCGGCCATCCCGGCCTGAATCATGGCTGCGCCGCTGAGTACGGCTTCCATCCCGGAAATACACACGCGATTGACGGTGACGGCGGTTACCGTTTCCGGAATACCGGCCAGCAGAGCTGCCACCCGGGCTGTGTTCAGGGTATTGGGGTGTTCGATGCAACAGCCGAACCGGACATCATCAATGATACCGGGTTCTATTCCGGCCCGCTTGATGGCCTCCTTCATGACCACCGCCGCAATGCGGGCTCCGATCATGCCCTTTAATGTTCCTCCGAATGTCCCTATCGCTGTCCTACATGCAGAAACAATTACAACATCCTTCATCGTATTAACTCCTTATCGTTATGATTATTTTCTTCTATAAAATCTGAATGATGCAGGCAGACTTTTCAGAAGTAATTTCTTCAAACGGTACATGCTCGTTTAAACTTTTGAGGCCTGCGGTCTCAGTCTGTTTTTGAAAAAATGAACAAAACCGGTCACTGCATATCGTATAACCTGTCTTAAAGTCAAGACCATGAATGGCCTCAAGGGAAAAGTTTTCACAAAACATTTTATAAAAAAACATGATCATGGTTTGTGCAACGGACGGAAATGAGCGTGTCTGATGTCCGCTTTGTCCCGCAACAACTGAAAAATCCTTATTCTTTTCAGTTGACCGGCCCTGAAAAAATGATTAATAAGGCAAAAAAGTAAAAAAGGGGGTGACGCTGGGGCATATCATTCAAAAAAGAAATCGAGAAAAATGAAATCGGTAAAATAACGATGCAATGCAAAATATCCGGTAAAACTTTAGAAAGGTCCATACTTTAAAAATATGAAAGGATGAATTTTTATGAATAAGAAGATTTTTTGTTTGGCGGTTGCGTTATGCGTGAGTGTGTTCTTTTTGATTTCATGTTCCGGTGGAAAAAATGCGGCGGATATCGCGATCAAAGCGGCGGAAGAAGCCGTCAATGCCACCAAAGCTGAAGCCGTTAAGATTGTTCCGGACGAAGTCAAGTCCCTGGAGGATTCACTTGCCGTTGTAAAAGAAAAATTTGTTAAAGGTGAATACAAGGCCGCTTTGGAAGAAGCGACTGCTCTTTCCGCCAAGGCCAAGGAAGTTCTGGATGCGGCGAAAATTAAAAAGGAAGAACTGACCAGGAAATGGACGGAAATAAGCCAGGGGCTTCCCAAGATGTTTGAAGACATTCAGGGAAAGGTTGATGGCCTTTCCAAACTTAAAAAACTGCCGGCCAGCCTGACCAAGGAAAAGTTTGAAGAGGCGAAAGCCACGCTGGCGTCGGCCAAGGACGAATGGGCCAAAGCTCAGACGAGCTTTGCCGGTGGCGATTTCAACAATGCCGTCAGCATGGCCACCACGTTAAAAGACAAGGCTCTCAAACTCATGGAATCTCTGGGGATGAGCGTTCCCGAAGCGGCACCGGCGAGTGCCCCCGCAGCGGCTTCCGCAAGTGCTCCTGCGCCTGCTCCCGCAAAATAATCAACGGATGCGAATCAGACGAATGGGAGGTGCTCCTGATCTGGAAGGAGCATCTCCCGTTTTGTTTAGGCCTTTCGGAAGGCATCAAATCAGCTATCTGAAAATCAAGCCGTTGCCGTTTGGTGGTAATGTAATTTTGTCAATTTGTTTTATCGGATTTTCTGAATAGAAATACACCGGTTTTCTTAAAAACCAGGGCGATAAATAACAGGATGACTGCCAGGCAAACAACGGGAAGAAGAATGGCCATGACGGCAACGACGACCGCCCCGATCAGTTCCAGCGTAGCGACGATGACATTCCCGGTTCCCGCGGTGGTCACGGAGGATTTCGCGCGCAGGGCGACGGTTGATCCCTGCACCAGCCCGGCTATGCCGCCGCCGGCAATCAGCGCCAGGGTCCATTTCAGAAAAGGCGATAGGTCCATGCTCATGGAAGCCGTCGTAATGGTTCCGGCGATCACCGCGGCGGGCGTGGCGATGATATCCAGCATATGATCAATGCCGGGTATGTAATAACCAAGCACTTCGATAAGGGTGGCACACGCAAACGCCGTGGTCGCATAGGCGCCTCCGATCCAGGCAAATCCCGCCGGCAATTGAATCTGTCCGCTTAAGGCCGCCAGGTTCATGATCAGCAGCGGAACAAAAATCCTGAATCCGCAGGCCGCACTCAACCCGATGCCCACGGCTATTCCCAGTATGATTTCCATGGTTATCCTTGTTTAAAATCCTGTGATGATGAACTCAAATATCTTTTAAAAGCTTGTTTTCGGGGATCGTTTCAATATTTTTACGGAAAGCGTCCATGGAATCAGCCAGTGATTTAAGTCCGTCATGATCAGCGAAGGATAGGGCGTTGATGCCTCTTGTTTCGAGCGCGTCAATGACGTACTGAATGGTTAGGGAGCCGACATCGATCGCCGGCTGATAACCGCGCCTGTCTTGTGCCTCGATTTCCACGGCGGAAATGATGTGACTTTTTCCCAGATCGAAAAGGATTTCGTTGACGAAACGAATGGGAATTCCCAACTGACTCGAAATGTCCAATGCCGTCATCGGTTTTTCTCCGCGAACAAAATTTTTGATCAAACGACTGGTCACCAGAAGAGAAAGCATGATCCGGAGGCGATGGCTGGCTTGAAGAAAGTCCGGTTCGAATTCATAGGTATCCGCATTCTGATAGGCCACCGATATTTCCGCTCCATATAAAACAATGGTCCAACTCAACTGGAGCCAGGCGAGGAAAAGCGGCAGGGCGGCAAAACTTCCGTAGATGGTATTGTAATGAACCACGCCGATTTGAAAGGTGATGTACGCCCATTGCACGATTTGAAAAATAGTTCCGGCGATAATGCCGGCCACAAGGCCGGAAGCAAAACGGACTTTGGTGTTCGGCATAAAAATATAAAGAAAGGTGAAAAGAAGCCACATCAGCATGTAGGGCAGAAGCTTCAGTAAAAAGAAGATGACAGAACTGAAAGATCCCAGGATCGTGAATTTTTCCAGAATCACATTCACCTGGGTGGTGATGAAAACGGTTGTGCTGCTGGAAAGAATGAGCAGGACGGGACAAATAATGATCAGAGCAAGATAATCGCCAAACATGCGGCCGATTGAGCGTTTTTCTTTTATTTTCCAGACATCGTTAAAAGACGATTCAATCTGCCCCAGAAGTTTGAAAACAGCCCAGATAAGAATGACCAGACCGATGCCGGCGATAAGGCCTCCCTGGGTTTTTTCCAGAAGGGAATGGGAAAATTTGATGATATTGGCAGCGATTTCCTCCTGCCCGCTCAGTCTGTTTTGCAGTTGTGTTTCCAATACGGCTTCCAGTCCGAAACCCTTCGCAATGCCGAAGGCCATGGCGGCAACGGGAACAATCGAAATCAGAGCGTAAAATGTCAGGGCCGATGCGCGCAACTGACATTTATCCTCGTGAAAACCTTTGACGGAAAGAATCAGGACTCTTATTTGTTTGACCAAAAACGATTTGCCGGAAGAAAGCTGAGAGCGGCGAATTCTCCAAATGTCGTTGGCGATGAAATTTACAAGCTGTCGGATTTTTTTTACGATAGTCTTCATAATGACGCTCCGCAAATCTGCCTGGACGAAAACTTGTATGCCTCCGGATAAAAATAAAGGTAACGAATATATATGTCAATTGCAAAATGATGATCGAACCGTGTTCAGGTAGTATAAACGAAAACGGATCGTTTTGATGAATTATTATAATTGATTTAATAAAAAATTAAAAAGTGCTATTATTCAGGCCAACAGTGAAAAAATTTAACAGGATCAGGGAGGAAAAACCATGCCTAGAATATTCATCGGAAGAATGAATGAAACATGGAAGATCATTCTTTCTCTTGCCTTCATTTTTGCATTAAGTTCCTGTTATTATTATCCACAGGAACAAATGGTCACCCGGCCGTCCCCGGATGAAAATGTCCGGGCCATTACACAAATTTATTTTTATCCCAATCGCAATCAGTCTGCGGAGCTGCAATCACGTGATCACTATGCCTGCTATACCTGGGCCATGGAACAAACCGGCTTTGATCCCAGCGTGTCTTCTATTGTGCCGGAACAGCGCGTCCGTGTTGTTCCCATGCCGCCGCCGGGACAGGATACCATGGCCATGTCGATAGCCGGAGCGGTGCTGGGTGCGTTAATTGCCGGACCGAGGCATGCCGGCGGCGGGGCGTTGATCGGAGCGGCCGGTGGCGCCATGGCCGGAATGATTTCCGATGCTTCCCGGGTTGAAGCGGCCAGACAAATGGAAGAGGCGTACAACAACCGTAATCAGGGACGCGATTTCCGCCGGGAGAAAAAAGCCCTGCAGTTTCGGCGGGCCATGTCCGCCTGCATGGAAGGTCGCGGGTATACGGTAAAATAGTTTTCCATGCCCAAGGAGGTTACAATGATTTCAGGAAATTTCAACTTTAAAAAATGTTTTGCCGTTGTCCTTTCCTTATTAATGCTGATTTTCACGGGTGCATGGGTTTCTGTCCATGAATCACAGGCGCAGCCTTCCCAAAAATCGTCCGTACGCACTGTCAAAAGAGGAGCGACATTTCACCAGAAGAAATATTTTGATGCGCGTTACAGCCATAATCGCTCCTACCCCGCCCGTGGCCATTATTTCAGATCGCTTCCCCGGGATCACCGGGTGATCCGTCACGGCAGCCGTCGTTATTATTCCACTTCGCATGGCGTCTGGTACAGGCCGTACCGTGGACTCTATGAAGTGATCGCTCCGCCGATCGGAATTTTTGTGCCGTTTTTACCTCTCTTTTACACCACCGTCCGGGTGCAGGGCATACCGTACTACTATGCGAATGGCACCTATTACACACAAACTCCGGGAGGCTATGTGGTTGTTAATCCGCCTCAGGCGGAGGTCATGGAAAATCCTCCGGTTCCAGACGATGAAGATGAAGAGTTCATGGATGACCAGCTCTTTGTCTATCCCAGCAAGGGGCAGAGCGAGAAACAGCGTGATTTGGACCGGTATGAGTGCCATCAGTGGGCGCTGGAGCAGACCGATTATGATCCGACGCAAATTTCTTCAGATCGTTCTGCTGATGAGGTGATGCAGGGACGAGCAGAATACAGACGCGCCATTGCGGCCTGCCTGGAAAGCCGCGGATATGCCGTAAAATAATAACGTGAAGCGGACGAAAAAACGTTTACTCATCTTCATCCAACCGTTCATGAAAACAGCCCTTGGGGGCTGAAGGAATCGACTGTGGAAAAACAAAAAATCCTGCAACAGATGATGGGTGTGAATAAAACTTTTTTTGACGGTTGCTTTTCCCTGATGGCGATGTTTCAGGATCAGACGGAAAAGATGCTGACCCCTTTTGTGGATCGTATGCCGGGGATGGATGAGGCAGGGAAGAAATTTATCCGGCATTGGAGTGAGGAATATAAAAAAAATCGTGAAACGTTCAAACGCGATATGGATGAAGGTTATGCCAGAGCGGAAGCTTTTTTCGACTATCATGCCATGCTGAAGTTTCAGGAACAAAATGAGCAACTGTTCAAGGATTTTTTGGATCAGGCCACTTGGATGCCGGATGATTTTAAAGTAGCGGCGGAAAAATTGGCGGCCGTCTATAAAGACGGCCGTGACAGGTTCAGGAAATACGTCGAAGAACATATTCATTGCGCGAGTGATTTTTCATCACCGGCCGGCAAACCGGGAAGAAAAGCCAGATCCCGAAAGAAATAAAAAATCCCCCGACAATCAAATCAGTGCACCCGCCGTTTTGTTTGCCTTCCTAGAAAAAAATAAAGGTCATCAGGATAAACAGGACCACCAGAACAGGGATGGAATATTTAAACATATATCCGAAGAAGCTGGGCATCTTGACACCGGCCTCTTCAGCGATGGATTTGACCATAAAATTCGGCGCATTCCCGATGTAGGTATTGGCGCCCATAAAAACCGCTCCCACGGAAATGGCAGCCAGATAAGGAATTTTTTCAATAATGAGCAGCGCAACCGCTGCAGGTTCGGGCATTCCCGGATAGAATTTGCCCAGGACACTGTTGAAAAAAGTCAGATATGTGGGAGCATTATCCAAAAAGCTGGAAAGGATTCCGACTGCCCAGAAATATTGTGCAGGAGAATCAACCGCTTTGATCAGCCAGTGCAGGGCGCCTTTTTCGCCGGCTTTCAGAATGGCCAGCGCCGGGATGATCGTTATGAAAATTCCGGCAAAAAGATACGCCACTTCCAGCATCGGAGCCCAGCCGAAATCATTGCTTTTCCGGACCTCTTTTGCCGTAAAGCCCAGCGACGCCAGACCCATCAGAATCAACACGGCATCCTTGATCAGATTTTCTGTCGTCTGATGAATCCCCAGCATATTCACGTCTCCCAGCCGGACATTGCCGCTGAATAATACAGCGCCGATAATGCCCGCCAGAAAAATAAAATTACGGCCGCCCTCGATTTTTAAAGGTTCGAATTCCGCCTCGGGGATCGCGGTTTTATTTTCTTTTTTGTAATAATGGGAGTCGAGCGCAAAATAAAGCAGCAGCAGAACGGTGCAGGCAAAAAGCATTTCCGGCAAGATATGCGTTGTCCAGAAAAAAGGGACGCCGTGCAGAAACCCGAGAAACAGGGGCGGATCTCCCAGAGGGGTCAGCGAACCGCCGATGTTACTGACCAGAAAAATAAAAAAAACGATGGTGTGCACCTTATGAATGCGCCAGGCATTGGATCGCAGAATGGGGCGGATCAAGAGCATGGAAGCTCCCGTTGTGCCGATGACAGATGCCAGAATGGTGCCGATCAACAGCACTATGGTGTTGACGGCGGGTGTGCCTTGTAACGTTCCCCTGACGTGAATTCCCCCCGATACGGTAAATAAGGCCCACAGCAGCAGGATGAAGGGAACGTAGTCGATCAAAATGATGTGGGCGATTTCATGAAACGCTTTTTCTCTGAAAAAAAAGATAAAAGGTGCGGCAAAAACGATTGCCCAAAAGGCCGATACTTTCGGGAAATGACGATGCCAGAACCGGGGAAAGAGGAGGGGAATCAGCGCGATGGAAAGCAGTATGCCGGTGAAGGGCAATGTTGTCCAGAGAGGCAGTAAGGCGCCGATGTCTCCCGCTGCGGATTCCACGCCGGAACCGCCTGCAAAAACAGTTGCGGGGACAATCAGCGTTGAGGATGATAGTAAAACAAGATTGAAAGCTTTCATCATCGCTAATGTTTTTCGTCCTGGATAAAAACCGTCCTGGTCGGATAAGCGAATTCAATGCCTTCTTCCCGGAACCTGCGGAATATTTCCAGATTGATTGATTCCTGAACATCCATATAGGTGTTGTAATCGGAGCTTTGGACAAAATAGGCCGCTTCAAAATTGAGGGATGAGTTGCCGTATTCTTTGAAATGAACACGGTCGAAGCGGGAAGCTCCCGTCTTCTCAATAATTTCCCTGACGATGACTTTGATATTTTTCAATTTTTCCAGAGGCGTTTGATAAACAATGCCGAAACTGAAAATAATGCGTCTTTCGGACATGCGCCGGTAATTGCGAATACGGCTCTTCAAAAGATCGTTGTTGGAAAAGATCAGTTGTTCTCCGCCGAGGCTTCGGATTCTCGTGGTTTTCAGCCCGATGTGTTCGATGGTTCCGGAAAGAGAATCCACGGCTATGAAATCGCCGATGACAAAGGGTTTGTCCAGAACGATGGAGAGAGAGGCCAGCAGATCGCCCAGGATGTTTTGCACCGCAAGGGCCACTGCGACACCTCCAATGCCCAGACCCGCGACCAGGCCGGTAATATTGACACCGAGGTTGTCCAGGACCAGAAGCAGAACAACGATCCAAAGAACAAAACGGGCGACAAATCCCAGAAAGGTAATGGTTGTCTTGCTTGACAAATCTTCTTCAGAACGTTTTTTAACGGCATTGCCGATGGCGAAGGCGATTCCTGCGCTGGCCCAGAAACCCGCCTGTAATATTAACGCCAGAATGACAATTTTCTCCCATAAATCGCTGACGGAGGGTTTCAGCGTGATGGTTAATGTGGCGAGATAAGCTGACGCGATCAGCAGAATAAAAAGTTTGGTTTGTTTAAGCATGCTGACCAGAAGGTCGTCAACCGGAGTATCCGTTGACAAGGCCAGGCGTGAAAGTTTCCGGACGGCGACCGCCTGAATAATTTTTAAAATGACGAATATGACAATAAATATGGATAAAGCGATCAGCCAGGCCTGTAAGGTGTTGCCCAGGTAGGATTCCTGCATGAGATTCATTTTTTCTCCTTGTCTGATATTTGATGGCGGTTTTGAATAAGCCGATTTTATCGCCGATTATCTGATGTACTGAAATTATTTTTCCGGAATCACTAAAACAGGCAGGAAAACTTTGTCAATCGTATCGATATCCGTGCTGTCAAAAAGACTCGCATAAAGCCTGCCACGATGCTTATGACCGATGATGATCAGGTCAATATGGTTGTTTTGCGCATAGTTGACAATTTCTTCCGTCGTTTCTCCTTTGGAGACGGCGTATACAATATTTATATTGTCCAGAAGCGACGTGTCGACGGTTTCCTTGACCCGCAGAGCCACCGCATCTTCGTGATCGGCCGGATGCCGGTAGCCGGCCAGAATATCATTCACATAGAAAATATGAAGAGAACAATTCAGCAACCGGGCAAACTCCAAAGCCTTTTCCAGGGAGGAAGTATTATCGGAATCCAGATCAATGGGATATAAAATATTTTTTAAATTAATCATATCTTTCTCTCGGGACATTTGTACAATTAATATAATCGAAAATAGATGTCAACCTTTTATGGTTTGCCGATACAGGAACTCCGTCTGCAAGGAGTGGATATCAGAAAAGAATGAACGGAAAAGATTGTTGATCATCATGTTGAATCATAACGGTCTGGCCTGCACTCGACTTCTTATGCTCAATCAGGGGCAAAAACAATCAATTGATCGAACCACAATGCTGCCGCTTAATCCGAAAATAACAGAACCCCATCCTCTGAGAGAGACACGGGGTTCCATCCAGCTCTTAACAAATGGCTTCCGTTTTTTATTGTGAGACTCAAATTTTAATGAAACTCAGACATTACAAACGCAGTGCGGTGATATCTGTGAGTTGAATCATTCTGCAAGCGAAGTTTGGCGGGGTAAAAACAATCCCGCGCAGCGGAGGGGTTAATACCCCGCAGCTTGCCGCGGAATTGTTCCCATTACAGTCTTTGGGGTTCATACCCGTGATCTAGACGGTCGACTTTAACCCCGATGCCAGAGTGATCAGGACCTGATTCCTGTCTTCGATGTTCAAGGCCTGTTCGATGCCGCCGGCATCCAGATTCATATTAATCGCTTCCTTGGTGAGCCTTAAGGCAAGATGATTCTTGCTCAGCATCGTTCGGGCCATTTGCAGGCCGGTGGCATAAAGGTCTTCCCGGGGAACAATTCTGCTGATCATCCCGAGATTCATCGCTTCCTCGCTGGATATAAATTCGCCCAGATACATGATCTCATAGGCACGACCGGCTCCAATGATACGCGGCAGCAGATAGCTGCAGCACATATCCGCTCCGCCCAGACCGATGTTAATATAAGCAGCGCAGAAACGGGCATCGGGACTGATAATGCGAATATCGGAAGCCAAAGCAAAGCTGAAACCAACGCCGGCCGCCGCTCCGTGAATCAGACCGATGATGGGCTGGGGGGCCCTGCGCATGGCAAGATTTAAACGTCCCAGACGGGCCTGAAACTTGTAGAACTCATTGCCCTTGCGAAACAGCTCCATGTTTTCAACGGTATATTTCATGTCCAAACCGGCGCAGAAACCTTTCTCGCCGTTGCCTTTTAAGATGATGACCAGGGTCTCGAGATCATACAACCGCGTGTGCCAGAAAGCCTGCAATTCGTCCAGCATCTCGCCGTTAACCGAGTTGTAGGCCTTGGGGCGGTTTAAAGTCAGAACGCCCAATCCTTTTTCAACGATCTCCCATTGTATTGTATTATATTGTTCCATGCATGCACTCCTTTCCTATGCTGAATTTTTTTGAGTTGATCGGCGCCTCAAATCAATGCTTCTCTGTCTGTCGATTTGATGTTTTGTAAAAATCATTTCATCGCTTTGCGGTCTGAGTATAGGAGAGCGGTTATTGCGTGTCAAGGAGATTTGGGACACAAAATATGAGCATGCGATCGTTGAAGGATTGAAGTCCGGTATGTTTTGGTGAAAAGGGTTATCTGCTTGTTTCTGAAAGTTAGTTTGAGGATTTCTTTTATGCTCAAGTCCAGGACGTGCTGTCCTGCGTTGGATTATGCCGGGGAAAACCGGTTGGCAGATCCGAATGTGTGTTGAACACCTTTGACGGTGTTCAGGAGCGGCGCTTACCGAAGTAAGCGCCGCTCCTGTCATTGGTTTATGGCTTATTCTCCCTTGAAGTTGGCTTCTCTCTTTTCGAAGAAGGCGCCGATACCTTCCTGCGCATCCTTGGAGTTGAAGAGTTTGCCAAGTTCTTCCCGTTCGATCTTCAGGTGTATTTCAGCGGAGATGCTCGGGCTGATGTTGCACAGCTTGGTGACTGCCGCGACGGCCAGCGGAGCCCGTTTTACGATCTTGTTTGCCAGCTCGAGTGCGGCATCCAAGACATTCCCTTCGGTGATGTGGTCGACAAGGCCGATAGCGAGGGCTTCGTCCGCTTCACACTGCTTGCCGAGATATATCATTTCCAGGGCTTTCGATTTGCCGATGAGCCTGGGCAGACGAAGGCTTCCGCCGTAGCCGGGCATGATGCCCAGATTCGTCTCGGTCAGGCCTATGCGAGCGCCTTTCTTCATGAAGCGTATATGACAGGCCATGGCCAGTTCGCACCCGCCGCCCAGTGCATGTCCGTTGATTGCCGCGATGACCGGTTTCGGGAAATACTCAACTTTGTTCCAGACGTCCTGACCGCGTTTCAGGAAGTCGACGGGGCTGAAATCGCCGAATCCGCTCGCAAGATCGGCGCCCGCGCTGAATGCCTTTTCGCCCGTGCCGGTGATGATGACGCACCGAATGGCTTTGTCGGCTTCAACGGCATCCAGATGCTTTCGCATGGCTTCGAAAACCTCGCCGCTCAACTGGTTCATTTTTGGTTTGTCGATCGCTAATATGGCTACTCCGTCTCTTATTTCTTTTGTTACTGCTTCACCCATGATAGTCCTCCTTGTGTAGTATTGGTTGGTTCCGCTCGGTGGGCCGTGGAACCCGGTAATCAATTCTCTTCCGATCATCTTGAACGAGCCGTTGATTATTTTTGGCCCGGACTTCAGGAAACCGAAACTTTCCCTGATCTACACATGACCTTGATGCAGACTTGATCACTGCCCGGTTCCAAGCGCCTGATCAGATAAAAGCGATTTTCTTTATGTCATTGATGTTGATTACAGCGGGGTCGAGTATAAGAGACAGGTTGTTGCGTGTCAAGGGGATTTTGGCCGGAAGATGTGATGTGGGAAGCGCAATGTTCCACTCGGGGAGTGTGAATGGCGATGGGTTTGTTTCGGGAAAAACGATAGTCTCCGTTTTCTGACAAATAAACGGAGACTTCATGTTATATATTCTACAGCATGAACATGGCCAGTGCTTCAGCGATACATGCCGGCTTTTCCTGCCCTTCGATTTCAATCGTGTGCGTGGTGGTTATGAGAAGGCGCCCGCCTTCTTTTTCTTCAACGCCGGAAAGAACCATTTTAGACCGCACCCGGGAGCCCACCGGAACAGGATTGATGAAACGCACCTTGTTCAAACCGTAATTAAGCACCATCTTCATCCCTTCCGGAAGATATTTCCCGGAACTGCTGAAAAGCGGCGTCAGGGAAAGGATTAAAAATCCGTGGGCGATGGTTCCGCCGAAGGGGCCTTTCTTGGCGGTTTCGACATCCACGTGTATCCATTGATGATCGTCCGTGGCGTCGGCAAACAAATTGACTTTGGCCTGATCAATCAGCACCCAGTCGCTGGTGCCGTTATCCTGACCGATCATGGTCTTTAATTTTTCTACAGGTACCATTTCAAACATTGTCCATTCTCCTTGTCATTAGAAGATCATATCTATGCCGATTCGTTTTCCACGAAACTCTTCTTGCGCAATTTAACCGGTTTCATCTGTTTGTTGCGCATGCGCAGATTGAGCATTTCCACACCCACGGAAAACGCCATGGCAAAGTATATATACCCTTTGGGGACATGCACGTCAAATCCTTCAGCCACCAGGGTCACGCCGACCAGCAGCAGGAAAGAAAGCGCCAGTATTTTTATCGTCGGATGAGCATCCACGAATTTGCTGATGGGCTTGGCGGCAAACAACATGACGCCCACGGCGCAGATAATGGCGATGGCCATGATGGAAATTTCCTGGGCCAGGCCGACAGCGGTGATGACGGAATCGAGAGAAAAGACGATATCCAATACAGCAATCTGAATCAGGACGGCCGGCACACTGGATGAAATGAGTTTGGGGGTTTCCTCCTGATCGCCCTCCAGGCTGCCGTGTATTTCATGAGTGGCCTTCGCCAATAAAAACAGTCCTCCGCCAATCAGGATAATATCGCGTCCGGAAATTTCCTGGCCGAATATCGTAAACCAGGGCGCCGTCAGCTTGATAACCCAGAAGATGGAAAACAAAAGAGCGAGTCGCGTCAGCATGGCCAGGATCAATCCGGCGCTGCGGGCAAAGTTTTGTTTATGCCTGGGCAGCTTGCTGACGAGGATGGAAATAAAAATGATGTTGTCAATACCGAGGACAATTTCCAGAGCCGTGAGGGTTGCCAGGGCAACCCATGCTTCCGGACTGGTTAACCATGCGAACATAATGACTCTCCGTTTATTTTAATGGTGATTTAATATTCTATTCCCGCGCGGTCTTTAATACCGGCGTTATAATGATGTTTGATTTCCTGAACGTCGCTGACGGTATCGGCGAGTTTGATGATGTCTTCCGGCGCGTAACGGCCCGTGAGAATCAGATCCATATCGGCGGGCTTATTTTTAATGAGCTTAATCACTTCTTTTAAATCAATGAGTTTAAAATCCAGCGCCACATTAACCTCATCGAGAATGACCATATCATATTTGCCGCTCGTCATGGCCTTGCGGGCGGTTTCCAGTCCTTTTTGCGCCATTTCAGTATCAATGGCCGCGGGATTGTCGCGCATGACAAAACTGTCCAGACCGGCCATTTTGACCTTTATGTTAGGCAAATATTTTTCCGCGGCGAGGAATTCACCGTATTTTCTGCCCTTCATAAATTGAAGAACAAAAACCTTATAGCCCTGGCCGATAGCGCGCAGGGCCTGACCGAAAGCGGCAGTTGTTTTCCCTTTGCCGTTGCCGGTGATGACAATGATCAGTCCTTTGCTTTTACGGACAGCAGCTTTCTTTGCCGATCTGGACGCCTGAGCCTTCGGCCTGCCGACTTTATAGACAGGCGTTTCTTCGTTTTTTACCATGGTCATTTTTTCACCTGTTTTTGAAAAAACTTTTCCGTGATGTCTTCCGCCACGGTGTAGGGATCGGATTTTCGGTTCTTTATTTTTTCGGATAATTTTTTCAGCTCGCCGCTGGTGATCAGAGATTGCATCAGAGGTTCCATGAGACAGGCGCCCAGTGCGTCTTTGATTTCCGCCATCGCCTTGCGATGCATTCTTTCGGTGAGTTTGCCGCTTTGCTGCAAAAATAAATAGTGTTCTTCAATTTTCCGGGCAAGTTCGGCGGTGTTTTCGTTAAAGATTTCCGGCTCGAAGGCATTTCCCACCAGGACGATCGGTGGCTTCCAGCCATCGGCCGTTTTCGGGGATAGCGTGAGCATGGAAGAAAGTTCCGTCTGCAGCTGCCGGGCTCCGGCGCGGTTGGCTTTGTTGATGACGAAGACATCCGCTATTTCCATCAATCCGGCCTTCATGGTTTGGATCTCATCGCCCATTCCGGGAACCAAAACAACCGCGACACTGTGCGCGTGATTAATGATATCAATTTCCTGCTGACCGATACCGACCGTTTCCACGATAATGATATCTTTGCCCATGGCCTCGATCACGTGAATGGCGTTTCCGGCAGCCTGCGAGAGCCCGCCCAGCGCGCCGCGGGTGGCCAGCGATCGCACGAAAACGCCTTCATCCTCGGCATGACGCTGCATGCGGATTCTGTCTCCCAGAATGGCTCCTCCAGTGAAAGGGCTGGTCGGGTCAACGGCCAGCACGCCGACCGTTTTGTTCTTCTTTCTGAATTCGGAAATCAGCGCGTCGGTCAGCGTGCTTTTGCCCGCGCCGGGCGCTCCGGTGATTCCGATAATGAAAGATTTGCCGGTATGCGCGTAAAGTTTTTTGATTTTTGCCTTGGCATCGGGAAGTTTATCTTCGATGTCCCGGATGAGGCGCGAAGCGGCACGAACATCACCTGAGCAGATTTTTTTAATGGTAGAATCCATTTTATTTATCGTTCTAATCAGCGCTTAATGGGGTTTTATATTTGTCCGGATCCAGTCCACAATGGAATCGAGTGATGCGCCGGGTGTGAAGATGGCCTTGATGCCTGCGTCATAAAGCATGGAGAAATCCTGCTCGGGAATGATGCCGCCGCCGATGACGGCAATATCGTCGGCGCCTTTTTTACATAGAAATTCGACCACTTTCGGGAACAGCACGCGATGCGCTCCGGAAAGGCAGCTCAGTCCGACCACGTCAACATCTTCCTGAATGGCGGCCGCAGCGATTTGCTCCGGTGTCTGATGACAACCGGTGTAAACCACCTCAAATCCGGCATCGCGAAAACAGCGGGCAAGAATTCTGGCGCCGCGGTCGTGTCCGTCCAGTCCCGGTTTGGCAACCATCACGCGAATTTTTCTTTCCGGCATATCCATATCTCCTTAAATTATCTTTAAGACCACGTCGGATTCATCAGGATACAGCGACGACGCTGCCAACAAAGGTAGCCGTATGAAGGCGGCTTGGTTTCAATAAAGCCCGGGGTCCCTATACTCTCCGTAAACTTCGCGATAGACGTCGCATATTTCCTGTAACGTGGCCAGATTTTTCACCGCTTCGATGCAGTGCGGCATGACATTATCTCCTTTTTTGCAGGCATTTTTTATATTGCCGAGAGATGCTCTGACCGCCTTGTTGTCGCGCTTGCGACGCACATCATGAAGTCTTTTGTTCTGCTCTTCGCCGACCCTTTCTTCAATTTCCACCAGAGGAATCTGATGTTCATTATCGCTGGCGTATTTATTGACCCCGACCATGATTTTCTCGCCTTTTTCCAGTTGGCTCTGAAATTTATACGCCGCTTCGGCGATTTCCATCTGCGGAAAGCCTTTTTCGATGGCGGCGATCATTCCGCCCATGGTGTCAATTTTGCTGATATAGTCCCAGGTTTCCTCTTCCATTTGATTGGTCAGAGATTCGATGAAGAAGGAACCCGCCAGGGGATCGATCGTGTTGGCTACACCTGTTTCTTCAGCCAGAATCTGCTGCGTGCGCAGGGCGATTTCTGCGGCGTGTTCTGAAGGAAGGCAGAAAACCTCATCCAGTGAATTGGTATGCAGAGACTGGGTTCCGCCCAGAACGGCGGCCAAAGCCTCCACCGTGGTGCGCACGACATTATTATAAGGTTGCTGAGCCGATAATGAGCATCCTGCCGTTTGCGTATGAAAACGCATCCACATGGACCGGGGACTCTTTGCCTGAAAACGGTCGCGCATGATTTTTGCCCAGATGCGTCGCGCCGCACGCAATTTGCAGATTTCCTCAAAGAAGTCGATATGCGAATTGAAGAAGAAAGACAGCCGCGGCGCAAAATCATCAACGCGCATCTTCTTGCGGCGGATCACGTCCTCCACATATTCTATTCCGTCACGGATTGTAAAAGCCAGTTCCTGAACGGCGGTGGCTCCGGCTTCACGGATGTGATAACCGCTGATGCTGATGGTGTTCCAGCGCGGAACGTATTTTGTGCCGAATTCCACGGTGTCGCTGATGAGCTTGACGGAAGGCTCGGGCGGGCACATAAAAGTCTTCTGCGCGATGAATTCCTTGAGCATGTCGTTTTGAATGGTGCCGCCGATTTTGGAAAGAGGAACTCCTTTGATATCCGCTGCCGCGCAATACATGGCCCATAAAACTGTGGCCGGAGGATTGATGGTCATGGAGGTGGTAACGTCCGCCAGCGGGATGCCTTCCATCAGCGCCAGGAAATCTTCCAGCGTGTCTATGGCGACACCGCATTTGCCCACTTCGCCCAGCGCTTTGGGAGAATCGCTGTCGTAGCCCATCAGCGTTGGAAAATCGAAAGCCGTGCTCAGACCGGTCTGTCCTTCACGCAGAAGCATTTTCCACCGCGCGTTGGTGTCGCGGGCGCTGCCCATGCCGGAGAACATACGAAACGTCCAGTAACGTCCCCGGTATCCGGTAACCTGGTTACCACGTAAATAAGGAAATTCACCGGGCACGCTGATGTCTTCTGCGAAATTGGTATCTTTAATGTCTTCCGGAGTATAGAGTCTTTTGATTTCTGTGTCCGACACGGTGGAAAAACGCGTTTTCTGGTCCGGATTATTTTTTAACGTTTTTTGAACTTCCTTTTCCCATTTCTGGGTCAGTTTCAAAGACGCCTCTTGCATTTCTTTGGAGAAATACACAATTCAGCCTCCCGTATTATTAGCAAGTTAGAATTTGTTTTCTGAAAGAAAGCAAATTCGTTAACGCGCTTATCCCGTTAATCGGGGTTCGGAATGATTAAAAATATATGTAAAAAACTAAAACGCACTAACTCAAATTTTTTGGTTTTGTCAAGATATATTGAAAATTACCGCATTAAGGAGCGGATAATATTCCATTATTACCATAATTAAAAAAGCATTCCTGTATTGACGACAGGAATGCTTTGATGTTAAATTTTAATATTTTGCTAAAATTATATGGGTTTGACGTTTTCCGCTTCCAACCCTTTTTTGCCTTGCTGTATATCGAATGATACGCGCTGGCCTTCATTCAAGGTTTTGAAGCCTTCGGTCTGAATCGCGCTGAAATGCACGAAAACATCTCCGCCCTCATCCTGCTGGATGAAGCCGAACCCTTTGTTGGCGTTGAACCATTTTACTTTCCCTTCTGGCATAGTTGTAAATAACTCCTTTCATAAATTTTCCAAGTCGAATTAAAACTATGACAGAATTTAAAACCGGAAAAACTTTAAAGAATATATAAGATTACCCTGACGGGATTAAAATCTGCAAAACTCTAAAGAATGTAACGGATAAACCTTGTACCTTAATAATGTTTAATTCAACTTTTTTCTTCGCCGTCTTTGACCCGCGAAGCTGGCCGTACTTAAACATAACAGGCAATAAAGTCAAGCGATATTTAATGACACTCGCTGATAGTGAGACAAGCTGAAATCGAGCGTAGTGAAGATTGAAGCGTAAGTCGAACTATCCTAGGAGCGAAGCGACGTAGGAGAACGAGCGAAGCATAGCGGGATTTGACACTCGCTGATAGTGAGACAAGCTGAAATCGAGCGTAGTGAAGATTGTCCCTGCCACCTGAAGGTGGCGGGATAATTCGCTCTAAGATTTTCCGAGCACTTCGTTTATTTGAACTTAATTTTTTTGTTTAAATATGCTATTCATAGCATAGAAGAGTGGTTTGATTATTAATGGATGAGCGTTGATGCATGGTTATGGAAAGGATTGTTTATGAATAAGAAAATATCCGGTTTTGTTTTGGTCATGGTAATATTTGCGCTGACGGCAGTGTGTTGGGCTGAGGTCAGCCCTCCGCAGGTGGGAAGTGCTTTCCCGGACATTGAATTATCAACGCCGGCGAACCCCGCCGAACTCAAATATCTGGGGTTGTCCGGCAGCGGATTTTTTAAGGTCAACCAGATCAAATCCGATGTGGTGATTATAGAAATATTCAGCATGTATTGCCCATACTGCCAGGGAGAGGCGCCCAATGTTAACAGTCTTTACGCTGCGATTGAAAATAACCCGGCTTATAGAAACAAAATCAAAATAATCGGTATCGGGATTAATAATTCTCTGTTTGAAACCAATATCTTTAAAAAGAAATACAACGTTCAGTTTCCTTTAATTCCCGATGGAGATTTTAAACTGCATAAAATTATGGGAGAAGTCAGAACGCCTTATTTTATTGCCGTGAAATTAAAAGGAGGGAAATCTGACGTTATTTATTCCAAACTGGGCGCTATCGGCGACCCTAAGGTTTTTCTCGAGCAAATCGTTAAATTGTCGGGATTAAAATAGGAGCGTGCCATGAAAAAAAAGATTGTATGGGCGGCATTTCTGGTTTGTTTTTTTGCCTCCAGCGCTTTGGCTTTGTCCGATGCTTATAAAAATAATGTTTATAATCCGGGCGAGTTAAAACCTCTGGACAGTGTTTTAAAAGTCAAAACCGGTGAGTCAGCTCCGGATTTCTCCTTGAAAGCCGTCAGCGGGAAAACCGTTGCCCTGAAAGATTATCGGGGGAAAAAGAATGTGGTGATTTCTTTTGTGCCGGCGGCGTGGACGCCGGTCTGCTCCGATCAGTGGCCCGGCTACAACATCGTCAAGGATATATTTGAAAGCTATGATTCTGTTTTGCTGGGCATTAGCGTGGATAATATTCCCACGCTTTTTTCCTGGACGAATCAGATGGGTCATTTGTGGTTTGACGTTCTTTCGGATTTCTGGCCGCATGGGGCGGTAGCGGACAAATTCGGCGTTCTGCGTACCGACGGTGTTGCGGAACGGGCCATTTTTATCATCGATAAGAAAGGCATAATTCGTTACATTGACGTGCATGACATCAATCAGCGTCCGCCGCTGGAGACCATCATCAGAGAACTGGAAAAATTAAATTGAATAATGATCAAGATTTAAAATAAAAACATCTTTATGTTTTCTGATTTTTTCTTGACACATCCCCGATATTAATTTATGCAGCTTTCATATTTGTGAATGCCGGTCATTTTTTCCTGGACCTGTTTTCATCGTACTAAAATAAAGGTGAGCAAGTTCGACGTGGAAGAAAAAAGAAGAAAGAAAAAGGAAAGAGAAAAAGAGAGCAGGCGAAGCACCATTTTAAAAGCGGCGCGGAAACTTTTTTTAGATCGGGGCTTCAAAGCCGTAACGGTTGACAACATTGCCGAGAAAGCTGAAGTCAGCAAAGGGTCTATTTATCTCTGCTTTGAAAGCAAAGAGGAGATATACACTCAGATCTTAATTGCCGATAATATTTCCCTCTACGAGAGAATAAAAAATTTTGCATTGATCGAAGCCTCGGCCTCGCAGCTCCTGCTGGAATTTGCCCGGATTTACGTTGATTTTTTTCTCAGCGACAAGGAGCTGTTCCGGATTCTGATGACGTTTATGATGCAGACGGGCCAGATGCATCTGACAGAACAGCAGAGCAATGAATTAATTGTATCGACCAATCAAAATATCGAAGTCATTGCTCAAATCCTTCAAAAGGGCATCGATAACGGCGAGTTTGCCCCCCTGGAAAACGTCCGGCAGATGCAAAACGCCATTTGGGGCATGTTAAACGGAGTAATTTCCCTGTTCCTTTTCACCGGCAATCCGATAAAAAGAATGGAAAGGATTCATGCTACCGTTCAGGAAAGCATAAAGGTTTTTATTAAGGGCATGAAACCTTAAATGCGTGTTGAGATGAAATGATCTTCAGTGCAACGGAAGAGAATGATTGTCAACCTTCATGTGAAAATCGTGTTTTCAGCATTCGGTTTTATTTTTCGCCGGATTCAAGCAACTTTTTAAAATCCCGTTCGGCTTCTTTCAGTATATTTTCAACATCTTCTTCCAGCTTTTCAAATCTGGTGATGATGGTTTTCGCCTGATCGGTCAGTTGCAGGGATTTTTCCTTGTCCCTGGTTGCGACCAGTTTTTTTTCCATGCGTTCTTCAGAAGCTTTCAATCTTCCCCAGGCCGCCCTGTAGGACATCCCCAGCTCTTTTGCCGCGGCATTAAGGCTGTGCTGCTCTTCGATGGATTTGAGAATTTCATCCCGGCCTTTGCCGAAAATGACCTTGCCGTTTTCCTCGATCCAGATTTTATATTTGATCTCCATCAGGCCCCTCCCCCCCGGTTAGTGAAGCTTTTCTGTTTATAGTTAAGATAATTACAATATGTCAATAAAATTCGTAACCGTCACCGCGTCAGGAAACCGGAATGATGAATAGGAAGTTCACTGATTGGAGGAAGAAAAGATTGTTATGGCTGACATAAATCATCTTGACTATTCAATAAAATTGCTTGTATTGACAGGCGAAATATTCTTTTAAGGAGTTGACCTTATGTCCAAACTGGTTCGTTTCGGTGTTTCGCTGGAAGAAGATTTGCTGGTTAAATTTGACCGTCATATCCAGCAAAAAAAATACACCAACCGTTCCGAAGCCATTCGCGATATGATTCGTGCAGAACTGGTGAAAAAAGAGTGGACGGAAAACCAGGAAGTAACCGGCGCAATAACGCTGGTTTATGATCATCACACCAGGGAATTGGTCACCAAAGTGCTTGATGTTCAACATGATTACCATACCTGTATTCTTTCCACTCAGCACATTCATCTCGATCATCATAACTGCTTTGAAATCATTGTAACCAAAGGCAAGTCGCAAGAAATCGAAGAACTCTACCAGAGATTGAAATCGATAAAAAGTGTGAAACACGCCGGATTTATGATGGCCACGGCGGGCAGGGATTTACCTTGATGCGGTGCACGCTTAACGTTTCTGCAAAGATAGGGGCAGTTCCAGATTGTTTTCTTCCAGTAATGTTTGATGGGTAAGTATTTCCTCAACAGGCCCGTCAGCGACCACGGTGCCTTCCTTTATGACAATGCAGCGGTGACAGACATCCATAATCAAATCCAGATCATGTGACGCAATGATTTTCGAGTGTGCGAAGGTATTCAGCAGATCAATCAGCAGGCGCCTTGATCGGGGATCAAGATTGGCCGCCGGTTCGTCCATCGCCAGAATATCCGGCTCCATCGCCATGACCGCCGCAATAGCGACAGCGCTTTTCTGTCCGCAGGAGAGATGATGAGGCGGTTTCGTTTTCAACTCCATCCCCCTGACCAGATTTAATGCAAAATCCACTCTTTCCCGTACGGCAGCGTCGTCCAAACCGAGATTAAACGGTCCGAAGGCGACATCTTCGTAAACCGTCGGCATAAAGAGCTGATCATCGGGATTCTGAAAAACGATGCCGACTTTTCGGCGGATTTCCTGCTGCGTCTTTTGGGTCAGATAAACATCGCCGATATTCACCGTTCCCGAAGTCGGCATGAGATATCCGTTCATGTGCATCAGCAGAGTGGACTTGCCGGCTCCGTTGGCGCCGATGATTCCCACCGATTCGCCGTGCGTGATCCGGAAAGAAATATCCTTCAGCGCAAGCGTTCCGTCCGGATAGCGGAAAGAAACATTTTTAAATTCCACGATATGATGGCTCATGAAAAAACCCCTTGCACAAACCGGCCCAATATTTCAGTTGCCGGATAGAATCTGAAAACAAAAAGCAGGGCAACCGCGCATAACGCAAAAACCGCATCGCCCGATTTAATTTGAAAACGTTTCAGCGTGGGCATATCGCCCTGAAAACCCCGCGACAGCATGGCATAATACACCCGTTCCGCTTTCTCCACGGCTCTGAGGAAAAGCGTTCCCGCAATGCGGACAAAAATTTTGATGCCTTTACCGCGCTCGTTGAAAGAGCGCATGTTTCTCGCCCGGACAATCCGCATGGTTTCTTCCATCAGGACAAAAATATAGCGGTAAAGAAAAAGAAGCTGCGAAACGAAAATCGAAGGCAGCCCCAATTGTCTTAACGCATGACAGACGCCGGGAAAAGAGGTGGTGGCGATAAGCAGCAGAGCGGTACTGACGGTGAGCGTGAACTTGATCAGGATGGAAATAAAAGACAGCCATCCGGCTGAAATCGTCAATCCATTCCATATCACGATCTGTCCCGAATCCAACAGCGGATTGAAGATGCCGATAAAGACAGCGAAAGGAGAAACAAGAAGGACTTTTTTGAAGATAAACATAAACGGAATTTCGCCCAGCGTCATCAGGAGCACCGGATAAAGAAAAAAAGGCAGCAGGGCAACGGTCTCGTACTTGGAAAAAGAAATGACCGTAAACAAAAAAAGCAGGGTAACCGCCAGTTTGACACGCGGATCCAGCCGGTGGACAAAAGTATTTTTGTAGGAGAGCTGGTCGAGAAATCCGATATTGTAATATTGAATATCAAATGACATGATTTGATCCGATAATGGCTTTAAGAATTGACTTTAAATATCATACGCCCTGACAGTAAATCCAGTTATTTTCTGCCAGGGCGTACGTTAAATATTTTCGGGCAATGCTATTGTTTTTTGAAGATCCGTATCCCGAAACCGATGAAAATGATAAACATCAGAACAATGGCCGCTCCGACAATGCCGGCGACGGACGTTCCGGGTTCAATGCCCGGCCAGACGGGAGGCGCTTCTTCAGTTTCTTGTTCGACGGCCGCCGGCTTGAAACCGTAATCGGGAAGAAATGCCGTCTTGTCCTGAATATCTTTCAAGACAGAAGAAATACCGCTTTTTTGTTCTTCCAGCTCGCCCTTGCCGGTTACCTTCTCAATGGACCATTCCAGTCCGTCGGGGTGCGTTGAGGCAAACCAGGAAAGCGCTCCTCCGGTCATCACAGCCAGGATTACAAAACCGATCAGAATATTCTTAATGGAAAGACCTGCCTCCAGAGGTCGAGCGGCGAGATTGGCTTCCAGAATTTCCGGCCGGGCCTGTTTCACATAAAAAATGACGCCGGCCGTGATCATGCCCTCCACCAGACCAATGGCCAGATGGATCGGCTGCATCATCAGAACAAATGTCCCGAAGGGCAGTTCGCTCTTGCCGGATAAAAGCGTTTCCAGAACCACTGAAAAAGCGCCCAACTGCAGGGCAATGATGACGCTGACAATCGCGGCAATGAATATTCTCCTTGTGTTTGTCGAGTCTCCGGCGATGGGTTTATAAATCAACGGGTAGGCGATAAAACAGGGATAAATTCCCAGGTTCCAGATATTACAGCCCAGGGCAAGCAATCCGCCGTCGGCGAAAAAAAGCGCCTGCACTACCAGCACCGAGGCAATGGCCAGAAAGGCCGCGTACGGTCCCAGAAGAACGGCCAGAATCATGCCCCCGCCGATATGGCCGCTGGAGCCTGTTCCCGGAATGGTAAAATTGATCATCTGCGCAGCGAAAATAAACGCTCCCATGATACCCATCAGAGGAATCGTCTTGTTGTTCAGATTCTCCTTCAACTTTTTGGATGAATATCCGATAGCCGCCGCGGAACCGGCCCACATCGTAGCTCCCACCGCGGGTGAGAGTAAAGCATCCGCCATATGCATGTCAAATTCTCCTTTGAAAAAAGATCAGTTATCCGCCTTCATCTCTAGAACCGGAACGCAAGTCCGGCGAGTGCGGAAATGTCGGCTTCCGAATCCGTCAAACCGTATTTCATGCCAAGGTCGATGTCCAAATTTTCATTGATCGAATAAATGATTCCGCCGATAAGAAATGCAGGATCGTCATCCGCTTCGCTATCAGGATTGCGCTCAACGCCGATATTGGCGACCAGACTTAAATCTTTGACGACTTCCCAGACAGCGGCAACGGAGGCATGCCAGATACTCTCGCGCTCGTCGGCGTCGTTTTCATTTCTGACGTATCCCAGATTAACATGAAACGTGAACGGTTCCACTTCCTGAGAAGCAATCAAAAAAATCTGACCTCCAAATTTCCCTGTACCCAGTCCCTTGTCTTCATCGCCGGTGGGCAAGCTGATTCCCGGTTTCAAGGCCAGGCTGAAGCCTTCTTTTTCAAAGACCTTGATTTTTGCCTCTAATGAAGCATCGCTGATGCCGTCCTCATCATAAACAACGATATCATTTTCCTTTTCTTTCCCCCAAAGATAAGGCAGGCTCAGAACCAGATCAACATGATCTAGAATCCCGTAAGACAATGTGGCTGCCGTCTCGACTCCCGTTGCCTTAACCGAAACACCACCAACATTTTCTTTGTCCCGGTCATATTGTCCGGTCAATTCCAATTGGAAATTTCCCCTTCCCTGTGTGCCGGTGTCGTCGGTAATCAAGGGATGTGCCGCCCAGGATGGGCCGGCAACGAGAAGCAGTGCGAGAAAAATAAAATTCTTTGTGAAGTAATTGCGTATCATTTTGCGCTCTCCCTTCGTGCTACTTTTATAAATTTAGTGGCACGACTGCGCAAAATTGTCAAGCTTTTTTAAGAAAAAAACTTGAGATCGTGAAATATTTTTAAATCAGCAGATCCGGCAGGTAATTGATTAAAGAATATACACTGAAGGAAACGAACTTGAAATTGGACAGCTTGGGAAAGAGCTGACTGCGTTTTCTGACGCCAAGAATACGAAAAACATCCTTCAGATATTCTTTAACGGTGTATTCGGAGATACCAAGCTTTTCGGCAATTTTTCTGTTGGGATTTCCGGTAGCAGCCAGAAGAGCCACCTCTTGTTTTCTGGGAGTGATACCGTATTTCTTGATTGATTTCCGTATGAATGAGGTTTCCGGCAGGGGATAAATCATAATGAGTTGCGAGGTGGAAAGCGCCACGTTTCCCTTTATTTTAATATAGTAGGATTTTGAGCGACTGGTTAGGAAGACCGATTGATTACCTTCAAGCTTTTGCATTAATTTCTTAAAAGGAAATCGTTTCAAGAAAATCCTGGCCATTGGATTAACATAAAACAATGAAGGATTCTTCCCGAAATAATCATTGACTAAAATGACACCTTCGTCATCGCAGGAATCATATATTTTAATAATATCTTCTTTTGTCTTTTTTGCGGAAAGGACGGACATGGAAATATCCGTGGCGATTGTCAGAATTAAAACCTTGTTGTCAATTTTAATTCTTTTTATGCTCAGCAATATGTGACGGTCTTCATGATTCGCTGCCTGCACATTCAGAAGAATATTATCCGCGTTTCCTTTTTCTTTCATCTGCGAAAAAATGTTTTCCACGGCTTCAGAGTTCAAATGCCTTAATGCGGCCAATTTTTTTCCGATGACCTCTTCCCGGCTATAGCCATAAAACATTAAGTACGCTTCATTGACTTCTACGATGGAACCGTCATCCGGATTAAAGATACTCATGGGATTTGGTGATTTCCAAAAGACTTCGTTAATGAAGGGACTGACCGGCATTGTTGTCTGCCTTCTTTTTTATGAAATATTATTATATTCTTATTTTTAATATAACTTAATTTTATATTACAAAAAACATGGCAATAAAACAAATTATATTTCATCGAAAACATACTTCAATGATACCGAGATCTTAAAATAGACCTGAAAAATTCAAAAAAAGACAAACCTCATCCGTTGCCCTTTTCTGTTTCCCTGCTCTATGCACGAATGCTGCCGGTGCGCTAAATAAACCATTTTATATACAAATTTAATTGACAGAAAAGTGATTTTATAATAGTTCAACCCCTCGAAAGAGGGGATGAGACGCAGAGAATAAATCCTTACTCTTTTTGCGGGAAATGAAAATATTTTGACGGCGTTTTAAAAAATAATTGCAAAAATTTTATATTATGTTATTTTTGACATAATGCTTGTTGCGGAGATGTTATTGATTAACGTGTTATCATCAAATTCAATATTAAAAAATTGGCCCATTGATTTCATAACGTTTTGTCTATTCTTTTTCATTCCCCAATATACAAAAATTATGAGTTTTAACGATACGGGCGTGTTGCACCCAAACGAACAGCCTTAAATTATACAAGGAGGATGTATGGCAAAAGGAAATAATTCCGAGTACCGGAAACTGGTTGACAAACAGTACAAGGATCTTCTGAAGCATTGTCAACTGCAGATGGAAAAAGTTGAAAAAGACTTACCTGAACCCAGAGAAGATTTTCATGCGCTCTTAAAAGACAAAGGCATCAGCCGAAGGGATTTCGTCAAGTGGACATCGGCCATGACGGCTGCTTTAATGCTGCCCCCTATCTTCAAACCGATGGTAGCCAAAGCAGCGGAAAATTTCAGCCGTCTTCCTGTTGTGTGGCTGCATTTTGCCGAATGCACGGGATGTTCGGAAGCCTTCCTGCGTTCATCGTATCCGAATGTTGACGATATCCTGCTTGAAACCATCTCGCTGGAATATCATGAAACATTGATGGCCGCGTCCGGTTATCAGGCGGAACAGAATCTGGAAAAGGCCGTTAAAGATTTTGACGGTAAGTTCATCTGCGTGATTGAAGGCGCCATTCCTCTGGGACTGGACGGCAATTACATGAGACTGGGTCCCAAGGGCAAGACCGGCGTTGAAATTGCCGAAGAAGTTGCCAAGAAAGCTGCTGCCGTTGTTTGTATCGGATCATGCTCGGCTTTCGGGAATATTCCGGCGGCCAAGCCCAATCCAACGGACTGTGTCAGCGTCAAGAAAGCCATCGGGATTTCCACCGTGAACATCGCCGGTTGTCCTCCCAATGCCGTGAATTTCACGGGAACACTTCTGCATTATCTGATGTTTGGTGCGCTGCCCGCACTGGATAATCTGGGAAGACCTGTCTGGGCCTATGGCAAACGTATTCATGACTATTGTGAAAGAAGACCGCATTACGACGCTTCAGAATTCGTGGAAGAATGGGGCGATAAGGGCGCGCTCAAAGGATGGTGCCTCTACAAAATGGGCTGCAAGGGGCCCTACACATACGCCAATTGCGGCAAGGTTCGCTTCAATGACGGTATCTCTTGGCCGATCATGGCCGGTCATGGTTGTATCGGCTGCACCGAACCGGATTTCTGGGATACGATGGCGCCTCTGGAAAAACCGTTGCCCGACAAATCATACGGCGGCGGAGAAAAAACCGTTGATAATATCGGTATTGCATTAACAGGAATTACTGCAGCAGGCATTGCTGCTCATGCGGTTGCCAGCGGAGTCCGTCACAAAGGAGGTAAGGAATAATGAGCAAGCGAATCATTGTCGATCCCATCACCCGGATTGAAGGACATTTAAGAATAGAAGTGGAAGTTGACAGCCACAACGTCATTAAGGACGCCTGGAGCAGTATCACACTGTGGCGCGGCATTGAAACGATACTCAAGGGACGCGATCCACGCGACGCCGGCTTGATCGTGCAGCGTTTCTGCGGGGTATGCACCTATGTACATTATGAAGCCAGTATCATGGCGTGTGAAGACGCATTCGGTATTAAGCCTCCGCCCAATGCCCGCATCGCCCGCAACCTGATCAGCTCGGCGCAGTATATGTATGATCATATGATGCATTTCTATCATCTGCATGGTCTGGACTGGGTGGATGTGGTAAGCGCCCTTTCAGCCAATCCGGCAAAGGCAGTGGATATGGCCAAAGCCTACTGCCCCAATCCTTACAACTGCTCGGCAACCCATTACAAAGCCGTTCAGGAGCGCATAACGAAGTTTGTCAAATCCGGACGTCTGGGACCTTTTGCCAACGCGTACTGGGGCAATCCCTCCTACAAACTGCCTCCGGAAGCGAATTTGATCATTCTGTCTCATTATCTTGATGCTCTGGCCGTTTCGAAAGTCGCCGCGCAGATGACGGCTATTTTAGGCGGGAAGAATCCGCATCCGCAGACACTGGTTGTCGGCGGTGTCACCTCGGGAATGGACCTGTTTGACGCGGAACGGATGGGTCAGTACCTGTTCCGTTTCAAAGAAGTGAAAAATTTCCTTGAGACCGCTTATCTTCCTGATGTTCTGCTGGCCGCGGCTTACTATAAAGATGAAGGCCTGAAAGGCATTGGCGGCGGTGTGAAGAATTATCTCGCTTACGGCGGATTTCCGCTGGATGACGACTGGAATAAAACCCTCTTTCCCCGCGGTGTTGTCCAGAACAGAAATCTGGCAAAACCCTTGAAGCTCAATGAAGAGAAGATCACGGAAGAGGCAACGCACGCCTGGTACAAGGCCAAAGAGCCCGAGCATCCCTATAAGGGAACCACCGAACCGGATTACACCGGTTATGACAAGAACGGAAATCTCAAAGGCGACGGCAAGTACAGCTGGTGCAAAGCTCCCCGTTACGACAACAAACCCCATGAAGTCGGTCCGCTTGCCCGCATGGTTGTAGGTTACGCCCAGGGTGACAAGGCAATCAAGGGATTGGTTGATTCCACCTTAAAAGCTACCGGACTGCCAGCGACGGTGCTCTTCTCCACGCTGGGCAGAACCGCTGCGCGAGCATTGGAAACAAAACTGATTGCCGACAACATGGAAGGATGGGTCAATGAACTGATTGCCAATATCAAGAAGGGCGACACCCGCACATGGACGCCCTGCGATGTTCCGACCAAACCGGCTCAGGGCCGCGGTATGACGGAACCGCCGCGCGGCGCTCTCGGACACTGGGTCAAGATTGAAAAAGGCGTGATTTCCAACTATCAGGCGATCGTTCCTTCCACCTGGAACTGCTCGCCGCGCGATAAAGCCGGTTTGCGCGGTCCCTATGAGGAATCCTTGATCGGCACCAAACTGGCGAACATCGATCAGCCTCTGGAAATCATTAGAACCATTCATTCCTTCGATCCCTGTATGGCCTGCGCCGTGCACATCATCGATCCGAAGACGAATGAAATTAAAAAATTCAAAGTGGCTTAGGCAATCATAAGGAGGTCACCGTGGAAAAAAAATTCACTAGCGAAAAAGAGTGGTCTGTGGCCATGCGCATCAACCACTGGGCCATGGCAATCTCGATCTTCGTCCTGATTGTCACCGGTTTCTATGTTGCCGAGCCATTTACGGTTTCCAGTGGGGAAACGGTCAATAAATTTCTGATGGGGAATATCCGGTATGCCCACATTTTCTTTGGAATCTGCCTGTTTTTCCTTTTTGTTTGGAGAGTCTACCTGGCCTTTTTCTCCCGCTTTCACGCGGACTGGAAAGATTTCTTCGCCTGGACGGATATCAAGATGACCATTGATCAGATTAAGTTTTACCTTCTTCTCAAAAAAGAAGGCCCTGATTATAAAACGTTATACGGACCGATGCAGTCGTTGGCGTATATCGGGTTATTCTTCATGGTTTTTGTCATCTGCGTCACCGGCCTGATTTTGATGGGCGCCGGTTACCATGAAGGGTTCACAGCCGTAGCCTATTTTATTCTGCGCCCCGTGGAAAAAATGATGGGCGGATTGGCGGTTGTCCGTTATGTTCACCACGTTTTCACCTGGTTTTTCATTCTGTTTATCGTGGTGCATATTTACATGGCTTTCTGGTACGATGCCATCTTGAAAAAAGGCACCATATCGTCCATGATCAGCGGCAACATTTTTAAGAAAGTCAAAGAGTAAATTTTCAAGCGATCTGGTATGCAAAAAAGGGGAGAAGACGTTTCTCCCCTTTTTTGGTTATAAAAGATAAATTATGTCGGAAAGAAATTTTGTTACGGTATTGGGAATAGGTAACATTTTGATGGGCGATGAAGGTTTCGGCGTTCATTTTGTGCGCTGGTTTGCTCAACGCCATCGTGAAACACATGACGTCAAAATCATTGACGGCGGCACGCTTGGGTACGCCCTGTTAGACATCATTTGCAGTTGCGATCATCTGATTGTAGTTGATGTTCTAAAAGTGCAGGACACGCCGGGATCCATTTATCGATTCAATAAACAGGAAATGGAACTGCACCTGCCGCCACCGACAACGGCCCATGAAGTGACCTTTCCGGATGTGCTTTTTAAATCCGAACTTTTGGGAGAAGCGCCGGAAACAATATTTCTATGCATTGTCCCGCAGGACTACAAGGATTTGTGGATGGAGATGTCCCCCTTCCTGTACGATAAGTTTTCAGAGATGGAGAAGCTTCTGCTCGTCGAACTGGCAAAATTGAATATTAAAATGGAAAGGCTGCCCGATGCATGAGCTTTATCTTGCCGAATCTATCCTTAATATATTGGACGATTATGCGGCACGCGATGGCTTTAAAAAAGTAAACAACGTATCCCTATCCTACGGCCGACTTTCGTGCATTGAAGCAAAAACTCTGCAATTTGCTTTTGACGTTCAGGCCAAGGGGACACGGGCTGAAGGCGCGGTTCTGGAATTTAAAATTCTGCCGGCGATGATCCATTGCTTTTCCTGTGAGAAAGATTTAGAAGTCGAAGCGCATACAGGTGTTTGTCCTTCCTGTGGCGGCAACGACATTGTTCTGGCGGCGGGAACGGAAGAATTACAAATTCTGGAACTGGATGTAGATTAGTATGTGTATAGGCTTCCCCGGGAAAATCATTTCCATTGATCAGGACAACTACGCGCTGATCGATATCAGCGGTACGCGCCGTGAGGTCTGCCTCGATATCATTGACGAACCGGTGGTTGTGGGTGATTATGTGATCAGTCATGCGGGCTACGCCATTCATAAGATTGATGCGGCCACCGCGCAGGATAAACTGAATTTTTTGCAAGAGCTCATCGACAATGAAATTTATTGATGAATACCGGGATCCCGCCGTCGTTCAAGCGCTTCTGAAACGTATCGATTCCACGGCTCGAAAAATATCACGTCCCGTGACGATCATGGAAATTTGCGGCAGTCACACGTACGCCATCGGCCGTTTCGGCATTCGTAATCTTCTGCCGGAAAGCATCAGGCTCATTTCCGGCCCGGGCTGTCCGGTTTGTGTGACGTCGGCCCGCGACGTGGATATTGCGCTTTATCTGTCGGGTCTGGATCATGTTATCTTCGCCACATTCGGCGACATGCTGCGGGTTCCGGGAAGGGGTGGAAACAGCTTGCAGAAAAAACGCGCTGCCGGTGCGGATGTTCGTGTCGTATCTTCTGCCGCCGAGTGCATAGCGCTGGCGCAGGCCAATCCTCAAAAAGAAATCATCATGATGGGCATCGGTTTTGAGACCACGGCTCCGACCATTGCGGCGGTCATTGCCGCCTGCCGCAAAAAAGAAATAAAAAACTTCTCCGTCTTTTCCGTGCACAAAATCGTTCCTCCCGCGATCAACGCGTTGCTGGCCGATCCGCTTTTGAACATCGATGGGTTTTTATGTCCCGGTCATGTCAGCATCATGATCGGAGCCGACGCTTACCGGATGATACCGAATGCCGGGCGCGCCGCCGTCATTACCGGATTCGAACCGGTGGATATTCTGGAAGGCGTCTGGATGCTGCTTAATCAGGTTGAAAGTTCAAAGATGGAAGTTGCCATTCAATACAGCCGCGGCGTAAAACCGGAAGGCAACACCCGGGCGATGAATCTGCTGCATTCCGTGTTTGAAACGGCAGATGCCGAGTGGCGCGGCCTGGGCATCATACCAACCAGTGGCCTTGTTCTGCGTGAAGCATTTGCATCCTTCGACACGCTTAAGAAGTTTTCTCTGCCGGACATCAAATCGAGCGACATCGCAGGCTGCGGCTGCGGAGATATTTTGCGCGGCATCAAACTGCCCAACGATTGCCCCTTATTCAAAAAAGTATGCACGCCGGTCAATCCGATAGGTCCCTGCATGGTTTCATCGGAAGGCACGTGCTCAACCTATTATAAATATTATTAACGGAGGTCATACAGTGAAGGTAAAAGTTGTTAAAAAAGTTCTGGACGCCAATGATCGGATTGCCGAAGAAAACAGAAAGCTTTTCGACCAGCATAAAATATTCGTCATCAACCTGATGAGCTCTCCGCGCAGGCAAGACATCGCTTGTCGAGCAGACCATCAAGGCCGTCAAAAACAAATATAAGATTGCCGTGATCGAGGGTGACATTCAGGATACCTATGACGCGGACCGCATCGCCAAACTGAAAATTCCCGTGGTTCAAATCAATACCGGCGGCGCCTGTCACATCGACGGCAACATGATCCGTGAAGCCTTTCCCTCGTTTGACCTCAACAAGATCGATCTGATGATTGTGGAAAACGTCGGTAATCTGGTTTGTCCTGCGGAATTCAAGATCGGCGAAAACATCAAGGTCATGCTGCTGAGCACGCCGGAAGGCGCGGATAAACCGTCCAAATATCCCCTGATGTTTCAGGAATCGGCGGCGCTGCTAATCAACAAAATGGATATCATGCCGTATGTTGATTTTGATCTCAAAAAAGCCCGGCGCGACTCGCTGGCTCTGAACAAAAAATTAAAGATATTTGAAGTGTCCTGCAAAACAGGTGATGGACTGGATGCCTGGATTGCGTGGCTGACTCAACGTATCGATGAATTCACAAAACAGTAAGGCTAACAAGAAAAGAATCCGTTACCGTTTTTCCGGCATTGTCCAGGGCGTCGGCTTCCGTCCGTTCATTTACCGGATAGCCGTTAAAAATCACCTGTCCGGTTTCGTGCAAAATACGCCGGCAGGCGTCATTGCGGAAACGGAAGGCGCATCTGACGCTTTAAAATCTTTTCTGGCTGATGTTCAGAATGAACTTCCACCGCTGGCTCATGTCACGCAAATAGAAACATCTGAAATTGCAGTGCGTCACGATAACACCTTTGCGATTATTCCCAGCTCGGAGCAGGGACAGGCGGATGTTCATATCACACCGGACGCGGCCACCTGCCCTGACTGTCTAAAGGAGCTTTTCGATTCTACGAACCGTCGCTTTCGCTATCCTTTTGCCAACTGCACCAACTGCGGTCCGCGCCTGACCATTATCAATGCAATTCCTTACGACCGCGCCAACACGTCGATGTCCTGTTTCTCTCTCTGTGAAAAGTGCCGCGCGGAATACGAAAATCCCGCCGACCGGAGATTTCACGCCGAACCCAATGCCTGTCCCGTCTGCGGTCCGCAATTGAAATTGTATAATGCGGAAGGCAATGCCGTCATGACAGATGATCCCATTCAAACGGTGATCGATTTGCTTTTGTCCGGCCATGTCCTGGCCATCAAAGGTCTGGGAGGATTTCATTTAAGTGTTGATGCCGGAAATGACGAAGCCGTAAAGAAACTCCGTTCACGAAAATACCGGGAGGAAAAACCTCTTGCTATTATGACGCGTGATATAAATGTGGCCAAACAAATTGCCGAGATAGGTCCCGAAGAAGAAAAATTGTTGCTCTCCCCCCAGCGGCCGATTGTGTTGCTCAAAAAAATAAAAAACAATCTTATTTCCGGATGGGTGGCGCCGGACGTTCCCTATCTCGGCATCATGCTGCCCTATACTCCGCTACACCATTTGCTGTTGGAAAACCACGGGGATGAACTCCTCCACAGCAAGCTGCGGGATTGTTCGACTAGCAAATTTCAATGCACTTCGTTTTTGAAATTTGAGTCTCACAATCATTTCACCGCGCTGGTGATGACCAGCGCCAATCAGGTGGATGAACCGATCTGCATCGGTAACCGCGAGGCGTTTGAACGTCTACAAGGTATTGCCGATTATTATCTCATGCACAATCGCGACATCCTGGTGCGCTGTGACGACTCCATTGCTTTTGTTGCCGATAAAAAACCACGGCTGCTCAGGCGAGCGCGCGGTTATGTTCCGCAGCCGCTGCAATTGAAAGATTCTTATCCATTGATTCTTGCCTTGGGCGGTCAGCTGAAAACAACGCAATGCATTTTGAAAGGGAATTTTGCTTTTGTCAGTCCGCATATCGGAGACATGGAGACACCACAGGCAAGAGATTTTTTTCAGGAAAGCATGACGCTGATGAAAAGAATCACCGAATCCGATCCCAAAGTCGTTGCCTGTGATTATCATCCGGCTTACTATTCCACCAAAGCGGCACAGGACCTTTCCGCTGATAAGATTATCATGGTTCAGCACCACCACGCGCACATCGTCAGCTGCATGGTGGAAAACCAAATTGAAGGTAAGGTCATCGGACTGGCGATGGACGGCACCGGCTATGGTATGGATGGCAATGTGTGGGGCGGAGAATTTATGATTGTCGACGAAACGGGATTTGAGCGTTTCGGCCATCTGCAATACATCGTTTTGCCCGGAGGCGAAAAAGCTATCCGTGAACCATGGCGCATTGCTGTCAGTCTGCTTAAACTGACTTACGGGGCGTTCTGGAGAGATATAGCTAAACGATTGACGTTCATGACAGATGAACGCCAAATGGAATTATTCGATAGAATCATTGACGGCAAAATAAATTCACCGCTATCATCCGGACTGGGTAGACTTTTCGACGGAATCGCCGCGCTGCTCGGCGCACACCGGCAGGTTAGTTATGAAGGCCAGGCGGCCATGCAACTGGAAAACCTGGCGATTGGTTCTTCCGGCGATCCTTATCCGTTTGAGTTAATTTGCGGGAAGGAGAAACCATATATTCTGAATATCACCGCCATGATTGAGTCTATTGTTTCCGAAATGGAGGCAGGACAACGTCACACAAAAATTGCCTCGTCGTTTCATCAAACGCTGATCGATGCTTTCGCCTCTGTGGCAGGTAAAATGCGTGAAGAAACAGGACTCGTCCGCGTGGTATTAAGCGGCGGTTGTTTTCAAAATAAAATTTTGCTGGAAGGCGCTGTTGACAAGTTGAAGAATTCAGGTTTTGATGTTTACTGTCATCAGCAGGTTCCCTCCAACGACGGTGGTATTTCATTGGGGCAGGCTGTTATCGCCGCTTCAATGATACAAAAAGGATTGTAGTGCTATGTCATTGCGAGTTCACGACAGAGAATGTGGCAATCTTTAATAAAGATTTCTCGCTTCGAAATGACATAAAAAAAGCATGACGAATGAGGTCAAAATATTTGAAGAAAGGTTGCGCAAATGAAATACGATAAAATACTTCTGGAACATGGCGGCGGCGGACTTTTATCCAACGAACTTATCTCGGAATACTTTCTGCCCCGCTTTAACAATCCTTTTCTGGAACGTCTCGAAGACAGCGCCGTGCTCACGATCGGAAGCCAGAAGTTTTGTTTTACCACCGATTCGTATGTGGTCAGCCCGATTTTTTTCCCCGGCGGCAATATCGGTTCGCTTGCCGTCCACGGCACCGTGAACGACCTTTCCGTTTGCGGCGGTGTGCCGCTTTACATGAGCTGCGGCTTTATCCTCGAAGAAGGCTTTCCTTTTGAATCGCTGCAAACGATCATCAACACCATGGCGGAAGCGGCTGCTGAAGCCCATGTTAAAATCGTTACCGGCGACACTAAAGTTGTTGCCCGCGGCGCGGTCGACGGTATCTTCATCAATACGTCGGGTATTGGCATTGTGGAATATCCCGGCACGTTGTCGGTAAAAAATATTCAACCCAATGATGTCATTATCGTCAACGGGACCATCGGCGATCACGGTGCGGCCATTATTCAGGCCAGAGAAAATCTGTCGCTCACCCCTGATAGTCTGTCCGACTCCGCTCCGCTTAATGGTTTAATTGCTGAAATACTAAAAGTCAGTCCTAATGTGCACTGCATGCGCGACGCGACACGCGGAGGACTGGGAGCGATTTTGGCAGAAATTGTGAAAAGTGCAAAGGTGCGCATTGACATTGATGAAAGAAATATTCCCGTTCGGGATAATGTGCGCGGCGTTTGTGAAATTCTCGGTTTCGATCCTCTTTTTTTAGCCAATGAAGGAAAGATGATTCTTTTTTGCGCCGAATCTGATGTGAATACGACATTGGATGTTATGCGTAAACATAAATACGGCCACAAAGCTGCCGTCATCGGCAAAGTCAGCCAATCATCTCGCGGAAGAGTTGTTCTTAAAACATCCATCGGCGGTGAACGCATCATTGATCTACCAACCGGCGAACTGGTGCCAAGAATCTGCTAAGAACAATACACGCCTATTTAGATCATGCCGACTCGATACGTTGTGTTGATCTATGTCATCGATTATATTCATCATCTTATATTATTATAATTTATGTTTTATATAACATATTGACTTTATTCTGACTTTCGGTCAATTTATGCCATGTTTGACATATACCAAAAATGACAGAGGTATTTGGGGAGGATTTATATGAAGATAACAAGAAGAGGTTTTTTAACTCTGTCCAGCGCCGTCGGAGGCGGGATTGCCCTGTCCAGCTTGGGTCTTAATCTAAAACCGACGCGTGCATACGCGGAAGAGTTAGACAAGATGAATCGAGTTAAAGCCGCCAAACAGACGACAACGATTTGCTGTTACTGTTCCGTCGGCTGCGGTCTGGTTTGCAGCACGGATAAGGCGACGGGAAAGATTATTAACATTGAAGGCGATGCCGATCATCCCATCAATGAGGGATCGCTGTGTGCCAAAGGCGCAGGTTTCTTCGACCTGACCGAAGCCAACAAACACCGGCTGACCAAGGTTCTCTACCGCAAACCGTATGGTACGGAATGGGAAGAGAAAGACTGGGATTGGGCGCTGCCCCGCATGGCCCGCCTGATCAAGGACACCCGTGATAAAAATTTCACCAAGACGAATGCCAAAGGCGAAGTGGTCAACCGCTGCGAAGCCATCGGCCACTATGGCAGCTCCAACATTGATAATGAAGAGTGCTGGCTGGTGACCGTCATGGCGCGTGCCCTGGGGGTCGTCTACGTCGACCATCAGGCAAGGGTCTGACACAGTCCTTCTGTATCGGCTCTGGGAGAGTCGTTCGGACGCGGTTCCATGACGAACCACTACTGTGATTTAAAAAATGCAGACGTCATTCTCATTATGGGCAGCAATGCCGCCGAGCATCATCCGATCGCTTTCAAGTGGATCATGAGAGCAAAGGAAAAGGGCGCAACTGTTATCCATGTCGATCCCCGTTACACAAGAACATCCGCCCGCTGCGATTTCCATGTACCGCTTCGCTCTGGTACCGATATCGCTTTTCTGGGCGGTATGATCAAATATATTCTGGACAACAACAAATACTTCAAAGACTACGTGCTCCATTACACCAATGCGTCGTTTATCGTGGGTAAAGACTTCACCTTCAATGATGGTCTTTTCTCCGGTTATGACGCGAAAGCGCGCAAGTATGATAAAGCAACCTGGACGCTGGACAAAGATGAGGTCACGGGAATTCCCAAGCGGGACATGACGCTTCGCGATGAGCGTTGCGTGTTCCAGATGCTCAAGAAACATTACTCACGTTACACATTGGATAAAGTATCCAGCATCACCGGCGTATCCAAGGACAACCTCCTCAAGGTTTACAAAGCCTACAGCGCAACCGGCGTTCCGGGCAAGGCAGGGACGGAATGCTACGCTCTGGGTTGGACACACCATACCGTTGGCAGCCAGAATATCCGCGCCATGTCAATTATTCAGTTGCTTTTGGGCAATATGGGCATCGCGGGCGGCGGCATCAACGCGCTGCGCGGCGAACCCAACGTTCAGGGGTCGACAGACCACGCGATTCTTTACAACGTTCTTCCCGGCTATCTGAAGACGCCCTCCGCGTCATTGGATTCGCTGGAACATTATCTGAAAAAATACACGCCGGAATCCAAGGATCCGCAGTCGGCCAACTACTATCAGAATTATCCGAAGTTTTTTGTCAGCTTCTTAAAATCCCTCTGGGACAGCAAAGCCACAAAAGAAAATGAATTCTGCTATCACTGGCTGCCCAAGATGGACGACGGGAAGCACTATTCCACGATGCACATGTTTGACAAGATGTACGCGGGCACGGTGAAGGGATTCTTCGCCATCGGCGCGGATCCGGCTGTCAGCACGCCGAACAGCAACAAGGTCCGCAAAGCATTGCAGAATCTGGACTGGCTGATCGGTGAAAATATTTTTGACAACGAAACCTACCAGTTCTGGAGAGGCCCCGGTGTCGATCCTGCAAAGATCAAGACGGAATGCTTCCTGCTTCCCGCTTCCGCCACCATGGAGAAGGAAGGATCGCAGAGCAATTCCGGCCGCTGGGTGCAGTGGAAATACAAGGCTGCCGATTCTCCCGGCGACGCCCTCCCCGTAGGCGAAATTGAGCTCAAGATCATGGGCGCGGTCAAAAAACTCTATGCCAAAGAAGGCGGGGTTTTCCCTGAACCGATTCTGAACCTGAAGTGGGATTACTTAAACGAGAAAGGACATTTTGACGTTATTAAAGTCGCCCATCAGATCAACGGCGTCTTCCTGGAAGATACGGTTATCGAAGATAAGGCTAAAGGGACGAAAACCTTATTCAAGAAAGGCCAGTTGGTTCCGGGTTTCGGCAATCTTCAGTTGGACGGAAAGACAGCCTGCGGTAACTGGTGCATATCCGGCAGCTACACGGCCGAAGGCATCAACAAGATGGCATCGCGGGGCAAAGAAGATCCGACGGGTCTGGGCCTCTTCCCCAACTGGGCTTTTGCCTGGCCGGTCAACCGCCGCATCCTTTACAACCGCGCTTCCTGCGATCTGAACGGCAAGCCCTACAATCCCAAGCGCAATATTCTGGAATGGAAAGGCGATAAGTGGGTTGGCGATGTGCCCGATGGTCCCTGGCCGCCGCAGGCGGATAAAGCCAAAGGCAAATACCCCTTCATCATGCAGAAAGACGGCCTGGGCGCTTTGTTTGGGCCGGGCATGGCAGAAGGTCCTTTCCCCGAGCATTACGAACCGCTGGAAGGACCGCTGGCGAAGAATCCGATGTCGGGACAGCTTATTAACCCGGCTGCTGAAATCTTCGATAAGCATAAAGATGTGGACAAGATCGCCCGGGCAAGCGAAAAATTCCCATATGTCTGCACAACCTATTCCTGCACGGAGCACTGGTGCACCGGCGCGTTAACCCGTTGGCAGGCATGGCTCCTCGAGATGCAGCCGGAACTCTATGTGGAAATCGGCGACCAACTGGCTGAGGAGAAAGGCATTAAGAACGGCGACCGGGTCAAGGTTTCCTCCATTCGTGGTGAAGCGCCCTGCGTGGCGATGGTGACCAAACGCTTCAAGCCATTTACGGTTGAAGGAAAAACGGTGCATCAGGTTGGCATGCCCTTCAATTACGGCTGGCTCTTCCCCAAGGACAGCACCAGTGACAGCACGAATGTATTAACCCCAACCGTTGGCGACGCGAACACCTTCTGCCCCGAGTACAAGGCGTTCATGGTCAACGTGGAAAAGGCTTAAGGAGGATAAATCATGGGAAACGAACTTGTAAAATTGATTGATACAACCCTGTGCACCGCCTGCCGCGGCTGCCAGGTCGCCTGTAAACAATGGAATGTTCTGCCGGGTTTCAGGACAAAACAAACCGGCACGTACCAGAATCCTCCGGATTTGCAGTGGAATACCTGGACGCTGATCCGCTTTCAGGAATATGAAGATAAAGACAAAAACTTTACATGGATTTTCCGCAAAGACGGCTGCATGCACTGCACCGACGCGTCCTGCGTAAAGGTTTGCCCCAGCGGCGCTCTGTATTATACAGACATCAAAACAGTAGGCGTTCATCGCGAAAAATGCATCGGCTGCAAGGAATGCATCGCGGTCTGTCCGTTTGATATTCCGCGTTATGACAAAGACACCGAAAAAGTTTATAAGTGCGATTTGTGTTATTCGCGCATTCAGGAAAATCTTCCACCGGCCTGCGTGAAATCCTGTCCGACCGGCGCTCTCACCATCGGCCCGAAAGACGAGATGATCAAGAAAGCTTATGCGAAGGTCGAAAAACTGGGCGGCGACGCCAACGTTTACGGCGACAAATTTGTCGGCGGCACGCATGTGATTTACGTTCTGCAATTCAAGCCGGAAGTCTATGACGAACTGCCGCAGGATCCGAAAGTGCCCGTTTCCACGTTTATCTGGAAAGATGTTCTCAAGCCTCTGAGCCTGCTGGCCGCGGGCGGCGTGATTGGCGGTTCATTGCTGCATTACTTTATCCATGGTCCGCACAGACCCCATCCGGAACACTATGATCAAGAAAAGAAGCAGGGAGGTGCATAACATGAAGAGCAAAATGATAGTCGTCACATCAAAATATGAGAGATTCGTGCATTGGCTTTTGGCCATCTCCTGCCTGCTTTTATGCTACACCGGACTGGGGATGATGTACAAAGAGTTGAACTTTTTAGGCGTTATCTTCGGGGGAGTGAAAGGATTGGCCACCGTCCATGACATCATGGCCGTTTTCTTTGCCGTCGGTTTAATCTTAGCCATCCAGATGTGGTGGAAAGAAGCCGGGTTATTCGTCTTTCCGGAGGATTGGGAATGGATCAAGGCCGCAGGCGGATATTTGTGGCACCTGGATCATGTTCCGGAGACGGGCAAATACAATCCCGGCCAGAAGGCATTTTTCCTGACCGTAGCGTTGTTCGGATTACTGATGATCTGCACCGGTTTCTTCATGTGGTATCCGGAGAAGTTTCCCTTCGGAGCCTATCTTTTAGATTGGGTCTATGTGCTGCATGTGCTGGGCTTTGTAGTAATCTTTGCCTTCTTCTTTGTTCATCTGTACCTGGGCACCATCGGGAATCCCGGTTCTGTATCAGCGATGATCAGCGGGAAGATGGAGCTGCCGGTATTGAGAATGCTTCATCCGAAATGGGTCAAAGAGATGGAACACGAAGGTAAACTCGTTGTTGTCGATGATAAAAAGTAAAGTGGAATCGAAATAAAATTGAAAAGGGCCTGGAATTTTTCCAGGCCCTTTTTTTGTGGGTGTGTCGTCCCGCTTTCACGGAGGCGATATTGCTTGGTCGCGTCAGATTTTTTATACCGGGAATTCTTTCAGGAAAGATCGCTCCGTTTCGTAGGTGCCGATCAGGATCAATTCATCTTCTTTGTCGAGCCTCATATCCGGCTCCGGATTGATGTACGTGGTGCCCTTGTGCAATACGGCCGCCACCGTGCAGCCCGTGTTCTCTCTGATGCCCGAATTGGCCAGCGTTTTGCCCCACAGCGATTTGGGCGTGTTCAGATGAAAGAAGTTCAACCCTTCCGCGAGCAGCGAGGTTTCCTCATTCATCAGAAAATTGAATATCGTATTGGCGCCCAGCGACGCATACGACATGACAAAATCAGCGCCCGCCCGGTGTAATGTGGACACATTGCGGTCTTCGCTGGCGCGGCTGAGAATCTGCATGTCCGGCCGCAGGCTGCGCAAATATTTTGTCAGATAAATATTGGTGGCGTCATCATGAGAGGTGATGAGGGCCGCCGGCGCTTTTTCGAACCAGGCCTTCTCCAGCGTGTGAATATCGGCGGCATCCCCATAAATAAAATGAGACCCGTCTTCACCTTTCCGGCGGTTTTTTTCAATAATCAGATAAGGGATTTCTTCTTTTTCGAAATAATTGGCCACCGCGTGTCCGACGCGTCCTCCGCCGACGATGATGACCGGATCGCCGGCGATTTTGCAGATGTGGTAGAAGGAATACACCTCATCGTATCGGGCCAGAGAAGATTCCCGTCCCGCCAGGACCAGCACGCTCGTCCGGTTGATCGTATCGTGAGACTTGGGAATGATAAATTTTCCGCGCTCCCAGATTCCCACGACCGTCAATCCGAATGTTTCGCGAAGCCTGCTTTCCGCAAGTGTTTGACCGACCAGAGGCGTTCCGATTGCCGGTGTCTGGGCGATGATTAATTCCTTGTGACGGCCGATGATATTGGCTTTGCAGTCGCCCGCGATCGTCCAGCCGGCCAGAGACTCTCCCATAATGTCATACAACTGCAGGACCCGGGAGCTGCCCGCCAGTTGCAGGATGTCCACCGAATGCGGCGATTCCGCCGTGGTGATAATCGGAATATGTTCAAAATCTTCCCGGATGGTCAGCGTGATGTTGGTATTCATCTGGTCGCTGTTCGATGCCACAACCAGCGCGGCGTTCTGAATGCGCATTTTGTCGTATGTTCCCGGATCATCGATATTGCCGAGAGCGACCCGGATGTCCCGGTCATACAGTTCCAGCGCCCGGGCGAGATCGTCAACCACCACCACATAGTTTTTATTATAGCGTTTCAGTTTTTCGATCAGCGCTCCGGTGACGGGATCGAAATTGGTGATAATGATGTGATTTCTTGTGTCGGTGGGCAGCTCCCGGGGCGCGCGGTTGCGGGTCTGCGCTTCCATCCAGGGAGCGAAAAAGAATTTGATGAAAACGAAAGGAAGCAGAATCAGCAGAAGAATGACGCCGGAAAGCAAGACGATAATCGAGAAAATTCTGCCGATATCACCGGTGAATGTTATGTCTCCGAATCCGAGCGTGGACATGACCACCATGGTCCAGTAGAAACCGGTGACCCATGAATGTTCCTGTCCTTCCATGGCCATGATATAATGGAACAAGATGCTGTAGGTGGTAATCAGCGCGACAATGACGACAAGATACTTTATCAGTAAACGGATATTTGCCTTGATAATTTTACTTTCAACAAAAGAGCTGACGACAGCGGGTAAAAATTTCATGAGAGGGGTATCCTTGAGACGGAACAGGGTTGATATTGATTTCTACTTCGTTTGTGCTGCTAAAAGTATAAAAAGAACATCCGGGCCTGTCAATGAAAATAATTATATCACCGGAAGCGGGCAACGGGCAATTCTCCCGTCGGTCTTTAAATCAGCGCCTTATCGTTACTGGATTTCAATGCAAGCAGGATCAGGCACAGCGCGAAATAACCTGCCGACGTCAAATAGTGAGCCTGCGCGTGAATGTGCCAGGGCAGATACAGTTCGCCCGTCGGCAGAACCGAATGAATAATTCCGAAAAGCGTGAACACGGCGCAGACGGCGGCGCATAAAGCGGCCAGCCTCGCCTTGTTGTCGATTAAGAAAGCCAGCATGCTTCCCCACAGCAGTCCCGTAATGATGAACCCGTTGCTGAGCATCGTCAGCGTCTGATGCATGACCTGCAGCCGCGCCGGCAGTTTATCCGGCGTGGCGCCCGCCGCTCCCATGAACTGTCCCAGAATAATCAGCACCATGCTGGCGATGACCGGAAGGACACTGAGGCTGACGGCCGGAGAATGAGCCGGCGGAGAATCCTTGTAAGCCTGCCGCATAATCTCAAAACCGATGAAGATGAAAATCGGCGCAATAACCGCCCGCGGGATCAGACTGACAAGCAGGGAAAGCAGTCCGACCACGGAGCAGACACCGATCAGGATGCCCGTCAGCAACGTGTACCACCAGGTTGCCCCCATTTTTTTATAAGCCGGATGACCGATGTAAGGCGTGGTTTGCGCCACACCGCCGAAGAATGCCGCGATCAACGACGAAAATGCTTCCGTCAGCAGAATGTCTCGGGTGCGGTAATCGTCACCGGCCAGCCGCGCGCTTTCCGTGTTGTTGATGCCGCCGATGATGGTCAGAATGCCGAAGGGAATGGCAATGCTCAGATAATGCATGCTTTGCGGAACGGTTTTCAGAAACTCGACGGTAGGCAGGGGCAGTGCAAAATGCATATCCAGAGCCGGCGCAGTGAACTCCGGCAGATAGCCGCCGAAGCCCAGGGCAAAATGAATTCCGGTGCCCAGAATGACCGCCGCCAGGACGCCGGGCATCCGTCCCGGCAGTTGCATTCTACTCATAAGCGTCGTAAAAATCAGCCCCAGTGCCACCATGCCGACAACCGCTTCGTTGAAAATTTCGACAAGCGGCAGAAAACCGAGCAGCATTAGTCCGATGCCGGCCAGCGGCCCCAGCAGGCCCGCGGTGGGAATCATGCGCTGCAGCAGACCGCCGAAAAAAGAAGTGAATATCTTTACGACGCCGATCATAAACAGTGTGGCCATGCCGATATGCCAGGTCAGCTGCGCGTCGCGTGTGGCGATATACGCGGGACCCATAACGGCGTAGGCAATGCCGATGGTGGAGGGCGTATCGATTCCCAGCGGCATGGCCGTGACATCCGCTCGGCCCGTTCTTTTTCTCAGACGCAGCGCCAGCCATGTATAGACAACATCCCCGATAAAGATGCCGACAGCCGTTCCCGGAATCATGCGGGTGAGGATCATGTCCGCCGGATAGTTGAACGTAAAAACCAGAATGGCGCTGAAAAAAATCAGCGTTCCGACGTTATCCAGAAACAAAGCAAGAAAAGCGGTGGTCTCTCCCCAGAGTCTGTTCTGACCGGCTGTATTTTCAGCGTTCATCGCGCCTCCTCAAACGTCCGTTTTCCCGTGTGTCGCTGCGACCGAAGGCTATCGTCCGGCTGTGCCGGAGAGACGCACTGATCTGCGATCACGTATGCCGTAATTCTATAAACAAAAAAGAGCCGTTTGACAATTTGTTTTCCGGAACATGACTTTTGCGGCCAAAGAAAACCTGCCCGCTCTCATCATTGAGCATTTTTCCCAGTTAAAGATTAAGGATGATCGCTGATGGTTATTCTAACGTTTTTTGTTCTTTCTCTTCATGAAAGAGCACTTTGCGCAGGGTGGCGCGATAACCATTGAGTGTTTCGCGATATCGTTCAATGAGCGCCAGACTGTCCGGGGTTGCACTCGCCAGATAGGAAAGCACCAATTCTTTCTTGATCTCGATGTGCTTTCTGATACGTTCTTCATCAAGAGAATCATAAAACATTTCGATCATTTTTTTGCGCAGGGGACGGCAGGTGTGTGTGATGAGAATAACGACAATGTTGTTACCTGCTTCCGCGATGGCTTCCTGTGACAGGAGCTCCAGATCAATCAAATGTTTTTTATCATGCAAATGGGCCAGCTCTTCATCAAAAATATCAATCAAGGTTTTAATATCGCGGGGCGTAATTTTGGGGACGGCGAGTCTAAGCATCTCCGGCAGGAAAAACGTCCAGAATTCCCAGATCTCATCCAGAATATAAGGATCCGCCACCCATTCATTATCCGGCTCTTCCGTTTGCAGAAAAAACATTCTTAGAAAATCGATGCTGGCGCCCT